>WNFU01009020.1_pt1 | contig 14170 bp, 13 predicted proteins | sample 5400121 | NCBI WGS metagenome assembly WNFU01 (sample SAMN13153360, study PRJNA577476) | soil metagenome | isolation source: 100 cm soil or saprolite under grassland replicate 1 | place: USA:California | collected 2016-06-15
CGGAACAGTGGATGCGCTGTTCAGCTTCACGCGCCCGGTGACAGGTGCTTATTTCTGGTGTCCGCCCGTCAAAGGGAGACAGCTCGACTTGCGCGCCATCGGGCTATAGTCGAAATCGATGGCCGAGTACCTCTTCACCGAGTATTTCGAGAAGGAGGTCTTGCGCAAGCGCCCATATTTGAAGAAGGAATGGTGTACGAGGGTTCTCGACAATCCACTCCGCTCCGAGCCCCAGGAAGGGAACCGGCACCGCTTCTGGGCCCAGGTTCCAGAGCTGGAAGGCCGCTACTTGAGGGTTGTCACACTTGAGGATAAAGTGACGGTTCATAACGCCTTTCCGGACCGACGGTTCAAGCCATGAAGCTCAATTACCATCCCGAGACCGATTCGCTGTATATCGACCTCTCTGAGCGGCCGAGTGTCGAGAGCCGGGAGATCTCCGAGGGTGTGGTATTGGATTACGACGCCAAGGGAAATCTTGTCGGCATTGACATCGATAACGCCAGCTCCAAAGTCGAGCTCAAAGAGCTCCTCCTCAGCAAGCTCCCCGCCAAAGTTCAAACCGTTCCCGCTTAACCCGGCGCCGCACACGGACTCACCACCGCCGCCGCAGCAATCCCGCTCCGCACGGCGGCTTCCAGCGTCCCCGGGTAGTCGCTCGCCACGTAGTCTCCTGCGAGCATGAGGCCGGAAACAGCGGTAACCGCCTCGGGCCGCGCGAGCGCCGGCGTGCAAGAAAACGTCGCGCGCCGTTCCGTGATCACCTGTGTCCATCGCGGCGCGGGAAGTTCCCCGAGCGCCGCTCTCAGCTCGGTTTCGATCTGCGATACGAGCGCTTCCTTCGGCAAGTTTTCATGTGCCCCCGAGGCGCTGATCACCGCCGCGAGCAGTCCCTTCGGCCCGCCGAGCCGGCCGCGGTCGAACGCCCATTGCACGACTCCTCCGTTGAAGCCGAGCATGGGCGCGGTGAGCGTCACGGATTCCGGATATTGCAGGTAGCAGGTGACGATGGGCTCGTAGCTGAACGCGCCGATGCGGGAAAGCGCATCGGCAAGCTCGGGCAATTGCACCAGCAGCGGTCCCGCCTGGTGCGGGCCGCAGGCGATCACCACGCAGGAAAACAGCTGCGTGTCGTTGAGACGAAATCCGCCCGGGACCTGCGCGATGCGGCGCACCGGCACGCCGAGCTCGATCGCGCCACCGCGTGCTCTCACGTATTCCGCGGCCGGTTCGGGGAAAATGCGTCCGAGGTCGGTGCGCGCAATCAGCAGATCGCTCGTCTCGCGCGCCCCCGTAAGGCCGTCGCGCAGGACGTTGATAAACACCTGTGCGGAGGCGGAATCGACCGGCGTGTTGAGCGCCGAGACGCACAGGGGTTCCCAGACGTGGGTGCGCAGCCCGCCCGCTTGCCTGCTCTCGTCGAGCAGTTGCGCGACGCTGCTGTCGGGCTCGACTCGGAACCTGCGCGCCCAAAGCGACGCCATGAAGCGCAGCGCGCTGAAGCTTTGAGCGAGATCCAACCCCTTTGCGCCGAGCAGCGCAAAGAGCAAGTTGAGCGGGTAGGGGAGTCGCGGCGCGCGCAGGTGAAAGCCGTCGGCAAAGCGCAACTCGAGGGGCAGGCGAAGCAGGAACTCGTCCGGGTCGGCGCCGACCGTGCGCATCATCCGCAGCGTCTCGCGATAGGCGCCGATCAGGATGTGCTGGCCGTTGTCGAGGTCCACGCCGTCGATGCTCACGCGCCGGGCGCGGCCGCCCAAGCTGCGCGAGGCCTCGAAAACGGTGACGGGAACCCCGCGCTCGGCGAGTGTGACTGCTGCTGCGAGGCCCGACCAGCCGGCGCCGATGATAGCTACGCGATTCAATCCCGCCCCCTCACCCCAGCCCTCTCCCCAAGGGGGAGAGGGAAAATCATCAAGCGGTGACCCAGGTGCGCCACGCGATCCAGAGCTTGCGGACCGGGGTGAGCGCGGTGCGCTGCTTGAGCACCTGGAAGCGGTCGCGGACGATCTCGTCGAGCAGCGCCCGGTAGATCGCCGCCATCACGAGGCCCGGTCGCTGCGCATGCCGTCCGCGGCGGCGACCTCGAACTGCCTGAGCTCGTCCACCGGGAGATAGATGCGGCTCTTGCGCGCGTCTTCGCCCACGTCGCGGATGATGTTGGTGAGCTGGAACGCGAGGCCGAGCCGCTCGGCGTAGTCGAGCGTCCTTGGATTGCCGTAGCCGAAGATCGCCGCCGCGAGCGCGCCGACCACGCCCGCCACGCGATGGCAGTAGAGCTGCAGCGCCGCGAAATCCAGATAGCGGCTCTGATTCAGGTCCATCTCCATGCCGTCCATGATCTCGTTCAGCCGCGCCTGGGTGATCCCGAACGGCGCGATCGCGCTCGCGAGCGCGCGGGTCACCGGGTGCTGCGGGTTGCCGGCGAAGAGCTGCGCGACCTCCCCGCGCCACCACGCGAGCGCCGCCCGCGCCGCCGACGGCTCGCTCGGCTCGTCCACGGCGTCGTCGACTTCGCGGCAAAAGGCATAGAGGGCCGTGATCGCGTGCCTGCGCTCCGGCGGCAGGAACAGGAACGAATAGTAGAAACTCGAGCCGCTTTGCGCTGCTTTTTGTTGACAGTATTCGTCCGGAGTCATCGCATCACCAGCGCGCGCGCGAGCAGCAGCGGCCAGTCCAGGGCGCGCAGCACCGGGCGGTGCCGGAACACGTCGCCGCGCGAGCGCTCGAGCTTTTCCAGGATTCGCAATCCTCCCAGCACGACGGAGCGGATTTCCAGGCCGATGCCGCCCGGCAGGCGCACCGCGAGCGGGGCCCCCGAGAGCATCATGCTTCTCGCGCGCTCGATCTGAAAACGCATCAGGCTCCACCATCCTCCCGAGACGTCGCGCGCTCCGATCTGGGCCTCGCTCACTCCGAATCGCGCCATATCGTCCAGCGGCAGGTAGATGCGGTTCTTGCGGAAATCGATCTCCACATCCTGCCAGAAGTTGATGAGCTGCAGCGCCGAGCAGATCGCATCCGACCGCGCGAAGTTGTCGTCCTTCGCTTCACCGTAAAGGTGCAGCATCAGCCGCCCGACAGGATCCGCCGAGCGCCGGCAATAGTCCATCACTTCGCCGAAGTTCGCGTAGCGCAGCTTGGTGACGTCCTGGGAGAAGGCGTCGAGGAGATCGTGGAAAGGTCGAAGGGGCAGGCGGTGGCTCCCGATCACTTCGGCAAGCTCACGAAAAAGTGGCGACGAGGGAGATTGACCTGCCTCCAGCCGGCGCAGCTCCGCCCTGTACGCCTCCAGGCGGGCGAGGCGCTCAGGCGGCGCAAGATCGCCTTCGTCGGCGAAATCATCCGCGCTGCGCGCGAATCGGTAGATGACCGACACGGAATGTCGCAGCGGCGCCGGGAGCAGCAGCGAAGCGACCGGGAAGTTTTCGTAATGGCCGACCGGCATTGCCCTATTTTTCAAGGGGTTTCAGGCTCTTAGGCTGACAGTATAAAGGGGTTGCGGTAGAATGGCGCGCACGTTGCACGGTTCGGTTCGGAGCAGGGACCGCGAGCGCCGCAGTGCCGCGCCGCGAAGGTGGCGGAATGGGTAGACGCACTGGATTTAGGTTCCAGCGCCGCAAGGCATGGGGGTTCGAGTCCCTTCCTTCGCACCAGGAACAGGTTTTCGGGAATGCAGACGAGCATTGAGACCTTGAGCAAGCTGGAACGCAGGCTGAACATGGCGGTTCCGGCCGAGCAGATCGATCGCGAGGTCGAGCAGCGCTTGCGCAAGCTCTCGCGCACGGTGCGCATCGACGGATTTCGTCCGGGCAAGGTTCCGCTCAAGATCGTCGCGCAGCGCTACGGGCCGCAGGTGCGCTCGGAAGTGATCGGCGATGCGGTGCAGAAGGCGTTCTCCGAGGTGGTGAAGGACCAGAAGCTCAAGGTCGCCGGATATCCGCGCATCGAGCGCAAGGAAGCGGGGGACGAAAAACAGCTCGCTTTCAGCGCGACTTTCGAGATCTACCCCGAAGTGAAGCTGGGCGACGTGACCGGAGCGAAGATCGAGCGCCCCACGCACCCGGTCGAGGACGCCGACGTGGACCGCACCATCGAAATTCTTCGCAAGCAGCGCGTGAGCTGGGAGGCCGTGGCGCGCGCCTCGCAAACGGGCGACCGCGTCACCGTGGACTTCACCGGACGCATCGACGGCAACGAATTTCCCGGAGGCAAGGGCAGCGGGATGGCCGTCGTGATCGGCGAGGGCCGCGTGCTGACCGAGTTCGAGTCCGGTCTCACCGGCGCGGGCGCCGGAGAGCAGAAGACTTTTCCGCTGACTTTCCCCGCCGATTATCCGGGCAAGGAAGTCGCGGGCAAGACCGCAAGATTCGAGGTGGACGTGAAGAAGGTCGAGGCGCCGAAGCTTCCCGCGGTCGACGCCGAATTCGCCAGGTCGCTCGGCGTGGCCGACGGCGACATCGCGAAGATGCGCGAGGAGGTCGAGGCGAACGTCGAGCGCGAAGTCAAGAAGAGGATCGAAAGCGAGCTCAAGCAGAAGGTCATGCAGGCGCTCATCGATGCGGCGACGCTCGAGCTGCCGAGATCGCTCGTCGAAATCGAGCTGCAGCGCATGGTGCAGCAGGCGCGCGCGGACCTGGAGGCCCGGGGCGTCAAGCTGGAGAAGCTGCCCTTGAATCCCGAGGCGCTCGAGGGGCAGGCGCGGCGGCGCGTGACCTTGGGGCTCATCCTGGGCGAGCTGGTGAGGACGCACGATCTGGGCGCCAAGCCCGAGCAGGTGCGCGCCCTCGTCACCGAGCACGCACAGACTTATGAGCAGCCCTTCGAAGTGGTAAGATGGGTCTACTCGGAGCCGCGGCGTTTGGGCGAATTCGAGGGTTTGGCGGTCGAATCCAACGTGATCAACTGGGTCCTCGATCGCGCCAAGGTGGAGGACAAGGCGATCAGCTTCGATGAACTGATGGGAGCGGGGAAATGAGCGGCGTAGTCTGGAAATCCGGGACGCCGCGGGTCGAGGCGTCCGGTCGGGACCCGCAGGACCTGGGCCTGATTCCCATGGTGATCGAGCAGAGCGGGCGCGGCGAGCGCGCCTACGATATCTATTCGCGCCTGCTCAAGGAACGGGTCGTGTTCCTCGTAGGCCCGGTCAACGAGATCTCGGCGAATCTCATCGTCGCGCAGCTGCTCTTCCTCGAGTCGGAGAACCCCGACAAGGACATCTTCTTCTACATCAACTCCCCCGGCGGCTCGGTGTCGGCGGGGCTCGCGATCTACGACACCATGCAGTTCATCAAGCCCGACGTGTCGACGCTTTGCGTCGGGCAGGCGGCCAGCATGGGCGCGCTGCTTCTCGCCGCGGGCGACAAGGACAAGCGCTTCTGCCTGCCCAATTCGCGCGTCCTGATCCACCAGCCCATGGGCGGGTTCCAGGGGCAGGCCTCCGACATCGAGATCCACGCCAAGGAGATCCTCTACCTGCGCAAGCAGCTGAACGAGATCATGGCGAAGCACACCGGCCAGAGCGTCGAGCGCATCTCGCGGGACACGGACCGGGATAATTTCCTATCGGCGGACGAGGCGGTGAAGTACGGTATCGTGGACCGGGTGCTCACCTCGCGGGCCGAGGCGGCTGCGGCGGCCTGAACGCGGAGGATCACATGACCGACAAGATCGGCGGCGAAAAACTCCTCTACTGCTCCTTCTGCGGCAAGAGCCAGCACGAGGTGAGAAAGCTTATCGCCGGACCCTCCGTATTTATCTGCGATGAGTGCATCGAGCTGTGCAACGACATCATCCGCGAGGAGAGCGCGGCGGACAAAGGCGGCAAGCCCGCCAAGTCCGACCTGCCGACCCCGCGCGAGATCTGCAACATCCTCGACGAGTACGTGATCGGGCAGGAGCTCGCGAAGAAGATCCTCTCGGTCGCCGTCTACAACCACTACAAGCGGCTCAAGCACCTTTCGAAGAACGACGAGGTCGAGCTCGCCAAGTCGAACATCCTGCTCGTCGGCCCGACCGGCTCGGGCAAGACGCTGCTCGCGCAGACGCTCGCGCGGCTGCTCAACGTGCCCTTCGTGATCGCCGACGCCACCACGCTCACCGAGGCGGGCTACGTCGGCGAGGACGTGGAGAACATCATCCAGAAGCTCTTGCAGAACTGCGACTACGACGTCGACAAGGCGAAGCGCGGCATCGTCTACATCGACGAGATCGACAAGATCTCGAGGAAGTCCGATAACCCTTCGATCACCAGGGACGTTTCGGGCGAGGGCGTGCAGCAGGCGCTCCTGAAACTCATCGAAGGGACGATCGCCTCGGTTCCGCCCCAGGGCGGACGCAAGCACCCCAACCAGGACTTCGTGCAGGTGGATACGACCAATATCCTGTTCGTGTGCGGCGGGGCGTTCGACGGCCTGGAGAAGATCATCCGCAGCCGCTCGGAGAAGAGCGGAATCGGCTTCGGCGCGGACGTCCGGAGCCTGAAGAACGCCAAGGACATCAGCGAGGTGCTGCGCACGGTCGAGCCCGAAGACCTTATCAAGTATGGGCTTATTCCCGAGTTCGTCGGGCGCTTGCCCGTCGTGGCGACGCTCGAGGAACTCGACGAGCATGCGCTGATCCAAATTCTTACCGAGCCGAAAAACGCCCTCATCAAGCAGTACCAGAAGCTGTTCGCCATGGAGGGCGTGGATCTGGAGATAAGGCAGCAGGCGCTGCAGGCGATCGCCAAGAGGGCCCTGGCGCGAAAGACCGGCGCGCGGGGCCTGCGCTCGATCATCGAACAGGTGCTGCTCGACATCATGTTCGATCTGCCGACCATGGAGAACGTGAGCAAGGTCGTCGTGGACGAGAACGCCATCGTCGGCGAGGGCAAGCCGCTCCTCATCTACACCGAGCCGCCGAAGGTGGCGGGCACCGCTTGAGCGGCGGCTCTGTCCTCGAGCCGCGCGCAGCTTGAACGGGGGCGCGTCGCCCCCAATGTAGCCGTTGATCCTTCTCCTTCCGGGAACGCCATGGCCAACGAGATCGCACCCACCGCACCCAACCAGTATCCGCTGCTGCCGCTGCGGGACGTGGTCGTGTTCCCGCACATGGTCATTCCGCTCTTCGTCGGGCGGCCGAAATCGATCAAGGCGATGGAGATCGCGATGGAGGCGGGCAAGAGCATCCTGCTCGTCGCGCAGAAGTCCGCCGCCAAGGACGAGCCGGTTGCCGAGGACTTGTACAAGATCGGCTGCATCTCCAATATCCTGCAGATGCTCAAGCTCCCCGACGGCACCGTGAAGGTGCTGGTGGAAGGAAGCCGGCGCGCGCGGATCCAGAGGATCGACGACGCGCGCAGCCACTACGTGGCCGAGGCGCTCGCCGTGCCGGCCGACGCGGGGGAAGTCACCGAGGTCGAGGCGATGCGCCGGGCGCTCATCGCCCAGTTCGACCAGTACGTGAAGCTCAACAAGAAGATTCCGCCGGAGATCCTGACCTCGCTCGCCGGAATCGAGGAGGCCGGGCGGCTCGCCGATACCATCGCCGCGCACCTGCCGCTCAAGCTCGAGCAGAAGCAGCAGGTCCTGGAGATGTTCGAGGTCAAGCCGCGCCTCGAGCACCTGCTGTCGCAACTGGAAACCGAGATCGACATTCTCCAGGTCGAGAAGCGCATCCGCGGCCGCGTCAAGCGGCAGATGGAAAAGAGCCAGCGCGAGTACTACCTCAACGAGCAGGTCAAGGCGATCCAGAAAGAGCTCGGCGAGGGCGAGGACGGGGCCGATCTCGAGGAAATTGAAAAGCGCATCAAGGCCGCGCGCATGCCCAAGGAAGCGCGCAAGAAATCCGAAGCCGAGCTGAAGAAGCTGCGCCTGATGTCGCCCATGTCGGCCGAGGCGACCGTGGTGCGCAATTACATCGATACGCTCGTCAACCTGCCTTGGAAGAAGCGCAGCAAGATCTCACGCGATATCACCGCGGCCGAGAAGATCCTCGACGCCGACCACTACGGTCTGGAGAAGGTCAAGGAGCGCATCGTCGAATATCTCGCGGTGCAAACCCGCGTGGACAAGGTCAAGGCGCCGATCCTGTGCCTGGTGGGCGCGCCCGGCGTGGGAAAGACCTCGCTCGGGCAATCGCTCGCCCGCGCGACCAACCGCAAGTTCGTGCGCATGTCGCTGGGCGGGGTGCGCGACGAGGCCGAGATCCGCGGCCACCGCCGCACCTATATCGGCTCGATGCCCGGCAAGATCCTGCAGAACATGACCCGCGTCGGCGTTCGCAATCCCCTGTTCCTGCTCGACGAAGTCGACAAGATGGGGATGGACTTCCGCGGCGACCCGTCATCGGCGCTTCTGGAAGTGCTCGACCCGGAGCAGAACCACACCTTTACGGACCACTACGTCGAGGTGGAGTACGACCTCTCGGAAGTGATGTTCGTGGCGACCGCGAACACGCTGAACATCCCGCCGGCCCTGCTCGACCGGATGGAGGTGATCCGCATTTCGGGCTATACCGAGGACGAGAAAGTCAACATCGCCTCGCGCTACCTCCTGCCGAAGCAGCTCAAGAACAACGGCCTGAAGAAAGAGGAAGTATTGGTGTCCGAGACGGCCCTCCGCGACATCATCCGCTACTTCACGCGCGAGGCGGGCGTGCGGGGCCTCGAGCGCGAAATCTCGAAGATCTGCCGCAAGGTCGTCAAGCTTCTCGTGACCAAGGAGAAAGAGAAGAAAATCCTCGTCACCCCCAAGAACCTGGACAAGTTCCTCGGCGTGCGCCGTTTCACCTACGGCATCGCCGAAAAGAAGAACCAGGTCGGGCAGGTCACGGGGCTTGCGTGGACCGAGGTGGGGGGCGAGCTCCTCACGATCGAGGCCGTCACCATGCCCGGAAAGGGCAAGACCATCACCACCGGGAAACTCGGCGAGGTGATGCAGGAGTCGATCCAGGCCGCGCTCTCGGTGGTGCGCAACCGCTCATCCAGGCTCGGAGTCGCCGAGGACTTCTATCAGAAGAACGACATTCACGTCCACCTCCCCGAGGGCGCGACGCCCAAGGACGGCCCCAGCGCCGGAATCGGCATCTGCACCGCGATGGTGTCGGTGCTGACCGGGATCCCGGTCCGGGCGGACCTCGCCATGACCGGCGAGATCACCCTGCGCGGCGAAGTGCTGGTCATAGGCGGCCTGAAGGAAAAGCTCCTCGCCGCGCACCGGGGCGGCATCAAGACCGTTCTCATCCCGGAGGAGAACGTGAAGGACCTGGCGGAAATCCCGGACAACATCAAGAATCGGCTGGAAATTCTCCCGGTGAAATGGATGGACCAGGTGCTCGAGCTCGCTCTCGAGCGGCAGCCGGAACCGCGCAAGCCCGCATCGGACACGCCGCCGATTCCTCCGGTCGGCGACGACAAGACTTCCTCCACGGTGCTCACTCACTAGATTGCTGCAACGCGGAGCGAGTCGCGCCGCGGCTGCCGCCCCGGAGGTTTTCTCCCCGATCGTTGCGCATCCCGTTTCCGCGGACGAAACGGGTCGGCGTTTCGCCGCCGTGAAAAATAATCGGTGACCGCAAAAAAAAAGACTCGAACTCTTGACACGGTGCTTTTGCGATTGCTATAAATTGCAAACAGGCTCGCGACGTTTGCGCCGGTCTCAAGATCCGATTTCAGCCGCGGAATAAGCAAAGCTCGGTTTTCTACATGACCGCCCGCCTCCGGGTGAGCGGACGCAAGACCGGTCTTTGCTGAGTCCACGGGCACGACTCGAGCGGGGAGGCGCGTCGGGCCGGAATCTCCTCACTATTCCTAGGGGGCCGAATGAACAAGCTGGAAATCATCGATCACATCTCCAAGTCCGCCGACATCTCCAAGGCCGCCGCGGGACGCTCGCTCGACGCCGCGGTTTCGGCGATCAAGACCGCCATGAAAAAGGGCAGCATGGTCACCCTGGTCGGGTTCGGGACGTTTTACGTCGGCAAGCGCGCGGCCCGCACCGGGCGCAATCCGCGCACCGGCGTCGAGATCAACATCAAAGCCGCCAGAGTTCCCAAGTTCCGCGCTGGCAAGGCCCTGAAGGATGCAGTAAACTAGCAGCCCTTCCGGAACCGGACCGCGCTCGTCGGAAGGCGGTGGCGCCGGTTTCCTGCGAAGGGGTGCTTAGCTCAGCCGGTAGAGCGTCGCCCCTACAAGGCGAATGTCGGCGGTTCGATCCCGTCAGCACCCACCGATTGGTCGTAAAGCCGGACGCCGTTGGCGCCGGTTTACGTCGGCCAGTTCGAACGGACGCATAGCGCCGTTCAACTGGCCGGGCGGTAATACGACGGAGCGGTAGTTCAGTTGGTTAGAATACCGGCCTGTCACGCCGGGGGTCGCGGGTTCGAGTCCCGTCCGCTCCGCCAGACTTTCGGAAACCTGAGGTCATGTCGCCGTTCGATTGGGTCCACAACAACAAGCGCCTGATGCAGGTCGTGCTGGCGCTCGTCGCGCTGCCGTTCGCGTTCTGGGGCATCGATTCGTACCAGCGCGTGATGAGCCGCGCCGACGAGGTCGCCGAAGTCGGCGGGCAGAAAATCACCGAGCAGGAATTCTCCGAGGCGCTGCGGCAGCAGCAGGATCGCCTGCGCGGCATGCTCGGCCGGAATTTCGATCCGGCGATGTTCGATTCGCCCGCGATGCGCACCGAGCTGCTCGAAGGCATGATCTCGCAGCGCCTGCTGATGCAGCACGCGGCGCGCAATCATCTCGCCGTTCCCAACGAAATGCTGGTCGAGACGACGATGTCGATCCCCGCTTTTCAGGTGGACGGGAAATTTTCGCGGGAGCGCTACGACGCGGCGCTTCGGAACGAGAGAATGAGCGCGGAGATGTTCGACGCGGCCCTGCGCCGCGACCTGCTGGTGCAGCAGCTCACCAGCGCGCTCGCCGACTCGGGCCTCGCCTCGAAGACGGTCGCGAGCCAGTTTGCACGGCTGCGCGCGCAGCAACGCGAGATCGCCGAGCACCGGGTGGAGGCCGACACGCAGCTCGCGCAGGCCAAGATCGCGGCGGACGCCGTCCGCGGATTCTACGACGGCAACCCCACGGCGTTCCAGGTGCCGGAGGAGGTGCAGGTCGAATACGTCGTGCTGAGCACCGATGCGCTGATCGCTTCGGAGCAGGTAAGCCCCGAGGAAATCAAGGCGTATTACGAGTCGAACGTATCGAGGTACGGCGAGCCGGAGCAGCGGCGCGCGAGCCATATTCTGATCGCGGTCAAGAGCGGCGCGGGCGATGCGGAGAAGGCCAAGGCGCGGGAGCGCGCCGCGCGGATCCTCTCGCAAGCGCGCAAGTCGCCCGAGAGCTTCGCGGAACTGGCGAAGAAGAACTCCGACGATCCGGGCTCCGCCTCCAAGGGCGGGGACCTCGGGTTTTTCTCGCGCGGGATGATGGTGCGCCCGTTCGAGGACGCGGCGTTCCGGCTCAAGCCGAATCAGATCGGCGATCTCGTCGAGTCGGACTTCGGCTTCCACATCATCAGGATAACCGGCGTGAAGGCGGGCAAAATGAAAAGCCTCGGGGAAGCGCGGCCCGAGATCGAGCGCGAGCTGAAGAGGCAGCGGGCCGGCAAGCGCTTCGCCGAGGCCGCCGAGGCCTTCAGCAACCTCGTGTATGAGCAAGCGGATTCGCTCAAGCCGGCTGCCGAAAGGTTCAGGCTTCCCATCCAGCTCGCTCAGGGGATCACCCGCCAATCGGCGAGTATCCCGGCGCTCAACAATCCCAAACTGCTCGCGGCGCTCTTCGCCGACGATTCGATCAAAAACCGGCGCAACACCGAGGCAGTCGAAACCGCCCCGAACACGCTGGTCTCCGCGCGGGTGGTCGGTCACGAACCGGCAAGCCGGCGCCCCTTCGACGAAGTGAAGGGCGAGATCGCCAGGGAGCTCGCGCGCGGGGAGGTCCTGGCGCTCGCGAGAAAGCGGGGCGCGGAGCGGCTCGAAGAGCTTAAAAAAGGCAAGGTGCCTGCGGCCCGGTTCGGCGCGACCAGGCTCGTCAGCCGGGACAATCCCCAGGATCTGAGCCCGGAAGCGCTGTCGCAGATATTTCGCGCCGATGCGTCGAAGCTGCCGGCGTACGTGGGGGCGGAATCGAAGAACGGCTACGTGATCTATCGCGTCGGCCGCGTGATCGACGTCGAGCCGGACGAGACCCGGCAGCGCAGCGCCCAGAGCGAGCTGGGGCGGGCAAGCGGGACGCAGGAGTTCAAGTCGTTTCTCGACGGCCTGCGGGCCGACACCAAGGTGGAAATCAACAGGGCGGTTCTGGAAAAAAAGACGCAGTAGGAAAACTACCCGGAAGCTCCGGCACCGGATATGGCGCCCACCACCGTATTGAATCCACAGTCCACGTAGGTGATCTCGCCGGTCACCCCGGCCGCCAGGTCGGACAGCAGAAACGCCGCTACGTTGCCCACGTCCTCCGTCGTGACGTTTCGCCGCAGGGGAGAATTCTCCTCGACGTACTTGAGGATCTTGCTGAATCCCGATATTCCGCTCGCCGCGAGAGTCTTGATCGGGCCGGCCGAGACCGCGTTGACGCGAATCCCCTTCGGTCCGAGACTCGCGGCCAGATAGCGCACGCTCGCCTCGAGGCTCGCCTTGGCGAGGCCCATGGTGTTGTAGCCCGGCACGACCCGATCTGCTCCGAGGTAGGTGAGGGTTACCAATGCTCCGCTTCTTCCCTGCATGAGCGGCAGCGCCGCCTTGGCGAGCGCCGCAAAGCTGTAGCTGCTGACGTCGTGCGCGATGCGGAACGCTTCCCGCGACAAGCCGTCGAGAAAATCGCCCGCGACCGCCTCGCGCGGCGCAAAGGCGATCGCGTGCACCAGGCCGTCGAGCGCGTTCCAGCTCCTGGAAAGCTCGGAGAAGAGCGCGGCGATCTCGGCGTCGTTCGCGACGTCACAAGGAAAGACCAGCGTGCTTCCGAACTCTCCGGCCATCTCGGTGACGCGGTCCTTGAAGCGCTCGTTCTGGTAGGTGAACGCGAGCTCCGCACCCTCGCGCCGGGCCGCCTTGGCGACGCCATAGGCGATCGAGCGGTTGGAGAGCAGGCCCGTGATCAGCACGCGTTTGGGAATCAAATCAAGGAGCCCGGACATCGAAACCATAGCCTGCCGAAATGAGAGATGCTAGATTACGGCCCATTCCTTTGCGGGTTTCCCATCAGCCATGAGCGGCAGATCGACTTGGTTCGGAGCGGCGCTGATGCTCTCGGCGCTGACCCTGGCCGCAGTTTCCCATGCGGCGGACCCGAGGAAGACCCTCCGCGTCACGTTCCAGGTCGCCGAGACCGGGTTCGATCCGACCCGGACATCGGACTACTACTCGGGCATGGTCATCGAGGCCATATACGACCGGCTGCTGACCTACGACTATCTGGCGCGTCCGGCGAAACTTGTGCCGCAAGCGGCCGAATCGCTGCCGCAGATCACCGACAACGGCAAGACCTACACGTTCAAGATCAAGAAAGGCATCTATTTCACCCCCGATCCTGCGTTCAAAGGCAAAAAGCGGGAGCTGACCGCGGAGGATTACGCTTATTCGATCAAGCGTTTTTTCGACCCCAGGAATCGCTCGCCGTACGCGTTCCTGTTCGAGGGGAAGATCCTCGGCCTCGACGAGCAGGGCGCCCGGGCGAGGAAAGCTGGCCGGTTCGATTATGAGGCGAAGATCCCCGGACTCGAAATTCCGGACCGGTATCGACTATGGCCTTCCGCACATCCTTGCGTTCGATCTCACCGGCGCGGTGGCGCGGGAGGTCATCGAGTTCTATGGCGAGGATACCAACGCCCACCCGGTCGGCACCGGGCCTTATCGGCTGAAACAATACACGCGTTCCTCGAAGATCGTTCTGGAGGCGAACCCCGGCTACCGCGTCCAAATCTGGGATTTCCCGCCGGGCGACGATCCGCTCGACCGCGAGATCGCGGCGCAGATGAAGGGCAAGAGGCTGCCGGCGATCGGCAACGTCGAAATCAGCATCATGGAGGAAACGCAGAGCCGCTGGCTCGCTTTCGAAAAGGGCGAGACCGATATGGAGTACCAGTTGTGGGACATCGCGCCGACTTTTATGACCGAAGACGGCAAGCTCAAGCCCGCGTTCGTCAAACGCGGCATCAAGCTCGACCGCACCGTCGATCCGGAAATCACCTAC
>WNFU01015113.1_pt1 | contig 14166 bp, 7 predicted proteins | sample 5400121 | NCBI WGS metagenome assembly WNFU01 (sample SAMN13153360, study PRJNA577476) | soil metagenome | isolation source: 100 cm soil or saprolite under grassland replicate 1 | place: USA:California | collected 2016-06-15
TTTCGTCCAATGATACGCCGACGGTACGTTCGTCGATGACACGAAGGTTGATCCGGTGCGCTTCGGCCAGCTTGATGATGTCCGCGCTGCGCCGGGAGCCGAGTTCCACGCGCAGGGTGTCAAAATAATACGCCGCCCGCGTCTCGCCGGCAGCAGTGGTCTGAGCCGGCAAGACCCCGGGAGCGGGATGAGGCTGGCGCGGCGGCGGCCCGAGTTTGTGGCCGAGTCGAGCGAGACCCAGGGCCAGAATGTTCGTCATGAAATGCACACGCCGCGCAATCTGTTTGAGTCCGTCCGGCCCATGATACACCGCGTAGGCGGCGGCCATATTGGCCAGCAAGGCTTGCGCGGTGCAGACGTTGCTCGTGGCCTTCTCGCGGCGGATGTGCTGTTCGCGCGTGCCCAGCGAGAGGCGCAGAGCAGGACGACCGCGCGCATCTCGGGAAACGCCGACCAGCCGTCCTGGCATCTGGCGTTTGAAAGCGTCACGCGTGGCGAAGTACGCCGCGTGCGGCCCGCCGTAGCCGAGCGGGACGCCGAACCGCTGGGCGCTGCCGACGGCGACGTCCGCTCCCAATTCACCCGGCGTTTTCAGCAGCGTGAGGCTCAATAAATCAGCGGCGAAAACAACCAGCGCGCCGACGGCCCGCGTACGCTCCACAAACGGTTTGAAATCATGGATGGCGCCAAACGTGTCGGGAAACTGCACGAGGGCCCCGAACGTGTTCCGGTCCAACGAAGCCGCCTCGTGGTCGCCGACAACCACGTCGATTCCCAGAGCTTTGGCGCGGGTGTGAACGACCTCGACGTTCTGTGGGTGACAGTTTTCTGAAACAAAAAAAGTGTTGCGGCCTTCGTCGTGTTTCAGGCGGTGGCACATCATCATCGCCTCCGCAGCCGCAGTGGCTTCGTCCAGAAGCGAGGCGTTGGCGATTTCGAGGGCGGTGAGTTCGCAGACCATCGTCTGGAAGTTGAGCAATCCTTCAAGGCGGCCCTGCGAAATCTCCGCCTGGTACGGGGTGTATTGGGTGTACCAACCAGGGTTCTCCAGAAGGTTTCGCTGGATCACGCCGGGCGTGATGCAGTCGTGATAGCCCATCCCGATGTAGGAGCGAAACACCTGGTTCTTCGAGGCGATTGCGCGGAGTTCATTGAGCACGCCGAATTCGCTGCGGCCGGCCGGAAGCTGAAGGGGGCGACTCAACCGGATTTTGGACGGGACGGCGGCATCGATGAGTTCGTCAAGACTCAAGTAATTGAGGTGCGCGAGCATTTCCCGCGTCTCTTCCGGGGTCGGCCCGATGTGCCGCCGGACAAATCGGTCAGGATGCTTCAGAAGATCCAGAGGGTTGGCGGCCGAAGTGGATTGGTCGTCGGTTGGCGTTGGCAAATTACTGTCGATTGGTGAGGCTTCCCTAACAAGCATGGAAGCAAAGTACGGAGGGACCGAGGCAAAGCAAGAGCGTTTTGCTGCCGAGACGGGGCTCCAGATCACCAGACCACCAAACGTGTTCGCCGCCCAAATGCGCCCCACGCGCAGCGACGCAATCGCCGGGTCTCCTTCGGCCAGCAAAAGTCGTCGAGCTGATCTGAGTCAGAGTAGGATTAAGATTAAGATAACTGCCGGCCGCTTAAGCTTAATCTTGCTCTGTCTCTCGCAGAGTCTTGCTCTCCTTGCTCTTGCTCTTGCTCTCCATCCGGCACGGAGTGTTTTCGGCGAGGCCGCCGAAAACTGCGCCCGAGGGCGGGCGCGGTCCCCCAGGGGCCGAAGGTAGGTGAATGCCCTATTGCAAGAGATTAAAATGCCACCACGGTGGCCGATGGACGTCAAGATGTGAAAACGCTCATGAATGACGGAAGAGGATTCGAGTCTCATATGAACACAACGATTCTGCGTCAGACTTACGGCCGCGCCCCTCTTGAGCTGAATCGCCTTTCGGCTGACAACGTGGCAATTCGTTCCGAGGCTAATAATCAGGTGAACGTGGTGAAACGATACATCAATTGCGGGATTCGAGGGACGCGCTCAAAGGCTGCCGCGCTTTGGGGCGTCGGCGCTCTGTTGCTTGGTTTTTTCAAATTCGCGCCGTCAGCGGCGGCGGCTGTCTTCACGACCAACACGATCATCACCGAGGACGACATGACTTACGATGGCGAGGACATCGTGGTTTTCGACGCCACGGTTACCATCGACGGCCCGCACAGCTTCAATTCCTTGGTGCTGACCAACAATGCCACCCTCACGCACTCCCCTTGCACGACGACCAACGTGCACAAGCTCGAACTAGCAGTGTCGAATGAAATCGTGGTGAGTGCGAACAGTCGGATTGACGTGAGCGAGCGGGGGTATTTGCCTGGCTACACGACAGGCAACACAACCGTCGGAGGGGCGCTTGGTACTGCCGGCGGAAGCTATGGCGGACTTGGGGATGTCTCCATGCCTGGCGCGGCGCTTGGCGCCAGGGTCAACGCCGTGTATGGGGACTATGCCGATCCGAACGATTGGGGCAGTGGGAGCGGGGTAAGCGAGGCGTTGGGCGCCCCTGGTGGAGGGCTGGTTCGGTTGGTGGCGCAGAGCCTGCAATTGGACGGGGAGATCCTGGCCAACGGCGGGAAGAACGGTGTTTGTGGCGCAGGGGGCGCTCGGCGGCAAGGGCCAAGTGATTGATTTCTACCCTGCGAGTCAGGCCGGGGCTGGCACGGTTTATATTCGAGACCGTGACGAGCCACGGGGAACGCTGTTGATTGACGGCCGCGGGCGTGGCCTCGGCCTGACACCGCTGGGGGAAGTCCACTTTGACGTGGTGATGGTGTCTGGTGCAACGCTCGTGGCGGAGTATCTCTCGGTACCAGAACTTCGCCTGACGAACAAGGCGGTGCTGACGCACCCGGAGTGCACAGCCACAGCGACGCACCGGCTTGATCTGAAGGTGGCAGGCCTCCTGGCGGTCAGCGCCGACAGTCGGATCGACGTCAGCGGCAAGGGATATGTGGCGGGCCGGACCAGCGGGAACATAACCAATGGAGCAAGCTCTCCTGCCAGCGGCGGCAGCTACGGTGGATTGGGGGGCATGGGGTGGAGCGGGTCGGACCTCGGGTCAGGTGTGCCGAACGCTCTTTATGGGGATTATGCTTCTCCGGAGGACTGGGGCAGCGGAGGCGGCGGCAGCGCGGATACCGTTCATGGTTCTAGTTTTGATGGCGCGGGCGGGGGCTTGGTGCGTATCACAGCCAATGTTTTCGAACTGAAGGGCATGCTACTGGCAGACGGGGCCAGGTCTTTTTCCACGGTGCTTTCTGGTTGCGGCAGCGGCGGGGGAATTTGCATTTCGGTGCATACTCTGGCGGGCACGGGGATCATACGGGCTTCGGGCGGAGACTCCGTCTACTTCCTGAACCAAGTTCGTGCGGGCGGCGGCGGAGGGCGAGTGGCGATTTACGCGGCGGACTACAGCGGGTTTCCGCTGGAAAACGTTTCGGCCCCGGGCGGCGGCGCAAGGGACGATAATCCCCAGGGAAATCCCGAGCGTGGTGGGGCTGGCACGGTCTGGATAATAAATGGGCCCCTTCACACGCACGCTCAGTATACCGTGCCGGGCAGGCTGCTGGTTTTCCCGACCAACAATTACAACGTTCCGATTCCAGCGTCGCTCGCAGACGGGGTGGCGATCCAGTTCAACAAACCCATCGACACAAATTCGCTTTCGGCCGACAAATTCGTCATTCAAGGGCCGCTTGGCACAATTGTACCCACCGGCATCTCCAACGTCGGCGACCGGCTTTACCGGATCGCGTTTCCGGCACAGACAGCAGACGGCCGCTACCATCTCGCGCTGTCACCGACACTGCTGGATGTAGAGGGTTTTGAACTCGATCAGAATGCCAACGGCGTCCCAGGCGAACCGGACGATGGGTATAACTTCAGCCTCAGCCTCGACACCGTTCCGCCTCAGGTGAAGCAACATTCGCCCCTGGGCGATGTGGACGACACAGTCAGCAACGTGGATGTGTGGTTCAGCGAAGCCATCGATAAGCGCACCCTTACCACTTCAGACGTATCCATTCTGCGGCCCGACGATGAACAAGTCGACGCGACCAACATCAAGGAGGTCGGACTGAACCGCTTCCGCGTTTCGTTCGGGGCGCAAACAATTCCGGGCCAATATCACGTACTCATTGGCCCCGACGTTCAGGACCTGGCCGGCAATGCACTGGATCAAAACCGGAATGGAGTTTTCGGCGAGCCGACCGACGACGTTTACGACGGCGCGTTCAACCTCGTTGAAGTTGATCTCAGATTATCCAATGTGGCCATCAGCGCCAACCAGCTCCTGGCTGGCGATTCCATATCCGTCACCTGGAATGGCTCAAATCGCCCCGGTGCTCCACTGCTCGGTGACTGGACCGACGCCGTCTATATCTCGAGAGATGATAAATGGGATATCGACGACATCCTTTTGGCCGCCGTCCCGCACAGCGGTTTGACGAGCAACGAAATCTATTCGGCGTCGGCCAATGTTTATGTACCGAGCCTCTTGCCGGGCAATTACTACATCCTCGTTCGAGCCGACCTTCAGAACCAGGAAGGCTCCGGAAAACCCGAAAACCTCGTCGCCTTCGGTCCCATCCCGTTGAGCGTTCTCGCGTTTCCGTACCCCGGCGGTTCGTTCAGCGGCGTGCTCACGCCCGAGGCGCGGTCGGCCTACTACGCCATCAACCTGCCGGGAGGTCAAAATCTGCTCCTGAATCTGGCTGGCCAATCCAGCAACGGAGCCGCCGTGCTTTACATCCGTGCCGGCGCGATGCCCACAACCCTGGACTACGACCAGCGCGCCCCCGGCAGCGGGCGCAGTCTTCAGTCGGCCTTGTCGAACACATCCACAAACGACCAGACTTATTACGTCCTGGTCTATGGCGACCGGATTGACGACTCGCTGCCGTTCAACCTTTCGAGCCAGATCGGTTCGTTGTTCCTCACGGACATTACGCCGGTTCACCATGGCAACGCCGCTTCCGCCACCGTGACATTAAGCGGTGCGGGGTTCGACGCCACCACCACCGTGGATTTCGTCGGCACCAACGGCACGGTTTTCCCGAGCGACGGGATCGAACTGGATTCGGCCGCGAGCCTGCGACTTAGCTTGAATCTCAGCAACTGGCCGGCCGGCATCTACACCGTGCGCGCGGACAAGGGCACGGCGACCGAGCGACTGCCGAACGCATTCGAGGTCGTTCAAGGCGGGAATTCTCATTTGACGGCTCGACTGATTGTTCCGTCTGTCGTCGGCTTCAACATTCCCATCCGGCAGACGATCTGGATTGAATACCGGAACGATGGTGAAATCTCGATGCCCGCGCCGCTGCTGGCACTTCGCGGCGATCACGGTGCCCGCATCACCGACGACCCGGCGTTGGCGGTCCCGCGCGCCGGTTTCGGCCAAATCCCCGGCGTCAGCGACACGGTTCAAGTGCTCGGGTTGGGCTCCAGTTCCACGCCACGCGTACTGCAACCAGGGGAATCAGGACGGATTCCGGTTTACTATCTCGGTCTCTCCGGCCCTGTGGCTTATCCGCAACTGACGTTCACGTTGAGCAGCGTCACCCGGGATGATGCGAGGCCGATCGATCGAAAGACTTCCCAGACCGTCAGTTCCTTCGACCCGAACGCGAAATTTGGCCCGGCCGGTCTTAGCGCATCGGCCTTTGTCAGCCGCGACGGCGCGTTTGCCTACTCGATCCACTTTGAAAACAGGTCCGACGCGACCGGTCCCGCCCGCCGAGTTGTCGTGAGCGATACCCTGGATACGAACCTTGACTTGAACACGCTGGAGTTGACCGAGATAACGTTTGCCAATCGCATCCTGCCTGTTCCCGCCGGCCTCAATCATTACGAGGCGCGAGTGCCCATCTCCGTCACCAATGCGACGGGCACAAACAACATTGTGGTGAATGTCCAGGTCGCGCTCGACGCGCCCACGCGCACACTGACGCTCACCTTGGGTGCTCTGGATCCCGACACCGGCTGGTTTCCTGCAGACCCGCTGGTCGGCCTGCTCTATCCGAACGACGACACCGACCGCGGTGTGGGCAGTATCAGCTACCTCATCAAACCCAAAGCGGGATTGTCCACCGGCACGCGCATCGAAAACCGCGCCCAGATCGTCTTCGATTACAACGATCCCCTGGGCACGCCTCCGGTCTCTAACACGATTGATGGCGCTCCGCCCGCCAGCGCCGTGACCTCGCTCACTGCGTTCAGTACGCGCGAACTCCACTTGCAATGGTCGGGCAGCGACGACGCCACCGCCATCGGGAGCTACGACGTGTTTGTCTCCGACAACGGTGGCAATTACGTGCGTTGGATCGAAAGCACGACAAACACCAGCGCGACCTTCATCGGAACGCCCGGCCACAGTTACGCTTTCTACACTGTTGCGCGCGACAACGCCGGCAACTCGGAGCCGGTGCCCTCCCAGCCCGACACGCAAACCACCATTCTTACAGACATCCCGCTCATTACGGCTCCGTTCCTCGCGCCGTCCGGCGATTTTGTTTTCACCTTTAGCAGCCAGATTGGACGCCCCTACGTCATCGAAGTGTCACCGGACCTTGCCCGTTGGCAAACGGTGACGAACTTCACCAGCACCGCGACGACGATCCAGTTCGTCGATCGTGACATGACGAACGAGCGGTTTTACCGCGTCAGCACGCGGTAGGAGTTTTTTTTCGGGTGGGGCGAGCGTACCTGCAAACCGTGAGACCTCGCCCTTCCCCATTTTCGAATAGTCGCAGGACTCCTGGCCTTGTGGAAAGAAGCTGATCCCGCTGCAGGCGTCGCGCCAATACTAATTGGACCGCGGATGCGCTACCCTCGGTTCCCCCTCACCCCGTCCCTCTCCCTTGGGGAGAAGGAGAATCGTCGGCCGGCTTTCGGCGCTGCTCGCGACGGATTCTGTCATTCCAGTGTGCTCCGCCAATTTGCCGGCCGCCAATTTGGATCGGAGCACGAATTGACTCTGGCGACGACGCGAAAATACGCTAGAGTCAGGACGTGGCCACTCGCCGGACACGCCCGATTTTGATTGCCGCGATTATTTTCGTGGCTGCGTGGAGCATCGCGATCGCAGGTTATCTGGTTGCCAAGAACTCCAAAATGACCGCCGAAAAGGTGCGCGCATTCGCGGAGTCGGTTGAGCTGAACGGACTTTCCGGCGACGCTCGGGCGAAGGCGATTCGGGCCTTGGCCGACAAGTTGAATGCCTTGTCCCCGGAAGAACGGCGGAAGGCGCGCCTGGAACGTGTGTGGCAGCGCTGGTTTGGGGAGATGACCGAGGAAGAGAAAGGCCTGTTCATTGACTGGACGATGCCGACCGGTTTCAAACAGATGCTCAGCTCGTTTGAGCAGTTGCCGGAAGAGCGGCGCCAGAGGGCCCTCGGTGACGCGCTGAAGCGGGTGAAGGAGTCGCAGGAGGGTATGAAGGGGGACGAACAAATGACGGGCACCAATGGGCCGCCGGTCCTCAGCGAAGAACTTCAGCAGAAGATCGCCCGGATCGGGCTGAAGACGTTCTATGGCGAAAGCTCCGCCCAGACCAAAGCCGAGATGGCACCGTTACTCGAAGAATTGCAGAGGATGATGGAGAGCGGCCGGATGTTTCGGGGTACTCGTTAAACAGGTTGAATTGTTACAATGTTAAATCGGGAGGGGCGCACGCTTTTACCCTGATGGAGTTGCTGGTCGTGATGGCCGTGATCGGAGTTCTCGCCGGGCTGCTCCTGCCTGTGTTGAGCAAAGCGAAGGAGGCGGGCCGCGCGACGGCGTGCCTGAGCAACTTGCGCCAGATCGGGATCGCGCTGCAACTTTACGTTCAGGACAACAACAACAAGCTGCCCGAGCTGCGGGACAAATTGTTCGAAACGAACGCCCCGCCGGCCACGAACACGCTCCCGAGCATTGACATTGTGCTCTCCAACCACCTGGGCTCCGTCCAGGTGTTGAAATGCCCCTCGGACAAGAAACAGACCTTCGAACAGACCGGTTCGAGCTACGCGTGGAACAGCTTGCTCAACGGACAGGACGCCGAACACCTCAGAGTGATGAACCTCGACTTCGATCCGCATCAAATCCCGGTAAGCTTCGACAAGGAAGCGTTCCATCGCGCGCGGGGCGAGAAGAAGGGCGTGAATTACCTCTACGCCGACGGGCACATCAAAAACCTGCTGGCTCTCGAAGGAACGAAATGAAGCAGTGGCAAGGAGTCCCAACGTGATTCGTCTTTCCGGTCTTTGTAAAACGTTCGGCGATCGTGTTGCAGTGGACGATTTGAATTTGCACGTCCCGGCTGGCGAGATTTTCGGCCTGCTCGGCCACAACGGCGCGGGCAAAAGCACTGCCATCGGAATGATGCTCGGACAGGTCTGGCCCACGGACGGAGAGGTTAGGGTGTGCGGCCATGACGTAACGCGCCGGCGGCAGGCCGCCTTGCGGAAGGTCGGGGCGATTTTCGAGACGCCGGTCTTTTACGATTATCTGAGCGGCTGGCGAAACCTGGAGATTCTCAGCCATTACACGGCGGCGACTTCCTCCGCACGGATTCGCGAAGTGATCGATTGGGTCGGCCTGGCCGGGCGCGAAAATTCCAAGGTCAAAACCTATTCGCACGGAATGCGGGCCCGGTTGGCGCTGGCGCAGGCGCTGTTGCCACAGCCGGAGTTGTTAATTCTTGATGAACCCGGCGACGGCCTCGATCCGGAAGGCATCCATGAGATGCGGCAGACGATTCGACGGCTGCACGCCGAACTCGGCCTGACGATTCTCCTGTCGTCGCATCTGCTGAACGAAGTGGAACAACTCTGCACGCGCATCGCCGTGCTGAACCAGGGCCGAAAAGTGTTTGAAGGTTCGCTCGCGGAGGCAAAGCAGGCAACGAATTGGGTTCGCCTGTGCGTGAGTGATTTTCCACAAGCCGTCAAAACGTTGCGCGGCGAACAACTGATTTTGGACGAGCGCGACGGACAATTCATCGCGCTCGCGCCGGAGGTCGGCACCGACCGCGTCGTCCGGCGATTGGTGGAGCAGGGCATGGCCGTTTTTGAGATCGCGCGGCACGAACAAACGCTGGAAGATTTTTATCTCGGGTTAATGAAGCATCCGGACGGCGAAGGGAAGGGAAGATGAAGAGTTGAATCGGGACATCATGTTTTACTTACAACTGCGCAACGAACTCTGGAAGTTGTTCGCCAAAAAGCGGACTTACATCGGTTTCCTGATGTTTCTGCTGGCGCAGAATGTCATCATCCTGGTTTTTCGATTCACCAACGGACCGCGGGTCAGCATGATGAAGACGCTGGAGGGCAACGGGTACCTGGCGCAGGAGTTCATCTCTGCTTTGACGGTCGCTACGTTCATGCTGTTGCCAATCGCTTATATGCTGCTTCCGCTGTATGTGTCCTTGGTGGGCGGGGATTTGGTGGCGAAGGAGGCCGAGGACGGAACGCTGAGGATGATTCTGTCGCGTCCGATTTCGCGGTTGCGCTTGCTGCTTTTGAAATGGCTGGCCGGCGCGATATTCTCGCTGGTTCTGGTGGGGGCGCTTGGCTTGTTCGGAATCGTGTTCGCGGCGCTCTGGTTTCCGTGGAAGGGGCTATTTGTCTTCATTCCCGGTGAACTGTTCAGCGTCTTTGATGCCTCCAGCGGCTGGCACCACTACGCGGCGGCGCATGGGATGATGGCCGCCAAGGCCTGCACGGTCATGGGACTGGCCTTCATGTTCTCCTGTTTCAACGTGAAGCCGGCGGCGGCGACCATTCTGGCGATCTCGTTCGTGTTCGTGAATTTCATCATGCAGAACATTCCCTACTTCCGCGATTTGCAGCACTGGTTCCTCACGTATCATCTCAACATCTGGTTGTTCATGTTCGCCCAGCCGATTCCGTGGTGGAAGATTGGCGAATCGCTCAGCCTCCTGCTCGGATTCAACCTGTCCTTCGTGGTTGTCGGTGTGACGGCATTTCAGGTGCGGGACATCAAGTCGTAAGGAGCGCGGAATCCGCCGACAGCTTCAGCTCTGGCACCCCTGCCGGGGGTGTCTCTGTTTGGCGTTCGGCGGGCGTCAGTTTGTGGCGCAAATGTTCAATCGATCCGTATCGGTCAAAATCGTCGCGGACCGCGACGATTTCGCGGTGGGGCGAGACCCCTGCCGAGCCGCCCGATTACGGGAAAAGTAGAATGTACTGGAGGCTTGCGAGGACGGTCGCCCCATCTTTTAGTAGTTGCGGCGGAGCCTCAACGGACCGCGGCTGTGTGCGTAGCACCAGGGGAATGGGATTCGGGGCCGCAAACCGCGGCTAACTGCCGACGCTGGCCACCTCTTCTTCGGTGGCCACGTTGACAATTTTGAACTGCTCCGAGTGGAAGGCCGGGTCTGCCCGGAAGGAGAGTTTGCCGAAGTAGCGCTTCTCCAACTCGATGAGCAGCTTTTCGTCTTCCTTGCGCAGGCGATCGAGGACGGTGGGGTTCACCACAATGCGAAGTTGGAAGTCGGATTCGTCGCGCTGGCGCCGCTTGAGGATCTCCGCCAGCCGGCGCTGAATTTCCACGCTCATGGTCAGAGCACTCTTCACTTTGCCGCGGCCCTTGCAGTACGGGCAATCGTCATAGACGGCCGCGCGAACACTCTCGGTGTGACGTTGCCGGGTCATTTCCATCAAGCCGAGTTGCGAGATGGGCAGGATGTGCGTTTTGGATTTGTCCCGCCTCAAGCCTTCTCTCATGCGGTGATACACCGCTTGCTGGTCACGCCGCGATTTCATGTCGATGAAGTCCAGCACGATCAGGCCGCCCATGTTGCGCAAACGAAGCTGGCGACAGATCTCGTCGGCCGCCTCGAGGTTCACCTTGAGGAGGGTCGATTCCTGGTCCTTGCCGCTTTTGTGCCGGCCGGTATTGACGTCGATGGCCACGAGCGCTTCGGTTTCGTCAATGACGATGTAGCCTCCACTCTTGAGGTGGACCTGGCGGGCGAAGGCGCTCTCCAACTGACGGGTGATGTTGAACCGGTCGAAGACGGGCTGGGAATCACTGTACAATTTGACTTTCGACACCGAACGCCGGGAAATGCCGCTGATCATGGCGCGGACGCGCTCGTACTGTGGCGCGCCGTCGATGACGATGCGTTCAACATCTTCGGTGAGGAAGTCACGGACGGTGCGTTCGATCAGATCGGGTTCCTGAAAGACACAGGTGGCGGAGGGCTGCCGGTTGATCTTGTCCTGAATCTGGCGCCACTCTTCGATCAACAGCGCCAGGTCGCGGACGAAGTAGCGCTTTTGCTGGCCTTCGCCGACCGTGCGGATGATGACACCCATCGACTCGGGAATATTGAGTTCGCGCAGTATCTTCTTGAGGCGCTGGCGTTCTTCATGGTTCTCGATTTTGCGGGAGATACCGCTCTGGTCCGAATTCGGCAGCAGGACGAGGTAACGGCCCGGCAGCGCGAGGTTGGTGGTCACCCGCGGACCCTTGGTGCCGATAGGGCCTTTGGTGACCTGCACGATGATATCGCTGCCGGGCGGGTACAGGCGCGGGATGTCGCGCTGTGTGATGCGCGGCTTGTCGCGCTTGCGGCCCTCGCGCTCCACGACCTCGACGCTGCTGTCGAAGCTGCTGGGAACGATGTCCCAGTAGTGCAGGAACGCATTTTTCTCGAAGCCGATGTCCACGAACGCGGCCTTCAGACCGTCCTCGAGGTTTTTGACCTTGCCTTTGAAGATGCTGCCGACGAGCCGCTCGTCGCTGGTTCGCTCGATGGTGAATTCTTCGAGCTTGCCGTCCTCGAGGACGGCGACGCGGGTCTCCAACGACTCCGCGTTGATGATCACTTCTTTGTGGACCTTCTTTACCGGTTTGATAAAGCGTTGCACCTTTTTGATGACCCGATTGGCCACCCCCTTCAGGGTGTCCACGATGCCCTGTGGGGCCGGTTCGCGGACGGCCACCGGTTCGTAACCGGCGTCTTCTTTGACCTCGGCCGGAATGGCGAGATCGGGTTCGCGGAAGTCGCGCCGCTTGTGTTCGACTTTGCCCGGAGCGGGAACGCTCGTTGGCGCGTCGGCCGGGAGGCCGGCGGCGAGATTTTCGGAGCGCTGGATCTCCCGTTCGTGACGCGCGCGGTCGAAGACGGAGTCTTCACCTGGTTTCTGACCGAGGGCTTCGGCGCGGGCGTCGCTGGCGGCGCGGTCCGGGCGATGGACGTTGGTGGACATTCCGCCGGTGGGGCGGAATCGTCGGGCGCCGCGGCGGCGGCTGGAAAAGCTTCGTTCACTCATAGCTAGTAATTTCTTCGATAGATATGGACGTTTTGCAGGAGGCCTGCGGCGATCAACGAGCAGAGCACGGAAGAGCCGCCATAACTGAGGAGCGGCAGCGGGATGCCCGTTACCGGCATCAGGCGAATGTTCATGCCGATGTTGATGAAGACATGGCTGAAGAGCAGCGTCACCACCCCCACGGCCAGCAGTTTGCCCAGGCGATCGCGCGCCTGTCCGGCGATGCGAATTCCGACGAACAAAATAACCGCGTAGAGGGAGAGGACAACGATGCTCCCCAGGAAGCCTTTCTCCTCGGCAATCACGGAGAAAATGAAATCATTGTGCGAGGCACCCGGCGGGAGAAAGCCGAGCGCGATCTGCTGGCCTCGGCGCCAGCCCTTGCCCGTGAAGCCTCCCGAACCGACCGAGATGAGGGCTTGTCTGACCTGGTAGGTTTTCTCCTCCTGCAACTGGCGGGCGCGCCGGCGCTGGTCCAGAGCGGCATTTGCCGGGGCAAAGTCGCGCCCGAAATAGACGAGCAGGCGCTGACGCTGATAGTCCTCCAGCCGGATCTGCCAATTGGGCGGAGCGAACAGGATGTCCACCAGCAGCAGGCCGACCAACAAGCCGGCTCCGCCGACCAGCCGCAGGAGATAACGCGGGGGTACGCCGGCGACGAACATCATTGCCAGGCCGACCGGCAGGAGGACAAGGGCGGAGCCCAGGTCGGGTTCCTTCAGGATGAGCAAAAATGGAAGCACGGTCAGCCCGATCGATTTGAAAAAGAGGTTGGGCGACCGCAGTTCTTCGGCCGGGCGGTTGAGGAAGTGCGCCTGAATAAAGATGAAAGCCAGCTTGGCAAACTCGGACGGTTGCAGGAGGAACGGACCCAGGTCGAACCAGCGTCGGGCACCAAAGCGATAGGTGCCGATGCCGGGGACGAGCACGGCCACGAGCAATAGAATGGCAGACCAGTAGGCGACGAAGGACCAGCGTGCCAAGCTGTGATAGTCGAGGAGGCAGATCGCCACGGCGGCCAGCGCGCCGACGACGAACCAGACAATTTGCCGCACAAATAGATAATTGTACCACGCCACGGTTTCGCTCGGCGGCTTGGCGCTGTAAATGAACAGCACACCGATGACCATCAGACCGACCAGAGCGACGATCATCTGCCAGTCCACTCGCGAATGGCGTTCGTTAAGATGGGCTTCAAACATTCAGTTATTTCTGGCCAGGGACTCTGCTTTGGCGGGTCGCAGCCGCTCCCGCTTCTGGATCGCCAGATAGATCTGCTGCGCCAGTGGCGCGCAGGTTTCGCCGCCGGAAATACGGTCCAGCAGGTCACCCTCCACGATCACAACGACGGCGTAACGCGGACTCTCGTAGGGCGCAAACGAAGCGAACCAGGCGTTGTGACCGACCGTCCGTGACCCCTGCTTTCGCTGGGCGGTGCCGGTCTTCGCGGAAATCCGCATTCCGGCAACAAAAGCCCGGTGGCCGGTACCGTCCGATTCCTCCACATCCCCATGCATGGCTTCGCGGACGGTGTCGAGCGTGCGTTTCTTCAGGTTCAAATACTCGCGTACCCGGCCGGCGGGAAACACCCTGGGTGGTTCGTCACTAAAGGGGTCCTGGGGATCGGCCCTGGCAACCAGGCGCGGCCAGAAAATCTTTCCGCCGTTGGCGACCGCGGCCACCATCACGGCCACTTGCAGCGGTGTGAGGGCGATTTCGCCCTGACCGATGCAAAGGTTGGCGGTGTGCCCGTCGAACCAGGCGCCGCCGAGGTTCTCCTGTTGCCATTCGCGCGTCGGAAAAATTCCGGCGGCTTCCTGGCGCGGCAAGATCCCCGTG
>WNFU01007520.1_pt1 | contig 14160 bp, 10 predicted proteins | sample 5400121 | NCBI WGS metagenome assembly WNFU01 (sample SAMN13153360, study PRJNA577476) | soil metagenome | isolation source: 100 cm soil or saprolite under grassland replicate 1 | place: USA:California | collected 2016-06-15
GCGCCGGTGTCGGCCTCCTGGCCGTAGAACGCGCGCTGCTCGTGGCGGACGTCGCCCCACCCGCCGTTGTTCACCACGACCACGATCACCGGAAGCCGGTGCCGGGCGGCGGTGTCGAGCTCCATGGCCGACAGCCCGAACGCCCCGTCGCCGGTGAACAGCACCACGGGCTCCTCGGGCCGGGCCGCCTTCGCCGCGATGGCGAACGGCAGGCCGATGCCGAGGGTGCCGAACGCCGAGCCGATGTACAGCTGCGTCCCCGGCCGGCGGGCCCGGAAGAACGCGATCCCCCACAGCACGCTGTCGCCGCCGTCGCTCACGGTGGTGCACGGCCCGAGCGACTCCGCGAACGCCGCCGTCTCGCGGGCCAGCCATCCCGGGTGGACGCCCTTCGCCGGGCGTTCGCACTCCGCTGACCACTGCTCCCACGACATCCGGGCGCCACCCTCGGCCTGCTCGGTCCACCCGTCGAGCGTGCCCGGCTCCGCCGTCCACGCATCGGTGAGCTGGCGGAGCGCCACCGCGCAGTCGCCGGCCAGGCCGACCTCGGGGAGCCGTTCGCCACCGAGGTGCTCCGGGCGAACGTCCACCTGCACGATCCGCCCCTCGAACGGGAACAGCGGCGCCCCGCCCCACAGCAGGTTCGCGTTGAACCGCGAGCCCAGCACCAGCACGGCGTCGCTCGAGGCCAGGGCGATCCCCGCGTGGAGCAGTCCGCCCAGGCATCGGGGATGGTCGTCGTCGAGGAGCCCCCGCGCGGCGCTGGTGGTGATCACCGGGATGCCGGAGCGCTCGGCGAACGCTCGAAGCTCCGGGCCCGCGCCGGCGAAGAACGCCCCCGACCCGGCCAGGACCACCGGCCTCGACGCCCCGGCCAGGACCTCCACCGCCCGCTCCACTCCGCGGGGGTCCGCCGCGGCACGGGCGTCCGGGAACCCCTGGGGCCAGGGCTTCCCCGATGGTTCGCTTCCGGCGCCGAACACGTCCTGCGGGATCTCCAGGTACGCCACGCCGGGAGCGCCGCTCCGCGCGTGGTGGACGGCCGCACGGACGTACGCGGGGATCCGCTCCGGGGCCAGGCACTGATCGCGCCACTTCGTGATGGGCGCCACGACCTCCAGCTGCTCGAGGTCCTGGACGGCCTCCCTGCCTCGCTGCCGGAGCCCGGTCCGGCCGCCGATCACCACCACCGGCGCGCCGGCCTTCTGGGCCTCCGCGATCCCGGGGACCGCGTTCGTGAAGCCCGGGCCCGCCGTCACGCTGGCCACGCCGACCTCCCCGGTGGCCAGGGCCCATCCCTCGGCCATCATCACGGCGTTCTCCTCGTGGCGGGTGTCGACCAGCCGGAGCTCCTCCAGCCGGGCCCCCTCGAACAGCGGAAGGTTGTGCCCGCCGGGGAGGGCGAACAGGGTGGTCACCCCCGCCTCCTTCAGTGTTCGCGCGGCCAGGATGCCGCCGTGCTCGGCCTCGGACATCACGGGGACTGTAGTGGAGGCCGGGGGGGCGGCGGGACACGTCCCCCCGGCGGCCTTCCTCACGCCTGGACCGGAACCTCCGCCTTCTGCCGGTGGGACTTCTGGGCGGCCGCGCGCCTGGCGATGTGCTTCGCGATGTGCTCGGCGTCCCGTCCCACCCCCGGCAGCACCTCGGACGTGGCCGCGTAGAGGAAGTGGAGGCCGACGAAGTACAGGCCCGGCTCGCTCACCACGACGCCGCGGTCCTGCACGGGCTCCCCGCGATCGCCGAAGACCGAGAGGTCGATCCACGAGAAATCGGGACGGAACCCCGTGCACCAGATGACGTTCGCCACATCGAGGACCCGGTCGTCCTGCAGGAGCGGCATCCCGTCCCGAACCCCGACGACACGAGGGACGAGCTCCACCCCACGAGCAACGAGGTCCTTGGTCTTCACCCGGATGAGCGGGGCGCCGCGGGAGACGAACTTCGGGCGGACCTTGCGGCCGATGGGCGTGCCCGTGGTCAGCACGCGATGCCCCAGGAACCGGATCACCGGGAGGAGGAACCGCGCGGGGACGCTCCCGTGGCGAACGGGGATCTGCCCCGGGACCCTTCCCGCGACCCACGTCGGATGGGTCTTCGACAGCTCGAACGCGATCTCGGCACCCGAGTTGCCGGCCCCCACCAGCAGCACGCCCCCGTCGCGGAGCTGGGCCGGGTTCCGGTATTCGTTGGAGTGCATCTGGACGATGGCGGGATCAAGCTCCGTGGCGAAGCCCGGGACCATCGGGGTGTGGCAGGCGCCGGTCGCGACCACGACGTGATCGGCCTCCAGCCGCCCGCCGCCGGTGGAGACGACGTACCGGTCCCCGTCCCTCCCGAGCTCGTCCACGGCGACACCCGTTCGAACGGGCAGCTCGAACCGGGCCGCGTAGGCCTCCAGGTAGTCGCCCAGCTCGTCCTTCGTGGGGAACGACCAGCCCGGCCCCGGGTACCGCCAACCGTCCAGCCCGTCGTACTTGGCCGGGGTGAACACCCGCAGCGAGTCCCACCGCCGCCGCCACGAGTCGCCGATCCGTTGGCCGGCCTCCAGAATCACGAACGGCCGTCCCCGCTTCCGCAGGTGGTACCCGACCGAGAGCCCGGCCTGGCCCCCGCCGATGATCACTGTCTCGAGCCGCTCCGTTCCCGCGCTCCCGTCCATCTCGCTCCTCCTTGCGTCGTGTCCCGGAGCGGACGGTACGTGGGGGCCCACCCCGCCCTCATCGCCGGAACCAGCCAATTCGGCGACGGACGGCAATGGTTGGAATTCACCACGCCGGGCCCGCGGGGGCGATCAGGTCAGGTGGTGTTGGAACGCGAACGCGGTGGCGGCCGAGCGGGACGAGACGTCGAGCTTGGCGAAGATGTTCTGGAGGTGCCGAGCCACGGTGTACTCGCTGATCACGAGCTGGGCGGCGATGTCCCGGTTCGTCTTGCCGGCGGCCACCAGGCGCAGCACCTCCGCCTCCCGCGAGGTGAGCCCGCGCGGGAGCTCGCGCGTTTCGCCCAGCAGCTCGGCCGCGGCGGCCAGATCGCGAGCGGCTCCCAGCCGTTCGAACGTTCCGAGCGCCGCTCGGAGCTCGAGCCTGGCGTCGTCCTCGTCGCCGGCCGCGCGAAGGGCCAGCCCGTACAGCATCCTGGTCCGAGCGGTGTCGTACGGGACCCGCACCTCCTGCCAGGTGGCGCAGGCCCGGCGGAGGTCGCCGACGGCGCCGGCCACGTCGCCCCGGGCCAGGAGCACCGATCCGCGAGCCGTCGCCGCGGAGGCCTCCAGCGCGGGCGAGCGGAACTCGCGGGCGATGCCCTCCAGCTCCTCGGCCGCCTCCGTCGCTGCGTCGAGGTCGGGGAGCGCGAGGGCCGCATCCACCAGCGCTGCCAGGAGCCGTGCCCGGCGGAGTCGGTTGCCAGACTCCCCCGTGAGCGCGAGGCGGAGCGCGCTCACGGCCGACCCGGGCCTTCCCTGCGCCAGGCGGACCAGGGCCAGGCCGGGCTGTGGCTCGAATCCGAGCTCGTGGGCCCGGGAGAAGGCCTCCGCCGCCCCCGCCAGGTCCCCCTCGCGCCGCCGGACCTCGCCGGTCTCGTAGACGGCCGCGCCGGCCGCCGCGGGGTTGAGGCGCATGACCTCCTCCGAGGCCCGTGACGCCTCCGCTCCGGCCTCCGCCCACGCCCCGGTGAGGGTGGCCAGCTCCGCCCGATTGATCCGGCAGAGCCCGGGGAACGGGGACTCCGGGGGTAGGGACTCGCACCACGCCCGGGAGGCCTCGTTCCATTCCCCTGCCCGGCGGAGGTCGGCCAGCTCCAGGCAGGCCCGGAGCACGTTGCAGTAGACCACGCCGGTGAAGTAGGAGGTGAGCTCGCCGGCCACCACCGAGGTCATGGCCTCGTCCAGCAGCGCCAGCCCCTCGGCGACCCGTCCCCCGGCGATGAGGGCCAGCCCCTCCAGGTGGACCCCCATCGCGACCAGATCCGGGTCCCTGAGGCGCCGGCCGATCTCGGCCGCCCGCTCGGCCAGAGCCTGCGAGCCCTCGAGCTCCCCGCTGAAGCGAGCCACGGTGGACTCCGCGCAGGCCAGCAACCCGTGCTGGAAGGTCTCCGGCTTGTCGCGGAGGTGGCGCTGGGCCCGCGCGAGCCACCCTGCCCCCAGCGCTCCCTCGCCGCGGAAGAAGTGCTCCGTGGCGAGCCGGACCGCGATGCCCGCCGCGAGGATCTCCTCGCCGGCGGCTGTGTAGCCCGCGTAGGACCGCTGCCGCGCGGCGACGGACTCATCCAACCGGGACAGCCACCAGGCCGCCTCGGCCAGCTTCTCGAGGTCGCCCGGCCCGAGGAGCGCGGGCGGGGTGGCCGACATGAGGTCGTAGGCCTCCGCCCACGCCTCGCGCCCGACGGCGTCCCGGGCCCGATCGAGGCCCGCGGCCGGCCCTGCCGACGTCTCTCCGTGCTCCTCTCTGACCGTCACTGCCCTGACCTCCTGGGTGCCATACGTTAGCCCGATGCGCCCGGCACGACCCGAGGCCCCGCCACCGGACACCCCGTGCAACCGAAACCGGCCCGGCGTGCGTTCTCACGGAGGGCGGAGCGTGGAGACGGTGGATCGGGAACGCGTCGAACACCTGGAGGGCGGGCGGCTGTCCGATCTGCACCTGGTGTTCGTTGAGGAGGTCCCATGCGGCACCCAGCTCGTGATCTCCAATTCGGATGGCTCGCATCATCGAGCGCTCCTGGCCCCCGGGCCCGGTGACTCACAGCCGGATTGGGGGCGGGCGCCCTCGAGCTGACCGGTCGGCGCTAGCGCAGCTCGATCTCGTAGGCGAACCACTCGGAGCGGACGGCTCCGGTGGTGTCGTACAGGCGCTGGGCGGTGACGTTGTCGGGTGCCGTGTACCACTCCAGGTGGTGGCAGCCCCGGGCCCGCGCTGCCTCGGCGGCGGCCTCGATCAGGGCGCGCCCGGCGCCTCGGATCGGCCTGATCTCCATGCGCGGCACAGGGTACGCGCACGGGCCGGAGTACGATACGCGCCGTGCGGGCGGCGTTCTTCACGGGGATGCGCACGTTCGCCGTGCGGGACGTGGACCCGCCCGAGCTGCAACCCGGCGAGGCGCGCGTTCGCGTCGGCTACAACGGGATCTGCGGCTCCGACGTCTCGCTGTGGAAGGTGGGGGTCATGGCCGGCGAGGACCGGGTCCCCGGCCACGAGTGGTCCGGCGTGGTGGAGGAGGACCCCACCGGGACGTGGCCGGCCGGCCGGCGTGTGGTGGCCATCCCCGGCCGGGGGTGCGGCGAGTGCATGTGGTGCCTGGAAGGGCACCCCCGGTACTGCCTGAACCCGCAGAACCACTGGGGGGCGTACGCCGAGACCACGAACCCGCTGGCCCACCTGCTGATCCCGGTGCCCGACGAGGTCGACGACCGGGCCGCGGCCCTGGCCGAGCCCCTCGGCGTGGCCATGCGCGCCGTGGGCGCCGCCGGGGTCCAGGAGGGCGACTTCGTGTACGTGTCCGGGCTCGGGTCGATCGGGCTGCTCGCGGTGGCGGCCCTGGCCGACCTCGGGGCGCGGATCGTGGGCTCGGACGTGCGCGAGGACCGCCGGGCCGCGGGCGAGGAGTTCGGCTGCGAGATGACGTTCGACCCGATGGCCGAGGACCCGTTCTGGAAGACGCTCGCCGTCGACCTCCACGGGCCGCGGTACGCGTTCGAGTGCTCGGGGGCCGCGTCCGCCGTCCAGTACGCGTTCAACGCCTGCGGCCACATGGGGACGGTCGTGCTGCTGGGGATCCCGTTCGAGCCGGCGATGTTCATCCCGGCGGTGATGTCGGTGAAGGAGCAGCGGGCCCTGGCCATGTCCGGGCCTTCGAAGCAGTCCATGCAGGACGCGCTGGCGCTCCTGGCTCGGCGGCCCGAGACGGCGAAGGTCATCACCGACGAACGCCCCCTGTCCGAGATCCAGCAGGCGTTCGAGGACCAGGCCGAGGGCCGCGGCGGGATCAAGGTCCTCATCGACCCCCGTGCGTAGCGTCCCGCCGGTCGACCCGGGCGCGCGCGAACCGGGCCGGGGGGCCGCCCCGCCGGGCCCCCGCCGCCGCCCGCTGCTCCTGCTCGCGCCGGCCACGTTCTTCGAGGGCTACGACATGTTCGTCCTGGCCCTGGCCCTCCCCCTCATCCGCAAGGACTTCGGGCTGTCGATGGGGGAGGCCGGCCTGGTGGCCTCGATCGCGTTCGCCGGCTCGTTCGGCGTGCTGGCGCTCCTGCCGCTGGCCGATCGCCTGGGCCGCAGGCCCGTCCTGGCCCTCACGATCACCGGATACACCGTGGCCACGTTCGCGACCGCGGTGGTCCCCGGCGTGGTCGGGTTCACGGCGTGCCAGTTCGCCGCCCGGCTGTTCCTGGGCACCGAGTACACGCTGGCCACCATCGTGGCGGTGGAGGCCTCGGAGCCGTCCCGCCGCGGACGAACCCTCGGGGTGCTCACGTCGATGGCCGCCCTGGGCCAGGCCGCAGCGGGCGCCGGGTTCCTCGTGGTGCTCGCCACGGGGGCCAGCTGGCGGTGGCTGTACGCGGCCGGTGTGATCCCGCTCGTGCTCGTGGCCCGGGCCCGGCGCGATCTCCCCGAGACGGCTCCGCCCGTGGCGGGACGCCCCGAGCGGTTCCGGCTGCGGAGGCTTCCGCGGCCGTGGCTGGTGGGCGCAGCCACGCTGGCCCTCCTGTTCGCCGTGTACCCGACCGCGGTGGCCACGCTGGCCTCCACGCTCGTGCTTGACGACTGGAAGTGGAAGGTGTCGAACCTCCAGCCGTGGATGTTCGCGGTGTGGGCCCTCGGGTTGTCCGGGTTCCTGGTGGGAGGCAGGCTGCTGGACCGCCTGGGACGACGGCCCGCGACGTGCCTGTTCCTCCTGGGAACGGCCGCGGCCGGCGCGTTCGCGTTCACCACTGGCACCACCGTCACCAGAGCCATCGGCCTGGGACTGGTGATCTTCGCCCTCACCGGAGCGACACCGTGCGTGGCGGCCATTGTCACCGAGCTGTTCCCTGTTCAGATCCGGGGCCGAGCCAACGCCTGGTTGAAACCGCTCACGATCGCGGGGCAGGTCGTCGCGCCGGCCCTGGGGACCGCCCTGGCGGTGCCTCTCGGCGGCGTCGGACCGGCGCTGGCCGCTCTCGGCGGCGTCAACGTGATCGCCGCCGCGGTGGTGTGGATCGCACTTCCCGAGACCAGGCCCCTTCACAGCGCAATCGCGGCTGAAGCCCCTTGATGTGGCCGCAACGTTCGGGAAGGTCTTCGTCGGGTCCTGCTTGATCAGGACCTCCTCGTAACCCGTTCCGGATGGAATCGGGGCCGACGGTTCGCGCGTACGATCGCGCCCGTGGGCGTACGGCGGACCATGGCCGCGACGAGATCCTCCGGGAGCATTCCAGGAGACCCGGGGCTGTTCGGGCCGGGGTCGGTGGCGTGGCGGGTGAACGGGGAGGCCGCGCTGATCCTGGCGGGCCCCCGGGCCCTGCTCATGCAGATCGCGCACCCGCTGGTGGCCGCGGGGGTGGCCGGGCACAGCGACTTCCCGGCGGGGGCGTACCGGCGGCTGGCCCGGACCATGGAGGCCATGCTGGCGATCTCGTTCGGGGACACGGGCCAGGCCCTGCGGGCCGCGGAGAGCGTCACCGCCGTCCACCGCCGGGTGGCCGGCCGGGCCTCCGGCGGTGCGTACTCGGCGCTCGACCCCGACCTCCTGCTGTGGGTGTGGGCCACGCTGGTGGACAGCGCGCTCGAGGCGTACGGGCGGTTCGTGGGCCGCCTGTCCGAGGACGACCGGCGTCGCTACGTCGAGGAGATGCACGCGTTGGCCGTGGCCATGCACACGCCACTCGGGATCCTCCCCCGTTCGCTCGAGGCCTTCCGCGCCTATGTGGAGGAGACCTCCCGGAGCCTGGTGGTTTCCGACGACGCCCGCCGGCTGGCCCCCGCCATCCTCACGCCGCCAATGCCGCTGCCGCTCCGACCGGTCGCGCTGGGGCAGCGGGAGGTCACGATCGGCCTGCTGCCCGAACCGCTCCGAGCCGCCTACGGGCTGTCCTGGAACCCCGTTCGAGAGGCGGCGCTGCGAACGGGAGCGCTCGGTGTGCGGACTGCCCTGCGGGCCATTCCACAGGTCCTCCGGCGGGCTCCCCAGGCCCGGTGGGCGGAGCGCCGGATGGCCGCCGCCGGGCCTCCCTAGGCCCGGATCCGTGCCTGGGGGCCGGGTCTCCACACAAAATCAACGCTCAGGGCATGTGTGAGGCCATTGAGTTCGGGAAGACTCCGTGATAGCCTGCCGCCAGGTGGCCGCCGAGGCCCAATTCAGTCTGCCCTCAGGGATCTGACAGGCCGGCCGGAAGGAATTCCGGGCTCCACGGCCCTGTTACACCTGGCGGGAGAACTGTGAAGGAGAACCCAAGGAAGAAAATGGCTGAACCGGCTCGCCCACTGGGCACCGACGACGCCGACGACCTCCGGCTGTACCTGGAGGCCGCGGCCCGAGAGCCTCTCCTCACCAAGGAGGAGGAGGTCATGCTCGCCATGACCATCGAGAAGGGCAAGGAGGCCGAGGAACGCCTGAAGGCCGGCCGCCTGCGCTCCGATCGGTCGATCATGAAGGCCCGCGCGGACATCCGGCAGGCCGAGGCGGCCCGCCAGCGGTTCATCATGGCCAACCTGCGACTGGTGGTCTCCGTGGCCCGGAAGTACCAGGGGCAGGGGCTGCCGCTGCTCGACCTCATCCAGGAGGGGAACATCGGCCTGATGCGGGCAGTCGAGCTGTTCGACTGGCGCCGCGGCTTCAAGTTCTCCACCTACGCGACGTGGTGGATCCGCCAGGGGATCACGCGGGCGATCGCCGATCGGTCCCGCTCGATCCGCCTGCCGGTGCACATCCACGACCGCCTGCGCAAGCTGAACCGGACCCGGTTCCAGTTCGCGCAGCAGATGGGGCGCGAGCCCTCGCGGGACGAGCTGGCCAAGGCCCTCGACACCACGGTGGCCGAGATCGACGACCTCACCGAGATGGGGCGGCGCGAGCCGCTGTCCCTCCAGGCCCCGGTGGGGGAGGAGACCGAGCTCGGCGACCTGATCGAGGAGGCCGATTCCGAGAGCCAGTTCTCCGAGGTGGAGGACGCGCTGCTCCGCGAGGAGATCGGCGAGGCCGTGGAGCGGGTGCTGGACGAGCGGGAGCGCCACGTGGTGGAGCTCCGCTACGGCCTGCACACCGGCCGGCCGCTCTCGCTGCGGGAGACCGGGAAGGTCCTCGGGCTCTCCGGCGAGCGGGTGCGCCTGATCGAGCGGGAGGCCCTGCGCAAGCTCCGGGACTCCAAGGAGATCGCCGGCGCGGTCGCGCAGTAACCGAGCCGCAACCACACGAGAGGCCGGGTCCTTCGGGGCCCGGCCTCGTTCGATCTCCCGTGGCCACCGACAGCATCCCCAGCAGCCGCCGCCGGTACCGGCGTTCGTCCTGGTGGTCCGGGACGGTCGCCTCGTCCATGGCGCGCATTCTCCCCCGGTGCCGAGCTGCAGCGACCGAGGCCGGGCTACGGACGGGGGATCAGGATGGCCACCGGGAGGGTGGCGAAGGCCTCGGAGAGGCGGACGGCGCCGTGGGCGGTGTCGATGTGTTCGCCCGTGAGGACGTTCGTCCAGCGCTGGGGGGCGGCCGCCGGGAGGTGGGCCACGGTGGCCGGCCACGCCTCCGTTCGCACCGGGAACCTCCCGGCCCGAACCAGCCCGGCGACGAGGCGAGGGACCACCACCACCGCCCACGACCGACCTCGGCGGCGAGCGAAGGCCAGGGCGTTCCCGCGGCGGCGCCCGGTCACCTCGAGGGGCACGTACGAGCCCCGGCCGAACAGCTGAGGATGAGCCCGGCGCAGCCGCAGGACCTCTCGGAGGACGTGGAGCTTGACCCGGCCGTCCTGCCACGAGACCGTCAGGTCGCGGGCCAGCGTCCGGCGGTCGGTGGCCCTCCGGTCCAGCTCCTCCACCGCCCGCACCCGCCGCTCGAAGTCAACCGGGCGGCGGTTGTCGGGATCGACCAGCGCGAGCCTCCACAGCTCGGCGCCCTGGTACACGTCGGGGATGCCCGGGGCCGTGGCCCGCAGCACCACGCCGGCGAGCGAGTTCACCGCCCCCGGCAGCGCCACACGCTCGGCGAACGCCTCGAGGTCGCGGCGGAACCGGTCGTTCGGGGGAGCCAGCGTGGCCCGGAGCCATCCTCGAATCGCCCGCTCGTAGGCGGCGTCGGGAGCCAGCCACGACGTCCACAGCTTGGCCTCCCGGGCCGCCTTCACCGCGTACTCCTGCATCCTCCCGGTGAACTCGCGGCGCTCCGGCGGGTCCAGCGGCCACGCCCCCACCAGCGACTGGTACAGGTGCAGCTCGAACGCGGGGTCGGGGACGTCCCGGCCGCGCACCCGCCGCCGCAACCGGCGGTTCAGGCGGCGCCACCGCTGCACCCGCATGGCCCATTCGTCCGGAATCTCCGACAGCACGTCGAGCCGGGCCCGGACGTCCTCGCTCCGCTTGGAGTCGTGGGTGGACCCGGCGTTGAGCGACCCCGGCCACCGCCGCTGTCGCTCGCGCATCCGCCGGTGGAACTCCTCCACGGGGACGGCCGGACGCGAGGGCTGGGCCCCCACGTCGCTCCGGGACAGGAGGCCGTCCCACCGGTACATCGCTGTGTCCTCCACGCCCTTCGCGGTGACCGGCCCGGTGAGCCGCTGCCACCTCATCACGAACCGGATCCACGAATCGACGTCGGTCCACTCCGGGTCCCCGCCCACGTCGAGCAGCAGGACCCGCCTCACGAACTCGACGGCCCGGCGGTACCGGTCGGGGAGCCGCCGGACGGCCTCGCGCACGGTTCGTTCGACGATCCGCCGGTCCGGGTCCGATACCGGCGGCCTCACCGCGTATGTCCGGTACACCGGCATCCACGCCATGACCTCGGCCAGCGCGGTGCGTAGCTCGTCCTCCGTGAGGTCGCGGCCGTGGCGGTCCTCCAGGCCGAGGGCGTGGAGGTGCGCGGCGAGGGTTCGGCCCTCCCCGGCGAACAGCTGGTCCAGCACCAGGCGCTGGCACCGCGCCGCCACGTCCTCGAACCCCTGTCCGGCGGGGCGCCCGGTGACCGCGGCATGGGAGCGCTCCACGCGCTCGACCCCGGCCGGATCCACGAACAACCCGTCCACCAGGTCGGCGAACTCGTACCCGGTGGCCCCGGCCACCGGCCAGCCCTCGGGGAGGTCCTCGTCGCGGCCCAGGATCTTCTCCACCACCACGAACCCGTCGCGACCGGTCTCCTCACCCAGCCGCCGCTGAAGAAGGCTCAGGTAGCCGCCGGGGTCGAGCAGGCCGTCGACGTGGTCCACCCGCAACCCCGTGACCAGGCCCCGCCGGGCAAGATCCAGCACGAGCGCGTGGGAGGCCTCGAACACCTCTGGGTCCTCGGTCCGCAGCGTCACCAGGTCCGAGATGTCGAAGAACCGGCGGTAGTCGATCTCACGGGCCGCCACGTGCCAGTCCGCCAAGCGGTAGTGCTGCCGGTTCAGCAGGGCCTCGAGGACGTCGAACGAGCCCGGGTCGCCCGGGCGGCCGTTCAGCGCCGGGAGGTCCTCGGGCGCGCCCCGGTACGAGCTGGGGTCCACCGGGAAGCGGTGGTCCCCGTACCGGACCACCGGCTCGCCGTCGCCGGTGAGCTCCAGGCGGATCTCGCCCGCCTCCAGGACCTGTCCGAACGGGCCGCCCAGGACCGGGGCCAGGACCTGCCCGCCCCCCGCGCCCCAGTCGATGTCGAAGAATGACGCGTGCGCCGATCTCCGCCCGTGCTTCAGCGCGTCCCACCACCACGGGTTCTGGTCCGACGTCGCCATGTGGTTCGGCACGATGTCGAGGAGGACCCCCATGCCCCGGGCGCCCAGATCGCCGGCCAGGGCCTCGAACCCGTCCCGGCCGCCGAGGTCCGGGTTCAGCCGGGTGGGGTCCACCACGTCGTAGCCGTGCGCGCTCCCGGAGCGGGGCCGGAGCAGCGGCGACGCGTACAGGTCACCCACGCCGAGGGCCCGGAGGTACCCGACCAGGCGTCGGGCGTCGCCGAACCCGAACTCCGGTCCGAATTGGAGCCGGTACGTGGAGGTGGGGACCCTCATGCGGGCGCGGCCGGTGCCGTCGGGCCGGCCGCGATCACGGCCGGGTCAGGCGCTCGTCGTAGCGCAGCATGATCACGGAGTGCGCGGTGAGGTTCACCGTGGGCTTGCGGATCGGCCGCTCCGCGATGTCGTGCCGGGAGGTGTTGATGACTTCCTCCCACGCCCCGCTCCGCTCCATCCGCGGCAGGGTGAACACGCGGGACCGGGCGCCGCCGTTCAGCAGCAGCAGCACGGTGTCGCCGAAGATGGGCCGCCCCCGTTCGTCCACCTCGTCGGTGGCCCGCCCGTGGATCAGCATGCCGATGACCTGGTTCCCGGGGTCGGCCCAGTCCTCGTCGGTGATCTCGTTTCCATCCGTCCTGATCCACGTCACGTCCTTGAGGCCGTTCGCGGCCATGGGCCGGCCGGTGAAGAACGAGCGCCGCCGGAGCACCGGGTTCGACCGGAACACGGCCAGCGCGTGGCGGGTGAACTCCAGCAGCCGCCGGTCCCGCCCGGACAGATCCCAGCTCATCCACGAGACGTCGTTGTCCTGGGAGTACGCGTTGTTGTTCCCCCGCTGGGTCCGGCCCATCTCGTCGCCCATGAGGATCATCCGGACCCCCTGGGAGAACAGCAGCGTGGCCATGAAGTTGCGCTTCATGCGCTCCCGGGTTCGCCTGATGTGGGCGGACTCCGTCGGGCCCTCGTGGCCCCAGGCACCAGGCCGTGGTCGCCCCGCCAGAACTTCCGGACGGCGTCGCGGTACTTCCCGTTCCACTCCGCCCATCCCACCGGGAAGTTCCCCACCTGATAGCCGCCCGGGCCGACGTCCCACGGCTCCGCGATGAGCTTGACCTGGGAGATCACGGGGTCCTGCTGGATGATGTCGAAGAATGTCCCCAGGCGGTTCACCTCGTACAGCTCGCGGGCCAGGACCGGTGCGAGGTCGAACCGGAACCCGTCGACGTGCATCTCCTCGATCCAGTACCGCAGCGAGTCCATGATCAGCTGGATGGTCCGGGGGTGGAGCATGTTCAGGCTGTTGCCGGTCCCGGTGAAGTCCATGTACCGGCGGGGCTCGTCGGGCAGCAGGCGGTAGAACGCCATGTTGTCCACGCCGCGGAGCGAGAGCGTGGGGCCTTCCTCGTTGCCCTCGCCGGTGTGGTTGTAGACGACGTCGAGGATGACCTCGATGCTGGCCCGGTGGAGGCCCTTCACCATCGTCTTGAACTCATCCACCTGCTGGCCCAGCCCGCCGGTGGCGTACCCCACGTCGGGGGCCAGGAACGACAGCGCGTTGTAGCCCCAGTAGTTCGTGAGGCCCATGTCCACCAGGCGCCGGTCGCGGACGAACTGGTGGACCGGCATGAGCTCGACGGCGGTGACGCCGAGCGAGCGGAGGTGGTCGATGATCGGGTCCGAGATCATCCCGAGGTAGGTCCCCCGGAGCCTCCGGGGCACGCCCGGATGCCGCATGGTCATCCCCCGGACGTGGCACTCGTAGATCACGGTCCGGTTCCAGGGGATGTCGGGCTGGCGGTCGTCGCCCCACGTGAACGCGGGGTCGATGACGACGCACTTCGGCATGCCCCCGGCGGAGTCCCGGGTGTCGAACGAGAGGTCGCCGCCGGAATGCCCGACCGTGTACCCGTACAGCGCGTCGCTCCAATGGATCAGGCCGGAGACGGCCCGCGTGTAGGGGTCGATGAGGAGCTTGGTCGGGTTGAACCGGTGGCCCTGCTCGGGTTCGTACGGGCCGTGGACCCGGTAGCCGTACAGCTGGCCGGGCCGGACGTCCGGGAGGTAGCAGTGCCAGATGAGGTCGGTCCGCTCGCGCAAGCGGATGCGGTGAGTCTCGCGAGCGTCCTCCGCCCGGTCGAACAGGCACAGGTCCACGGCTGTGGCGTTCTCGGAGAAGATCGAGAAGTTGACGCCCTCCCCGTCCCACATGGCGCCCTGGGGATAGGGCGTGCCCGGCCAGATCCGCATCGCGGGGAGACTACCCGTTCCCTCGG
>WNFU01006475.1_pt1 | contig 14159 bp, 8 predicted proteins | sample 5400121 | NCBI WGS metagenome assembly WNFU01 (sample SAMN13153360, study PRJNA577476) | soil metagenome | isolation source: 100 cm soil or saprolite under grassland replicate 1 | place: USA:California | collected 2016-06-15
GTGACGGGAATCGTCTCGCGCGGCGGGTCGATCATGGCCAAGTGGTGCCTCTCGCACCACCAGGAGAGCTTCCTCTACACCCGTTTCCGCGAGATCTGCGAGATTATGGCGGCGTACGACGTCGCCTTCTCGCTGGGCGACGGTCTCCGACCCGGCTCCAACGCCGACGCCAACGACGAGGCGCAATTCGCCGAGCTCGATACGCTCGGCGAGCTGACGAAGATCGCCTGGGAGCAGGACGTCCAGGTGATGATCGAGGGCCCCGGCCACGTGCCGATGCACCTCATCAAAGAGAACATGGACCGCCAGCTCGCGGTGTGCCACGAGGCGCCCTTTTACACGCTCGGCCCGCTGACGACCGACGTCGCGCCCGGCTACGACCACATCACCTCGGCGATCGGCGCGGCGATGATCGGCTGGTTCGGCACCGCGATGCTCTGCTACGTGACGCCGAAGGAGCACCTGGGCCTGCCCAACCGCAAGGACGTGAAGGACGGAGTGATCGCGTACAAGATCGCCGCCCACGCGGCCGACCTCGCCAAGGGCCATCCCGGCGCGCGCGACTGGGACGACGCGCTCTCGCGGGCGCGGTTCGAGTTCCGCTGGGAGGATCAGTTCAACCTCTCGCTCGATCCCGAGACCGCGCGCGAATTCCACGACGAGACGCTGCCGGCCGAGGGCGCCAAGATCGCTCACTTCTGCTCGATGTGCGGCCCGCACTTCTGCTCGATGAAGATCACCCAGGACGTCCGCGACTACGCCGCCAAGCACGGCATCGCGGAGGAAACGGCCGCGATCGCGCAGGGGCTCAGGGAAAAGGCCGAGGAGTTCAGGAAGAGCGGCGGCGAGATCTATCGCCGCGCCTGAGGTCACTGGGACGGCCGCGCGACCCTCGGGAGGAGCGCTACTGGCTACCGCTTCGCGGCGCTGGGGGCTTCTCGCTGGTTAGGAGGCTGTCGATCGCCTCCTTGAACACTGTGTATGGGTGCGCTCCCGCGATCACTTTGAGGACTTTCACGCTCGAACCGTCGGGCCCGGCGACCCCCAAAAGGAAGCTGGGTGTGACCTGAACGCCCACTTTCTGGGCGTCCGCCAGATCCTTCCGAATCGTTGCAGCGTACTTGTTGCTGTCGAGACAGCGTTGGAAGCTCGGGACGTCGAGGCCCAACGCGCCGGCGTAAGCGGAAAGATGGTCCGCCGCGAGCGCGTTATGGCCGTTGAAGAGCCGAGCATGCATTTGCCAGTATTGGCCCTGCTCGCCGGCGCAGTGGGCGGCCTCGGCTGCCTTGAGCGCGTCCTTGTGGATCGATTCGATGGGGAAGTCGCGAACGACGTGCCTGACCCGCCCGGTATTGACATAGTCGCGCTCGATTTGCGGTGATGTCTGTTGGAAGTGCCGGCCACAAAAGGGGCACTGATAGTCCGTGAACTCGATGAGGATCAGCTTGGCGCTCTGACTGCCCTTTGAGGGATACCCATCGATCGTGACCACGACGTTCTGGACGTCAGTAGCCGCAGGCTGGCGCCGGCGGAGCAGCGCATTGATCTCCTGCAACTCGCGCTGTAGCTGAAGTTGGCCCTGCTTGAGAGCCTCGACTTCCTTCCTGAGCTCCGAGAGATCGTCAGCCGCTTCCGCCAGGACGTTGCGATCGGCGGAGAGGGCGAGGACGGACAGGAGCGCGATAAACAGGAAACCCTTGATCATCCTTTACGCAAGGTACCACCTGTGCAGTCTGTCTGCCAAGGCTGAGGTTGTGGAGGATCACAACCACCGTACGAAGTCACGATGGAGTGGTGGTCGATCAAGCTACAGAGCGTCTCACATCACCTGCGCGATCGGCGCGGCGATGATCGGCTGGTACGGCACCGCAATGCTCTGCTACGTGACGCCAAAGGAGCATCTGGGCTTGCCCAACCGGAAGGACGTGAAGTGCTCGATGTGGGGCCCGCACTTCTGTTCCATGAAGATCACGCAGGACGTTCGCGACTAGGCGGCGAAGCACGGCATTGCTGAGGAGACGGATGCGATCGCGCAGGGGCTCCGGGAAAAAGCGGAAGAGTTCAGGAAGAGCGGCGGCGAGATCTACCGTCGCGCGAGTAGCGCGGGCTACGTCGTAGTGGAGACGGCGTCACTGGGTCCTGGCGGCCTCCGCCTTCTCTAGCCACTGCGACATTCCCATCGCGCGGAACAGTGCGCTCGCCGCCGTCAAGTGCTGCTCGGCCAGCTCCCGCTGGCCGACCCGCTGGCCTAGCCGGCCCAGACCGAGGTGACATTGAGCCATCAGGGGGCGCATCCCGAGCTCCTCGGTCAGGCCGAGCGCAAGCTGGTAAGCGGCCGCCGCGGCCTCGACGTCGAGGGGCTCCTGATGCGCCGCGATCTCGGCAAGGAGCCGGAGGGCATACGCCTCATGTCCCCGCTCCTTCTGGATTCGGGAAACCTCGAGGGCGCACCGTGCGTGATGGAGCGCCTCTTCAGTGCGCCCCATGAGCAAGACGGCTTCTCCCAGGTACGCCAGTCGCAGGGAGTGGCCGAACATCGACTTCGTCGAGTTGTCCTGCTCAACCGCTTCGGTCAAGAGCGCCACCGCCTCGTCCAGACGACCACCGAGCAGATAAGCATAGCCAACGGTCGACGAGATCGACGCGGACCAGACCTCGAAATTGCCGAGCCGGTGAGCCTGGCGGCACTTCTCGAGGAACTCGATGGCCTGCGCGATGTCGCCTTTCCGGACGTGAAGCCGACCGGCGGCAAGGCATGCCAGCATCAGCTGGAAAGGATCCTTGTTGGATGAGGAGGAGTCGGCCAACCGGACTTGCCCATCGCAGAGCCCCGTGGCGAATTCGCCCAGCTCGGCAAGACACCAGACGAGCCAGACGCGCGAGAGAGTCGACAGAAGTCCGGTCTTAGCACGCTGACTGCTGATGGTCGCGAGCAAGCCGTCGTCCTTGCGGTACGGAGTCGGTGCCGTCGGAGCGACCAGGTTCATCCCGAGAAGATCCGCCGCCGCGCGGTAGTCTCCTCGCGCGTGACAGACCTGGCCAAGACGGAGCCGTGTCTCTACTTGCAGGGTGACGTCTCCCAGCGCCGTCCCGATTTCCAGCGCGCGCTGCCCTACCGTGAGGGCCCGATCGTGTTCGCTGACCGTCCTGAAATACTCACTCAAGTAGTTCGACACCCATCCGAGCCGCCACTGGTCATCGAGGGCTTCGGCGATCCGCTCCGCCTCGAGGAGATGCTCGAGCGCTCGGGAGGGCTCCCCGACGAGGAGCAACGCATGCTCGAGCGCGATATGCAGATCGATGCTGTGCTCGAGCGTACGCTGGACCTTCGGGAGGCGGCCGAGCGTCTCGAGCGCTCGATCGAACAGGACGACGGCTTCCCAGTTGGCGGAACGAGCGACCGCTTGCATGGCGGCTCGAGAGAGGTACTCGAGCGCTTTGTCCCACACCTCGCCCTCGGAGAAGTGGTTGGCGAGCGCTGCGGTGTGGAGCTCCAGGTCATCGGCGGAAAGCTGCTCCATCGCGGCCGCCACACGACGGTGGAGCGCCTTACGGCGGTGCGAGGCGATCTGGGTGAACGCAACTTCCCGAATCGTGTCGTGAGTGAAGTCGAAGCGGTCGCCGATCCCGTGGATCACGCGTTTCCGCACGAGCTCCTCGACGCCGGCGGTGGTCTGGAGCTCTCCAAGCGCCGCCGTACGCTCGAGCAGCGCGAAGTCGAACTCGCGACCGATAGTGGCCGCGGCAGCTACGATCTGGCGCGCCCGTGGGCTCAGCCGTTCCAGCCGTCCCGCGATCACTTCCCGCACCCGTTGCGGCAGAGGCAGGCGGCCGTGCACCGGCGCGATCTCCCCGCTCTCGAGGGCTCGCATGCTCTCGACCACCATGAACGGATTGCCCTCGCTCAGGAGCCACACCTGATTGGCGAGTCGAACCGCCGCCGGCGCGTCGATGTCCCGGCCTGCCAGCGCGCGGACCAGGGCCGCCGTGTCGGCTCGCGACAGCGCACCAAGGGACAGCTGGCGAAGCGAGGATCGTCCATCTGTCTCCTGGAGCAGCCGGCGCAGGACGGTCGACTCACCCAGCTCTTCCCTACGCACGATCCCAACCATCAAGAGCGGCCACGCGTCGATCCGTCGAACCAGAAAGGTGAAGAGCCGAAGGCTTGTCTCGTCGGCCCACTGTAGATTCTCGAGGACGAGCAGCAACGGCCGGGAAGAGACGAGCTCTCGCAGAAAGTGCGACACCGCTTCGAAGACCCGCGTGGGGTTTCCGCCCACCGCGGCGCTGCGCGGCTCTCCGAGCTCTGGCAAGAGCTTGGCGAGCTCACCCTGCCAGACCGGATTCGGCCGGGGCGCGAATTCCTCGTCATAGAGCCGTAGGCCGGCTCGCAGAACATCGACCCAGGGCGCGAAAGGCAAGGCCCGCTCCGTCTCGTACGCGTGCCCTGTCAGCACACGGCCGCCGCGCCGCTGCATCTCACGAACGAGCTCTTCGGCGAGCCGGGTCTTACCGACGCCGGCTTCGCCCAGGATTACCGTGGTCCCGCCGCGACGGCCCATGGCTCTGCCGAGCGCTTCATGCAACAGGGCGAGCTCCTTTTGTCGGTTGATCAGCGGCAGATGACTCGCTGAGCCCAGGAGCCTCCCGCCGGGTTCTTGAGCCTCCGCCCGCGCCTGCGCCCGAACCTGGTGCGTCGAGACAAGGGGCCGGCGGCGGGGAACGATCTCGCGATAGACGCGCCGCGTCTCTTCGGCTGGGTCCACCCCGAGCTCCTGACGCAGGACGTTCACGCAAGCCTGGTACTGGCGCAGTGCGTCCCCGAGGCGCCCCTGCCGGGCGTACAGACGCATGAGCGTCCGGTGAGTCTCCTCTCGCAGCGGGTCGAGCGCCAGGAGCCGTACGGCAGTCTGAATGGCCGATTCCGGCGATCCCGACTTGGCCTGATGCGGCACGAGACGGGTCAGGACGTGGACGGCAGTCTCCCGAAGGCGTGCCCGTTCACTACGAAGCCACTCCTCGAAGGACTCCTCTTTGACGTCGACCCCATCCAACAGATCTCCGGCATAGATGGTAGCGGCCTGTTCGAGATCCCTCGGAGTTTCTCGAGAGGCCAGCCGTTCAAACTCGGCGACGTCGACGTCGATAGCTGACCGATTGAGCATCACCCGATCGCCCGCGACCACCAAGATTTGAGGATGAAACGGGGCGAACGCACTCCTGAGGGCGCTCAGGCTTTGTCGCAGGCTCTGTCGGGCTTGCTCCTTCCCCGCGCTGCCCCAGAGCATCGCGGCCAGCTTGTTTCGTGTGTAGTCCTGTTCAGGTCGTTCGGCGAGGTAAGCGAGCAGGGCCTGAGCCTTCCGCGTGGGAAACGTTAGGCCTCGCTCGCCATACCGGGCCTGAAACCCTCCGAAAAGCCTAAGGGTGAGACGCGCCATTGTGCTTTTCCGGAATATGGGGACCGCTCATCTGGCCCGCTCCGCTAAGAAATTCCATTAAACACGCGGGGGAAATCTATCAGGACGCTCCGCGCGAATCAAGGGCATCCAGAGATTCTTCACGTTCCTTTGACGCTATTTTCACGCGACGAATCTATAGTCTCGGCGTGGGTAGTCTCGGCGTGGGTCGGGGGCGTGCGCGTTCAATAGGCGTTCAATAGTAGATGGCGTTTTCGGCGATTGCGCGAACGGCGTGATGGCTTGGTTTGCCGGGGGCCCACCGCGTGACGCACGCACCGGGATGTACTTGAACCCGGTGTTGTACATGCTCGAGGACGAACAACAGGAGAGACGAATGAAAATGCGATTCCAGCGCTTCTCTAGCGGTCGGTCGTTCGCAAAGCTACTTTCGATACTCATTTTTGTAGCGATTGCGGCACCTGCGTTGTCGTTGGCGCAGACCTGGGACACGGGGGACCCCAGCTTTTTCGAGGCGGACTGGAAGGATATTTTCACCAATACCGACCTAATATGCGACGTGGGTGATCCGCTTTCGACTGCGGTGATCGTTACGTCGGTGACTGGGCCGTCTTTTAGGTTCGGGGCAGCGCCTACCACGAATCCCCTTATCCCAGCTAACCCGGCATCTGACGGACAGATCGTGTGTTTCGAAAGGGATCGCACCACTGGCTTCGAGGTCAAAAGGGGGTTATTCACACTAATCCAGGCCCGTTTCGACAACGGACTCGAAGTCCACACATGTAACAGGGGCGCCTCGAGTTGCACCGACGGGGGCACGCCTCCGCCTCCCGACGGTTCAGTGACGAAAAGGACCACGTTCATCTATAAGATAAAGAGTGGTAGGCAGAACAACGAGAACCTGCTGTATCGACTCATCCCCGCCGATTCTTCCACGAGGAATCTTTTTTGCGCCTCCCCCGACGACACGTTCTGCGGGGCCAACATCGGTCTAGACGAGCATGGCAAAGGGACATTCACCAACCTATACTATGATGGAGGTGGTAACGGCGAGGCGGGTAGCGATTACCCTGCTAGAGATGTAAGCAATGACGAGTTCAATGATCTCCAAAACGCGGAGGTTTTTAGGTTCCCGATCAACACCGAGGAAACCGCGGATGGTCTCATCGACAAGCCAGGGGCTCTTGCCTGGGGACCCTGTTCCAATGGCCAATTCGATCTCCGCGTAGCAGTCTCATGCGCATTCAAAATCAACAGAGAGGTAAGGGCAACGACGGTCAAGGCAGCCGTAACAGGTGGCGTGATCGTGCCGATCGATCTCCAGTCCGACAATTCCACCAATTCGTCACTCAATATGAGCCAAACGTCGGGTACCTATCCGGTAGCCATCCTCGGACAGCCTGCGCCGCCGGGTATTCCTGTCGGAACGATTAATAACCTCAACTTCACGGTGGCCACAAGCCCGAACAGCAGCGGTGTGTTCGTCGACGGTACACAGGTCCCAATTGTCCGCTTCGACCTGGCCGACGTGAACGGGGACAGCAACAATGATCTGAGGATGTATTTCGACAAGGCCTCGTTCGCAGCTGCGATGTTGAACTTCATGGGGGGGACTTGCGTCAACGGATCGCGAGTCACTGTGACCTTGAGCGGGACGTTGAATGACTCCCAATTAACGCCGTGGCGGGGGACCGATCAGGTATCGTTGACGAACTGTCCTTAACGGCCCACGTGTTGGGTCAGAGTGCCGGTCCTGAGCCGACGACGGGTGCGGTTTCCCGTCTGCGGTTGCTTCGTGAAGGAGGAAGGGAAGTCAGAACGCGCACATCTCACGGGTCTCTTGCGGTTCTGCTGGTCGCGGTGTTGTCGTCTGCCGCGAGCGGTCTTCCCGCTGTCAGCCACGCCGACGTCACGACCAGCGGGCTCGACACAACGGTTAACCAGCCAGCGACGGGCGTCTACAACATCACGGGGGGCACACGGCCGGGCGGTGGAACCAATCTGTTCCACAGCTTTGGCAACTTTAGCCTGAACGCATCCGAAAGCGCCAATTTTCTCAATTCTTCCGGCATGGCCACCACGAACATCCTGGCCCGTGTCACCGGCGGGAACCAGTCGCAGATCTTCGGTACAATCAACTCTCTCGATTTTCCGAGTGCGAACCTGTTCTTGATGAATCCCTTCGGCATCGTGTTCGGGCCCGGGGCCAAGCTCAATGTCGGCGGCTCGTTTCACGCCACCACCGCCGACTACATCAAGCTCGGTAACGACGGCATCTTCTATGCCGCACCGGCGGGCGCGAGTGTGCTCACCACTTCGCCTCCTTCGGCCTTCGGCTTCCTCAATCCCTCCCCTGCTTCGATTGAGGTCAGGAGCCCAACCGTCTCTGACCCGCTCAGAGTCCAAGCCGGCCAAACACTTTCATTCGTAGGCGGTGCGGTGAATTTGGGCGCGCCCAATGGCAGTGCCCCCGCCTACGTGCTCGCACCTGCCGGGCGCATTAACCTTATCGGCGCGGGACCCGGCGAGGCAACGTTTGATGGCACCGGCTTCGATATCGGTGGGATCCCGCAACCGGGCAGCATCAGTATCGCGGGGAACAGCATCATCGACGGCAAAGAGGTGTTCATCCGTGGGGGGCAGCTTACGATTGGCGTCTCCAATCCCGCTGTCCCCAGTCAGATACTACCGGGAGTCGTATCTCCAGGGGCCTTTTCCCTTCCTTCACTTGGCGGCCTTGGGCCGCCACCCAACGGTGGTGAGGTCAACGTAAAAGTCAGCGGTGAATTCAAGATAAACGGTACCCAAGGCACCTCGTCGGGCTTCCCCTCGGGCATTTTCGTCTTTGCGGGCAGCTCTAGCGGCGTCGGTGCTCCGGCTAAAGTCCCCGACATCACGATCGAGGCAGGCTCCGTATCGTTGTCTGGTCCCGCTGCACGAATACTAACCAACAGGCTTGGACCAGGCGATTCTGCCGATGTCCGGATCAACGCGGACACCGTGAGGGTTGACAATCGCGCGGCTGTCCAGTTACTCAACTTTTACGAAGGGCGGGGCGACAGCCTCACGATTAACGCCCGAGACGTCGAACTTATCGGAAACAACACCACGACTCTTACGGGTTTGGCATCTCAAGCGTTCTTCCACAACCTCTACTTTAAGCCCCCCCCGACGGGTTCGATCGATCCCGCACTTTCCTTCGCCGAGAGCGGATCGATCACCGTGAATGCGACGAACAGCCTGACGGTGCGCAACAGTGCGAGGATAACTACAGATAGCCTCAGCTTTGGCGGCAGCGGCGACATCACCGTCCAAGCAGCGAACATCCGTCTGTCTGACAGGCCGGGGCTACTCTCTGCGCAGAGCGGGTTTGCGGGTGACTCCGGAAATGTGAAGATCACGGCAGCTCGGATCGACATCGGCAACGGGTTCGTGATTTCAGTGAATACCTTGGGCTCCGGCGACAGCGGAAATGCGCAGATCGCAGCAACGGAATCTGTCAACATCTCGGGCATAGCCAGCGGCATCGCCAGCCAAACCGTTCCGCTACCCGATGCCAACCTGAATGCATTCGCCGCCCTCATCCTAAGCTCGGGCCGCCTCAGTCCGGTAGGGCCGGGTCGGACCTTTAGGGATCTGGCTCTTACTCTTGGCTTGCCGGCGAATGCCGATCTGTTCGCAGTGCTCGCAGCTCTAAACGCACGTAACTTGACCGCCGTCCCTGATCTCACTCCAGGTCAGGGTGGCAGCATTCTTATAAACACACCCGTACTTGCGGTAAGTGGCACCAATTCAGCGATCGACTCGTCCACCGCTTGGGACGGTAACGCCGGACAGGTCAATCTCAACGTAGGTTCGCTGAGTGTCACGGGTGGCGCCCAGATTCGTAGCCGCAGTGGCCTGGTGAATCTCGCGACAGGGAATTTTGTGGTAGGAGCAGGCAACGCAGGCAATATCATCGTCACCGCCACCGGTCCGGGCACCATAACCGTTTCCGGCGGGGATAGTACGATATCGACAACTACTTTCGGTGGTGGCAATGCTGGCGACATTTCCATGAGCGCCAGTCAGGTGAATGTCCAAAATGGTGCTAGTATTACATCCGCAAGTGGCGGAATCATCAACGGTCAGCTGCTCGTGAGCACTGGTAGGGGCGGCGACATTGACATCGTCGCACCGCAGGTTAACCTCCTCGATAGAGCAAACATTTCGGCGAGCAGCGCGGGCACAGTCAGCGCGCTTGCCGGTAACGTGAACATCGTCACCAACGACCTCACCATGACGGGCAACAGCAGCATCACGACGCAGTCTCAGTTGGCAGACGGTGGCAATATCACGATCACCACCAACGGATCACAGCTGTACCTCCTCGACAGTAAGATCACCACGAGCGTCCAGAGCGGCGTCGGCAGCGGGGGCAACATCACGCTGGGCTCCGGGGCTCACCCGGTCGAGTTCATCATCCTCAATGGCAGTCAGGTCCGTGCCGACGCCTTCGGCGGTCCGGGGGGCAACATCAAGATCTTCGCAGACACCTATCTCACCACCGACAGCATAGTCAGCGCCTCCTCGGCACTGGCTGCTCCGGGCACGATCAACATCCAGGCGAAATTCACGAACCTCAGTGGAGACATCGCCCAGTTGCCGGAGACGGTGTTGCAGGCCGCCGCGCTCCTGCGGGCCGCTTGTGCGGCACGGCTCAGCGCGGGCAAGACCAGCAGTCTGGTCGTGGCCGGGCGCGAGGGCCTTCCGCTCGAACCCGGCGGCGTCATGCCGAGCCCTCTCATCGCCGAAAGCTCGACGGATCTCGGGCCATCCCGAAGTGGAAGTGACGGACACGAGTGGGAGCCGCTTCCCGCGGCCTGGCGGGTGTCGCTGCACTCGAAGTGCTCGATGTAACGATCCGGAGGGAGCGTTCGGCACGAGGCAGGCGAGACCATGCGGTCTGGCCGGGCCCCGTTGCTGCGTTCGTGACCGGCCTTCTCGTGATGGGTCTGTCGTGCGCGGTGGCGGATGCGCAGTTGCCGCCCCCCCCGCGCGAGCCGCCCACGTTGCCGCTCGAGGTGCCCCGACCGCTACCGCCGCCCGGCCAGATCCTGCCTCCCATTCCTCCGGCCCCGCCCCGTCAGCTGGAGCCGCTGCCGCGCGTGCGCGTGTTCGTCCGGGAGATCCGCGTCGTCGGGAGCACGATCTTCTCTGCCGAGGAGCTGGCCAAGCTCACCGCGCCGTACGTCAACCGCGAGGTGACGACGGAAGACCTCGAGGCGCTTCGTCTGTCGTTGACCCGCCTCTACGTCGATCGCGGATACGTGAGCTCCGGAGCCATTCTGCCCGACCAGCCGATCAGCGAGGGCGTGATCACGTACCAGATCATCGAGGGCAGCCTGACGGCCATCGAAGTGGAAGGCAACCGGTGGTTTCGCTCCAGCTATTTCACGAAGCGATTCTCGCTGGCCGCGGGGCCACCATTGAACGTCAACGCCCTCCAGGAGCGACTTCAGCTATTCCTCGAGGACCCACGCATCCAGCGGCTCAATGCAGAGCTGAAGCCCGGTCTGAAGCCCGGCGAGGCGTTCCTCGACGTCCGGGTCGAGGACCGGATCCCCTTCAAGGTATGGCTCGACTTCAACAACTACCAGTCACCGTCGATCGGCGCGGAGCGGGTGCTCGTCAACCTGGAGGACCAGAACGTGACCGGCAACGGAGACGTGCTGACGCTGCAGTACGGCATGTCTCCGTTTCCGCCGGGCAGCTTCTGGGACGCAAAGTACGGCAAGTCGGTGGGCATGAACCCGTTGCTCGATTTCAAGTACTCGCTCCCCTTCACGGCGCGCGACACGACCGCGAGCTTCGAGTACCGGAGGATCAAGTCCACGGTCATCGAGAAACCGTTCGACCAGCTGGACATCGAGAGCAAGTCGGAAATCTTCTCGCTGGGGCTGCGACAGCCGGTCTACCGGACGCCGGGCACCGAAGTCGCGCTCCAGGTGCTCGGCGAGTACCTTCAGGAGAGAACGTTTCTGCTGGGAGAGCGGTTCACCCTGTCGCCGGGCGCCCAGAATGGCGTGTCGACGGTGGCGGCGATCCGGGCCGTACAGGAGTTTGTCCATCGGACTCAGGATCAGGTGATCGCGGGACGGTCGCGCTTCTCGGTGGGTGTCGACTTATTCGACGCGACCATCAACAACGAACAAGACGTGCCGGACGGGCGGTTCTTCGCCTGGCTCGGGCAGTTTCAGTGGGTGCGCCGACTTCCGCCCCTGCTGGACAGCCTGCTGATCTTCCGCACCGACCTCCAGGTCACTCCGCACTCGCTGCTGACCCTGGAGCAGTTCCCCGTGGGAGGACGCTACAGCGTCCGGGGGTACCGGGAGAACACGCTGGTGAGGGACAACGCCTGGGTGACCTCGCTCGAGGCGCGGATCCCCGTCATTCGCAATATCCCGGTGGCCGACTTCGTGCAACTCGCGCCATTCTTCGACTACGGGAGGAGCTGGAACAGCAAGCTCCCGACCGGGTCAGACATTCACGACATTTACAGTGTCGGCATCGGGCTTCGATGGGCCTTCTCTCTGAAGTGGCCCATCCCCATGCAGTCCCAGTTCGAGCTGTACTGGGGGCACAAATTGAAGGACGTCGAGACCTCGGGGGGCAACCTCCAGGACAAGGGGCTTCACTTCCAGTTCGTCATCGGGGCGTTTTAGCGCCCTCCTCGCCGATCTCCGGCAACCCCACTTGAGTCAGCAGCGCGGAGCGCTGCTTCTTCAGTTGCGCATCGTGCGGCGTGTGGTCGATCAGCTCCGAGAGCACCGTCAGGGCGTCGTACCAGATCCCCGCCTCGGCGTAGAGGAAGGGATGCTCCTCCTTGCGGCTCTGCGCCAGCTTCTCGCGGAGACTCGCTGGGGCTTCCACCCGCTCGATCACGCCTCCGGCCAGGATGTCTCTGGAGCGACGATTGAGGTCGGGAATCACGGTTACGGACCACCGGTACGCTACGCCGGGGGCGAGACTAATGCCGTGATCGGTAAGCTTGATCCGGTGCATCCCCGGCTGGACTGGGGCAGGAAGTCGAATTTCCAGGAGGGGTTGAGTCGCGCGCGGGTCTGTAATGGCCACTTCCACGGGAAGCGTGGTCACGCTCGAGATGAACCAGTAGAGCGAGGGTTGCTCGCTGACGGTGAGGCCACTATCGTTAGGCACCAGAGCTGACAGGACAAACATGTCCCGCGCGCTCGCGCCGCGAGTGCCGCCCCCCACCCGACCACCCGGGACCCCCCGCAACGGCGGCTTGTAGACCGGGGCATTCACGGTTGTCGTCGGAGTCCCCGACTTCGGCTCTTCCGCGGCTCCCGGCAAAACCGGCATTCCGACTGCGACGAGCCCAGCCACCAGAGTCAATGCGACCACGCGAAAGCCTTTCACACCCGTCCCCTTCCCTATCAGTCCGATGAGCGACCCAGTCTCGCAATCCAGCTATGCCTGAAGCGTGCCAGGTTCTCCGTTCAGGCATGCCACAGATAACCTCGCGATCTACTGAAGATCTGTGGTCCTATTATTTTCTGCGCCGCCGTCAGCACCCGTTGACTTCAGGCGTTTCTCCGTAGGATTTCGGGCAGAGCTCCCGACCGGATCATCGCGACGTTCCCACCCCGTCCTCGCCGGCCGTCGGCAAGCCCACTTGGGCCAGGAGCGTGGCGCGCTGCTTGCGCAAAACCTCATCGTTCGGTGAGCTCTCGATCAGATCCGAGATCGCCGTCAGGGCCTCGTACCACACCCCGGCCTCCGCATAGAGAAAGGGGGCCTTTTCTTTGGACGCCTGCGCCAGCTTTGCGTCGAGCCCCTCAGGGGGTTCGACGCGCTCGATAGCGCCACCGGCCAGGATGTCCTTGGACCGACGATCGGAATCGGGGACGATCGTGACAAACCAGCGATACGGCACGCCGGGCTCGAGACGGACGCCGTGATCGGCCAGACGGATCCGGTGCACACCCGGGGTGATCGGCGCAGCCAGCCGAGCCTCCAGAACCGGTTGGGTGGTTCGAAGGTCCATCACGGTCACCTCGATGGGCAGGGACGTTGCGCTGGAGATGAACCAGTAGAGCGAGGGCTGCTCACTGACGGTGAGCGCGCTGTGATCCGGGGCCAAGACCGCCAGCACGAACACTTCCCGCCCACTTCCGCGCGTCCCCCCTCCGACACGACCGCCCGGTGCCCCGCGCAACGGGGGTTTGTAGGTTGGCACGGCGGCGGTGGTCGTCGCAGTCTTCGGTTGAGATTCACCGCGCGGCGGCGGTGAATCCTTCTTTACCTGCGCCCCGCTGAACGTGGGAATCGCTACGGCGAGGGCCGCCAGCCACACCAGTCCGGTCAGCTTCACGGCGTTCATCGTTCGACCTCCTGAGCCAGAGTCGGGCGATCCGCCCGTAACCGACCTATCACTCGATAGACGCCTACTTTAAGCTCTTTCCCCTTCAAATTGAAGTCTCCTACTCGGTCCGTCTCGAACTGATCCCCGAGATACCCGAGGGTCGTCTCGCCAATGAGAATCCGGCACGGATGGATGTCGGGGTCGGGCGCGAAGAGGTCCTTGTCGAACTGCTCGAGCCTCGCCGCGGTGTTGACGGTGTCGCCGACCACGACGTATTCGGAGCGCTCGGCGCTGCCGAGAGTGCCGGCGACCACCGGGCCGGTGAAGATCCCGACGCGCATTCCGGTCGTCGGCCGATGCTCGACGCGCCATCG
>WNFU01007596.1_pt1 | contig 14157 bp, 14 predicted proteins | sample 5400121 | NCBI WGS metagenome assembly WNFU01 (sample SAMN13153360, study PRJNA577476) | soil metagenome | isolation source: 100 cm soil or saprolite under grassland replicate 1 | place: USA:California | collected 2016-06-15
ACTTCCGGCTCCGCAACAGCGTCGAGGCTTCTCGAATGGTGAGATAGGGAAGTTCCTCGGTTCCCCGGGCAAGTGGTTGCTGCGCGCTTGGGTTGCGCGGCGGTGGTGTTCGTTGGTTGCGAGGTTCGGCCGGCGCCATCGCCGGATTCTGGATCGTTGGCGAGACGGCAAGCGAACCTGCGAGAAACGCGCGGCGCGAGATTTCCACGATCAGCCCCGCTGCACGCTTTTGAGATTGACGATCGGAAGCGGTTCGGTTTCGACGGGCAGTTCGATCTTTTTGATGGCGTCGATTGCCGTCAAATAGCTCTTGAAGGTGGCGAAGTCGCGCTCGCTGCGCTCATCGCTCAGCGTCAAACCGTTCACGGCGGCAATCGCCCGCATCGCTTGTTTGATCTCAGCGTCGGTCATCGGTCGTCAGCTCCGCCTTTTTCGCCTGCTCCACGTACCACGTCGCGTTGGCTTCGGACAGGAACCCCTCGGATGCGAGCGCGCGTGCCGCGTTCTGCGCGCACGACGCATAACGCTCGCGCGTCAGGGCCTCCTGCGGGCCCAGCAGACCGAGACGACGCCAGGCGGCTTCCGGCGTTTCGCGCTCGTCCCACACGCCGTTTCGGTTCATGTCGATGAACACGTTCTGCTGATCCAGCGGTTCCAGCCCCTTTCCGGTGAACGCTGCAAACGACGTGGTTCCAGCCACGCTGTTTGGATAGGGGAAGTACACGCCCAGCGGACAGGCGATTTCGGGCATCGCCAGCGCCGGTTGCCCGCCCGCCCGCCGCATGTAGGGTGCGTCAGAGCGCGACGAGGGAGGCGCTGTGCCGCGCTCGACCCACGCGTCGAGCATGTCGATGAAACGATCCATCAGCTTCGACATGTCGAGAATCTGGATATCGCCGCGTTTGCCGTCCGGAAGATTCTCGCCTCCTGAGTGGCTGATGCCGCGCACTTCGTACATCCGGTGTTTGCTGGTCAGTCCCTTCTCGCGCAGGATCCGGGCGTTGCTGCGTTTGTTTGCGAGATAGCTCGACGACATGTAGTCGGGTTTCTTCGACGGCCAGATGTTGTTGTACATCTGGTGACTGACATCGATCTGCGGCACAAACTTCGCTTTGTCGGCGTCACTCACGAGGAGGACATCTTTTCCGCCTTTCATCAATACCGGCAGCCATCCTCCCGCTGCGCCATCGTCTGCAAGGATGCCATCGAAGAATGCGGTGCCGTCGCGATCGACATTGAGCCCGGGCGTGTAGTTGATGCCGCGGCCGATCCGCGCGCCTGCCGAGTGGCCGTAGAAATACGTGCGGGCCGGCGCCTTGCCCAACTGCTTCGCAATCGCGTTTTGCGCCACGGACGTAAAGTCCATGATGTAGCGCGCGGAGTCGTTGAACGCCACATCGTCAATCGTCGAACCGTTGTCGAGCGTGGCCGTGATTTCGCCAAGGCCCTCGCTCGATGTCCGGTGCGTCTTTACGAGGGCGAAGCCCTTCGCGAGCATGAGCGGCGGCATCGCGCGGGAAGATCACCACCATGGCCGCCCCTTTGTCGCGCTGGTATTTCGCGATGGCGAGAAACCGCGGTCCCTCGTCGGCGGTCTGGGGGAACACGAGATCGGGGGCGTTGGTGAGGTACTCTTTGTAATCGCCCGTACGCGTGACGACCCCGTCCACGCTGCCGTCGACGCCGATGTCGAGGCGCCGGAATCGGCGGCCGTCGATGGTGACGTCGCTCTCGATCATGAGACACGACTGGGGCCCCACCTTTTGCCCGCGAATATCGCGAAGCGGCGGCAGCAGCGCATCGCACGACGAGCCGGTGGCCTGCGCACCAAGATCGGCAACTTGCGACACCACTGCCACTGCCATCATCAGCGCGACACTGACGAAAACTCCGAGCGATTTCATCAACCCCTCCGCCGATTGAACCTTTGAACCTCTGAAACCTCTGAACCCTTGAACCTTTGAACCTCGAACGCTTGAACCCTTGAATCTTTGAACCCTTGAACCCTTGAACCTTTGAACCTTTGAACCCTTGAACCCTTGAACCCTTGAACCCTTGAACCGTTAAACTGAGGGCGTCATGTTACGACCAAATCTCTCTCGACGTCGATTCATTCAGACCGCTGCCGGCCTGTCGCTCGCCGGCGTCGCTCATTCGACTTGGGCGTCACAGACCGGTAACGCGAAGCCTGCGCCCACGCAACAAAAAATGAGTCCCGCCAACATCGGCGGCGGCGGACGCATCGAGCGCGATTTCTATGGAGAATGGCTGCAACACTCAGGGGTCCCGAAGATTGAAGGGTACGCCATCACCGATGCGGCGACCGAGGAGTTGAAGCCATGGCCCGAGATCGGCGGCCGCGGTCTCTATTGCCACTTCTCCGGCAACGTGCACATGGACGCGGTGATTATGGAAATCGCGCCCGGCAAAGCGCTGAATCCCGGCAAGCACATGTACGAGCAGCTCATTTATGTGCTGGCAGGACGCGGCTATACGCGGGTGGAGCAGGGCGGCAAGTACAACAACGTGCGATGGAGTGAGGGCGGCCTGTTTGCCCCGCCGCTCAACGCGCTTCATCGTCATTACAACGACGATCCGGCAAAGCCGGCGCGCCTTCTCGCCGTCACGACGTTTCCGCTCACGCTGCAGTTGATGGGCAATGTCGATTTCGTGTCGAAGACCACGTTCAATTTCACCGATCGCTACAACGGCCAGGAGGAGTACTTCACCAAACGGGAGCGCGTCCGCCAGCGATGGGACAAGGCCAACTTCGTGCCCGACATCCGCAACGCCGAAGTTGTGCGGTGGGAAGAACGGGGTGGCGAGAACGCGAGCATGTTCTACGACATGGGCGGCAACACCATTCTCGAGCCGCACATTTCGGAGTTTGGCGTCGGCGAGTACAAGCTCGCACATCGTCATCCCTACGAAGCAGTCATCTTGATTCTCAACGGCACCGGCTTCAGCATCGCCGGCAAGGATGATCTGTTGAAGGATTACGTGAAGATGGACTGGCAGAAGTATTCAATCGTGTCGCCGCCGTACTTCTGGTTTCATCAGCACTTCAACACCGGCACGACACCCGCGCGGTACTTCGCCGTGACTGAAGGCGACTTCCCGAAGCGATTGGGCATTCCGCTCGAAGTCGAACAGATCGAAGCGAACCGCGAAGATCCTGCGATTCGCAAGTTGTTCGATGCGGAGCTCGCCAGGAAGAAAGGTTTCTAGGTCCTGACGGACGTTGGCAACAGCCAAGAGCAATGCCATTTCGTGTTTTCGTGTCAGCGCTCTTATTCGTTTGATGGTTTGGACTGAAAATAATCCCAGCTCTTTTTGAAGAGACCGGGCGACCACAAATTCGCTCTACACGCCTGCTGCTCCGCCTCGCTGAACACGTACGGCGTGCCGATCAGCAGCGCCAGGTACTGCCGTCGCGCGTTCTCCTCGAGATATGTCGCCAGCGCGAAGCATTCCACGATGTCGGCGCCGACGACAACCGCGCCGTGCGATTTGAGGAGCACTGCGCGGGACTGCCCGAGCGTTGTCGCCAGCCGTTCACCCATCGCTTTGGTGTTGATCGACAGCGGCGACTCCATCAGAGGAATCTCACCGAGCAGCACGCCCTGTGCGTAAACGGGCTCGAACCTGACGCCGACCATCGTGAGCAGCGTCGACCATCGTGGATGCGTGTGCATGACGACGTTCACGTCTGGCCGCGCGCGATAAATCTCGGAATGAATGTGGAATTCGAGCGGCGGCCGCGCCGTGCCTTCGATCAGCGAGCCGTTCAGATCGACCGTGACGATGTCGTCCGCGGTCAGGGTGCTGCGGACCGATGCGCCCGAGTTGATGAAATACGACTCGGCGTCTCGCCGCGCGCTGCAGTGGCCGCTGTGATCGATGATCTCGGCACGCTCGAGCATGCGGATAGCGTCCGCCAGTAGCGCCTTCGTTGCCATCACCTGGTGCATTATTTCGGGGACGGAGGTCTGTAGCAACCTCCGTCCCTGGCCAGCGGGGGACGGAGGTGTCTGGGAGGGCCGGAGGTCCAGCTAACGTGTCGAAACTGAAATTGACGATGGCTTGTTGGAATTACGACCGCATGCGGGCGCTGGTCGATGGACGGGTGCGCGTTGACGGCATCGATCTGAACTACATCGATCTGCCGGTTGAGGAGACGTTCTTCCGCATGATGCGGCACCGGGAGTTCGACGTCGCAGAAATGTCGCTGTCGTCGTACGTCATCTCGCTGTTCCAACCCGAGCCGCCGTTCATCGCCATTCCGGTGTTCCCGTCGCGAGCGTTTCGGCACTCGGGCATCTACATCAATGCCCATTGCGGCATTCGCGAACCGAAGGATCTGATCGGCCGCAAGGTCGGCTCGCCCGAGTACCAGCTGACGGCGTGCGTCTGGATCCGCGGCATTCTCGCCGAGCATTATGGCGTGCCGGTGACGAGCGTCACGTATTACACGGGCGGCCAGGACGAGCCTGGCAGGAACGAAAAGACGCCGATCGCTGTGCCGGCCGACGTTCGCCTTGAACGCATCGACGCCTCCGAGACACTGTCTTCGATGCTCGCCAGCGGCGCCATCGATGCGCTCTACGCGCCGCGCACGCCGTCGTGCCTGTACAGCAATCCTGGCAGCGTCAAGCGGCTGTTCGACGATCTGCTCGCCGTCGAGCGTGACTACTTCCGGCAGACGCGAATCTTTCCGATCATGCACACGATCGTGATCCGGCGGGACATTTACGAGCGCGATCGCTGGGTCGCGCAGTCTGTGTACAAGGCGTGCCTCGCGGCGCAGCAGGACACGTACCGCGATCTGCGCGAAACGTCGGCGTTCAAGGCGATGCTGCCGTGGCTTGTCGCGCACGTCGAAGACACGCGACGCGAGATGGGAGACGATTACTGGCCGTACGGCTTGCCGGCGAATCGTCAGACGTTGTCGACGTTTCTCCGGTATTCACACGAGCAAGGCCTGTCAAAGGCGCTGCTCTCGCCGGATCAGCTCTTCGCGCCAGAATCGCTGGAGTCATTCAAGATCTGACGCGGAGCGACGGCGGCCCTGACGAGCCTTCGCCCAGGCTTCGGCAGTCCGCCGTAGCTTTAGCGGAGGCGGAAGGGCCGCCACTATGTGTCCGCGGCGTCGTTCGACCCGTGTGGAGCGGCGGGCCTTTAGGCCCGCCTGACGTTTAAAACGTCAGTCCAATCAGAGGCCACCAGAACGGGACGATCACGAGCAGCAGCACGAATTCCACCACCGTCAGCGCGAGTCCCATCCGGAACATGTCGCGCGGCGTGAAGCAGCCAAACGAGTAGCCCACGACCAGCACCGCCGTCTGATAGATGAAGATCTTGCCGCCCGCGCCGAACGTCCAGATCATACCGAGCGTGAGCGGATTGACACCATGTGTGTGCGCAAACTGCATCAAGACGGGAAGCGACGTCGCCAGCATCGAGATCTCGTCGCCCAAAAAGATGTGGTAGACGAATCCGGTCCAGTACAGAACCGGAATCGATTCCCACGGATGGTCGACGAACGGTTCGAGCCATCCAAATGCGGCGTCGGTGATGAGTTTCAACGCACCCGTCTCGCGCAGGATGTCGCCTGTCGCAATCGCCGCGGCGACAAAGATGATGATGAGAAAGTTCACCTTCTTCACGTCTTCGGCGTCGAGGACGCCGATGCCCGGCAGCGTGGCTGCCAGACCGATGCCGATGCCGATCATGGGCGCCGGGATGTGGTGGATGAAATCCGTCGACCACAACGCGATGGCCACGAGCATCAGGGCAGCGGACTTTTTCTCCAGTGCCGACAGCGGACCCATTTGCCGCAGCGCCTCGTCGAGAAACCTCGTGCCGCCGGCCGGCGACTGTATTTCCGGCGGATACATCCAGAGGGTGAGACGCCACGCGATGAAAATCGTGAGGATGTCTACGGGAAGAAAGGCGAGCGCCCACTGACTCCACAGGACTTCCACCTGACCGGCACGCTCGATCACGCCCCGCGCCGTGATCGACGACGCACCGGCGATCATCATCTTGTCGAAGATCGTCGCATGGTAGGTGAGCGTGATGAACATCCCCCGGGCGATACGACTCGTGCGCAACACTCCGAACGCATCGACGATCCCGAGCGCGACCACGCCCATGATGGCCACGCGAGCGACGCCTGATGGCACGAGCACGGTCAGGACGAAGCCGGAGATGATGAGCCCGAGCAGCAGTTGTGAATACGTGGTCCCCACCTGCCGCATGATGCTGAACGCAAGACGTCTGGCGAGGCCCGACTTCGCGGCAACCATGCCGAACAACATCGCGCCGAAGAGGAACCACGGGGTCGTGTTCGCGAAGCCGCCAAATGCGACGGGGAACGGAACGACGCCGAGCGTCCAGGCGAGATATACGCCGATCAGACCGATGATCGCAGGCTCTAGAACGTGCGTCATCCATCCCAGGAGGACGAACGACATGAGAGCCAGCCCGTGCTGCGCGCGCGCGTCGAGTCCCAGCGGAGCAAACCACATCGCGAGCGGAAATCCCACGACCGCGATCGCGGCAATCGTCCGGGCCCGGCCGCGCAGCCCGACGTGGATCTGCGGGATCGCGGCAGCAACCGGCGGAGTGGTGAGTTCCTGTGATCCGTTCGCCATCAGGCGCAAAGCATACACAGTTCAGGGAGCAACTTCGAAACGCCGTTATATGATCGCGGCGCAAAAATGCCTGCATCGCCGAAAATCCTGGAGGAGCTCGTCACGGCCAATCGCATTCTCGCGCGGGAAGGCGTGGTCGACGCATTCGGCCACGTCAGCATCCGTCATCCAGACTTGTCGGAGCGATTCATCCTCTCGCGCGCGCGGGCTCCCGAGTGCATCGAAGCCGCCGATTTGATGGAGTTCACGCTCGAGGGCGTGGCCGTCGAGCCGGGCGTGCGCAAGCCCTACGCAGAACGGTTCATTCACGGAGGCATCTACGAAGCGAGACCTGATGTTCACGCCGTCGTTCACCATCACAGCCCGAGCGTCATTCCCTTTGGCGTGACGGGCACGCCGCTTCGGCCGGTGATGCACATGTGCGCATCGATGGGCGCACACGTCCCGCTCTGGGATTCGCGCACGGCCTTTGGCGACACGAACCTGCTGGTCACGACCATCGACATGGCGCGCGATCTGGCGACGGCGCTCGGCCGACGTCCCGTGGCGTTGATGCGCGGCCACGGCGCGGTCGTGGCCGGCCAGTCACTCCGCGACGTCGTATTCAACTCCATCTATCTCGAGCTGAATGCCGATCTGCAGTGGAAGGCGGCCTCGCTAGGCGAGATCAACTTTTTGACACCTGGCGAGATCGAGGCGGTGCTTCGCACGCGCGCATCCTTTACCTACGAACGCGCCTGGGAATTTTGGTGTCGCCGCGCGGGCCGGCCATACGACGAGCGGCCCCTCGCGGGGCCGCTCGTCTAAGGTTCAAGGGTTCAAGGGTTCATCGCTACACGGCCGTCCTAATTCCAACTTGCACACAGACGTTCTCATCGTCGGCGCCGGTCCCGTCGGCCTCACGCTCGCGATTGATCTCGGTCGCCGAGGCGTGCGATGCACGCTGATTGAAAAGAAGGACGCGCCGCAGTTTCTTCCGAAAATGGAGCGGTGCAATGCGCGAACGATGGAGATCTTCCGGCGCATGGGGTTGTGCGAACAGATCCGTGCCGCGGGGCTGCCGGCCGATGTGCCGATGGACGTCTACGTGGCGCTTGCACTCAACGAGGCGCCGCTGCTGCGGCTGCCGTATCCATCGGTGGCGCAAGCGAAGAGAGAAATCGCCGCGCGCAACGACGGCACGATGCCGCTCGAGCCGTATCAACTCATCTCGCAGTACACACTCGAGCCGTTGCTGAAGGCGGAGGCGGAGCGACTCGCGAGCGTCACCCTACGATTCGGCTGCGAATTCGAATCGCTGTCGCAGGATACACAGCAAGCTGTCGCGACTGTAAGAGAGTCGGACGGCAAGCTGTCGACGATTTCCGCGCGATACATCGTGGGCTGCGACGGCGGATCGAGCGCGGTGCGCAGGCAATTGGGGATCCAGTTGAACGGCGACGCGAACCTCCTGGAGCTCTATCAGGCTCTCTACCATTGTCCCGGTCTCTTCGACATGCTCCCGATTGGTCAGGGACCAGGAAAGGGACGTCACTATCACATCGCCGACCCGCAATCGACGTTTCTCATCATGCAGGACTCGACCCGGCACTGGACCCTGCATGCAAGGGTCGAGCGGCCTGGCGATATGGCGGCGCAATTCGAACGAACAGTTGGAGTGCCGGTCGACTACGAGCTGCTCTACGTCGGCGCGTGGAAGCTGAATCTACTCCTGGCGGACCGCTACCGTGCCGGGCGCGTCTTCCTCGCCGGCGACGCGGTGCATCTCGTGATTCCGACCGGAGGCCTCGGCATGAACACCGGTGTCGGCGACGCGATCGACCTGGGTTGGAAGCTTGCCGCAACGCTCCGGGGCTGGGGTGGACCGGGGCTCCTCGACTCCTACGAGCTCGAGCGACGTCAGATCGGCGAACGCATCATCGCCGCGTCGCGCTACGCGTTTCTCGGACGGCGGAAGTGGCGCGCGGAATACCGGCCGAACATCCGCGACAACACGGCCGAAGGCGAAGCGGCGCGCGCGCAACTGGCGCGCGTGGCTGCAGTGGAGCAGCGGAAGAGCAACGAAATGATCGGCGCGGAGCTTGGCTATCGGTACGTGGGATCGCCAATCATTTCTGACGAGCCGGGCGGACCAGCGCACCACTTTCGTGAGTACGTGCCGACGACGTGGCCCGGCGCGCGGTTGCCGCATGTCTGGCTGCGCGGCGCGGCGCGCAAACAGGCTCCTATTCAGGATTCAATCGGCGACGCATATACGCTGCTGCGGCTGGGCGGAACCCGAGCCGACACTTCGGCGATCGAGCATGCCGTGCGGGCGCTCGGTGCGCCATTCGAGGTGCTGACGATTCAAGATGACGTGGCGCGGGACGTCTACGGTTACGATCTCGTCTTGGTCCGCCCTGATATGCACGTCGCCTGGCGGAGTCACGCGCCGCCTCCCGATCCGGGGAGGCTCGCGGCCCTGATAACCGGTCTCTAAAGCACACGCATGCTGAAAATCGACGTCTTCAATCACATCATTCCGAAGCCGTTCTTCGATCGGCTGCAGCAAGTCGTCGTCAATCGAGGGCCGATCAAGCGCTGGCTCCACATTCCGTTCCTGTACGATCTCGACCGACGCTTTAGCGTCCTCGAAGAGTTTGGCGACGACTACCGGCAGGTATTGTCGCTTTCCTCGCCGCCGATCGAGTCGATCAATCCCGACAGGCAAATCACCATCGATCTCGCGAGACTTGCCAACGATTCGATGGCCGAGATCGTTCGCGATCATCCGGAGCGCTGTCCCGGGTTTCTCGCATCTCTGCCGCTCAACCAGCCTGACGAGAGTGTCTCGGAGCTCGAACGCGCAACCGGCGAGCTTGGGGCGGTGGGCGTGCAGGTGTTTTCGAATGCGAACGGTATCGCGCTCGACGATCCGCGCTTTTTTCCGTTGTTTGAAACGGCGGATCGTTTGCGATGTCCGATCTTCCTGCACCCGGCGCGACCCGCCGCCTTTGCGGACTATCCCGGAGAGCCACAGTCGAAGTACGAGATCTGGTGGACGTTTGGCTGGCCGTACGAAACGAGCGCCGCGATGCAGCGTCTGGTCTTCTCGAAGCTGTTCGATCGACTCCCCAACATCAGCATCGTCACGCATCACCTGGGCGCGATGATTCCGTATTTCGAAGGGCGAATCGGGTATGGCCTCGACCAGTTCGGCGCGCGTACAGCGGATGAAGATTACGGCACGCTGCTCAAATCGTTGAAGAAGCGCCCGTACGACTACTTCAAGATGTTCTGGGGAGACACGGCGCTCTTCGGCAGCAAGGGCGCGACCGAATGCGGGCTCAAGTTTTTTGGCGCCGATCAGGTCGTCTTCGCGTCCGATGCGCCCTTCGATCCCGAGGGCGGGCCGTTGTACATTCGCGAGACGATCAAAGTGATCGACAGCCTCGATATCTCCTCGAGCGATCGCGAGAAGATTTACTGCAGGAACGCGGAACGATTGTTCAATCGAACGTTTTGATAATGGCGTTCGCCGCTGGAAAGATCTCAGCGTTACGGAGTTGCGATGTTCCTGCCCTCCGAATTCCGCAGCTCCTCGCCCGCAATTGCGAATCCAGTGTTAGCTGCAGGAACGCCGGCATAGATAGCCGTTTGCAGCAATACTTCTTCGACGTCGCACCACTCCAGCTCGTGCGCGAGCCCGGTTCGAACGTGCATCCGGAATTCTTCCCAGCGGCCCATTGATGCAGCAATGGCGAGCGCAAGGAGCCGTCGCGTCCGCACGTCGATCCCGGCTCGAGTCCAAATCGTTCCCCAGGCGTAGCGCGTGATCAGTTCCTGAAAATCCCGACTGCGCGCCGTTGCCAGCGCCCGATCGACGTACTCGTCGCCCAGGACCTCGCGACGCATTCGCATACCGGCTAACGCCTCCGGCGCATCGTGCGGAAGCAGAAAACGGAAGAGCGCGGCAAGGAACGAGCGCGGCGCTTCGAGGTTGGACAGATGCGCCGTTGGCAGATGCACGATACGCGCGTCAGGCATCGCTGTCGCGAGGCGCTCGCCGTGCGGTGTCCACGGCAATGAGCTGTCGTGATTGCCGCTGATGATCAGCACCGGCACGCGGATGCGATCGATCGATCCCGTCAGATCGAAATCCCGAATCGCCGCACAACAACCGGCGTAACCCGTTGGATTTGTCGCCATCAAGGTGCGTCGAGCGGAGGCGACCACAGGCGGGTTCAATGCCAGCACGCCCGGCGAAAAGAATCGGCCCATGACCGTGTCCGCGATTGCCGCCATGCCGTCCGCGAGCACGGTCTGCCTGCGTTCCTCCATCCGTTTTGCGTCTGGCTGCGCCGACGTATTGGCCAGCACCACCGACGTGAGCCGCTCCGGCGCGTAAACCGCGAGCCACAGAGCGATCATCCCGCCGAGCGAGACGCCGCAGAACGCGAACCGATCGATGGCAAGCCCCTCCGCGAGCGCGAGCACGTCGCGTCCGAGCTGTTCGATTGTGTAGTCACCGGCTGTGACCGCGGACGCACCGTGACCGCGAATGTCGTAGCGCAGGACGCGGAAATGCCGCGTGAGGTCGGCGGCTTGCGGGTCCCACATGCCGTGGTCTTGTCCCAGCGAGTGCGACAGAATCAGCACCGGTCGATCGTCCCGGCCGTCCAGGCGGTAGTAGCACGTCGTGTCGCCGAGATTCAGGAGCGCCATCGTTTGTGTGTCCGAAGTCATTCTGCGTCTTCGTTGAGCAGCCGCCGGCGCAGTGTGTCGGCGGAGCCGAGATAGGCTTCCGGAGAGGCAAGGTTCGACAGCTCGCTGGACAAGTGAACACCGGCAGCACCAGCAGTTGCGGCCAGCGCGGAGGCGAACGACTGGTTGTCGCGTCGCGCCGCATCGAGTGCGTCTGCAATCATCCGACGCGTGGATTCGCGGCCGATGTGTGGCGACAGAACCATCATCGCGCGCTCGGCGAACACCGTGTCGCGTGTCGCGGCGATGTTCGCGCGCATACGATCCGCGTCGACGTGAAGCGCGCCGATCACATCCGCCATGGAGACGAGCGCGGCACCAGTGGCTTGCACGACGGACGCGAGCGTTGAGGCCTCGGCGGTCCAGGCGCCCACGCCGCGTTCGTGCTCCTGCGGCATGGCCGAGAGAAATGTGGCGACGAGTCCCGGCACGCGCAACGCCGACGCGAGCGCGATGCCACAGCCGGCGGGATTTTTTTTGTGCGGCATGGTCGACGAGCCGCCGCCTGGCTCGGCGGCTTCAGCGACTTCGTGCTGCATCAGCAGCGTCACGTCGCGGGCGATCTTGCCGAGCGCGCCGCAGTAGACGCCGCAGGCCGTCACGACCGAAGCGAGTCGATCGCGATGTGAGTGCCACGGCGCCGGCGGTTCCGCCAGTTCGAGCTCGCGCGCGAGCTCCGTCGCCACCGTGAGGCCGCGTTCGCCGAGCGCGGCAAGCGTCCCCGTTGCGCCGCCGAATTGCAGCACGCGGGCACGCCTGAACGCGTCGAACATCTGCCTGCCGGTCCGCGACACGGCTGCGAACCAGCCAGCGGCTTTCAACCCAAACGTGATCGGAGGCGCCGGCTGCAGCAGAGTTCGGCCAAGCATCACAGTGGTCGCATGCCGGTCCGATAACCGCCGCAACGCGCTCGTCAGCCGGCCGTGATCCGATTCGAAGATCGGCAGCGCGCGCGAGAGGCACAAGATCAGGGTGGTATCGGCGACATCCTGGCTGGTCGCACCCCAGTGCACGAACGTCGATGCACGAGGGTCTTGCTGGGCGACTTGCGCGATGAGCGCCTCGACGAAAGGAATGACGACAGTGCCGCTTTCGCGCGCCGCGTGCGCGATGCTCATCGTGTCGAATCCTTCGACGACGGCGGCGTGCGCGATGGCATCTGCGGCGCCGGCTGGAATCACGCCGGCACGCGATTCGGCACGGGCCAGGGCAATCTCGAAGCGGAGCATCGTCGCGAGAACCGCTTCGTCCGAAAAGACCTCAGCGAGCGGCTCGGTCGTGGCGAGGCTGTCAACCAGCCGCATACTCATCGCGCTTCAGACGTCGAAGAACACCGTTTCGCCCTCGCCTTGCAGCCGCAGGTCGAAACGCCATCGTCCCGCTGCGGCGGCATCCGGCCGAGCGATGAGCGTTTGACGACGCTCGGATGGAACGAGCGCGAGTACGGGATCCGACTCGATCGCGGCATCACCGGCGAAGTAGATGCGTGTATGCAGATGGCGCAGCAGGCCGCGCGCGAAGACACAGACGTTGATATGCGGCGCCTGGGACGTCTCGATCTCACACGTTCCGTCTGGACCCGTCGCCGCGCGCGTAAAGACCGCGCCATGCGCGGAATTCTTCTGCCAGCACTCGATCAACGCATCGTCTACAGGCTTGCCGTCGCCGTCGGTGACGGTCACGAGCAGACGGGTTCGCGCTTGGCCGGTGGCAGCGACGGTCGCACCGCGCTGCGGCTTCAGCCCCAGGTGAAAAAACGGGCCGGCTGTCTGGGAGGCTGTCGCGACCGCGGAGCCCTGCTCCTTCATGCGCGCTCCTCGAACGGGGTTGCATCCGTTCCGCGCAAAACAATATCGAACGCGAAGCCGAGCGCCCATTCGGGTTGAGTCAGCGACAGATCGAAGCGCGAGATCAGACGCTGCCGCGCACGATCGTCGCGGATCGATTGCAGCATCGGATCGAGCGCATGCAGCGGATCATCCGGAAAGTACATTTGCGTGACGAGCCGCGTCAGAAATGTCGATCCGAAGAGTGAGAAGTGAATGTGCGCAGGCCTCCACGCGTTGTCGTGATTCCGCCACGGATACGCGCCCGGTTTGATCGTGGTGAAGCGATACCGCCCGTCGGCGTCGGTCATCGTACGGCCGGCGCCGGTGAAATTTGGATCGAGCGGCGCGGGATGGTTGTCTCTGGCGTGTCGATATCTCCCTGCAGCGTTCGCCTGCCACAACTCGATCAGCGCACCAGGAACGGGACGTCCATCTTCGTCCATGACCCGGCCAGCGACGACAATCCGTTGGCCTTGCGGTTCGCCGGTGTGCTGTCGCGTCAGGTCGCTGTCGGTCTCACCAATCGGCCACCATCCGTAGACCGGCACTTCGAGGTCCGACAGCGCTGCAGGCAATCGGAGCAGCGGCTCACGTGGTGCCCGTTGCACGGTCGCCCGGTATGGCGGAAAGAGAAGGGGCGGTTGCGTTCCCGCCAGGTCCGAGGTTCGTGGGTTCTGACGGTCCGAAGTTACCAGGCTCGAAGGTTCCGGAGTTCCCACGTTCCGGCGTTCAATGGTTTTATGGTTCCGCGGTTCCGCGGTGTCAAGGTGCGGAGGTTCCAAGAGTCACCGCTCGAAAACGACCTTGCCGCCGACGATGGTCATGACCGGCTCGAGCTCGTCGATCGCGTCGTCGCGCACCGTCATGTAATCGCCATTCAGCACGACCAGGTCAGCGTATTTGCCCTTTTCGATCGATCCCAGCATTTT
>WNFU01006476.1_pt1 | contig 14156 bp, 8 predicted proteins | sample 5400121 | NCBI WGS metagenome assembly WNFU01 (sample SAMN13153360, study PRJNA577476) | soil metagenome | isolation source: 100 cm soil or saprolite under grassland replicate 1 | place: USA:California | collected 2016-06-15
GGAGTTTGCGCGGCGGCCGAGAAGGTCAGTCCGAAAAGAATCCGAAGAACAGGCGCGAGACGGCGAGCGACCACAAAACACCCCGAGCAAAGGTCGCCCCTTATTAGGGCACGAGGTGTGCCGCACGAGCCGTTGTGGAAGTTTAGGAATTACAAGGAGTTGAGGAAACCATTCTCAGAGATTGTTTCACGCAATTTCCGACGCTCCGGAATCCACTGCGACTCCTCAACGCAACTTCCTACTCGAGTTGCGATTACGGGACGCAGGAATTACGCGACGATTATGCAACCGATGAAACAATTCTCAACTGCTTCTTCGCCGCTCGAGCCGACAGACCCAGAGCCTGCAGCCGCCGCCACAGCGTGATCCGCGAGATGCCCAGTCCTGCTGCCGCGCGCTGAGCGTGCCAGCGATGCGTCTCGCACGCTTCGAGCACATCGAGGTCCGGGGGAAAGACCGAACGGCGCATCGCCAACTCCGGGGGCATGATCGCCAACGATTTGGCGAGGACAACGGGCGTGATCAACTCACCCTCTGTCAGGACCGCCGCTCGCTGGATCGCGAACTTGAGCTCCCGCACGTTACCAGGCCACGTCTGCTGCCGCAGCACGCGCTCGCAGGCCGGGTGCACGTCTCGCCCTTCACACTCGGCGAAGTGACGCGCCAGCAGCATCAAGTCCTCCGGTCGTTCAGCCAGCGACGGAAGTTCCAGGACATACCCGGCAATGCGCTGGAACAGGTCGTGCCGGAAATCGCCGGATGCGATTTGCGCTCCGATGTCCTCTTGCACGGCAGCTACTAGCCGGAACCGCACGCGCCGTGGCTGCTCGTCGCCCAACCGCTGCACCTCGCCGGTCTCGAGGACGCGCAGGAGCTTCACCTGCCCTGCAACAGGCAGATGATGGAGCTCATCGAGAAAAAGCGTCCCGCCATTCGCGGCCGCGATCAGTCCCGCGTTGTTCTCCGCACCGGTGTAGGACCCCTTCCGTGTGCCAAACAGCAATCCTTCTATCAGCTCGTGGGGGAACGCTCCGCAATTCAGATCGACGAACCGGCCGCGCCGGCGGCTCCAGGCATGAATGTTCCGGGCGAACACCTCCTTGCCGGTGCCAGTTTCACCAACGAGCAGGATGGGATGAGACGTACCAGCGAATCGACGGGCGAGGTCAGCGACACGACGCAGGGCGGGTGAGTTACCGATGATCGGTGGGACGGAAATGCCGTTTACCTTGTCTCCAACACCATCCCAGGTTCCCATGCCGTTATGTACCCCGTAATCGCAGACGCGGCCACGGTATAAGGGTTGGCGAGATACAGCTGGCCGGGACCTGAGCGGCCCGGAAAGTTGCGGTTGATCGCGCTGATGGTGACCTCTTCGCGCGTCTTCGACACTCCCGGCCCCGCATTGATGCAAGCGCCACAGGACGGCTCGAGAAACGTGGCCCCCACACGCCGGAACACATCCAGGTAGCCCTTCTCCTCGCAGTAGCGTTTGACATCCTGGGAGCCGCATTGAATGAAGAAGCGCACCCACGGCGCGACACGCTCACCGCGTCCCGCGGCTTCGGCGAGCACGCGTGCGTACATGTCCATGTCTTCTTTCTTGCCCGCCGTGCACGAGCCCGCGTACGCGATGTCCACCTTGATCCGCTGCGTGACGTCATCGATGTGAAGCCCGTTCCCGGGGTCGCCGGGGAGGGCGATCATCGGGCGAATGCTCGCCGCGTCGATCTCGATGACCTCGCAGTACTCGGCCCCGGCGTCACTCTTGAGGCCGGCGCACAAGCGCTCCGCATCAACGCGCGACATCTTCCGATAGTCCATCACGTATTCGACGGTCTTGGCGTCCGGCGCGACGTAGCCCGTAAACCCGCCCACCTCGGCCGTCATGTTGGTCATCGTGGCGCGCTCGTCTACCGACAGCGACTCGACAGCATCGCCACAGTACTCGACCAGTTTGCCGATCGCCTTGCCGGTTTTGACGTACGGATGGCGCAGGACCTCGAGCATGAAGTCCTTCGCGGTGACGTTGTCGGGCTTCTGGCCGGTGATCACCACCTTGACCGTCTCCGGCACCTGCAGCCGCACGTCCTTGGTGATCCAGGAATTGAAGATGGCAGTCGTCCCCACGCCGAACGCGATGCAGCCCACCGCGCCGGCATGCGGCGTGTGCGAATCGGAGCCGATGATCACCTGCCCGGGCAGCGCGTGCGACTCCAGGATCTTCGAGTGGCAGATCGCTTCGGAGCCATGATGGCCGAGCCGCAACTCGCCGTAGAGCTTGATCCCCTGCGCCGTGGCGAATTCGCGTTGCTTCTTCTCGAGCTGCAACGCGACGTCGAGTAGCCCTTCCTTCACGCGCTCGGGCGTCATTGCTTCGGGCAGGAAGGTGAGATGATCCCGGAACATGAGAATCGAGCCGGGATCATTCACCTTCGCGTCTTTCCCGACGAGCTGTTCGAAGAAGATCGCCGCCATCGGCGTCACGTATTCGTGGCTGAAGCGGATGTCGGTCAACACGAAGCCTTCGTCGCCGGGCTTCACCGCGGGAACGCCGATCTTTCCTTTCGCCGGATCGACGACCCAGCGGCGGGCGAGGATCTTCTCGCCCAGCGTCATCGGCCGCTTCGGCGTCTTCGGTGGATGCAGCACCACTTCGCCCTTCAGCCGCGCCATGTTGTAGTTGAACAACCCGCCGTGCTCGATGATGCCGCGCGTGATCTCGCCCTCGCCCGCGGTGAACGTCGACAGCGGAATGACCTCGCCGCGGCGCACCTTGTCGAGAATCGAGAAATCGGTCGTCGTCAGAACGCCGAGGTTCTGGCAGTTCTCGCGGTAGATGCGCTCGATGCTTTCGGCTACCACAAGCTTGACCCCGGCGCACATCTCGGCGTAGGGCGACTGCTCACGGGAGGACCCTTTGCCGCGCCGCTTGCCGCTCACCGCCGCTACGAAGCCGCCGCGTTTCACCGCGCCACGTGTAATCGGGAATTCGTCGCGGCACTTGAGTCCCAGGTAGGGGAATTCGCCGAGCGTTTCGTCGTAGTAGTAGCAGATGTAGGCGGGTGTGATTTCGTCGGTCGAGATGTCGTCGCGCAGCTTATACTCTGGTGTCCAGGCCGGATCATTCCCGGCGAGCTGCGCACGCACGAAGGCCGGATCCTCGGTCAGGTAGAGGATTCGGCCTTGCAGTCGAACATTTGCGTCGCGCATGAGCGAAGTATCTTCTTGGAATCTCATGTTCGCAACCGCGCTGTTCCTCATGCAAGCAGCGTTTCAGAGCCCGCGCCTCGTCGAAAGCTCCGGCGTGGCGGTGAGCCGCGCATACCCCGGCGTGTTGTGGACGCACAACGACTCGGGCGATGGGCCGTATCTCTACGCCACCGACCTGCGGGGTACGGACCGTGGTGCGTTGCTCATTCCCGGCGCGCAAGCGATCGACTGGGAAGACATGTCGCTTGGTCCCTGCCCGGTCGCCTTTCGACCGAAGCCCCGCGCCTGCGTCTACCTGGCGGACAGCGGCGACAACATGGAGTTCCGGCCGTTCGTCACTATCTACGCGGTTCCCGAACCGCCGCCGCCGGAGCGGGCGAGCGACACAGCCGGCACGACGAGAGCGCCGGCAGTGTTGCGCCTGCGGTACCCGGATGGCTCGCATGACGTCGAGGCGGTCTATGTATCGCCCCGCGACACGGCGCTGTATCTCGTCAGCAAAGGCGCCACGAGAGGAAGCGCGATCCGATTGTATCGCGTCGATCGCAGCGCCTGGCGAACGCCTGATACGACGTCAGACATTGTCGTTGCGACTCTGCTTCAAACCCTCGACATCCGCCCTAGCTCCGAGGCGGGGCGACTGGTAACGGGGGGTGCTATTCGGCCCGACGGCCGCGTCGTGGCGCTCCGCACCTACAGCGAGATCTACCTCTTCTATCCTGGGGTCGGTGGCCGTCTGCTGCTCGCTCGACAGCATCCCTGCAACATCGCGGGGATCGAGATCGGCGGCGAAGCGATCGACTTTCTGGATGATTCGACGTTTGTCATGACCAGTGAAGCCGGCCGCAGTCGGCCGGGCACGATCGATACCGTCCGTTGTCGCCTCTCACGGGAGCAACCCGCTCAATGATGAACAAATGTTGGAATGCTGTCGCGATGCTGATACTTGCCGCGACGATCGCCGCGGCACAGCGACCGACGCCGATTCCGGTGGATACCGGCGCCATGGACGCGCATCTGCGCTTTCTCGCGAGCGACCTGCTCGAAGGCCGCGCGCCGGCGACCCGCGGCGGCCGGCTGGCGGCGGAATACATCGCTGCCCAATTCCAGGCGTTGGGACTCGAGCCGGCGGGCGCAAACGGGACGTATTTCCAACCCGTTGCCCTCGTCGGGATGACGCCGGAGCCGACGCTCTCGTGGGGGAAGGCGGGCGGTGCTGCCGACACGCTCACCTATCGGGAGGCGTTCGTCGCGTGGGGAGAACGGCCGGAAGCCGATATCGCCGCAAGCGGCGACGTCGTGTTCGTCGGCTACGGAATTCGGGCGCCCGAGTGGCAATGGGATGACTACAAAGGCGCTGATCTGCAGGGCAAAGTGCTGCTCATGCTCGTCAACGATCCGGGCCTCGTCGATTCCACGGTGTTTCTCGGCAAGATTCTCACCTACTACGGCCGCTGGACATACAAGCTGGAGGAGGCGGCCCGGCAGGGTGCCGCCGGTGCAATCCTCATTCATACGACGGAGAGCGCGACGTACCCGTGGGAGGTCGTGCGCGGCTCATGGTCGGTGGAGCAGTTCAAGCTCGACCAGCCACATTCGCCGAGTATCGCGTTTGCCGGGTGGGCCGCTGAGGCCGCCGCCCGTGCCGCCCTGTCGAAGGCCGGCCTGAATCTCGACTCGCTGAGTCGGGCAGCGGCGCGTCGCGATTTCCATCCGCTCGCGACAGGCGTGATGGCTTCGGTCCGCGTCCACAGTGCACTGCGCCGCGTCGAATCGGAAAACGTGGCGGCCCGTCTCCCCGGCCGCGATCCGCGTCTCGCATCGCAGGCGGTATTGATCACCGCGCATTGGGATCATAAGGGAATCGGTCCCGCGATCCGCGGCGATTCGATTTACAACGGCGCTGAGGACAACGCCTCGGGCGTTGCCGCGATTCTGGGAGCCGCCAAGGCACTCACTCAGCTGCCTCGGACGGCGCGCTCGATCCTGTTCGTCGCGACGACCGCCGAAGAAAGCGGTCTGCTTGGCAGCGAAGCCTATGTGCAGCACCCGCTCGTCCCACTCGGCCAAACCGCGGCCGTATTGAACCTCGACGTCACGAATGTCCGGGGCGCGACGCGCGATATCGGCGCGCTCGGGATGGATCGCTCGACCCTGGGACCGGTGTTCGAGGCGGCCGCGCGCGCGGAGTCGCTCACCGTCGAATCACAACCCGACGTGCGGGGTTCGTTTTTCCGCTCGGACCACTTTCCGTTTGCGCGCTCCGGTGTGCCGGCGTTGTCGATCAAGCCGGGCGTCGATTTCGTCGGACGTCCCAAAGAGTGGGGGGTGGAGCAGGAGAACGTCTACAACCAGGACCGCTATCACCAGCCGAGCGACGAGTACAAGCCGACGTTCCGCTTCGATGGTATGGCCCAGCAGGTGCGCGTCACGGTGCGAGCCGCGCGCGCAATCGCCAACAGTCCGTCGATGCCGCGGTGGCTGCCGTCGTCGGAGTTCCAGCGATCGGTGCCGTAAGTGTGGGGTGCAGTACGTTGCACGCTGGAAGGATTGTCGGAACATCTTCTAGCACAAAGGGTTAATCCTCCGCGATTGCCTATTGGGCGGGGGAGGGATAGTTTGCCCCCGCTTTTTGACCCGCAGCACCAGCTGGGACGACCTCCTACCATTGGAGCGGCGGTTGGAGATTCCCTCCACACATACGGTGCCTCTGTCGTGGTTGTATGAGGCCGCCAGTCTCCCGATTCAATATCGGACGCTTACAGAAGTCGTGCCCGAGCCGGCACGCGACTTCGAACGCGTCGCCGCGCTGCGCGAAGCGATCCAGCATTACAAGGAAGCGCTCGCTCTGGTCCGGAAACAGAAGGACACCGGGCTGTGGGGAGGGAACCTCCTGGCGCCCGCCCCATCGAAGGCGATGGGATGGAAGGAAGTCGGCACGATCTTTCAATACCGGCGGCTGCTCGAGCTGGGGTGGCCGCCCGATGCACGCGTATTTCGGTTCGCCGATCGATTCCTCTTCCGGTTGCTGTCGAGGGACGACGATCCAACGCTCCTCGTCGAGTTCCAGCGAGCAGCCAAGACCGATCCCGGCCTGGGGTTGTGGGCGCGGAATATCGGAGCACAGGGAGCGGCGGCGGCACTCGCGCGCGGAGCGCACCAGGACGATCCGCGCCTGCGCGGCGCGGCGCATCGCATCGCGAGCGACGTCTCGATGTATCTGCGCAGCGAGACTGCACAGAAGCCATTCAAGAAGGCGCAGGGCAAAACGGTGCTCGATCCCCTTGCCTACCCACCGACGGTCTTCTCGGTCGAAATGCTCGCTTTCATGCCCGCGGTCCAACGCGAGCGCGCCGGATTCCTCGAACGCCTAGCGGCTTATTTCTCGGTCCCGACGCCCCGGCGGGCGTTCTTCATCCTGGCGGGAAAGAAGGTCGTTCGACCGCTATTCGAAATCCTGGGTGACCCGCTGCACGCCGACGCCCAGGGCCGGATCACCGATGTGCCCTTCGCCGTGTATTGGCTGGAGTTGCTCGCGCGGCTGGGAATCGTGCGCCAGGTGCCAAGTGCCGCCAAGGTCCTGGCGAGGCTGTACAGTGAATGCGACGACCAGGGGATCTGGACTCCGTCCGGCCTGAGGGTCATGCCGAAATCGACGAACCCCGTCGTATATCACTCCTTCCCCCTCGAGGGCCCGGGAAAGAGCCCGGCGCAGCGGCAGACGGACGTCACGTTCCGCCTGGCGTTGATTGCGCGTCTGTTGGGAATCCCCCTGAACGTCGTCTAGGATGGCGAGCCGTACGAATAGGTAGTAGTATCTGCTACTACCGTGCCCATTGACCTCACGCCCTTCGGCTTTACGCCCACCGAGTCGCTGGTGTATGCGACGTTGCTCCGGTTGGGCCCATCCACCGGCTACGGAGTCGCCCGAGGCGCCCGCCTGGCACGCGCCAACGCCTACGGCGCCCTGGAAGGCCTCGTATCACGGGGGGCTGCGACGCGCACGCCGCCCCCCAACAGACCGGCCCGGTATCGTCCCATCGACCCGCAGGCACTGGTGGCCCTGCTGGCGACCCGGCAGGGAGAGGCCTTGGACCGGCTAGGGCGAGACGTCCGCGACCTCTCGCGCCCCGGCGATCCCATGACGAGAGAGGTGGCGGGCAGTCGCGCCGTGGCAAACCTCGTGATGCAGCTCGTCGCCCGGGCCGAGCGGAGTGTAGAAGGAGTGATGGCGCTCGAGCTGTGGCGGCCGACGCTCCCGGCGTGGAGGCGCGCGGCGGAGCGCGCGACGATGACCGTGCGCGCCCGCGGTGGCATGCCGCCGGACGCCCCATCCTGGCTCGAGCCCGCGTCTGAGGACGGTCTCGACGCTACCGCACTTCTGATCGATGACGCACAGCTGGTGATGACCTCGGGTGAAGGGGAGAGCATCGCCGGCCTCTGGACCTCGCACCCGTTGGTCGTACTCCTCGCACGGCGGGCGCTACGGAGCACATCGTGACATCCCACCGGACTCTGGTATGCATCGTTCTGCTCGCGAGCGCGTGCTCGGCGGCACCGATCCCGGAATCCCAGCAGTATCCCGCCGGCACTCCGTTTCGCGTTCAGTACCGAACCGTCGATAGCGCGCGACTGCGCCTGATCGACACCGGCAACGGCACGCCGGTCGTTCTCATTCACGGGTTCGGCGCGTCGTTGTATGGCTGGCGGCATCAGCTGCCGCCGCTCGTCGCCGCGGGGTATCGCGTCGTGGCAATCGACAATCGCGGTTTCGGATTCTCCGACAAGCCGGCACACGGGTATACCAACGCGGCGTACGCACACCTCGTGGTGTCGTTGCTCGACTCGCTCGGCATTGCGAGTGCCGTACTGGTCGGACATTCGATGGGCGGCGCGATCGCCGCGGAAGTCGCGCTGAACTCCCCGGATCGGGTCCGCGGCCTCGTGTTGATCGACGCGGCCGGGTATGGCGTGCGCTGGCCTGGCGTACTGAAGGTGGCGCGCTGGCGGTTCGTGGGAGCGATAGCGACATCGTTTCGCAGTCGTTGGGTCACAGGTCGCGTCCTGCGGTCGACATTCGCCGATCCCGCGAAGGTCACCGAAGCGGATGTCGATCAGTACTACGCGCCGGTTCCCGATCCGGGCTATGGGCGCGCCTTGCGAGGCGTGCTCCGAGAGTTCAGGTTCGACAGTCTTGGCGGGCGCCTGAGCCGTGTGCAGGCGCCCACGCTGATTCTCTGGGGCGACGCGGACCGGTGGATTCCGCTGCGTGACGGCACGAGGTTCGCGTATGAGCTGCCGCGCAGCGAGTTCGTCGTCCTCACCGGGACCGGACACGACGCGCCCGAGGAATCGCCCGAGCAGGTGAATCGCTATCTGTTGGACTACCTCAAGGAAGGTCTGTCCCGTATTCCGGAGAACGTCGCATGGTCATCGCCCTGATCGCACTCCTGGCAGTTCAGCAACCGGTAGACTCCGCGTACACCGCCAAAATCCGTGAGCTGACGACCGAGCCGCGCTTCAACACCGAGCTCACCGACCATCTCCCCACCGACGCCCGAGTCCCGAGTCCCCTGAAGGTCCTGGGCTATGTCCCCGGTACCGTCGGCCGGCTCTCCTACGTCGCCGACATCACACGCTACTTCCGCGCGCTCGACGAGGCGTCCCCGCGCGTGAAGGTGTTCGACCTCGGCAAGAGCGATGAGGGACGGCCGATGATCGTGGCGGCCATCGCCGACTCGGCGACGATCGCGCAGCTCGACCGTTATCGCGACATCACCGCCGCACTCGCCGACCCCAGGCGCCTAATGGGCGACTCGGCGCAGCGGCTGATCGCGGCGGGCAAGCCGATCTACTATGCGACGGGGTCGATTCATTCGCCCGAGACCGGCTCGCCCGAGATGCTGATGGAGCTGGCCTACCGGCTGGCGGTCGAGGAGACTCCATTCATCAGACAGATTCGCGACAGCGTGATAACACTCATCACGCCAGTGACCGAGGTGGATGGGCGCGACAGGATGGTCGACGTCTATCGCTACCGCAAGGCGAACAAGAACATCGCCCCGGGGCTGATCTATTGGGGCAAGTACACAGCGCACGACAACAACCGCGACGGGATCGTCATGTCGCAGGTGCTGACGCGCACCATGATGCATGCATTCTTCGACTGGCATCCCACGGTGCTGCACGATCTGCACGAATCGGTGCCGTTCCTCTATACGTCGACGGGCACCGGTCCGTACAACCGCGAGCTCGACCCGATCGTGATCAGCGAATGGAATGAGCTCGCCTTCCAGGAAATCACGGCTCTGACCACTCGGGGTCTGCCCGGCGTATGGACGCACGATTTCTACGACGGCTGGACACCGAACTACATGTTCTGGGTCGCGAACGGCCACAATGCGATCGGCCGGTTCTATGAGACGTACAGCTCGCGGGGCGCCGACTGCCACACCGTGAAGCTGCCCGACCGGCAGACGTCAGTCGAATGGTTCCGTCCCAACCCGCCGCTCAACGGCGTGCGGTGGTGTATTCGCAACAACATCAATTACCAGCAGTCGGCGCTGCTCATCGCGCTGAATTACATGGCGCGCAACGGTCATCGCTATCTCGACCAGTTCTACCGCAAGGGCGTGCGCGCCATCGAGCGCGGCCATGCAAAAGACGGCCCGAACGCGTTCCAGATCCCGGCGAGCCAGGCGAGGCCGGTCGAGGCGGCCAATCTCGTCAACTTGCTCCGCTTCCATGGCATCGAGGTGCGTCGCGCCGACAAGCCGTTCAAGGCCGGCGACGCGGACATCGCGTCAGGCGATTATCTCGTGCTGCTCGACCAGCCCTATGGGCCGCTGGCAAAGAGCTATTTCAGCAAACAGGACTACGGCCCTAACGATCCAACGCCATACGACGACACGGGCTGGACGCTGCAGTACGTGCGCAACGTCGCGCTGCGCGCGATCAACGACACCACGGTGCTGCATGGCCCCACGACGCTGCTGTCCGCTGATGCGCGAGTGAAGGGTGAAGTCACGAGCTCGAACGGAAGCACGACGTACCTGATCGCGCCGACGACGGAGAGCGGACTGATTCAGTTCCGTCTCGCGCTGCGTGACGTGCGGATGTGGGCGAGCGAGGATTCGTTTACGGTTGCGCAACGCACCTGGGGTCGGGGCACGACGATCATTCCGGCCGTCGCGGGTCTGGAGCGACGGATCCGGCCCGCCGCGGAGTCGCTTGGACTCAGCGTCGTTGGCGTGGCGAACGCGCCGCCGGTCGCGCGGCACGAGCTCGATTTGCCGAGGATCGCGCTCGTGCACTCCTGGCTCAACACGCAGAACGAAGGTTGGGTGCGGTATGCGTTCGACGTGTTAAAGATCCCGTACACGTACTTGAGCGTCCAACAGCTCAACCGGCGTGACCTGCTGCGGCAATTCAACGTGCTCGTGCTGCCGTTCGTCTCGAACAACCCGCAGCAGATCGTGAACGGGCTGCCGATGAACGGGCCGCCGATTCCGTGGCGGCGCACCGCGACCACGCCCAACCTGGGCGGCCCGGATTCGACCGACGACGTACGGCCCGGCATCGGACTCGAGGGGATGGCCGCGTTGAATCAATGGATCGCCGCGGGCGGCGTACTGATCACTGAGGGTGGGACGGCGGGGATTTTCACCGAGTATGGAGTCGCGCGCGGCGTCGACATCACGCCGGCAAAGCAGCTGCGCGCGTCGGGCGGGATCTACCGGGCGGTGATGAAGGATCCGCGCAGTCCCATCGCCTACGGGTACGCGGATACGCTGGCGGTCTACTTCAATCAGCAGCCCCTCTTCCAAGTGGATACGAGCACCGACGTTCCCGAGGATCAGGACGCCGACCTCACCGCCCAGCAGGCGCGGACGCGGCCGCGAGTTGTGCTGAGCTTCCATCAGAAGCGCGATTCGTTGCGGCTGTCCGGATTGTTGGTCAACGGCGAGGAGTTGGCGGGGCGGCCAGCGGTCATCGATGCGCCGGTCGGCCAGGGACACGTCGTGCTGTTTGCCATCAGACCATTCTGGCGGTGGGAGACGCAGGGAAGCTTCGCGCTCGTGTTCAATACGATTCTGAGCTGGAACGACTTGGGGGTTGCCTGGCCGACGGCGCCCAAGCCGAGCGCGCGGACAGTGGCGGGGCAGGACGAAGGGCCTTAGATTTCATCAACCAAATGGTTGATGAAATCAGCCCATGCCACCTAAGCTAGGTAATGATAGAGCATTACGAATTGTTGCGGCCGCCCGCGAAGAGTTTGCCAGGCGTGGCTTCGCAGGCGCGCGAATCGAGCAGATCGCCCGCCGAGCGGGCGTGAACAAGCAGCTGCTGTTCTACTACTTCCACTCCAAGCGCGGCCTCTTCCAGGCTGTGCTCGCACAATCGGCTGGCGAACTGGAGACCGCGTTGGCGGAATTGTCATATCCGGTAGGGGGGCCGCTTGAGCGGCTTCGGCTCACGCTCGCCGCGCAGTTCGAGTTCCTCGCGAGAAACCCGCAAATCGTCGCGCTGCTTGGTCAGGGAACGCGCTCGGGCGGTGGCGCGGCGTTCGCGCCCGCAATCAATCGGCTGGTCGTGTTACTGGCCGAAGGCCAGGGGCTGGGCCAGGTGCGAGACGATGTCGACCCGCACCTGGCTGCCGCACAGGCTTTGATCCTGATGGTTGGCTATCTCAGCATGGAAGCCGTGATTGCCACGAGTGCCCGCCCACTCGGCGCGGACGAGCCATCGCTTCGCGAGCGCTGGCGCGAAGCCGCAGTCGACCTAGTGGTGGCCGGCGTGAGCGCCAGCTAGAACCGGCGCTTCGGTTTCGAAGATCAGGTGGCCCGCTTCGAAACGGGCCCCCCGCAGGGCCAGGCTCACCACGTCACCCAGCTCCTCCACCAGATGCACGTCGAGCGTCTTCCGCACTTCCTCGGGCAGATCATCGAGATCGCGCTCGTTATCCTTGGGCAGAATCACGGAGTTGATCCCCGCCCGCACGGCGCCGAGCACCTTTTCCTTGACCCCGCCGATCGGCAGCACGCGGCCACGCAGTGTGATCTCCCCCGTCATCGCAATGTCGTGGCGGGCCGGCCGGCGTGAGAGCGCCGAGACGAGCGCGGTCGCCATCGTCACGCCTGCGGAGGGCCCATCCTTGGGAATGGCGCCCGCCGGCACATGCACGTGAATGTCCGTATCGACGAACGCCCCCTCGGGAATGCCGAGCAATTCCGCATGCGACTTCGCATACGTGAGTGCGGCGCGGGCCGACTCCTTCATGACGTCGCCGAGCTGCCCGGTCAGGAGCAGTTCGCCCTTGCCGCGCATGACGCTCGCCTCGACGAACATGATATCGCCACCAACCGGCGTGTAATACATCCCGGTCGCCACGCCGACCTGATCCTCGCCGGCCATCCGCTCGGGATGCACCTTTGGCCGGCCGCTGAGATCGGGTATGTCCTTGGGGCCGACGGTCACCTTCTCCGCCGCGCCGTCCGCGATCTTTCGAGCCACCTTGCGACCGAGCTTGCCGATCTCGCGCTCGAGCTGGCGGACACCAGCCTCGCGGGTGTAGCTCGCGATGATCTCGCTCAATGCGTCGTCGGTGAGCGTCAACTGACCGGTACGCAGACCGTTCTCAGTCAGCTGGCGGGGAACGAGATACCGTTTGGCGATCTCGAGTTTCTCGCGCTCGGTGTAGCCGGCGAAGTTGACCGTCTCCAGCCGATCGAGCAGCGGAGCGGGGATGCTCTGCAGGAAGTTCGCGGTTGCGATGAACAGCACTTCCGAGAGGTCGAACGGCACGCCCAGATAGTGGTCCGTGAACGAGTCGTTCTGCGCCGGGTCGAGCACTTCGAGCAGCGCTGCGGCCGGGTCGCCCTGAAATGAGACGCCCAGTTTATCCACCTCGTCGAGCAGGAAAATCGGGTTCTTGGCGCCTGCCTGCTTCATTCCCTGGATGATGCGGCCCGGCATCGCGCCGACATAGGTGCGCCGGTGGCCGCGAATGTCGGCCTCGTCCCGGGCGCCACCGAGTGAAATACGGACGTATGGCCGGCCCATCGCACGGGCGATGGACTTGGCGATCGAAGTCTTGCCGACGCCCGGCGGTCCGACGAACAACAGTGTCGGCGCGCGCGCGGCGCGGTCGTCCTCGTTCCCGGGGGCTTCTTCTTTCGGCTCGTGCTGCTTCCGCAGCTGCCGGACCGCGAGGAACTCGAGCACCTGGTCCTTCACGTCCTGCAGGCCGTAGTGATCCTCCTCGAGGATCTTTGCCGCCTGTTTCAGATCGAGCGACTCTTCGGTGCGCTTGTTCCACGGCAGCTCGGCGACGGTCTCGAGGTAGGTCCGAATGACCTGGGCCTCCATCGATTCCCGCCCGGCGCGCTCCAGCCTCGCCAGCTCGCGATCGACCTCCTTGCGAGCCGCCTCCGGCAAGTCGAGCGCATCGAGACGCTTCTTGAGGTCGTCGGCCTCGGCCGCCTCTTCCTCTTCTCCCAACTCCTTCCGAATCGCCTTCATCTGCTCGCGCAGCAGCATCTCACGCTGGCGTTCGCCGAGCTCTTCCTGGACCTGCGATTTGATGTCTTCTTGCGCGTCGACGACGGCGATCTGGCGCTGCACGTGAACGAGGACACGGCGCAGCCGGTCCTCCACCGCGAGCGTTTCCAGCAGCTGCTGGCGCTCCAGCGATTGGATGTCGAGATGGCCAGCGACGAGGTCGGCGAGGGCGCCGGGGTCCCTGACACCCTGCAGCACCTGCTGGATGACTTCCGTGGGGAGTCCCGACTTCTGTCCCAGCTCGGCGGCACGCTCGCGGACTTCACGATGCAACGCTACGAACGCGGCATCCTTCTCATTAAGAGGAGGGAGATCCTCCGCCTCGCGAACAGTCGCTTCGAGATAGCCGTTGGTCTCGCTGTAATGCACGGCCATCCCGCGGC
>WNFU01006477.1_pt1 | contig 14155 bp, 22 predicted proteins | sample 5400121 | NCBI WGS metagenome assembly WNFU01 (sample SAMN13153360, study PRJNA577476) | soil metagenome | isolation source: 100 cm soil or saprolite under grassland replicate 1 | place: USA:California | collected 2016-06-15
TCGCATGGGACGGCGAAGGGGCCACCAAGTGCGTGGAGCTTCGGGTCACACGAGCCCGGACGACGAGCGAGGCCGTGCGCGTCGCCATCGCCATCGCCACGTCCAGCCTGGTCAAGACCGCATGGTTCGGCGAGGATGCCAACTGGGGACGGATCATGGCCGCCATCGGGCGGGCCGGGGGCCGGATCGCACCGGACCGGATCGCCATCATGTATGGCGATGTCCCCGTGGTCCATCGCGGCACCGGCCTCGGCCAAGCCGCGGAAGAGCAGGCGAACACCGTGCTGAAGGGTCGCGAGTTGACCCTCACGGTCGATCTGGGGATCGGCCATGCCGAGGCCACGGTGTGGACCACCGATCTCTCGCCGGAGTATGTCAAAATCAACGCCTCCTACCGATCGTGAGCGGCAATATTTCGCTTGAAAAGCCCGTGGTCGCGTGCTAGTTTTCACAGGCTTGGATGCAGTGGTCGCAGTGACGGTCGTTCCTGCTGGCCGTGAAGCCGGCGGTCATTATCCACAATCTCGGCACGTCCGCCCTAGCGGACGGGATATCGGCGCCCTAAGGACCTGAAAAATCCTCCTGCCCTGCTTTCCCGATCAGGGCGGGCCGCGCCGGTACAAGAAAGGGGGTGACGGGATGGGCGTGATCACGATCAAGGAACTCCTGGAGGCCGGCGTGCACTTCGGCCACCAGACCAATCGATGGAACCCGAAGATGAAGCGGTACATCTTCGGGGAGCGCAACGGCATTTACATCATCGACCTGCAACAGACCCTCGCGCGGTTCGAGGCCGCCTACGATTTCGTCCGGCAGACCATCGCCCAAGGCGACTCCGCCCTCTTCGTCGGCACCAAGCGACAGACCAGCACGATCGTCGAAGAAGAAGCCAAGCGTTGCCAGATGTTCAACGTCTCGCAGCGCTGGTTGGGCGGCATGCTCACGAACTTCAACACGATCCGTAAGAGCATCGAAAAGTTGCGCAAGATCGAGGCGGCGGCGAGCGACGGCACGTTCGAGCGCCTGCCCAAGAAGGAAGTCGCGAAGCTGGAAAAGGAACGGCTGCGGCTCGAAGCGAGCCTGGGCGGCATCAAGGGCATGAACACCCTGCCCGGCTTCATCTACGTGGCCGACACGCGTGGCGAGCGCATCGCCATCCTGGAGGCGAACCGGCTGGACATCCCCGTCGTCGCCATCGTGGACACCAACTGCGACCCCGACGGGATTGATTACCCCATCCCGGGCAACGACGACGCGATCCGCTCCGTCAAGTTTATCACCTCCAAGATCGCTGACGCCGTGATCGAAGGGCTGCACCTGCGCGCCCAGCGCGCCGAGGAAGAGAAGCCCGGGGCCATGTCCCCGGCCGACTTGCGGGCCGTCCAGGCCGCCGGCGCCGGAGTCTAACGCCAGACCCGCAACCAGAAGTCAGCAAGGAATCGGAGGACCATGGCAGGAGACAGCGCACTCGTCAAGCAACTCCGGCAGAAGACCGGAGCCGGCATCATGGACTGCAAGCAGGCCCTGGTGGAAAACGGAGACGACATCAGCAAGGCCATCGACTGGCTGCGGCAAAAAGGCCTGGCCGCGGCCGGGAAGAAGGTCGGACGCGCCACGAACGAAGGCGTGATCGCCTCCTACATCCACCCTGGCAGCAAGGTCGGGGTGTTGATCGAGGTCAACTGCGAAACCGATTTCGTGGCCCGGAACGACGAATTTCAGGGCCTGGTCCGCGACCTGACCCTCCAGATCGCTGCGTCCAAGCCCCTGTACGTCCGGCGAGAGGACGTCCCGCAGTCCGTGATCGACAAAGAACTGGAAATCTATCGAGGCCAGGCGAAAGAGCTGGGCAAGCCCCAAGCCGCGTGGGAGAAGATCGCCACAGGCAAGCTGGAAAAATTCTATCAGGACACGTGCTTGATGGAGCAACTCTTCATCAAGGACCCGAGTCTGAAGATCGCCGACCTGATCAAGCAGAAGATCGCCAAGATCGGCGAGAACATCACCGTCCGGCGCTTCACCCGGTACCAACTCGGTGAGGAGGAATGAGCCAGCCGGCGTACAAGCGCATCCTCCTGAAAATCAGCGGAGAAGTGCTTGCTGGCGAGCAGTCTTTCGGGATCGACTCGCGGATGATCGACTACATCGCCTCGGAGATCGCGGAGGTAGCCGCGATGGGCGTCGAGGTAGCGGTGGTCATCGGTGGGGGGAACATCTTCCGTGGGCTCGACGCCGCCGACGGCGGCATGGAGCGGGCGTCGGCCGATTACATGGGCATGCTGGCCACCATGCTCAACGCGCTCGCCCTGCAGAACGCGCTCGAGAAACGGGATGTGGTCACCCGCGTCCAGTCCGCCATCGAAATGCGCCAACTGGCCGAAGGCTACATCCGCCGGCGCGCGATCCGACACCTGGAAAAGAAGCGCGTGGTCATTTTCGCGGCGGGCACCGGCAACCCGTACTTCTCCACTGACACGGCCGCCGCGCTTCGCGCGATGGAGATCGGGGCCGAGATCATCCTCAAGGGTACCAAGGTCTCCGGCATCTACGACGACGATCCCATGAAGAATCCCCGCGCGACCAAATACACGAAGCTGTCCTTCCTCGCCGTCATCGACAAGCGTCTCAAAGTCATGGACTCGACTGCCATCTCCCTGTGCATGGACCACAACCTCCCCATCATCGTGTTCAACGTCAAGGAGAAGGGCAACATCAAGCGCATTGTCCAGGGAGAGCAACTCGGCACATTGGTCACAGACGAAGCCGCCCCAGCGTAATTGGTATGAAATGGAAGACCTCTTGAGGCATTGCATATCCCGGCATGTTTGATCGCTGCACCCGTTGCAACAAAGAGCAACGGGTACCCGGGGTCAGCAAGCTCGGTTGGAGGGACGCCATGGAATTCCCGCAGAAGAAAAAAGCCACGGAGAAAATGGAGGGCCAGATCGACCACCTGCGGCACGAGATGGCCGCGATCCGCACGGGCCGTGCCTCGATCGGCCTGCTGGATCACGTCCGGGTGGACTACTACGGCACGCCCACGCCCCTCAAGCAGGTCGCCTCGCTGGCCGCGCCCGAGAACCGACTCCTCACCGTCCAGCCATTCGACCCCAAGATGATCAAGGACATCGAGAAGGCGATTCTGGCCTCTGACCTCGGCCTGACCCCGACGAACGACGGCAAGCTCATCCGCCTCCCGATCCCGCCGCTCACCGAGGAGCGCCGCAAGGACCTGGTGAAGCTCGCGAAGAAGATCGCGGAGGAAATCCGGGTCCATATCCGCAACATCCGGCGGGACGTGCTCGAGGAGATCAAGAAGGCCCAGAAGGCCTCCCAGATGACCGAGGACGAGGCCAAGAAGGCCCACGACGAGCTCCAGAAGCTGACAGATGCGTACATCACCAAAGTGGACGAGACCCTCAAGAAGAAGGAGGCGGAGATCACCGAAATTTGAATTCCACCGTCGTCGAGATTTCCCTGCCCGCCCTCCGCCATAACCTCCGTCAAGTCGCGCGTCGCGTCGGGACGGTATCCATCATCGCCGTCGTCAAGGCCAACGCGTACGGCCACGGGGTCGTGCCCGTCACGCGCACGCTCCTGACAGCCGGGGCGCACCAACTGGGCGTCGCCACGGTGGCGGAAGGCCAAGAGCTCCGGCACGCCGGCATCACCGCCCCGATCCTGGTGATGGGCGGCATCTTCCCGGACGACGTGCCGCTTCTCCAGGAGCTCAATCTGACGCCGGTGCTGCCCTCGCGGGACGCCATCCTCATGGCTGCCCGCCTCGTGAAATCCCGTTCCGCGCCCCTGCCCGTCCACCTCAAAATGGACACCGGGATGAGCCGCCTGGGACTCGCGCAGGAAGAATTCCTGGACATCCTCCGCTCCAGCTGGCCTCCAACCCTGCGCCTCGAAGGCCTGATGAGCCACCTCGCCTCGGCTGACGCGCACGATGGTGCGTCGGCCGAAAACCAACTGGCCCGCTTTCGCGAGCTGCTCGACGCGGCGAAGTCCGCCGGCGTGGCGGTGCCGGCTGCGCACATCGCCAACAGCGCCGCCATCGTGCGCTTCCCGGCGAGCTACTTCGACCTCGTGCGGCCCGGCCTCATGTTGTACGGGTACGTCAACGGGCCGTCGGCCGCAGCCGATCTCCGTCCCGCGCTCTCGTGGAAGACCCACATCGTGCAGGTCAAACACGTCGGCGCGGGCCAGCCGGTCAGCTACGGCGGGACGTTCGTCACGTCACGTCCCTCGACCCTCGCCATCCTGCCGGTCGGCTACGCCGATGGGTACAGCCGCGCCCTGTCCAACAGGGGGCACGTGCTGATCGGCGGCAGGGCGGTTCCGATCGTCGGGCGGGTCTGCATGGACCTCACGGTGGTTGACGTGTCGGCCCTCCCGGAGGTCCGTCCCGGCGACGAGGCAGTGCTGTTGGGCAGGCAGGGCGCCGCGGCGATCACGGCGGACGACCTGGCCGCGTGGCAGGACACCATCAGCTACGAAGTCCTCTGCCAGATCAGCCCCCGCCTTCCGCGCGTCTATCTGGAAGACTGATCCCCGCGCCCCATCTTGCCACGTCCGGATAAAACCGGTATGGTATAGTCACGTCCGTCATTTCCCTGAAAGGGGCCGCGAATGACCTCGTCAGTGCTCCGTCTCGACGACACGCTCAAAGGCTACGTCTTAACAGTCCAAGAATTTTCGCAGCTCTGTGCGGCCGCGTTCGCCGGCGCGTTCCGGCGTCCCTGGTACCTCCGGGATACGCTCTACCACATGGACCAGATTGGAGTGGGCTCTCTTTTTATCGTCCTCCTGACGGGAATTTTCACCGGCATGGTCCTGGCCCTGCAAGGGGCCATCCAGCTCGAGCCGTACGGCGCGGTCCAGTACATCTCCCGCCTGATCAGCACGTCCGTCGTACGGGAACTCGGCCCGGTGCTCGCCGCCCTCATGATCGCCGGACGGGTCGGTTCCGGCATCGCCTCCGAGCTGGCGTCCATGCAAGTCACCGAGCAGATCGACGCGCTCAGGGCCGAAGGGACGGACCCCATCAAGAAACTGGTTACCCCGCGACTGGTGGCCTCGGTGATCATGGTCCCTGTGCTGACCGTCATCACCAACGGGATCGCATTGCTCGGTGGGTTCGTGATCGCCCACTTCTACTTGAGCATCGACCCCTACTTTTATTGGACATGGGCGTTTGAGGCCTTGCGCCTCCATGACCTGATTTACGGTCTCATCAAACCGATCGTCTTCGGCTTCATCATCTGCATGGTCGGTTGCTACGCCGGCCTCAACACGGCCGGCGGGACTGTGGGAGTCGGTCAGTCGACGACCCAAGCGATGGTCACCTCCTCCATCCTCATTCTCATGACCGACTTCTTCATGACCAAGGTGTTCGTCTTTCTGGGTTGAGGCGCCCGTGATCCGGTTTACCAACGTGTGCATGACGTTTCACGGCCGGCCGGTCCTCAAGGATTTCACCATGGAGGTTCCCTCCGGACACACGGTGGTGATCCTCGGGGGCAGCGGAGGCGGCAAGACGACCGTGCTGCGCCTGATCCTGGGCCTGCTCCGCCCAGACTCCGGCTCCATCCGCGTCGACGGGAAGGACATCGTCGGGCTTCCCGAACGAAACATGGTTCCGATCCGTGCCCGCATGGCGATGGTCTTCCAAGGGTCCGCGTTGTTCGACTCGCTCACCGTCCGCGAAAACGTGGGTTATCGCCTCTACGAGCAGCAGGCGCTTTCGGACGACATTATCGAACGGTTAATCGTCTTGTCTCTGTGTTTCGTCGGACTGGAAGACACGCTCGAGAAGATGCCGGCCGAACTCAGCGGCGGCATGCGCAAGCGGGTCGCGATCGCGCGTGCCCTGGCCTGCAGTCCGGAGGTGATCCTCTATGATGAACCGACGGCGGGGCTGGATCCGATCAACACCCACCTCATCAACGAACTGATCTGCCGGCTTCAGAAAGAGCAACGCCTCACGCAGGTGGTGGTGACGCACGACCTCGAAACGGCCTATCGCGTCGCGGACCGGCTGATCATGCTCCACCGGGGAGAAAAACTCTTCGACGGCACCGTGGACATGCTGAAAACCGCGGACGACCCGCGCATCCGGGCCTTCCTCCGCCCGCATGAGATCCTGGCGACGCCGGGATGCTTCCCAGATAAGGACGGCGGGATTCGCGTGGTCGCGCCGACCATGGACGAGGAGACACCGGCATGAGGCCCCGCGCGCAGGTGCGTTGGTTGCAGCTCAAGGTCGGCCTGGTCATCATCGCCGCCGTCGCCGGGATCCTGGTCGCCATCATGAACCTCAATGAGGGCATGGGGCTCTTCCGTCAGCAAGCGACCTTCCGCGCCCTGGTGGATGACAGTCATGGCATCAAGGTCGGGGCGCCCGTCCGTCTCAACGGGGTGGACACGGGCAATATCATCCGCATCGCCATCGACAGCAGCAGCGGCAAAGTGTCGCTCACCTTCACCATCAACCAGGACATCGTCCCGCTCCTGCGCCGCGATGCCGCCGTGCTGATCCGACCGATGGGGCTGCTCGGGGACAAATATCTGGAACTCCTCCCCGGCACCCCCAAGGAGCCGCCTCTCCAGAGTGGTATCGTCCTCACCGGGCAAGCCGAGAGCGACATTACCGGCCTGGCCGACAGTGCGACGGCTACGCTGGAGAACGTGAACCGCAGCCTCAAGGACCTCCAGACGATTCTCACTGGCTTGAAGGAAGGCAAAGGCACTGCGGGCAAGCTCGTGACCGACCCGGCCCTCTTCGACCACACGACGACGCTCCTTCGCAAGGCGGAGGCAATCTCCGACAAGGCTTCCCAACTGCTCGCCAGGATCGAAAAGGGAGAAGGCACTCTGGGCCAGCTGGTCATGGACCGGGCGTTCTATGACCGGGCCGCGGCGGCCGTGAATGAACTGCAGAAGGTTGCCGCTTTGCTCAACCAGCCCGACGGCAGCCTGGGACGGCTGGCACGCGACCCATCGTTGTACCAACGCTTGGACAGCATCACCACCAAGAGTGAAGCATTGGTCGGGAGGATCGAGCGTGGCGACGGCACCCTCGGCAAGCTGGTCACCCAGGACCAGCTTTATCAACGCGCCGACAAGGTGTTGACCGAGATGGAAACTCTGCTGGCGGACGTCAAGAAGAACCCGACCAAGTACTTCAAGTTCTCCGTGTTCTAGCAAGGTGTCATTCTGAGCGCAGCGAAGAATCTAGACCCTTCACTTTGTTCAGGGTGACAGGACGGTTCAGGTCTTGAGTTTCTTTCCTAGTCTCTTCTCCACGCTCACGACCTTGGCGTGCAGGCGTCCCTCGGCTCCCTTGCGGTAGTCCACCTTGATCGAACACGAGATACGGTTGCAGTCTTTCTTCATCCGCTCGAAGCACTGCTTCACGACCCCGAACACATCATCCCAGTCGCCTTCCATGACCGTCCCCATCGGGTTGAGACGGTAATCCACCCCGCTCTTGTCCACGATCTCCAGAGACCGGGCCACGTACTTGCCTACACTTTCGCCTCTACCGAGTGGGGACATGCTGAACTCCAAGAGCACCATCGTTCACGTTCCTTTCTGCTCGGCTTTCTTCTCGACCTTGGGGAATTCAATCTTCGTGTGAAGCTTGACCTTTGCTACTGCATCGCGCAGTAATTGCTGTCGCTTTTCAATATGAGGCTCGGTTGCTTGGAGATGTGCTCGGTACGCGTCCAGCCATTCCAGGAACACCTCGAACCGCTCATCGAACAGGGGCTCGAGGTCCTCGCGTAACCGCTTGGCCAACGCGGGCGACACGCCGCTCGTGCTGATCGCGATCCGGAGCGGTCCCCGTGCCACGAGAGCCGGCAGCGTGAACGTGGAGTAGTCCGGCTGGTCGGTGGAGCAGAGCAGGAATCCCTTCTGCTTGGCCAGATTGTAGAGGTCACGGCTCAGGACCTCGTCGGTCCGCACCGTATTGATCACGAGCCAGATCCCCCCGTCCACATCGGAGACCTTGAAGCGCCGGCCCCGATGGAGGACTCTCGCCGAGGCCGCCAGGACCTTGAGCTCATCGGACAGCTTGGGGCTGATGACCGTCACCCTGGCGCCGGCGTCCAGGAGCCGGTTGGTCTTCTCTGTCGCTTCATCGCCGCCGCCCACCACGATGCACGGCCGCTCTTTCACGTCAAGATTGATCTGGAAGCCGAATTTCATGGTGTGCGCATCTTAGCTTACTGCAACAGATAGGTAAATACATTGTCGCGAGAGACCACGTCGGTTATAATCCCGGCGTGAACAAGAAGCAGCTCGTGCCGTTGCTCTTCATCGGGATCCTCTTGCTTGCCGGCGTGGCGGCCTGGCAGGGGGTCCTGCGAGGCGGCAAGGAAGCCGCCAGTTCGATCGCGGGGGTCGTCACGATCGACCCGAGTCTGGCCTCCAAGGTAGCCCCCACCGACGTACTCTTCGTGATCGTCAAAAGGCCGAGCGGGCCGCCGCGACCCCTCGCCGCCGTCCGGATCGACCACCCGAAGTTTCCCCAGCCTTTCGAAGTGACCAATGCCGACGTGATGCTCCAGGGCTCCGAGCTCAAAGGGGTGGTGTCCATCATCGCCCGGCTGGACAAGGACGGCAACGCCGGTCCGGCGCAACCCGGCGACATTGAGGGAGAGTACGCCAAGAACCCGACCATGGTGGGTGCCAAAAACGTCGAGATTGTCCTCAACACGGTCAAGTAACAAAAAAGGGGAGGACGCCGCTTGGCGTCCTCCCCTTGCGCACAGCGCGCAAGACCGGTTACGGCTCGGGGATGTCCGAGTCCAGTTCCACGTTCCAGTAGAGGTAGTCCCGCCAGCTCTCCGGAGTGTTCCGGACCCCGATTGTGATCGTCACTACCGGGTTCCACTTCGGCTTGAGCGGCTTCCGCATCAACTGCATGCCCGCCTCCTCCGGCATCCGCCCGCTCTTCCGATTGTTGCACCCCCAGCAAGCCGTGACAATGTTCTCCCAGGTCTTTTTCCCGCCCTTGGCGATCGGAATCACATGATCGAAGGTGAGGTCCTCCGTCCGGAACTTGTGCCGGCAGTATTGGCACCGGTTCCCGTCCCGGGTGAAGATATTGATCCGGGAGAACTTCACGGAGCGGTGGGCTTCGCGGATCCTGACCAACTTCAACAGCCGCATGACCGCGGGCAGCTTGAAGGAGATCGAGACCCCGTGGATCTCGCGGTCATAGACCTCCAGCACCTCGACCTTCCCCTGCCAGAGCAGGGTGATGGCCTTCTGCCAATTCACCACGCGGAGTGGTTCGTAGGTGGCGTTCAAGAGTAGAGTCAGCTCCATAGACCCCCTTTCACCAATGACGACGTCCGACCAATTCTGCCCCCGCGCGAGGGGAGCCGCTATAATGCAGGTTCGTATAGCACAGTTGGTGGGAGAAAATCCAGCCTCTTCCCGCAGCTGCGAGGGTCCAGCAGCCGGGGCTCACTTCGCCTTGAAGTCGTGTCTGCCGCCGATTACAATTCGGCCATGCCGACCTTCATTCATGTCGCGGACCTCAAAGACATTCCTCCCGGCACGGCCAAGGTCGTCGCGGTGCAGAACGTGGAGGTGGCGCTGTTCAACCTTGAGGGATCGATCTACGCCATCGACAACATGTGCCAACACGCCGGAGGGCCCTTGGGCGAGGGCAAGATCACGGGCGACATCGTAATCTGTCCCTGGCACGGGTACCGCTATCACATCAAGACCGGCCAGTACGTCAAAAACCCGGAGATGAGCGTTGCCTGCTACCCGGTGAAGGTCGAAGACGGCAAGATCTCGGTCGCGATCGCGCCGTGAGCCGTCTCCTCCTCATCGTTCTCACCATGGCATGGCTGGCATGGCCTGTGTCCTCCCAGTCTGACGCCTTGCCCGGCAAAGAGTTTCCTGATCTCGGGAACGCCCACATTCAGCGCCCGGGCGACCCGCATGTCCCCTACAACAGTGACCCGCCCACGTCGGGGCCACACATGCCGGGTATCGCCCCGTGGGGCTTCTACGACAAGCCCATTCCCAAGGAATACCAAGTCCACAACCTGGAGGACGGCGGCGTGCTCATCCAGTACAACTGCCCGCAGGGATGCCCCGACCTGCTCAAAAAGCTTGAGGGTGTCTTTTTCAAGTACAAGAAGCGGGCGGAAAAAGAAAAGCGCTACATGCACCTGATCGTTGCGCCATACCCCGACATGAACGCCCGGATCGCCCTCACGGCCTGGACGCGGATCGACACGTTCACCGAGTTCGACGAGGCACGCATCGACCGCTTCATCGAGGCCCACGTCGGGATCGACCACCATAAAAAAGGAGGCGCGAAGTAACTACGGCATGACGTCCGCTGCCGGCCGCGACAGCGGGATTACGGTCTGGGGAGACAGCCGCACCCCCCATAGATAGTCCCACTCAATCCAACGATGCTTCTCGTCACCCGGCAGCCGCACCACCACCCGCACCAGATACCCGTTCCGCTCATCCGCCCGTACCGTCCAGTCCCCGACCACGGGTGTCCGGTCGTCCTTTCGGTTGGCCTTTACGATGGCGTCAATGGCCTGACGGATCGTCGGGGTTGAGCGGGCCTGATGGGTCTGTACCAGCGCGAGCGCCTGGGCAGCGCGAGGATCGGCCATCGGGTCCAGCGGCTTCCATATCAGATATGCCGCGACGCCGGCGAGGAGAAGCACGACCGCCCCCCACTCGACCCAGACGATGGCGCGGGCGCGAGGCCTCGCTTCTCGTTCATCCATGTGCCCCCTCCCCTGACTTGACAAGCCGAAAGACCATTCTGTACAAGTAGCACCGGTGAAATACTTTATCTACAGCGAGACTCTGCACCAGAACCAATTGAAAGAGCGTGCGCCGGAAGCCACCTTCCTGTTCCGCGCGTACCTGCCCGATCATACCCTAACCTTTCCGCGCTGGTCGTCGCAGTGGCGCTGCGGGCTGGCCAGCATCACCCCGTCTGCCGGCGACCGGGTCTGGGGAGTGGTCTTCGAAATCACACAGGAAGACCTCAAGATCATCGACCAGTACGGCGACGAGGTGCCGCCGGGCGCCTTCCGCCATTGCACTATCAACGTCTACCCGGAGCACGAGGCCGAGCAGGTCCCCCAGAAGGAGATGGTCACGACCCACGTGGCCACGCCGGCCGGCAAGTTCAAGCCGCAGGACCATTATATTGACTTCGTCGTCGCCGGGATTAAACACTGGAAACTCCCCCAGGAATGCATCGACTGGTGGGAGGACCAGCGGCCACGACGCTAGGAACGAACCCCGCAAAGGAGCCTCATCATGCCGAAGCCCAAGTACCACATCCTCGTGTGCAAAAATACCCGTCCCCCCGGCCATCCCAAGGGTTCCTGCGGAGAGAAAGGCGCCATGGGCGTCCTCAACCAGTTCAACTTCGGGGTGATGGAGCGCAATCTGCTCGGCCAGGTCATCGTGACCCCCACGGACTGCCTGGGTCCCTGCCAGTTGGGTCCCACCGTGGTTGTCTACCCAGACGGCGTCTGGTACAAGAGCGTGACCGAAGCTGATGTCGCCACCATCCTCGACGAGCATATCGGCAAGGGCAAGCCGGTCGATCGACTCAAATTGCCGGATGAGGTCTGGGGGTAGCCAGCCCGAGCCGGTGGCGCGCCGCGAGAAAGCGTCTCACCAGGAGCACAAGGCGGCTGCGCCAAGGTCTGTCTCCTGCATGGTGATCACCTGCAGCGATACCCGGACGCCCGAGACCGACACCAGCGGCGCGCTGATCATGAACGCCTTGAAGGAACGCGGCCACTCGATCGCGTCCTACCACCTCGTCAAGGACGAGCCGTCGGTCATTAGGAAGCTGATCAAGCAGGGTGCGAAGGATCGCCACGTCCAGGCGATCATCGTGAACGGCGGAACGGGAATCTCGCGACGGGATTCCACGTTCGAAGCGATCGACGGCCTCTTGGAAAAACGGTTGGACGGATTCGGCGAGATCTTCCGCTATCTCAGCTACCAGGACATCGGGTCCGCGGCGATTATGAGCCGTGCCACGGCCGGCCTCTACAAGGGCACGGTTGTGATCTCGATCCCCGGTTCGGAAAAAGCCGCCCTCCTAGCGATGGACAAGCTCATCCTCAACGAGCTTGGGCACATGGTCCACGAAATGACGAAATAGACGAACGATACGCGGCCATCTGCGTCGTTCTCAGTCGTCCGTCTCCCTGCGGCCTAGCATCTGACCACGTCTCCTTCGTCTTGATCTCTAACGGGAGCTAGTCCTGGGTGATCCTCGGTTCTGAGACCCGCTTAAAGTACACCAGCAAATCCCGCACCGAGAGCAACCCCACGATCTTCCCGGCATCGGTCACGCCCAGGTGGCGCACGCCCAGATCCGCCATCATGTCATGGGCGTCCTGCGGCGTCCGATGGAGGTCGATCGAGGCGACCGGCGCCGACATGATGGCCTCCACCTTCTCCTTGCCAAGGTCGGCTCCCTTCGCCACGGCCTTGCGGACGATGTCGGTCTCCGTCACGATTCCCACGATCTGCCCGCCCCGTTCCACCAGCAACGACCCCACCTTCTCCGCCTGCATCCGGCGCGCCGCCTCTTGCACGGACACACTGTGAAGAATCGTCTTGAGGTTTTTGGTCATCGCTTCGCGGAGGGTCTGCATGGGTTCCTCCTGTGAGAACTGGATTTATTCCATTCTAGCACGATATGCGGGTTAGGGAGTCAGCACGATCTTCCCGAAGAGCTTGCGCTCGAGCATCCGTTCGTGGGCCGCGCGGACGTCCTGGAGAGGCAGCACCGAATCGATCACGGCCCGGATCCGCCCCTCGCCCATCCACTTTGCTGCGGCCAGCAGCTCGTCCCGCGTGCCCATGAACGAGCCCATGACGGTGGTCTGCCGCATGTAGAGGTAGCGCAGGTCAATCCGCACCTCAGGTCCCGACGTGGCGCCGCAGGTGACGAGCCGGCCGCTCTTGGCCAGCGAGCGGAGGCTTTGCTCCCACGTGGCCGGCCCGATGTGCTCGATGACCACGTCCACGCCGCGCCCGCCCGTCGCGCGCCTGACGCCGTCCGCGATCACGTCCCGCGTGTGGTTCAGCACGACGTCCGCTCCCAGCCCCTGCGCCTTCTCGACCTTGTCGTCCGAGCCCACCGTCGTGATCACCCGCGCGCCGGCGGCCTTCGCCATCTGCACCGCCATGCTGCCGACGCCGCTGCTGGCCCCCAGCACCAGCACATCCTCCGCCGGCTGCAGCCGGGCAAGACCGAACAGCATGTGCCAGGCGGTGACTGCCGTCAGGGGGAACGCCGCGGCCTGCTCAAACGAAAGCGAGCCGGGGATTGGAATCACGTTGAGGGCTGGCACCTTCACGAACTCCGCCAGCCCGCCGTCCACCTGGGAGCCGAGGATGCGGTACGAGGTACAGAGGTTGTCCTGCCCGCCCAGGCAGAACTCGCACCGCCAGCACGAGAGCCCCGGTGCGATGAACACGCGGTCGCCCGGTTTCAGGCCCGTGCCCTCGCCCTCGATACGCTCCACCACACCGGCGACGTCGCACCCGCCGATATGGGGCAGCGGGACCTGAAAGGCCGGGATGCCTTGGCGGATCCAGATATCGAGATGGTTCAGCGCGCAGGCTTTGACTCGGACCAGGATCTCGCCTGGGTTCGGCTTGGGCTCCGGAGCGTCTTCATACCGGAGCACCTCTGGCCCGCCGTGCTGGTGAAAGCGCGCCGCTTTCATCCCGTCAGAACGTCACGGACCCTTCGATCACCATGACAGCGCGCCCCCCCACGGTGACGTACTCGATCTCATCGTCATCTGAGTGGACATGCACGGTCAGGCGGGACGGGCGGTCGATCTCATAGCCCTGCTCGCAGATGATCTCGGTCGTCGGACCAACGTCCACCACCCCGTGCTTGACGAGGTACGCGCCGAGCGCGCCGCTCGCAGATCCCGTGGCCGGATCCTCGAGCACTCCGACTGGCGAAGCGAACATCCGGGTGTGCACCGTGGACTGTTCCTCCACCGTGACCGTCGTGAACAGCATGACGCCCTGGGCTTTATGCTGCTCGCAGACGCTGTTGAGCAGCCCGATGTTGGGGCTGGCCTTGGACACCGCCGTGAGGGTG
>WNFU01006478.1_pt1 | contig 14155 bp, 17 predicted proteins | sample 5400121 | NCBI WGS metagenome assembly WNFU01 (sample SAMN13153360, study PRJNA577476) | soil metagenome | isolation source: 100 cm soil or saprolite under grassland replicate 1 | place: USA:California | collected 2016-06-15
CCTGGTTCGCCTTCGAAGAGGCAGGCTACGACGTCACCATCGCCAGCCCCGAGGGCGGCAAATGCGAGCTAGACGCCTGGAGCGACCCCCGCGACGAGAGCAAATATTCCTTCGGCGACCTAATCACCATGGGCTTCCTCAACACACCCGAATACCTGCAACTGATCGAGAACACACCGGCACTGAGCGAGCTCAACTACGACGACTTCGACGCGCTCGTCGTCGTCGGCGGCCAGTCGCCGATGTTCACCTTCCGCGATCACGAAGAGCTCAAAAACGCTCTCCGGACGTTCTACGAAGCCGACAAGGTCACGAGCGCCCTCTGTCATGGCACGGCCGCTCTGATCGACGTCACGCTCTCCGACGGCTCCTATCTGATCGCGGGCAAGACGATGACCGGCTTCGCCAACGTCGAGGAACAATTCGCCGACGAGTACGTCGGCAAACAGGTGATGCCCTGGCACATCGAGGACGCCGCCAGAAAACGCGGCGCCAACTACATCCAGGCCGGCCGCTTCAAACCGTTCGCCGTCCGCGACGGACGCCTGATCACCGGCCAGCAACAGTACTCCGGAGCCGAAGTCGCACAGCTCGTCATCGAAGCCCTCGGTACCTAGATGGACGTTCTCAACGCAGAGGATCGGGGCTGTGGCGGAGCAATTCGGATCGGCGTGCTGACACCCCACGCAGCGATCGGACCGGAGGAAGAGTTCCCAGCAATGGCGCCGGGACGCCTCGTCACCCGCGTCGCGCGGTTTCGAGCGACGCAATGGCTGTCGGCGCTGCAGGCAATCCGCCCACAACGCCGCCCACCCTTCGCGCGCTAACGGCCCTGCCCGCTCTGGATGACGCGGCCAAGATGCTTTCCACCAGTTCAATCGACGTAGTTGGCTACGCCTCGACGACCACTGCCTACGCGATCGGCTTCGACGCTGAAACGGCCATCGTGTCACGACTGTCGGCGCTGTTCGCAGTTCCAGTCGCAGCGACATGCGCATCGGCAGTGCTGGCCCTGCGCTTCCTCGACGTCGAGCGCGTTGCGCTTATCGGCGCACCGTGGTTCGATGCCGAACTCAACGAACTCGGCGCTGCCTACTTCAGGAGTCAGGGGTTCGACGTGACCTCGTCGGCGTCGGCCGGACTCTCGCAAGATCCGCGTCGAATCGAGCCCGCTGCCGTTTGCGCATGGACGGCGGGACACCTGGGAGACGAGGCGGAAGGAATCTTCATCGGCGGGAATGGCTTCCGAGCGGCGGGAGCACTCGAACCGTTGGAGGCTGCCGTCGGTCGCCCGGTGCTTACATCGAATCAGGTTCTGCTTTGGAACCTTCTCGCTCACGCGGGCGCCCCATTCGAGATCAAGGGCTACGGCCAGCTGTTTGCGCAGAAGCTGCCCGCCCTCGAGCCGAACGTGGGCTGCCGGAGAAGCTCCTTGACCCCGAACCAGCCGCATCCCCAGCCGCTTACACGACTGCGGGATCGTCAAGCCCTGCGCTTGCAGCTCTCGGCTTCTCGCAACTTGGCCATGATCTGCTCCACGCTGTAGCGCTTCGCGCGCATCTCAAAACCGGCCAACACCACATACCGGATGGACCAAATGAAGGGGGCCGGACCCCCGGCGAAGAGCGTCTGATCTGGCAGCCTCGAAGCATTCGACGCTCAACACCTCGCGGTGGCACGAAAGCCTGTGGTGTTTCCCACGGGTCTCCCACGTCGCCGGTTGGCGTCCTGCGCGTGGCGAAACCACCGCTATGTTGCGCCCATGGCAGACATCACAGCCGAACTCGCCGCGCGACTCGAGCGCGTTGAAGCAGAGCTGGCGCTCCACCGTCTAGTGAACCAGTACTGCATCGCCGCCGATGGTGGCGATCTGGACCTTTGGGCCAGCATTCTCCCGCCCGAGGCGCAGACCAGCTCGCGAAGCTCGCGATCGATCCGCGGGCAGCCCGGCGACCGGCGACGGTGCGTCCACTTCCTGGCAACCAGTTCGCGGTGCCAGCGAAGCAGCGTCTGCGGCGAAACCGGAAACACCGACCACCGCTCCCGCGGCAGCAGCGTGCTCGCCGCGGCCAGCAGCAGACGACTGCGTCGCTGCTACGGCGGCCGCTTGAGCGTCCGCCGTAGCACGGCCAGCTCGTGCCGTAGCACCGCGTTCTCCACCTCAAGCGCTGCTGCCGATGAGCCTCCGCCGAACACTCGAAGGAGTCTCCGGACAGCCAGGTACATCAGCAAGAAGAGCACCGGCGGATCGTACGGACCGCTCACCCTGGACGCGAATCATGATTTCTGCGCCCTACACGCTCCTGTGCGGCCACTCTGCTTGGAACCAGCGAGGCCCAGGAATCACCTAGCTTCCGCTGCCGGCGACTGCTCCCTCGGCGGAGGCCGCTGTCGCGATTGCCTCGGCAGTGATTTGCTCGTGCCCAGCGCCGACCGAGTCGCTTAAGGCCCGTTGTGCGATCGTCACTGTCGCGCGCAGGTTGCCCTGCACCTTCTCGCCGCCATAAAGATTGAGAAGTTCGATTAGGGCATCGTTGGTGAACACATCGCCGGGCGCCGCGCCGAGCCCGACGGACTCAATGCGACGCTCGAACAGCCGGCCAAGCATGGGCGGGTCGTCAAACCGCGGAAGCGGCACGCGCGCTTCAAAAATCTCGACCTCGAGTCGCTGATAGGCGTCGAGCTCGAGATACGAATCGTGCACCATCGCGACGATGCCGATGCCGAGCCCGACGACCGTCCCAAGTGCAGGTCCAAAGAAGCCGGCGACAAAAGGCGTGCGGTCTTGACCGCCAGCAGTGCGTGTGAAGGCGTCCGAGTCGTCGAAGATCAGCACTGGTGAAAGCTCGTGCGACCGGATGACCTCCATCACTTGCGTTAGCTGATCCTGGATCTCGCCTGCAGGGCGGTCGATCGATCCGCCTGACACGGTCGTGGTGACGTCACGCGCGAGCTCACCGTGCGCAACCCAGACATCTACTCCCCCCTTGCCTCCGATTTGGACCGCACGCGCTGGCAGCTCCTGAGTCCCGGTCGCGCCCTTCAGCAGCTCGGTCCGTTCCTTCTCCGAGAGTTGATTAGCAGCTTTTGCCTGCCGTGAAATGACGTTCACTAAGTGCTGCATAAAGCGCCGAGGATCCTCGACCTGGAGTTCCCCCGCTTTCGTGGACACCTGAGCGCTTGGTCCGTCAGGACCGGGCAGGAGGATGGTGTCCATGGCCAACATCCCGTATCGAAAGCCGTACTCACCCGAGTTCCGACATGAGGCGGTCGAGCTCGTCCGCTCGAGCGGACGGTCGGTCAGGCAGGTCGCCCTCGAGCTCGGCGTCTCGTACGAGTCGCTGCGCAAGTGGTGCAAGCAGGCCGATGTCGACGCCGGCAGGCGCGAGGGCTTGAGCTCGGTCGAGCGCGAGGAGCTGCGCCGCCTGCGCCGTGAGAACCGCATCCTCGTCCAGGAGCGGGAGATCCTGAAAAAAGCCGCGGCCTTCTTCGCGAGGGAGAGCGAGACCCGGTGAAGTGCTTCCGCTTCATCCGGGCGGAGAAGGCGACCTTCCCGATCTCGCTGCTCTGCCGCTGTCTCGGTGTCTCCCGTTCGGGCTTCCACGCCTGGGAGGGACGCTGCCCCTCCGATCGTGCCCTCGCCGATCTGTGGCTGAGCGAGCAGATCAGGCGGATCCACGAGCGCAGCCGCTCCACCTACGGCTCGCCCAGGGTCCACCTCGAGCTCCGCCACCAGGGGATCCGCGTCTCGCGCAAGCGGGTCGAGCGGCTGATGCGCCAGGCCGACCTCTCGGGCTTGGTCAAGCGCCGACGGGGACGAACGACGATTCGCGTCCCCGGCGTCCGGACGGCGCCCGACCTAGTCGAGCGCGACTTCCGCGCCGAGGCGCCCGACCGGCTCTGGACGGCCGACATCACCTACGTCCGGACGTGGGAGGGCTTCCTCTACCTGGCCAGCGTGATCGACTGCTTCTCCCGCCGGGTCGTGGGCTGGTCGATGTCCGACTCGCTCGAGGCCAGGCTCGTCGTCGACGCACTCGAGATGGCGCTTCAGCGCCGGCGGCCGAAGCCGGGGCTCGTGCACCACTCCGACCAAGGCTCGCAGTACGTCGCGCTCGTGTTCTCGCAGCGTTGCCGCGAGGCGGGGATCGAGACGAGCATGGGCTCGAGGGGAGACTGCTACGACAACGCCGTCTGCGAGAGCTTCCACGCCACGATCAAGAAGGATCTGCTCCACCGCCGCTCCTGGCCTACCAAGCAGGAGGCGCGGACGGCGATCTTCGACTACATCGAGAGCTTCTACAACCGCGAGCGGAGGCACTCGACGATCGACTACCTCTCACCGGACAACTACGAGAGGAGATTTATTGAAGAAAATGCGGAGGCTGCGTAATGTCCCCGTGTCCACCGAACCGGGGGAAGTCCAACCACCTCGTGGGCGTCCATTGCGACCGTGATGACAATAGGAGCTAGGTCCGTGTCGTCGAGACTGGCTAGGACGTAATCGGCGACGCTCGTCTTGCCACCGCCAGAGGGCCCGATGATCGCGGTGCGCTCGAGCAGACTGATTGCCCGTTTCAACTCGCCCTCGACGGCGGTTCCGCCGAACATGTCGTCGAACTCGACGTGAAAATCGGTGAACTCCTCTCCTTGGGGACGAGCGTCAAAGGCACGACTGATCAGTAGGGCGGCGAGCAGTTCGCTCATTGCGCTGCTTCCGATTTAAGCCCGTAAACCTTGCGCGGCCGACCGCGAGCGCCGTTACGCTGTCCAACGACTTCCACGAAGCCAGCGTCCTCGAGCTGCGCCAAGACCTGCTGGGCACGCATACGCGACCAGCCGAGTCGCCGCAGTAGCTCCTCATCAGAAGCGCTCGCGCCACCGACAATCATCAGTTCGTCTACAAGCCGTTTGGCTGACTCGCCGACCTCATCGCCAACACGCTCAACAAGTTGCGCCTCTCGGAGAATTGCCTCCGCCGACTTGCCAGCGAGCGCCTGCCGAGCCAGCCCCAGCAAGCGGCGCGGGCTCCCTTTCGCAGCCTGAACTATCGCTTCGCGCACGTCGTCTCGGAGCTCATTCTCTCGGTCTCGCACTGAGAGAAGCTCGCTGGCCCGGCCGTCAGGCAGCGGCCCCAGTTCGATCGTCACATCGAAAAACGCGTCCGCCGGTGGCTCCTGAAAAGCTGGCCGCAAGCTGCTATCGGCGGCCACCAGCCAGACGAAGCCCAGGCGCCACAGCTCGTCACGCAGTCGGCCAAACAGGTCGTGGGCAACCTCCGCCGAGGCCACCCCATCGACGACAACCACCGGTGTGAGCTTGAACTCGCGCGCCCGTCGCTGCAGCTCGTAGACCAACTCAACCATCGTCTCCGTACCGGCCGACGACCGATCGCTTCCCGCTGGGCCAACGTCGCGAAACCGGCCAACGCGTCCGTACTGCTCGGTCAGGTTCTCGCCCGCTTCACTCTCTGCTCGTGCGCTCTCTTGCGCAGCGGCCAACTCAGCGGTGAGACGCTCGACTTCACTACCGCCGTACTCGTGCACAAGCCGGTTGCGCAAGAGCGTGAGGAAGCCGACCGCGTCAGAGGCGACCGCGCCGTCTATGACAAGTAACGGCGTCTTCTGCTCCTGTCTTAGCTCATAGACAAGGCGCATCAGCAGCGAGCTTTTCCCGCTGCCGGGAGGTCCGAGCACGAGCGTGTTAAAGCGGCGTTTCACGCTGTCGCGGAGGGCCTCGAGCTCACGCTCGCGGTCGACAAACAGGGCAACATCGCGTCGCGTGTCAAGCAGGGATCGGTTACTGAGGTCTGCCATGCCTAACTAAAGTATCAGATATTTACGCTAGGAGGTGATCGCGGCTTGGGAATACGCGTCGGCTGTGGGTGCCACGCCGCCGAGGTCGCGAGCGAAGACGCCGGAGCCGCTGATGCCGACCGATCCGAACGCGGCGGCAAGAGCCCCGGAAGCGATGCGGCCATGACCGTGCAGCCGACAGCCGTTCCGGCTGTCCCAAGCACCGTGAACAGCGGTCTCGGCATCGCACGGATCTTGACTTCAAGAGCGATCGCGCAGTTTTGATACCACCACAGTGGCGGGTTCTTGACGAGCCTGGACTCGAGGCGGCGTACACCCACGCCTGGCGCGACGTCGACAGCGAGTCCTGGGGCGATGTCAACGTCCTCGCTTTCGTGCGAGACCTCGTCCAGGAATTCCCCTCGCACAAGCGCTACCAGGCTGACGGGCTGACCATCATCCCCTGAGGATTTTGTACCCAACTTTGTACCAATACGGTCGAGCCGCGGCCACTTGGGACGGCGCACATGGTTGGGAACCGTTAGGCGACGAGCGCCCAGATCACGTACGCCAGTAGCAGTGTCCCCAAGCCGAACAGCACGCTCCCAGCCCAGTGCAGATATTTGGACCTTTCGTAGTAGTCCCCCAGGATCCGTTCGGCTTCGGCGGCATTCCCAGTGCGCATGCATTTCGTCACGTACCACCGTTTGCGATGGGTCCCACTGACGTAGAGGAAGAAGACGAGGGCCGCAAATACCAAGCAGCCCAGGCCAGCGAACAGGGCCCGCTTCGGCCAATGATCCAGTTCTTGAAGGTCTCCGATCCGGATTTGCGTTATGAACAGCGTTACGAGGGCGAGCGCGCCCGTAACCCGGAGATAGTCCTGGCGGATGTCGTCCCTCGCCCATTCGATGAGCGTCTTGATGTACTCGTGATTGATGCACTCGGGCGCAGCGCCCTCGTCCGACGGGTTCTGTTCATCTGTATGCGCGGTCTCCTCTTCCATGCATCTCACCTCCCGTCGCCGAGTCTCGAACACCGCCGTGCCAGGATCAAGCCAAAGACGGTTCGTGCCGGGCGTGGACTCGCCCTGCCAGGCACGTCTACGTGCGCATCCGTCACCCTGTGGGTCCCACAAACTCGTTCCGCGGTTTCTGCGGGGCTGCCGGTCGATGGAGGAGCACGTGCCACAGCGCCCGCAGAAGCCCGCTTTTGGTTTCGAACGCCAGGTACACGGTCTTGAGCGAAACCCCGGCCTCCGATGCAATCGCCGCCATCGAAGTTGCCGCGTATCCGTCTTGTTCGAACAGTTGCTGCGCGGCTTCTAGAACTTGCATACGCGTTGCGGGACTGTCGAGTCCGAGAACACTTAGGAGGACCTCGGCGTCTGGGTGGTCTCTCATGAGGTCTCTTTGAGCTCCTGCTCGAGGCCGGGCTCCGTTGCTAAGAGACGAACGCTTTCCGCACACTGGTGGCTGACCACGTGGCACTACCATGTGGCCTTCGTATCCCCTTGTGGTTCAGGTTCTCGGCGATCTCCTCGAGTGACATCCCTTTCTCAAGCATCCGTCTGATCCTCATACGCCAGCCATAGTCCTCTCGGTTGCAGAGCACGTGCGAGAGCCGGACGTTCCAGGGGACAAGATGTCCACCATCAGCCTTGAGCCTGGGGTAGTGGTCCGGCGAGGGTGCCCAATCCGGCAGAGGAGTGGATCTCGGCTCGAAATAGCCCCGCCCCTTGTGGCAATAGCACTTCGGCATCTCGCAGTGGAGTTCGATGATCTGGCCACGTTGCGCCATCTGAACGAGGACACCGCGTGTGCCGAGCGCTCGTAGTCGGCCTGCGAGCGTGTCTCCCATGATCGCTTCAGGGCTTGTCGTTTTTGCCGTCACGCCTGTTCTCCTTAGTCCTGGTTGGCAGACTCATCTCAGCTCGGACGCGGAGAAACTGTAGAGACCCGGAAAGGGATCGATCCTGCGTCCAAAACAGTTGCGAACCCTTCCGCGGGAGCAGGCACAGCGCGGTCTCCCCGAGCTATCTCAAACTGCGCGAGCACCACGACGCGCGAGCGCCGACGCGATGGTTCTCCGTGCTCGACCACGCACCGGAGCTCCACCTCCTCGATGCCTATCAGCTCGTCAAGCACTATCTCGGCCTCGCGAGGACGTACCCGAACCGGCCGCTGATGCTCGTCTACCTCTACTGGGAGCCGCGCAGCGCTTCCCACGACGTCTTCGTGCGCCACCACCTCGAGATCCAGCGCTTCGCCGAGCTCGTCAGCGACGACGCGACCTGCGCCTTTGCCGCTCAGTCGTACCCTGAGCACTGGCAAGAACTCGAGCGATTGCCGCACCTGCCGACATGGGCGCGCGAGCATCTTGCGAGTCTCCGCAGACGCTATGTGGTCGAGGCATGAGCGCACGGACCACACCGTTGACGCCGCCGTTGATCGGCACGCGACCTAGGCGTGCCGGCGCGGACGTCCGCGCGCTCGCGCAGGCAACGTGACGGTCTTCTGGCCGTCGACGGCGTCGCCGACCGTCGCGGCGTCACGGTAACGGCGCAGCTCGGCGACCAGGGCGTCGTCGACGTCGCGGCCGAGAACGAGCGTGCCGACGACCTCCCCGCGGGTGATCTCGCCAAGGTCGCGGGCGCGCCTCATCAAGTCGACGATCATCGCCTCGAGGCGCATCTCGATCGGCTGGCTGACGTGGACCTTGGTCGGCACCAGCTCGAGGTCTGAGAGCAACCGTGATGAGGGAATCCGGCGGGGCCGCGGCATCGTCCGATCAGCAGTTTAAGTTCTTTTTTAGTTCTTATGTCGAAGATCTCTAATCGGCGCAGCGCTCGTGCCCGGCTACAGCTGCTGACGCCGCTGGCGCGCCCGGCGCGCCCGCCTTACCTGCCGCCGCGGCGACTGCCGCGCCGTCCCGGCGAGCGGCGCGAGCCGCTGTCTGTCGATCTCTCCCCCGCGCTGGCCGCGGCCGCCGCCGCGCACGGACTCGACCTCGCCTGTGCGGCCGAGCTCTGTCTCGAGCGGGCGTTGATCGCCGCCGATCTGGTCACGCTCGGCCGGCGGCAGCTTTTACAGGCGTTGCTTGCGCTGGTAGGGAGCGCGACGGTCAACCGTCCGCTGCCGCCAGCGAAGGCGCGCTATCTGCAGATGCTGCTGGCCGCGCGCGCAGGCGCGCTACCGACGGCTGCCCCCGACGCCCCGATCGCGATCGGGACGGACGGCGCCGGCGACACAATCGTCGACGTGCCGCTCCGTCTCTTCCCGCGCGTGCTCGATGTCGCCGAGCAGCTCACCGCGTGCGGCGCCGAGGAGTTGATCGAGGCGCTTGCGCTCGAGATCGCGGCCGTCAGCGACGGTCGCACCATGAGCGAATGGGCCGCCCTCGCCGCCCTGCGACTCAGCCTCTAGCGGTGCCCTCGGCCGCCTCGCGCGGCAGAGTCTCGCGCAGCGCGGCATAGATGCGCAGGTCACCGTCGATGTCGCGGCTCTCCTCCTCGCCGCGAGCGACCAAGTCGAGGAAGGCGCGCACGTTCTCCGGTGGCGTGCCGGCCGCGACGGCGGCGGCCTGGATGACGCGGCAGCGGAAACAGTGGAGCTTTTTGGCCTTGTTGCCGCGCGGCGGCTCGCGCTTGTCGTGGAAGCCGCACTTGCAGGGAGAGTTGGCGAAGGCCTTCAGCGCCCGCTCGGCGTGCTTGCCCTGGGCGACGAAGTTGCGCAGCGACGGCGCGTGGTAGGCGACGAAGGCGAATCCGGTCGACTTCTCGCCGTCCTTGCTGACCGTCACCGTCGGCGGGAAGCGCAGGTACTCCGGCGCGCCGGTGCCGATGCAGTAGGACAGCCCGCCAGCGAGGTAGCCGAGGCCGAGCTGGCCAAGGCGGTCGGGTACGACCGGTTTTCGCGTCCGGCGCTCGACCTCGTAGAGGAAATCGCTCAGCTTGCGCACGTCCGCCGACCGCGGCGTCGAGCCGAGGTTGGCGACTTGGACCCAATAGCCATAGACGCCCGGCGCGGCGGCGATGTGGGTCTCGAGCAGCTCGCGCATGAACTCCTCGTCGCGGAGCACGCTCCGGTCGATCGAGATCGTCGCGAACAGCTGACGCGGCCGCGGGAAGCGGACGCGGTCGTCGGCGCCGTCGGCCAGACCCTCCTCGTGGAAGTAGCGGACCGAGGCATGAAGCAGCGCCAGGTTGTTGTCGAGTCCGACGCGGCTGCACTCGGTCAGCAGGAACGAGCCGGCTAGAAGGGCCGTGCCGAGCCCGCCCACAGCCAGGTCGATCAGATGCTCGGCAAGCGCGACGGCGACGGCATCGTCGACAAGCTCGCGCATCGGGTCGACCGACTCCTCGAGCGGCTCGCTGAGGAGCGCGATGTCGTCGGCGAACCGCAACTGGTGCTCCTCGGTCGTGAGCTGCAAAAGGTGAAGCTGCGGATGCAGCGCCAGACCGAGCCCGAGCGCGTTGCGGATCCGCCGGGCCAGGGTCGGCCGGAGGACGGCGCCCGCGAGATCGGTGGCTGCCATGTTGATCGACGGCCCGAACTCGAAGTCGTTGAGATAGCCGACATCGGCCCGCGTCAGCCAAGGCACGAGACGCGGATTGCCACGTGACGGCGCGTGGACCAGCGGGGGCTCGCCCAGTATGAGGGACATGCAGCCAAGTGTCGGCTACGGGTCGGACGGATTCCGCTCGCCAGCCAGTGGATGTCGCTCCTCGGCGCCGCAGCGATGCCTGCATCGGCCGACGTCAGCGTCCGTCGCGATGGACATCGGTGCGCTCCTCAAACACCCGCCGCCCTGGGTCAGTCGTTCTCGAGCGCGTCCAGATACTGCTTGTAGCGACGCTCCGTGTCGCTGACGAGCTGGGTGTACGTCCGCACCTTGAACGCTTCCTTGCGGACCTTCATTGTCTGACGCAGTTCGTCCGACTGTTCGTGTCCGACGAGCATCGCCTCGAACGAGGTGTGGTCGTCGTCGTACTTGTTGCAGAGCACGACGTAGCGCTCGAGCTGGTTTAGGTCGTCCACGTCGAGCTTGTGTGAGGGTCGCTTGATCTCGATGATGATCAGCTTCTTGTCGACCGTCCCGCAGACGAAGTCCGGGCGCTTCGTCTTGTATTTCACATCCTCCTTCTCGAGCTGCTTCGTGACCACTGTGCGCAGCTGCTTGTTGCTGTGCATCAGCCAGTAGCGCTCGTCGACGATCCACATCGCCCTCTCGAGCAGTCGGTGGATTGACTTGTCGCCGGTGATCTCGTACGTGCGTTCGTCGAGCACCTGCTCTCTGAACAGAGTGAGAAGCCCGACGCGCCGCGTGACCTCGTTCGTCACCGCTGTGATCTGACCGACGGTGAGCTCCTCCATCAGCTCTGACAGCTGTCGGAGCGCCAGTTCCCGCTGCTTCGGCAACTTCTTGACCAACTGTCGGATCGCCTGACGGTGGCTCTCGTCGACGTTGAGCAGGATTTGGGCGATCTCGCCGAGCGCCTCGCCGAGCTGCGGCACGTCCTCGTCGCTGATCTGCTCCGGCTTGATGCCCTTCACGATCTCGGCGAGCAGTCGCGGGTTCTTCGTGGTGATCTCGCGGATCTTCCCGTCGAGCTCCACAGCCTCATCCTTGCGCGCCTTCAACTCCTTCTTCACGGCTCGCGCGCTCTGCCAACCGAGGAACTGGGCAAGGTCGGTGTCGACGATCGTCTTCACGGCGTCCCACTGCGCGGCCGAGTTGATGTTGAAGGTCGCGTTGTTTCCCGGCCACCATTTGTGCAGTGTCAGACGCGGGTCGTCGGACTCGGCCGAGGGGTGCGGGTCGGTCACCTGAACGGCGAAGCTGCGGTTGATCCGCCGGAGTTCGCGCACCCAGGAGGGCGCGAAGCGCGTCTTGCCGCATTTCGAGCAGGCGGTCGCCTTTGGCCCGTTGACGGCGCCGCAGGCATCGCAGATCTTCCGCTTCGCGGAGCCATTCTTCGTCCCGGCCTTGCTCGTCTTGCTTCCGGGACTCGTGCGCTTTGTTGCCATGAAATCAGGGTAGCCGCGCACGAAGATGGTCTATGGGAAACGTGAAAGCATCGTCTGGCGGAGATCGCCGTCCCCCGAGTAACTCCGCCGGCCGCATCAGCTCGTCGCTGCTACCCGCGACGCCGTCCGTGGGTCAAGCCCGAAGAGACCGGCCGCCTGCAGCCGAGCCCGCCGAGGCACCTTTCTGGGGAGACGCTCAGCCGCAGGTGACCCGCAACAGATAACCGAGCACCGCAGCCGAGCGCCGCGCCCACACGGACGTCCACTCGCGCGAGCCGCGCCAGACGAATTCGGGCGGTACCGACTCTACGATGCTTGCGATGAACCGCACGGAGAACGCGCAGGCCACGGCGAGCGACGTGATCGTCGAGCTCGCGCTCTTCCTCTGCTCGTACGCGCCGCTGTTCCTGATCCTGGCCATCCGCTTCACCGAGCACTGGCTTGAGGCGCTCTGCGGCGGGCTGTTCGTGCTCGGGCTCGGCGGGGGTCTCGCCGTGGTCTTGCGCTACCGCGGCGTCAGCGGCCGCAGCTGGACGGCGACGCGCGTCGAGGACCGCGGCGCCGAGGTCGCCGGCTACCTGGCCTCGTACATCCTGCCGTTCGTCGTCGTCCCCGAGCCGAGTTGGCGCGACCTCGTCGGCTACGCGATCTTCTTCCTCGTCGCCGCGACGATCTACATCCGCTCGGGGATGCTGCAGATCAATCCGACGCTCTACCTGTTCGGCTGGCGCGTCTTCGCCGTCAGCCTCGGCGATCGCTGGACGGGCTACGCGCTCGCACGCGGCTCGCTCGCACGCGGCGACAGCATCGAAGTCCGACGCGTGACCGAGCGCGTCTTCGTGGCCACGCCCGAGGCAAGACGTGCCGCGTAGTCGCCGGCCGCAACCCCCCCTCGATGTCGCAGCGCTTGAGCTGCCCGACGAGGTCTCGTTGCTCGTCGCCTGGCGGCAGGGCCGCTCGCTCGCGTCCGCAGAGATCCGCATCGCCGACGACGTCGCCGAGCACCTTCGCGAGGCGGCACAGCGAACGCTCGAGCGCTTGCAAGCAGCCGAGCTCGTCCCCTACACGCCGGAGATCGTCCTCGACGATCAAGCGCTCTACGTCACCGACGACGATCTCGTCGCCGAGTCGCCGTTCACTGCCGCCGTGCTCCCCGAGGAGCCGCCAGGGCTGCTGAACGCGCGCTCGTTGCCCGAGCGGGCGCTCCTCCTCTATGCGCTCAGCGCGGACACTAACCAGGGGCCGGTGGCGCTCGTCCGCAAGAAGAACCCGCACCCCGTCGCTCGCCCCGGCCGGATCTACGCGCTCCTCGGGAACGCGCTGTCGCAGGTCGATCGGCCGGTCTTCACCCTCGATCCCGAATTCGACTTGCTCGTCAGCCCGAGTGGCGTGATCTCCCTCGACCAGAACGCGTTCGAGCTCCTTTTCCGCGAGACCGATGCCGTGCTCGCCCGCATTCCCGACTGGGTTGAGGGCATTGCCGAGCACCTACCGCTCGCCGGCAACGGCGCCGAGGTGCTGGCGGAGAAGGCACGCGCGAACAGCCGGCTCCGCCGTCGTTTGCGCGCGATCCACGACCGCGGTCATCTCGGCGACGTCGACATCGAGACGGTGCGCAACCACATCCGCGAGGTCGGCCTGTCCGAGGACGAGCTGATCGCCGGCGACGAGCTCGTTGTCGACGAAGCCGACCCGATGACGCTCCTCTACCTCCTGAACGAGGACTTCTTCACCGGCGGCTTGACCACGATCGGGTTCCGCAGCGAACGCAAGGCGCCGCGGACCTAGCTAGGCCCTTCGCCGCCTAAATCGCTGTCGCGCCTGCCGCAGTTACCGCGGTCGCGGCGGTGCGCAGGCGACGACGTGCGACTTCAGCCGGCGAACAGCGGCGCGCAATCGCCCACTATCGAGGATCATCGATCTGCGATGGGTACAAAGTTGGGTACAAAATCGCATCGACGTCGCCCCAAGAGAAAACAAAAGGCCCGCGCACGCGGGCCTTTCTGAGTAGCGGGGGCGCGGGTTTGAACAGACATCTACGACCGCGTACCGCTGCGTCGAGATCCGGCCGCTGCATTAGCGGGAGCGCGTTCTGGACCCGCTGTCGAGCTGCGCGCTTCGTTTAGGTGCGCAGGCCGATCCCGGGTCCGCCTTCCTCACCGTTCGTCGGTCTTCGAGCGCAGCTGCCGCCGGACACCCTCGGACCGACCGGTGATCCCGTCTTTGAACTCGCGCATCCCGCGGCCGAGCGATCGCCCTAGCTCGGGCAACCGCTTCGCGCCGAAGACGAGCAGGAGCAGGACCACGAGCAGCGCGATCTCCTGGATTCCG
>WNFU01019625.1_pt1 | contig 14150 bp, 9 predicted proteins | sample 5400121 | NCBI WGS metagenome assembly WNFU01 (sample SAMN13153360, study PRJNA577476) | soil metagenome | isolation source: 100 cm soil or saprolite under grassland replicate 1 | place: USA:California | collected 2016-06-15
ATAACACAGCAGTGCGGGGTGCCCCGCAACGGTGCGGACCTTGTCTCGAATCAGTGCCTCGATGTCGGGCGCGCCGGGCGGACGGTCGATGAGATAGCCGACGTATTGCTCCGCCGAGAGCCCGACCATGACGCGGAGCCCGTGACGCTGCGCGATGTCGAGCAACGCCAGCGGCGGCGTCGTGTGCGGGATGCGGACCGTGTTGATGCCGTTCGCCGCCATGAGGGCGAAGTCCCGCTCGATCGTCGCGAGGTCGTGGTACTCGCTTCCCCGGATGTCGGGCTCGAACGCGCCGTACGTCACGCCGCGCGCGTACAGCTTCTCGTCGCCGACGAACAGAAACTTGCCGCTCGCGCGCGGCCGCTGGACGACGGGCGTGGCGAGCGGCGGCGCTGCCGCTCGAGCACGTGGTCCCAGGGGCGCACCGACGAGGACGTGACCCTCCTTACTCTGGAGAGTCGCCGTGAGCAGGCGGCGCAGCAGTGGCATAGGGCGCGTGGGCGCGTGTGTTGTGTGTGAGCGACGGCTATCGAACCTGCATAGACCCCCGCAATCGGTGTGCCGGGTGTAGCGACCGGCAAGCCCGCAACTGAACGAAGTGCACGGGCTGGTGGTCGCCCTCGGAAAGGGCTTGTCGGAGAATGCCTACGCGATGGAGGACGCTCGAAGGAGCGCGGGCGCGCACCGCAGACGCGCCGTCGTCGCCCCTGGCGCGCCGGTGCATATCTGCGCGATCGCCGTAGCACAGACGCAGCATGGCCGCCGTGCGCCGAGCAAGCCGCGTTACCTCAACGGGCTACGGAGCGTCTTTATACGTTTTGCCCTGGCATGTTTTTTTGTGCCAGGGCTAGCGCTCAACCGCCAGTGATCGCCGGACGGGCGGTGGTGCCGATCCCGGGCGCACGCTGGTCCAGATCTCCCAGTTCAGCTCCGCCTCGTTCGCCTCGTCCGCGCCGGCCAGGGCGCGGTCGGGAATCCGGGAGCGAAACGCGCTGGGGTTGAGCTCGTCGAGCGGCCAGGTGCTCGGCAGGTGCACGAACGGCGTCGAGTCGGGACGTCCCGCGAAGGCGTTCCACAAGGGCGTCGCGGCCGCGTCGTACTGGCTCAGCGGCTCGAGGCCGAGGATCAGCCCGATCGACCGCAACACGGCGCTGGTCGTATAGAAGGTGCTGTCCACGATGCCGCGACGCGCGTACGGAGACGCGACGAGCAGCACGGAGCGGTGCGCGTCCACGTGGTCCGGCCCCACTCCACGATCTGGCCGAGCGCGAGATCGTTGTCGGCGACCATGGCGCGGGGCGTCGGCTTGCCCGCCCGGCGGCCGAGCGTGTGGTCGCGCGGCAGCCAGACGATGACGAGGTCCGGGAAGCGGCCTTGGCGGTCCCAGCTCGCGACCGAGTCCCCGAAGATGCGCGCGCGCGCGGTGTCGGGAATCGACAGGAAGAACCCCGGGTACTCGGGCACGGTGATGTCCTTAAGCCCGGGGAGGTTGGTGCGGGCGGGGAGCGCGGGCACCCGCTCTTCCTCGTCCGACTCCGTCATCTCGCCGAAGTTCACGACCCAGAGACCCTTGCGGAGGGCGGCGTCCCAGATGTATGCGCCACCGGGGTTCGCGAGATCCTCCCCGCTCGTCAGGTCCCACGCGCGGCCGTGGGAGTAGATCTGCGGCCACGTCTTCTCGTTGTAATCGCCCGCGAATGCCCGGTCGCTCCACTCATGCCCATCCGCGGATACCTCACCGTCCACGTAGAAGTTGTCGAACAGCACCCAGCGGCGCGCGATCGCGTGCGCGTTCGGGGTGACCGAGTCGTTGAAGATCGCGAGGCGCGGGTCGCCGTTCCCCCGGGGATCGTCTCCCAGAACCTGGTCGTATGTACGATTCTCGCGGATGATGTAGACGACGCGCCGCAACTGCGACGGAAAGACGGAACGTCGGAGCGACGGACGGAGGCGCGGATTCGAATATGGGCTCAGCGTGTACACCTGCTGCGTGTAGCGGGCCAGCGTCGCCGACGTGGGAACCGGGATGATCGAGACGGAGCCGGTGATCACGTTGCCGATGTAGGTGCCGTCGGCGTTCGCGCGGGAGCCGTTTCCCTTGCCGTTGGCGACGAACAGCGTCCGCCCGTCGGCCGAGGTCGCGACTGCGGTCGGATACCACCCCACGGGGATGAGTCCCGCGACGCGCATCCCGGTGCGGCCGACCCGCACCACGGCGACCGCGTTGTTCCCCGCCATGGCGACGTACAGCGTGCGCCCGTCGGGCGCGAGCGTGAGCGCGTTGGGATCGCTTCCCACCGGCGCGCGCGGGGCGAGGCTCATCGTGAGCTGCTCGGCGACTCGGCGGGTGGTGAGGTCGATCCGCGCGACCCCGTTCGCGCCGGCGAGTGCCACGTACAGGTCCGATCCGCGGAGCGCGAGCGCCGACGGGTGCGGGCCGACAAAAACCGACGGTTGGACGGTTGGACGGTCGGACAGATCGATCACGGAGACCGTCGAATCTCCCCAGTTGCTCACGTAGAGGGTGGCGCTGTCGGCGACTGCGGTGTACGGCCGGTGGCCGACGCCGACCGCCGCGCGGCGCGCGAGCGTCGCGGCGTCGAGCAGGTACACCGAGTCACTCAGGTTCCCGACCACGGCCACGAGTCCCCGGCGCCGGAGCAGGGCGATCCCCGCCGGAAACACCGTGGCCCTCGAATCGCCCAGCGCCGCGCTGTCCATCGCCCACGCCGCGCCGCCCTGCCACACAAAGCGGTAGAGACGGTTCGTGCCGGCGCCGCTCGCCCACACGGTGTCGCGCCAGCTCCCGCCGGCGCGTGCCAGCCCGAGCCAGGCGGCGAGCGGCGTACGCCAGACGACCGCCGCCGAGAGCGGGTCGATCCGCATCAAGCCATTCGGCCCGTAGCCGTTGTTGGTGACGAGGAGAGAGCCGTCTGAGAGGGTGACGAGATTGAGCGGCAGCGTGCCGACGCTGACCTGGCGTCCCGCCGGCCGAATCCGCCACCCCGAAGGCAGCACCGTCGTTCCGTCTTGCTGTCGCCCCGGCACGAGCCGGGTCGTGAGGAGCGCGGCGCCGCCGAGCGCGGGCAGCGCGAGCAACGTGAGCCACAGGCGGGTTCGCATGGGCCACAATATCGCCGCTCGCGAGAGGGGCGTCATCCCCTTAGGCTTAGGCGCGCTCATGACCGGCCTGATCTTTCATCTGATCCCGCACACGCACTGGGATCGCGAGTGGTACCTGCCGCGCGGCGCGTTCCAGGCGCGGCTCGTTGCAGTCCTGGACGACCTGATGGAGCGGCTCCAGACGGACCCCGGCTATCGGAGCTTTCTCCTCGACGGCCAGACCGTGCTGCTCGAGGACTACCTCCGGGCCCGACCCGAGCGCGAGAGCGACGTGCGCGCGCTCGTGAAGACCGGCCGGTTGCAGGTGGGCCCGTGGTACGTGCTCGCCGACGAGCAGATTTCCTCGGGCGAGTCGCTCGTGCGCAACCTGCTGCTCGGCGCCGCGGACGCGGAGCGGTGGGGTGGGCGGCTCGAGGTGCTGTACTCCCCCGACGCCTTCGGGCACCCCGCCGCCTGGCCGACGCTGGCGCGCGAGTTCGGCATCAAGTGCGGCGTCGTCTGGCGTGGCCTGGGAGGCGAGCCGGGCCAGGAGCGGGATCTCTACCGCTGGCGCGGCCCCGACGGCAAGGACGTCCTGCTGTGGCACCTCCCGCCCGCGGGCTACGAGATCGGCGCCGCGCTGCCGGCGGACGCGGACCGTCTGTTTCCCGCGTGGGCTCCCGTGCGTCGCGCGCTCGTCGAGCGCGCGGCCGGCAAACACGTGCCTGTGTTCATCGGCGCCGATCACCACGCCGCGCATCCCGCGGTCTCGCGCCTCCGCGACCTCCTCGGTGAGCTCGAGCCGCAGAGCGCGTTCCGCGTGTCGCGGCTCGACGAGTTTTTCCAGGCCGCAGCGGAGGGGGCGAAGGCGGCGCCCCTCGCCGGCGAGCTGCGCTGGTCGTACCGCTACGCGTGGACGCTGCAGGGCGTGCACGCGACCCGCGCGCCGCTCAAGCGGCGGTGCTCGGCCGCCGAGCTGCTGCTCGAGCGCTACGCCGAGCCGCTCGCGGCGCTGGCGCGGCGCGCGGGCGGTCGGGAGCGCCGGCCGCCGCTCGAGCTCGCGTGGCGCACGCTGGTGCGCTGCCAGTTTCACGACGCGATCGGGGGGTGCGCGAGCGACGAGGTCGCGCGCGCCGTGGACGCACGGCTCGCGAGCGTGGAGGCGCTGGGGCGGGAGGTGGTGCGCGGCAGCCTGCTCGACCTCGTGCGTCACGACCCCGATGCGGCGCGCGAGCGGGCGGCCGAGGCCGAGCCGGCGCTCGTGCTGTGGAACCCCGCGGCGCGGCCGCGCAGCGGCGTCGTGGTGGCGGATGTGACCCTGTTCCGGCGCGACGTCCCCGTCGGCCCCCCCCCGCCCGGCGGGCGGGCGCCGCGGGAGGGAGCGGGGTACCGGCCGTTCGCGCTCAGGGGCCCCGACGGCCGGGCCATTCCGGTGCAGGTGCTCGACCGGCGCCGGACGACCGAGCGGCTCGACGCCGCGCGGCATTATCCCGACCTGGACGAGGTGGACGAGGTGCGCGTCGCGTTCCGGGCACCGACGGTGGCGGGGCTGGGGCTCGCCGTCGCCGGACTCAGGCCCGGAGACGGGCTGGCGCGGGTCGGCGGCGGTGAAGGGGCCGCGGTCAAAGGGCGGTCGCTCGTGAATCACTGGATCGAGGTCGCGCTCGAGCCCACGGGCGCGCTCGCGCTGCACGACCGCCGCACGGGGGAGCGGTTCTCCGATGTGCTGCGGCTCGAGGACGGCGGCGACGCCGGCGATACGTACACGTACTGCCCGGCCGCGGACGGCCGGCCGGTGCGTGCCGTCGGCCCGATCAAGGTCCGGCGGGTCGCGGCCGGACCTCTCGTCGCGGGGCTCGAGGTCCGGTTCGAGATCCGCCGGCGGGTGGCGGTCCGGCTCGTGGTGATGCTGCACGCCGACAGTCCGATCGTGCGCTGCCTGCTCGATATCGAGAACCGCGCGGCGTGGCACCGGTTGCGCGCGCGCCTCCCCACGCGCCTCGGGGGCGGGGGGACGGCGGCGGTCGCGGGCACGGCGTTCGGCGCCGCCTCGCGGCCGCCGCTCGTCGCGCGCGCGGCGGAGTATCCGCTCGAGACGCCGGTCGCCACCGCGCCCGCGCACCGCTGGGTCGCGGCGGCGGAGGGGCGGCGCGGGCTCGCGCTCCTCGCTCCCGGGTTCTTCGAGTACGAATGGACCGCCGGGGGCGACCTGGTGATGACGCTGTTGCGCGCGGTCGGCGAGTTGTCGCGCGGCGATCTGCCGACGCGCCCGGGACATGCGGGCTGGGCCACGGCGACGCCGCTCGCGCAATGCCTCGGGGCGAGCCGCGTGGAGCTGGCGATCGTGCCCGTCGCGCAGGCCGAGCTGGAGCGGGGGGACGCGATCCCGGAGCTCTGGGAGGACGCGTTCCTGCCGGTGCGCGGCTTCTGGCTGCGCGACGCCGCCGCGCTCGCGCCCGCCGCCGTGGACGTCACCCTCGAGGGCTCGGGGTTGGTGCTCTCGGCCGTGAAGCCGGCGCAGCAGGGATCACCCCTCCTGCTGCGCTGCTACAACGCCACGGACCGGAAGGCCGCGGGGGCGTGGACCTTCGGGGACTCCGTGAAGAGCGCGCACCGGGTGCGCGCCGACGAGCGGGAGTCGGTGGCGCTGGTGCTCGAGGGCCGGGGGAAAACGGTGCGCTTCGCAGCGGAGCCGCACGAGATCGTGACGATCCTGGTGACGTGAATCAAATGCGGAATGCGAAGTGCGGAATGTGGAATTGGAGGGCAAGGTCGTTCGCTGCTCGACGCCCACGTTTACATTCCGCATTCCAAATTCCGCATTCCGCATTGGGGAGGGGCGTTTGGAAGAACATCGGATCTCCGTAACGCGCTCCGCGCGTTATTTCACGCTGGGTGGCGGCCCGCGCGGGGCGGCGGAGGTCTGGTTCGTGTGCCACGGCTACGGGCAGCTCGCGGCGCGCTTCCTGGAAAAATTTCGCGTCCTCGACGACGGGACGCGGTACCTCGTAGCGCCCGAGGCGCTATCGCGCTTCTACCTGGAAGACGCCGCGGTGCCGGCGAAGGAGCGCAAGGTCGGCGCGACGTGGATGACGCGCGAGGATCGGCTCAACGACATCGACGACTACGTGCGCTACCTGGATGCGCTGCATGCCGAAGTGCTCGGGCCTATGGCGCGCGCCGCCCCGCGGGTCACGGCGCTGGGCTTTTCCCAGGGGGCGGCGACGGTGAGCCGCTGGGTGGCGCTGGGGAAAGCGCGGATCGATCGACTCGTGCTCTGGGGTGGCGAATTCCCGCCCGACCTCGACCTCACGCCGGCGACGGTGGTGGGGAGGCTCCGCGCCGCGCGACTGTCGCTGGTGTACGGCCGATCCGACGAGTTCATCACTCCCAAGGTCGTCGCCGGCATCACCGAGCGGCTGCGGCAACACGACATACCCTGTCGGCAGATCCCGTTCGACGGCGGGCACGAGTTGGACGAGGAGGTGCTGCGAGAGCTGGCGATGTAATCCGTCATCCGTTGTCCGTAACTGCACCGCGGCTACGGACGACGGATGACGAACGACGGATTCAGCGCGTCCTGCACGGCGTCTCCCAGCAGCGTGCACGCGACGACCACGAGCACCAGCGCGACCCCGGGCGCCGTCGCCACCCACGGCGCGTTGACCAGCGTGTCCCGGCCCGAGGCGATCATGTTACCCCACGACGGCGTAGGTGGCTGGACACCGAGGCCCAGGAACGACAGGCCCGCTTCCAGCATGATCGCGTTGCCGACGCGCGCGCGCGCCCTCGACGAACGGGCGGGCGGCGAGGGCGCGCACTTCGCCGTGCACGAGCCGCGCGACCGACATCCATCCCGTCAGCCCCAGCACGACGATCACGAGCGCCGCGCTCGGCCGCCACACGGCGGCGAGGAGCAGGAGCAGGACCACCCGCGGCACCGCCAGCGCGAAATCGGTGACGCCCAGCAGCAGCGCCCGCACCGGCCCGCCCCAGTAGCCCGCCGCCGCGCCCACCGCGAGGCCGATCGCGATCGAGAGCAGGACGGCCAGCACCCCCACGCCGAGGGAGACGCGCGCGCCGTACACCAGGCGGGTCCACACGTCGCGCCCGAAGCGGTCGGTGCCGAGCGGGTGGAACATGCCGTGCCCGTCGGTCGCGAGGGGCGGCACGAAGCGCGTCGCGGCGACGTCGCGCTGCGCGGTCGGGTCGCCGCTCGAGACGAGGGGCGCGGCGAGCGCCGCGACGGCGACGATCGCGAGCACGGCGGCACCGAACGCCGCCCGGCGGTCGCGCAGCAGCGGCCTCATGTCCCGCGCTCCGCGTGCCGGATGCGCGGGTCGATCCAGGCGAGCCCCGCGTCGGCGAGGAAGTTCCCGAGCACGACCAGACTCGCGCTCACGGCCGTCGCGGCCATCGCGACGGGGTAGTCCCGCGCCTGGACGGCCTCGACGAGCTTACGCCCCACGCCCGGCCACAGGAAGACGGCCTCGACGAACACGGCGCCCGAGAACAGCGCTGGCAGCGAGAGCCCGAGCAACGTGATCACCGGGATCAAAGCATTGCGTGCAACGTGGCGTCGTGTGACTTGCGACGGCGAAAGTCCCTTCGCCTCGGCGGTCCGCACGAACGGCTGGCTCCGCACGTCGAGCATGGCGCCGCGCACGAAGCGCGCCGTGCCGCCGACGCCGATGAGCGTGAGGGTGGCGAGCGGCAGGGCGAGGTGGCGCAGCCGGTCGGCGAGGGCGCTCCAGCCGGTGAGGAGGTCGGCGTCGAGCCCGGCGGCGCCGAAGGCGGGGAGCCAGCGTGCCCAGTAGGTGAACGCCATCACCAGCATGAGCCCGAGCCAGTAGCCCGGGAGCGCGAACAGGGTCACGGTCGTCACGGACAGCGCGGTGTCGACCCGCGGGCCCGCCGTGGCCTGCACGGCGCCGACCGCGAGGCCAAGCAGGTAGCTGAGCACCAGCGACAATCCCACGAGCTCGACGGTGGCGGGCACCGCCTCGCCGAGCAGCGTGCGCACGGGGCGGCCGGTGGCGATGCTCCGGCCCCAGTCCCCGCGCGCGAACCGGCCGAGCCACCCCACGTACTGGGCGGCGAGCGGCCGGTCGAGGCCGAGCGCGTGGCGCTGGGCGGCGAGCTGAGCCGGGGTCGCCGCCGGCCCCAGCAGCCGCTCGACCGGATCCCCGGGGGCGAGCCGGAGCAGGAAGAACGTCAGCGTGACCACGCCCGCCACGACGGCGAGCCCGGTCGCGGCCCGACGCGCGAGCCTCGCGAACATGGGCGGAATCTCGCGCGCCCTTCCGGGCGCCGCTAGAATCCGGGCGTGCCGCGACGAACGCTGTGGGCCGCCCTGGCGGTGGCCGTGCTCGGAGGCGGGGCGGGGGGCGGGTGCGAGAGTCCCGCGCGCCGCGGGCGCACCGTCGTGTACGCCTCGGGCGCCGAGCTGCAGAGCATCAACCCGCTGCTCACCGTGCATCCGCTGGCGAAGCAGCTGCAGCGCTACGTGCTGCTCACGACCCTGGTGCGCTACGACTCGACGCTCACCCCGCGGCTGTACCTGGCGCGAGTGTGGACGTGGGGTCCCGAGCGGCGCACCCTCATCTTCCGGCTCGCGCCGGGGGTCCGCTGGCACGACGGCGTGCCGACCACGGCGCGCGACGTGGCGTGGACGATCAACACGGCGCGCGACCCCGCCACCGGCTACCCGCGGCTCAACGACCTCGCGGGCGTCGCGTTCGTGGACGACCCGAACGACTCGACCGTGATCCTGCGGTTCACCCAGCCGCAGCGCGACGTGCCGGACGTGCTGACCGACCTGGCGATCCTCCCGGCGCACCTGCTCGACTCCGTGCCGCATGCGGCGCTGCGCCAGGCGGCGTGGAACGAGCATCCGGTGGGGAACGGACCGTTCCGCTTCGTGGCGCACGAGTCGAACCGGCGCTGGGTGTTCGCCGCCGATTCCGCGTTCCCGCCCGCGCTCGGCGGCCCGCCACGGCTCGAGCGCCTGATCGTGGTCGTCGTGGACGAGCCCACCACGAAGCTCGCCGCGCTCACCGCGGGGGAGATCGACTTCGCCGGCATCCAGCCCGCCCACGCGGGGTTCGTGCGCCGGAACCTCGCGCTCCGCGTCCTCGACTACCCGCTGATCCTTCCGTACGGCATCGTGTTCAATACCCGGCGCCCGCCCTTCGACGACCCGCGCGTACGGCTCGCCGTCGCGCTCGCGATCGACCGCCAGGAGATCGTCGACGGCTACCTCTACGGGTTCGGCGCGGTCGCGGACGGCCCCGTGGCGGCCGGTGTGCCCGGCTACGTCGCCGTGCGCCCGGTCGCCACGAATCCCGACTCGGCGCGCCGCCTGCTCGGCGGCCGGCGGATCGCGTTCGAGCTGCTCACCGTCGGCAGCGGCGAGGCGGCCCTCGAGCAGATGCTCCAGGCGCGCCTCGCGACCGTCGGGTTCGACGTGTCCATCCGCCAGCTCGAGCTGACGGCGTTCCTCGATCGGGTGAATCCCCGCCGCCACGACTTCGAGGCCGCGGTGCTGGGCACCCCGGGCGATGCGGGCCTCGGCTATCTCGGCACGCTCGCCGACCTCGCCGGACTGCGGGCCCCCCCGCTCGACGACCCGGCGCGGGCCCAGCGCCTGTTCCGGGACTCCCTCCCCGTGGCCTTCCTTTATCACGCGCGCGGCGTGCAGGGGATGAACCGGCGGGTGCAGGGGGTCCGCATGGACCTGCGGGGCGAGCTCGCGACGGTCGCCGACTGGTGGGTGGCGCCGTGAGGGGGGGGCGCCGCGAGCTGCCGAGCGGGTTTCACGCCGCCGCGCCGCTGCGCCTCGACTTGGCGGGCGGCTGGACCGACGTGCCGCCGTTCTCGGCGCGCGAGGGTGGAATCGTGGTGACCGCCGCGATCGCCCTCACGGCGCGGGTCGAGCTGCGGCTGGGCGGCCCGCGGATCAAGCTGGTGTCGGAGGAGCTGGGCCAGGAGCTCGAATGCGCGAACTCGGGCGGCCTGGTTCTCGACGGCCGGCTCGACGCGCTCAAGGCGGCCCTGCGGATGTTCCCGGTGCAGGCGACGTGTACGCTCACCACGCGATCGGACGCGCCGGCGGGCGCGGGGAGCGGCCTGGGCGGCGCGGGCGCGACGGACGTGGCGCTCGTCGCAGCGCTGGCGCTCGCGCGCACCGAGCGGCTCTCCGAGCGGGAGATCGCGGAGCAGGCGTGGTACCTGGAGGCGGTGGAGCGAAAGGTGCCGGGCGGCAAGCAGGATCACTTCGCCGCCGCCCTCGGGGGGTTCCAGCGGCTGAGCTTCCGTGATCCCGACGTGGGGACGGAGCCGATCACCCTCGATCCGGCGTTCGCGGCGGCGCTGGAGCGGCAGACGGTGCTGTGCTACACCGGCCGCCCGGCCGCCGCGGGCGCGGCGCTCACCCGCGTGGCCGCCGCCTGCGAGCGCGGTGACGACGGGGTGACAGGCGCGCTGCGCGCCGTCAAGGACGCGGCGGAGGCGATGGTGGAGGCGCTGCGCGCCGCGGACCTCGCGCGGGTGGGGGCACTGCTCGCCGAGGGCTGGAGGCACCAGCAGGCGCTCGACCCGGACGTGCGCACGGCGGAGATGGCGCGGCTCGAGCGCGCGCTGGCGGCGGCCGGCGCGCTCGGCGGGAAGGGGGCGGGCCTGGGAGCCGGGGGGTCGATGTTTTTCGTGACGGGCGACGATCCGGCACCGGCGGTCGCCGCGGCGCGCGCGGCCGGTGCGACCGTCCTGCCGGCGCGGTGGGCGGCCGAAGGGGTGCGGGCATGGTGACGGCGGAGCGGCTCGCGGCGCGGCGGCAGGAGGTCGCGCGCTCTCCCGACCTCGCCGCGCTGCTCGCGCATCTCACCGAGCGCGCGGCGCCGGTGCTCGCGCGGATGCCGCCCGTCCCGGAGGAGAAGGCACTGCTCTCGACCGACGGCGGCGTGTGTCCCGGCGACGGCACGCCGCTCGCCTTCGACCCGTGGAGCCCGCGCGAGCACCGCTGCCCGCGCTGCGGCAAGACGCTCAGCGGGGAGCGTCACGATCGCCACTGGGCGCGATACCAGCATCTCTGGCTCGCGGAGCGCGCCGCGCACCTCGCGACGCTGGCGGCGCTGGGGGGCAATGACGCGGCGGGCGCCCGGGCGGCTGAGATCCTCCGGGCTTACGCCCGGACCTATTTGCGCTATCCGAACCGTGATAACGTGCTCGGGCCCAGCCGGCTGTTCTTCTCCACCTATCTCGAGTCGCTCTGGATCTGCAACTACCTTGCCACGGCGATGCTGCTGCGCGAGTCTGGGCGGCTCGACGACGCCGCGGCACAGGGCGTGACCCAAGTGGCCGACGAGGCGGCGAATCTCATCGGGGAGTTCGACGAGGGGTTCTCGAACCGGCAGACCTGGAACAACGCCGCGCTGGCGGCGATCGCCGTGTGGTTCGAAGACGAGGGACTCGCCCGCCGCGCGGTCGAGGGCCAGACGGGGCTGCTCGCGCACCTGCTCCGGGGCTTCGGACGGGACGGGATGTGGTACGAGGGGGAGAACTATCACCTGTTCGCGCTGCGCGGGTTGCTCACCGGCGCCGCGTGGGCGCGCGAGGCGGGAGTGGACATCCATGCCGAGCCACGGCTCGCCGAGCGCGTGATCGCGGCGCTGCTCGCGCCGGCGCGGTCCGCCCTCCCCGATTTCACGTTCCCGGCGCGCAAGGACTCGCGCTTCGGGGTCTCGCTCGCGCAACCGATGTACCTCGAGCTGTGGGAGATCGGGCTAGCGAAAGCTGGGATGGGGGACGAGGGACGGGGGACGAGTGGGCTCGCGAGTTGGCTGAGGGCGCTCTACAGCACCCCTGCCGTGGTGCCTGACGTGTTCGAGTCGTATCTCCACGACGCACCGACGCAACCCGTCCCCCGTCCCCCGTCCCGCCTCACGCTCTCATGGTGGTCCTTGCTCGACATGACGCCCGAGCTTTCCGACGCGCCGCCCTGGTCTCCCGGCAGCGTGTTGTTCGAGTCGCAGGGGCTCGCCGTGCTGCGCACCGCCGGAGGGACGCGCTACGTGAGCCTCGAGTGCGGTCCCCTGGGGGGCGGGCACGGCCATCCCGACCGCCTGCACCTCACGCTCCACGCCGATGGGGTGCATTGGCTCGCCGATGCGGGCGCGGGGTCCTACGTGACGCGCGATCTCTTTTGGTACCGCTCGACGCTGGCCCACAACGCGCCCCGGTTGGACGGCGCGTCCCAGCCGCTCAGGGAGAAGGAGGGCGACGCGACGTGCGAAACGTTCGACGCGGGAAGCGAATGGGCTTGGGTCCGGGGCCGCTACCGGGACGTGACGCGCACCGTCGTATCGGGGCCGGGGTACGTGCTCGACGTGGTCGAGCTCGCGAGCCGGGGAGAGCGCATCATCGAGCTGCCGTGGCATTTTCAGGGGACGGGGGACGTGGGGCGGGGGACGTGGACGTCCGGTGACCTGGCCGACGAGTGGGTGACGCGGGTGGAGCGGCTGATCACGGAGGGCTCGGGGCCCGTCGTGTTGGAGCTCGCCGCCGGCCCACGCGTGCTCAAGGCGTTTCTGCTGTTCGAGGGCGAGCTGTTGCGCGCGGACGGGCCGGGAACGCCCGGAGCCGGGAAGCGGGCGACGTTCTACGTTGTGCGGGAGCGGGGGCGGAGTGCGCGGATCGTGACAGCGCTGGAGCCGGTCGGCGAGGCGCCGGCCGTGCGCGGCGTGCGCGCGCAAGGCGGGGTGATCGAGGTGGACACGGCGCAGGGGGTCCACCGTCACACCGCCACCGCCACCGGCTGGGAGGTCGATACCGGCGCGGGGGGCGGGCGCGTGCGGCTGGGAGGCGCGCGCGAGCCCGAGCCGCCGTTCGCGCCGCTGCTCGAGCTCGACCGGCCGACGCCGGCCCTCGGCGCGGCGCTGCGGGTGAGCGAGCCGCCGCCGCTCGACGGTTCGCTCGACGGGTTCGACACGAGCGAGCCGCTCGAGCTGGCGCCTGGGACGACGATGCGCTTTACCTCGCCGTCCAGGTCACGAAACCCGATCTCTGTTTCCGGCCCGCGGGCGCGCCGCCACTGCTGCTCGACAACGAGCCCGACGACATCCACTCGGACGGGGTGCAGCTCTACCTGCGCGATCCCGAGAGCGGGAGCACCGCTGGGTTTCTCGTCGTGCCCGAGGGGCGGGACGGCGCGTCGCTGCGCGTGCGCGGGGCGGGTGAAGCGCCCGGCGCCCCCGCGGCCGTGCGGGGCGCGTGGCGGCGCACGGAAGGCGGCTACCGCGTGACCCTCGCCGTGGCGTGGCCCGCGTGGCAGCGGGCGCACGTCGGAGGCCGGGTGGGGTTCGATCTTATCATTAACGAGATGCTCCCCGACCGCATACGGCGCGCCGGGCAGCTCGTCTGGAGCGGGGGAAACGGATGGGTGTGGCTGCGGGGCGACCGGCAGGATCCGGAGCGGTTGGGGATCTTGGAGCTGGTGGGATGAGACCAATGCGGAATGCAGAATGCGGAATGCGGAATGAACCGCGCGTCCGTCGAGCCCGGCGACTAGCTTCGACGATCGAACCTTACCTTGCCATTCCGCATTCCGAATTCCGCATTCCGCATTTGTTCGGTTCCGGGCCCAAGTCATGATCGCAGTCGTGCTCCACGAGCCTCAGGACCTCGTCAACATCGCGCACGTGGTCCGCGCTCTGAAGAATTTCGGGTTCCGCGACCTGCGCCTCGTGAACCCCCGGGAGTACGACGCGTATCGCGTCGAGGGCATCGCGCACCAGACCCAGGACATCCTCGCGCGTGTGACATGCCATGACCGGCTGGAGCAGGCCCTCGCGGATTGCGTGCACGTCGTCGGCTTCACGTCGCGCGGGCGGAGCGCCAAGCGGAATCTGCAGCGTCCCCGCGCGGCGGCCGCCGAGATCCTTGCGCAGGCGGAGGTGGGCCTGGTGGCGCTGCTGTTCGGGCGCGAGGACAAGGGGCTCTCGAACGAGGCGCTCGACCTGTGCCATCGGGTCGTGACGATCCCGAGCGATCCG
>WNFU01006486.1_pt1 | contig 14145 bp, 13 predicted proteins | sample 5400121 | NCBI WGS metagenome assembly WNFU01 (sample SAMN13153360, study PRJNA577476) | soil metagenome | isolation source: 100 cm soil or saprolite under grassland replicate 1 | place: USA:California | collected 2016-06-15
CCGCTGCCTCTAGCTGCGGCCATCGATATCGAACCAGGGGAGATGGTGGAGTGGAAAGTCGACACCCGCTACAAACTCTTTCTCATCCGCCAACGTCCTAAAAAAAGAAAACAACCGTGAGGGGTTTTTCAGCAGAATCCAGACTCAGGCCTGACCCCGCTCCTTCCCCCTGACCCCGCTCCTTCCCCTGACCCCGCTCCTTCCCCTCGCGTGTGTCTGCGAAACCTCGATAGTTGCCTAGGCCGTCTTGGCAAATCCTTCATTCACTTCTTTCTCGTACGCGAGCAGCTTCTTGACGCTCGGACGCTCCTGCATGCGTTTGAAATGCGCCGCGGTTATTGCATCTCCGCAAACTTTATTGAATCCTCAAGCTCAGTTCATCCTATACTTTGGTAAATAAAACCATCTCTCTGTCCTGATGATGCTAGGAAAACATGATCTCGCGTAACCACGGCTTTGTGAACCTCGCCGCACGCACGGCGATCTGTGTCGCCCTGTGGACCGTATCGTCGGTTCCGTTCGTTGCGGCTCAGTCGAGTTGGCAAGCGGAGTGGGAAAAAACGCTGCGCGCCGCCGAAGCTGAGGGGCAGTTTGCGCTGTATGGTTGCTGTTACGATTACGACCGCGTGTTGGAAGTATTCAGGAAAAGATACCCTAAGATCAAAGCGAACATCGTCGTTGCCGTCGCCGGCAATTCGCTGGCATCGCGCATCCTGGCCGAACGGCGCGGTGAAAAATATCTCGTGGACGTGGTGAGCTCCGGGGCCAACATGCTGCACGACGCGCTTTACAAGGCGCAGATTCTCGAACCGATCAAACCCGCGCTCATACTTCCCGAAGTCTTGGATCAAACAAAGTGGTATGAGGGCGAACACCGCTACATCGATCCGGACAAGCGCTACATTTTTGCCTTTGTAGCCAATTCTCTATCAGGCCAAGTCGCTTATAACTTGAAGCAGGCCAATCCCAGCGAGTTCAAATCGTACTGGGATCTATTGCAGCCCAAGTGGAAAGGGAAAACGGTGTCGCTCGACCCGACGGCCTTCGGCATGGGAGCGACGCTGCAGTTTTTTTACTATCATCCTGACCTCGGCCCGCCATTTCTCAAAAAACTCTATGGCGACATGCAGATCACCGTGAGCCGTGATCCGCGGCAGATGACCGACTGGCTTTTCGCGGGCAAATTCTCTTTGTGTATTCGCTGCAACGCGGGCAGCGAAGTAGGCAAGGCAATGCAGCACAAGCTGCCGATCGGTTACCTCGACGCCGAAGATTGGAAGGAGGGCGGCAGCAGTAGTGCCGCCGGCGGCACGCTCGGCATCCCGACGCGCGCGCCCCACCCCAATGCGGCGAAGGTTTTCGTCAACTGGCTGCTGTCCCGAGAAGGGCAGCTTGCGTTGCAGAAATTCGGCCGGCCCGACGCGCACAATTCCCGCCGCATCGATATTCCAAAGGACGAAGTCGATCCCTACAACCGCTTGGAAGAAGGCAAGAAATATTTCGATCTGGCCAGACCGGAGTACCAGGACCTGACGCCTATATTCAAGTTGGTCAAAGAGGTTCTGCCGCAAAAGTGATGCATCCAAACGGATCGCGATGAGCTTTCTCCGCTCGTCTCCTACGGTCGGCCGTCCTACCCGACGCATCCGCGAGACCTGCTAGTCGGAATTCTCTTAAGGAAGCCGGTCAGCTCAACTTGACCCCAAAATGCAATTACGGGATTGACAGGCCAATGGCGGCTTTACTATGTTTTTTCCGTTATCTGCTGGGGTTTTTCTCGTGTGAGGATACCGCTGTGGAAAAGCGATTGCCTTGCGTCTACGTAGCATTTCTCATCGTCACGCTCCTTGCTCATCGCGGGACCACAAACCGAAGCACAAATAAAACAACCTGTAAGCATAAAAACGCTCACCCTGGGAGTGGTTTATGAGAGCCCACCGGAGCGAGTGGCGGAGCATTTTCGTCCTCTAGTGGAATATACGGCTCGTAAACTTGCGCCGGCGGGGGAGATTAAGAGCACCGTTATCGTCGCGAACAACATCCCCCAGCTCATAGAATTAGTTGAGCGGGAGCAGGTTGATTTCTACCTGGAAAGTCCCTTTCCCACTTATCTCATCAACCGCTCCGGCACTGGCAAGCTATTGCTCAGACGTTGGAAAGGCGGCATGGGCGAGTATCGGAGTGTCATCTTCACGAGCAAGGCAAGCCGCATCACTCGTCTCGAAGATCTACGCGGCAAGATGATCGCTTTCGAAGATCCTGGATCGACATCTGGTTATTTTCTGCCCAAGCTCTTGCTATTTGAGAAGCGATTCCGGGTGGCGGAAAAACCGGATCTCTCGGCCAAGGTCTTGGGGGGCGAAATCGGTTACATTTTTGCCAGTTCGGAAAAAAATATCGTTAAACTGGTGCGCGAAGAGAAAGTGGCGGCCGGAGCCATCAGCAACGATGACTATGCGAGTTTAGCGAGTTTAGACGAGACGAGTAAAGCCGGCCTCGTGGTTCTCGTCGAGAGCGGATCGGTGCCTCGGCACCTCGTATCGGTGCGCAGGAATCTGCCTGAAGCAGTTATAAAGCGCCTCAAAGAGATACTTTTGAGCATGCACCAGGACGATGAAGGGCAGAAAATCCTCCGACAAACAGACGGTACGACAAAATTCGACGCGCTGCCCGGAGGCGAGGAAGCATTTCGCCGGAAGCTGAATGATCTGTATCACCTCAGGGGCGAAAAAAAATAGCGGCCTGCGAGCTTAACTCGACTGAAAAAGTTGATCCTATCAAAAAACCGATCGTGAAGGGAGCAACAGAAAAATGCGAAAGAGAATATTTAGATGTTCGTCGCATTTAACGACCGCTATATCCGTTCTGTTGATTGTCCTGGGTGCGCGTGCTGAGCTCGCACTAAGCGCTACGTCTTTCTATGAAGGGAAAACTATCCGAATTATCGTTGGCACGTCGCCGGGCGGTGGATACGATACCTACACTCGCCTCATTGCGCGCCATTTTAGCAAATATATTCCAGGAAAACCGAGCATCATCGTTGACAATATGCCCGGGGCGGGAGGATTGCTTTCGGCAAATCATCTCTTCAAAGTAGCCAAACCCGACGGTCTCACCATCGGTCATTTTGTTGGCGGCCAATTCTTACAACAGCTCCTCGCGAAGCCTGGCATTGAATTCGATGCGCTTAAATTTGAATACGTCGGCGTGCCGGCGCAAGACGATTTTGTCTTTGGCGTGGCCAAGACGACCGGCGTGACGAGCGTGGAGCAATGGTTGGTATCGAAGACAGTGGTCAAGTTTGGCGCCATCGCGGCCGGTGATGGAACCTATGATGTTCCTAAAGTCGCCGAGGTCGTTCTTGGCCTGCCGATTCAGGTAGTATCTGGCTATAAAGGGACTGCGCCAATTCGCTTGGCATTTAACAGCGGCGAGGTCGGCGGCCTAAGCAATTCGTGGCAATCGTTTCGCGCTACATGGAGAAAGGAACTTGAAACCGGCGAGGTGACAATGGTGCTTCAGCTGAGCACGAAGCCTCACCCGGATATTCCTAAGGTGCCTTTAGCGACAAACTTCGCCAAGACAGACGAGATGCGCAAACTCATCGTGGCAATAGCGCAAGCTCACGGCGCCGCGGTGCGTCCCTACGTCCTACCTCCCGGCACGCCTAAGGACCGGGTGGAAATCCTGCGCACCTCTTTTATGGAGACCGTCAAAGATCCCGAACTGCTCAACGAAGCCGCCAAAGCCAATTTGGAAATCAATCCAGGATCCGGCGAAGATCTCGAGCGCAATGTCAAAGAACTGCTCCGTCTTGATCCCGCGCTGGTGGCATGGCTTAAAGAAATTTTAAAATAGGTAGCGGGGTGGCGGCGTCAACTTAGAAAATCAAGAAAATTCAGATTTTTACTTCTAAACTTTCTTGCTTTTTGTTTCGTTCATCCCGCACAGGCACTCTTGAATTCAACTCCACAACTCGGCCCTGGTTGCCAGCAAGGTGATCGTCTTGCCTTCGTAGAAATTCGCCTGCGCATCAGCGAGCGCGGGCATCAGTCCAGTCAAAATGATCACTGCGAGCGCAGCGATGAATGACGGTCCCCAGACTATGACCGACGGCCGCCTCATATCCCTAATAACCCCAGCGTTCCGCTACAGCTTTGACGCGCTGGTACTCGGGCTGCAGTTCTTCTCGCGCTCTGAGTTCCTTGAAAGCTTCCTCCACCAGGTCCTGTGCGCACACTTCTTTGACGGACGGGACATTGTCACCGAGGCCGCCGATCTTCTCCTCATCCGCTAACATCTGTTCTAACCCCGTCGCTCTGCCGTCGATGGGAAACGGCATCACCTCCAGATCACGTGGATCGCGCCACGTGACTCTCTCCCGCTCCTCCGGATCCGCACTGGTTGTTAGCAGTCGCCTGTGCAGCTGGCAGAGATACTCGAAATTCTTCGGCATATCGCGGCAGAACCAGTAGGACCGTATCAACGCTTTGAGAAAGCTCTTGACCAAATCGGGGCGCTCCTCGAGGATTCGTCCGGTAGCGGCGATGATGCGTTCGGGTCGTCCGTCGGGATATTGATCCTTGGGCGTGGCAAGGATGTTGAAACCCCGCTTCTTGAGATCATCCGCATCCGAAGACGACAGCGGCGCGCACTCCACTTTTCCGCCCAGCAATGCATCCAAATGCCGCTGCCTGGAAGGTCCTATCCTCACCCACTCCACGTCGCGCTCCAAGTCCAAGCCCGCTTTGCGTAGCTGAAATCTGCAGCGCCCAGTGGCGAATGCTATTGTAGTCGCTGATGCCGACTCGTTGGCCTTTTACGTCCTGCAGGGATTTGATATGGGGCGGGCCAATAATGACGCCCGGTCGCTGGTTTCTCCAGCCGGCGATAATGTAGACGTCGGCGCCCCGCGCGCGCTGGAAAAAGATCGTTCGGGATTGGACGTCGAGAGCGATATCCACTGATCTTTCCTTCATTCCCTGCGCGATCCCTAACTTCTCCAGGCCAAAAGGGACCATGGGATCCCGAAGGATCTCGTAACCCAGAGATCCGTCCGCGGTTTTGAGTCCCTCGTCGTACAAGAAATTCATCTCATGAGCCGCCATGATGGGAACGATGTGAAGCGTATGATAACAAGTCGGACCGATTCTGAGTTTTCCGTCTAGCATGATGCCTCCCTCGAAAACTGCCATAGAATCATAAAGGGCCTATTTTCTTTTCATTTTCTCCGGCGCCCGCTTGCTCGTAACGTACTTCGAATTCCATACACCGGCGTCAGCAGCCACTGCAAGAACCAGCGGAGGCATATGTGCCGTTGATCTCCAGTTCGACAATCCAGTATTACCTTGAACTTTGAACCTTTGAACTATTGAACCGCTGCATTGCAGCGTGCCTTGTGGGCCTGGGGTGCACCGGTTCCCGCCAACGAGGGAAACGATCCCAGTCAGAGCGCGGAAGGGTATGTGAAGTAGTTTTGTTCGAGCGTCCAAAGCCGATCGCGCGAGATTGGATCTCTCCAGCAGAGCGCCGTTGACAGGTATCGTGGAGCCAAGCTATGCAAGAAACGACATTCCTCGTCGCGAATATTCCCGCGCAGAAAATCACGGCGGGTCACTCCGTCGATGTGAGTGGATCTATTTGACCCCGCCGAGGAGAACAATTCGATGAACGCAAGGAGACGCAAAGTTACTATCCGCGCTGGCGCAGTTATTTGCGTATTGGCGTTGTTTCTCTTATGTCAGCCACCTCCTGCCTTGCCCCAGGCGCCGTTCTACCAAGGTAAGACTATCACCGTGATCGCCGGCCAAGAGCCAGGAGGGCTAGGAGATTTGCGGCTGAAGTCCATATTGCCGTATTTGAAAAAGCATATTCCTGGACAGCCCAATATTGTGCCCGAATATATGCCCGGCGGCGGCGGCCGAAAGGCCGCAAACTACATCTATCGAACCGCTCGCCCGGACGGCCTGACGCTCGGGTTTCCACCGGGCGGCTTCATCCGGGCAGCAGTCCTCAATGAAACTGGGGTGGATTACGACCTCGACAAGTTAAATTTCTACGGCGTTGCCGAATCCGAGGACCACTATGTGTTTCTCACTAGACGAGATGCCAATCTGGGCACATTGGATCGTCTGCGCGCCAGCTCCGGAATAAGGATTGGTGGGCAATCAGTAGGCCATGTGGTCCATACGCTCGCCCGATTGTTCGCCTATATTCTGCGCCTGAAGGAGTCAAAATTCATCACCGGATACTCGGGACCGGAGATGGATCAAGCGCTCATACGCGGGGAACTCGACGCGAGGGTCAGCGTCGTCCCTTCGTTGCTGCGGCGCAATTCCGAATGGATCGAAAAGAAACTCGTTGATGTTCACGTCATCTTGCAGATCCCTAAAGGCAGCACGCATCCGCGCTTCGCTCATCTGCCCGAACTCGAATCGTTTGCCAGGACGGATAAGGAGCGGCGGCTGCTGGAGATCTACCGCTCCTTCAGTATCGCCGGCGCGACGTTTATCATTCCGCCGGGCACACCCCCCGAGCGGATTCGGACGCTGCGGAATGCAATCACCGCAGCCTATAAGGACCCAGACTTTTTCAAAGATTATGAGAAGATCACGGGGGAAACGCCTTCCCCGCTCATGCCGGACGAATTCGATGAAATCATCAAGAAGCTTCCGCGCAATCCCGAAGATATGGATCTTTTTAAAAAAATCGCCGCTGCGGGCCCACTGCCCGGCCATGACCGGTGATGCTATCTGGACTCTATAGCTGCGCTTGCGAAACGCCATCAGGCACAAGGCTTATCTCTTGTGAATACTCGTGAGGATTTTTCCATGGCGATGAAAATCACGGTCGGTTTTTCGCTGCTCCTCCTGTGGCCTTGCAACTCACTCGCGCAAACCCCTTTTTTCGAAAACAAGACTATACGGATAATCGTCGGCTACCCGGCGGGAACCACCCACGACACCTGGGCAAGACTCGCCGGCCAGTACATGAGCAAGTATATTCCCGGCTCTCCCGGTTATGTTGTACAGTCCATGACCGGCGCCGGCTCGATGGTCGCCGCCAATTATGTGTATGGGATTGCCAAACCGGACGGTCTAACCCTGGGCACATTCAACGCCGCGCTATATTTTGAGCAGTTGATCGGCCGCAATGAAGTTCAATTCGACTGGCCGAAAATGAGTTGGATCGGCAGCTCGACCCCGGCCACGCGCCTGTTTTACATTCGCGCGGACAGCCCCTACGCGACGATTCAGGATCTGCGCAAGGCATCCGACCCGCCGAAATGCGGCACAACGGGGCGCGGGACGACCGGTTATATATTACCCAAATTATTTGAGGAAACCCTTGGGCTGAAACTCGCAATCGTCAGCGGCTATCCCGGCGGAGTCGAGGTTGATTTGGCCATCGAGAAAGGCGAGATTCAGTGCAATTCTACTTCGCTCTCGGTGTTCTTCGGACGCGAGCCGTTTCATAGTTGGCGCAAAAAAGAGTTCGTTCGCGTGCTGATACAAACGGGCCGCAAGCGCGATAGCCGGCTACCCCAAGTCCCGACTATCTACGAGCTGATGGATCAATACAAAACGCCCGAAGCAAGCCGGCGACTGACTTCGGTGTTTCTGGATGCGGGTCGGTTCGGTTCCTGGCCGATCGTAGCCTCGCCCGGCGTTCCAAACGAACGCATAAAAATTCTCCGCGACGCTTTCCTGAAAGCAACCAGCGACCCGGCTTTCGTGGCCGAGGCCACTAAAAAACAGCTCGAGGTCGAACCGATCCGCGGCGAGGAACTCGAGGCGCTCGCCAAAGAAGTCATCAATCAACCTCCGGAAATCGTCGAACGATTGAAAGAATTGCTGGGGAAGTAAACACTCGCATGGCTCCTGCAAGAAACAGGACTCACTATCCTAGATGCAATAGATCGATTCCGTTGATACTGACCCTGTGATCTCCTGCTTTTCGGAACCCCTCGATGAAACCCTACGATTTGGCTTCTCAGCTTCACGTCACTTACAATGCCGAGCATGCAGTCGCCTAATCGTACTCCGCGGCAACAAGTCAAAGACCTACTGATGGCCACACCGCTGTCGTCGCGGCAGCTGGCGAAAATTGTCGGGATAACCGAACGAGAGGTCGAAGATCATATCAGCCACATCATCAAGTCAGTCGCGCGGGACCGCTCGCTTCGCTTTGTCCTAGAACCCTGCAAATGCAGGCACTGCGGTTTTGCTTTTCGCGACCGCAGTAAAATCACTCGCCCGAGTCGTTGCCCCCGCTGTCACAGCGAGGATATCACTGAGCCACAATACAGCATCGAGCGGCATGGTCCTAAGCAAGACTGACTAGGAAAACCTATGATCGCTGGTAGTAGAATCCAGAGTCACGCCTGACCCCGTCGGCACAGCACGTAGCGTTGGGATTAAACGTTGAACGTGCTCAGTCCAGGGAGCCACAGATCGTGATCGTGTCCGTGAAACGTGACCGTGAAACCCCTACGAGCACGAACACGTCACACGAACACGGCCTAGACGTTTTGAACGGCTTGAACGGACCCCGGACCCGATCCGGGGGATTGGAACGTCCGGAACCACTGGAACGACCTTTCCTACTTGAACGGCTGGAACAGTTGGAACAAATGTTTTAGACAGGAATCTATCGGATGAAGCTGGAGGAAGGAGCGCATATGAAAATCGTAGTTATAGGAGGCAGCGGGTTGATTGGGACGAAACTCGTGAAGAGGCTTCGTGAGAGTGGCCATGAGGCGCTGGCGTCATCACCCAGCTCGGGTGTCAACACCATCACTGGTGAGGGGCTGGCTGAAGCGCTTGCTGCCGCTCAGGTTGTCGTCGACGTAACGAACGCGCCTTCGTGGGAGGACAACGCAGTTTTGGAGTTCTTCAAGACGTCAAGCCGCAATCTCCTTGCCGCAGAAGCGGCCGCTGGAGTAGGACATCACGTTGCGTTGTCGGTCGTGGGCACTGAGCGCCTGCTCCAGAGCGGCTATTTCCGTGCGAAGATGGCCCAAGAAGAGCTGATCAAGGCTTCCAAGGTTCCCTATACAATCGTTCGTTCGACGCAGTTCTTCGAGTTCGTTAACGGCATCGCTCAATCGGCAACCGATGGGCAAACGGTTCGCTTGTCACCTGCGTTTATCCAACCGGTCGTGTCGGATGACGTTGCTGATGCACTGGCCGAAGTCACGCTCGGGGCGCCGGTGAACGGTACGGTCGAGTTGGCTGGTCCAGAACGTCTACGCCTCGACGAACTCGTCCGACGATTCTTGAGTGCAAAGCAGGACACTCGCCAGGTAGTCGCAGATGTCCATGTTCGCTACTTCGGCGTAGAGTTGAACGATCAATCCCTCACCCCGGGCGACAACCCGCGCATCGGCCCGACGCGTTTCGAGGACTGGCTCAGCCGCTCCATGCCTTGAGCGTAAGTTAGCCAGGCAGGGGCGACGCCCAGATCAAGTAGTGCGCCTGACCGGCGATGAGTTGCCCCGTGATCCTGTTCTCGCCTTACCACGGAGTACGCTTTCGTATGCGCTCCGCGGCCGGCTGTCGGAGCGGATTGAGCCAAAGGGATTTGACTTTGACACGGGATTTCCGCCAGGGGATCGACTGGCTCGGCCAGGGGAAGTTTCCTCTGGCGCTTTTTTTCTCGAACTCGGACGTCAAAGCGGCCGCGCGCCAGGGACTGCCCGTGGACGTTATCGACAACAGCTCCTTCAAAGAAGGGGTGCCCATGAGCAAATCTAGGCTATCTTTGATGCCATTCGCCGACGACTTGAACGGAGCGAAGCGGTTGAATCCTTCGACTGCGCTCAGGACAGGCTAATTGAACGGCTTGAACCTTCTTTTTCCGGAAGGCGCAGACCGCGCTGCAAAAGGACATGACCAAGATCGCCGACGCACCGGACTCTCTCAGGATCGACATCCCGAACGATGACGTCGCTCCCGACAACCGAAGGTCGAAGGGGTGAATTATCCCTGCTGTTTCTTCGTCGCGACAAGTATTTCGCTGACCGTTAAGTCTAAATGACCCGGGCACGTGAACTTCTGCACGGACTGGGGATAGGGTCAATATATGACCGTGTTTCGCTCCGACTGGACCGACATGAAGCCCATTTACCGTCTCAGGATTAACTGAGCGTCCACCGTTACACCCCTCCCGGCTCCAACTCACCTTCGGGCGGTGTCCGCAGTGTGTAACTCCAGGACGGCATGCCGCTCTTCATACCTTCGGCGGCTAACGCCGCTTCGTAGGTCTTGCGGATGTTCGGATCTTCGTCCACGTAAGATATGGCGCGGCCGCCATCGCGCGTGTCGATGGCGCCGCCGTCCATCGCATCTACGCCCGCCACGCCGCCGCGTCGAAATCCAGGGCCATAGGGTCCGTCGAAAATCAACAACCTGAGCCCGTCGGGATGGGTGCCGAAGTGTTGATGAAACCAGTCGCCGGCCATCGGCGCCGCGCTGATCATGCCCACCGGCTCATAAGTTTGTTTTTTCACTTGATCGCCCCGACCTGCCTCCCAAGGCCGCATTCCGAGGTGGTCGGGCCAGGTGCAGCTATAACCTTTGCCTTTGATGCAAACCAGAATTGCGCCCGAAGCGTGCTTGTGCGCCTTGGAATACTGCCCGGTTTTGTATTGTGCGATCTTCATGTAAAAGTTTGCGCCGGCCATGTGCGGCTCGATGCGCCGGAAGTCGAAGGCGCGCCGGTTGTCAGGGGGGAGTTCGCAAGTGAGAATATCGGGGATGACGTTGGTCCGGCGCATGGCAAGACCGCGCACGGGATCGGCGTAAATATCCTCGACGGGCCGGAAGTAATCGGCGGAAGCGTCGAAGCGCGCGAGAAAATTATAGCTGCAGTTCATGACAAACTCGGCGTCGCGAATGAGATTGATGGTGTTCGGCGCGGTCGTGGCGGCCAGCAATAACGCCGGGGATGAAGTGGCGTTGACCACTTGGTGCCAGGCATTGAGCGGAATCGCGAACAACGATCCTCGGCTCCACTCGAATGTGAGTTTTCTTTTGCTGCCCTCCTGCCACACTTCTGTCGTGCCGCGGCCATCGACGACGTAATAAATCTCTTCGTACAAATGCCGCTCGGCGTTCAGCGCGCCCGCGCCTGGCACTTCGACGACGTACATGCCCCAAAGATGTTCGGTGCCGAGGAGTTGAATCGCCGTGCCCCGGCCGCCGAGCCGCTTCGACGGTTGCAGTGGGAGGTCTTGGACTTTATGCACGCCGATGTCGCGGTGGATCGGGACGCCCTGTGCTTCCATGAAGAGATCATAGGGGGACTTGGGATTTTTCCATTTGCCGAAACCGGCCTTCTGTCCCGGTTTTGGGTCGCGCCACTCGAAGAGACTCGCGCCCGGCTCAACGCCCATATCGCTATCCTCCTTCTCGGGCCGGAACACTACTCCATCGCGCATAATTATGGAAACGCGCCGGCAACTCAACGCCGGCGGCCAGGCTAAATGTCCAGCCAATTACGCGGTGGTTGATTGAACGTCTGGAACTGAGCAAAGCGCTGGAACCCTTGGAACGATCTGCCTGCTTATACGAACACGCACCACGATCAGGGGTCAGAGATTGTGGGGTCAGGTCTTGCAATACGACAAGCCTACTGATAGGAGCGGCTCATGGCACGACCTCTTCGCTTCGAGTTCTCCGGCGCGATTTACCATCTGACCGCCCGGGGCAACGCCCGGCAGAAAATCTTTTTTAGTGATGCGGACCGGCAGTTGTTTATGGATACTCTCGCCGGAGTGGTTTTCCGCTACAGCTGGATCTGCCACGCCTATTGTTTGATGGCTAACCACTATCATCTGCTGGTGGAAACCCCCAAGCCCAATCTCTCCCTCGGCATGCGTCAGCTAAACGGCATCTACACTCAATCCTTCAATCGCCGTCATGGGCGAGTGGGACATTTGTTTCAGGGCCGATTCAAGGCGATTTTGGTGGAGAAGGAATCGTACCTGTTGGAGCTTTGCCGCTACATTGTGCTCAACCCGATGCGGGTCAAAGGCAGTGTACAGACCGGCACCTGGAAATGGAGCAGTTACCTGGCCACGGCGGGATTGGTTTCGGCCCCGGAGTTCTTGGCGACTGACTGGGTGTTAGGGCAGTTTGGCAAGAACCGGGCACAGGCCCAGAAGCGCTATCGGGAATTTGTCCGAGAGGGATTGGAGAGCCGACCGTGGGAGGCGCTCCGGGGGCAAATTTACCTGGGCAGTGAAGCATTCATCGAACGGCACTCGCCGCGAAATCGAGAACTGAAAGAGATCCCGCGCGCGCAAATCAGAGCCGTCCGGCCGAAGCTGGAGAAAATCCTAAAAGGAAGAGACGATCGAGGAATCGTTCAGGCGTACAAGGAGCATGGCTATCGGCTCCACGAGATCGCGGCGCATCTGGGGGTGCACTATGCAACGGTGAGCCGGCGTCTCAAACGGATGGAAGAACGACGACCAAATGTATGATTGCAAGACCTGACCCCAAAATACTTTGCTGACCCCAAAATACTTTGCCAAAATACTTTGACCCCAAAATACTGTGCCTGGGGTGCTGTTTTCATTTTCCCTGAGGTCGTGCTCGACCTCACTGTCTCCAGTCATATGCTTCGTCATCGTCTTTCCTTTCCGCACGGTGGTGAGATCCAAGATCTCCTCCTGGCTGTGCTCCGCGCACCCTGCGGAAGCACTCGCGCAGCTCCTGTGTGAAAAGAGCCGGCTGCTCGAAGGCGGCGAAGTGGTCGCCCTTCTTTAGCTCGATTTCGCCTCTGCGTCGCGCTTTCGGAAGGCGGCTTCTCCGGCGTCGGACACCTCGACCCACTTCGGATCAGGCGAGGCCTCGGCGTCGTAGTTGTCGTGCCAGTTCCACCACTTGTACGGCGGGGTCTGGGGGTAACCCTCTGGCGAGTCCTCCCACTCCTCCTGGCGCCCGAGCGCAGTGATGTCGAGATAGTTCCAGGTGCTCCCCATCTGCTCGTCGCCGCGGTTGTTGATGAAGTAGGTGCGGAACACTTTGTCGCCATCGCGGATGAACGCGTTCGTGCCGTGCCACTCGTCCACGCCGAAGTCGGTGTCGAAGCTGTCCCTGATGGTGTACCACGGCATCGTCCAGCCCATTTGTGCCTTCAGGCGCTCGATGTCCGCCTGCGCCGCGCGCGAGGCGAACGCGAGCGTGGTATCGCGCGCGTTCAGATGGGCTACGTGGGCGACCTGGTCAGCCACGAAGGAGCAGCCGCGGCAGGCGTGCTCGGGCCAGCCGAACACCCCGGGCTCGAAGAAGGCGCGATAGACGATCAACTGCCTGCGGCCCTCGAACAAATCGAGCAGGCTTACCTTGCCCTTGGGTCCGTCGAACTCGTACTTCTTGTCCACGGCCAGCCAAGGCATCCGCCGGCGTTCGGCGGCCAGCGCGTCACGGGAGCGGGTCAAGGCCTTCTCCTTCACGAGGAGCTGCTGGCGCGCAGCTTCCCACTCCTGCTGCGACACGATCGGGGGTGTGTTCATCGCGAGATGCCCTTTCCCGTGTTCCTTGTCTCTCTCCTTGCTTGTTGCCATCTTATTTCTCCTTTCCTTGCCTTGGGTTTCCAATGTGTTGGATGCCATAGTTTCAGTCAGGCCCGAACACGAAGTGGTAGACGAGGAGCTGCGAGCGTCCTCTGAAGAGATCGGCGAGGGACGCTGTCCCTTCGTCGGTCTCGAATCGATACTCCTTGTCGATCCGAACCCACGGCAGCTCCTGCCGCCGCCGCGCCAGCTCGTCGCTGCGCCGCGTTAGCTCCTTTCCTCCTTGAGCAGCCCGAGCCGGGCTGCAAGCCACTCTTCACGTGTTCCGGTGATGTGCTTCGTCATCGCTCTTCTCTCCTTCCTGTTGTCATGTAAAAATTTTCGCCGGCGTGCATAAATTTTCCGGCACGTCGATCGTATCGAAATCCTGACAAAGTCTTATCTCACCACGAAGATGACGAAGAATTCGCAAATTAACATTCCTAACTTCGTGCTCTTCGGAAGCGCCAGGATAATCCTGGCCGATCTAATATTCTGAAAGGAGGATATCTTGTAGATTGCCCGTTCGGCAAGTAGCCAAGCAAGCGTGAGTGGGAGTAATTCCACTGGCGAGGCCTTGCAAG
>WNFU01006788.1_pt1 | contig 14145 bp, 12 predicted proteins | sample 5400121 | NCBI WGS metagenome assembly WNFU01 (sample SAMN13153360, study PRJNA577476) | soil metagenome | isolation source: 100 cm soil or saprolite under grassland replicate 1 | place: USA:California | collected 2016-06-15
AGCGCGTCGGCGCCGTTGCCGACCGCGGAGACGCGGTACCCTTCGTCTTCCAGAACGTCACGCAGGGTCGACCGGATCGCAGGCTCGTCGTCGACGATCAAGATATGCTCGCTGGCCATGTCACCCTCTCCGCCGCGCCTCAGGCGCAGGCGCGCTCACGCGCGCACCGATATGCTCGCTGGCCATGTCACCCTCTCCGCCGCGCCCCAGGCGCAGGGGCGCTCACGCGCGCACCCGCGGTACGAGCCGCCGGGGGAGTCGAGAGGGGGGCGTAGCCCCCTTCTCCAAAGGGACGTCGCGGGGCTGGGGCCCGCCGTCCGAGGCGAGCTCATGAAAGATCTCGCTGGCCATGTCAGGCCTCGACCGGGACGACCGCGCGCGTCACCGGCACCTCGATGACGAAGCGAGTCCCCCTTGGCTCGTTGTCCTCGACCGAGATCGTCCCGCCGTGCTCGGTCACGATCTCGTGCACGATCGATAGCCCAAGGTCACGATCTCGTGCACGATCGATAGCCCAAGCCCCATCCCCGCGACCTTCGTCGAGAAGTACGGGAGGAAGAGCTTCTCCTTGCCCTCGGGGCTGATGCCCGGGCCGTCGTCGGCCACGATGATCCGCGCGTGCCCCGTCTCGGCCACGTGTACCGTCTCGACCCGCACGACACCATTGTCGCCGATCGCCTCGACCGCGTTGTCGACGAGGTTGAGGACGGCGCGCTTCATGTGGTCCGGGTCCACCTCGAGCAACGGGAGGTCGTCGGGATGTTGGGTCTCGATCGAGAGGGCCGGATGGGACTCGCGGTAGAGGCTCGCGACGCCGTCGATGAGCTGGCGCACGTCGGTTGGCTGCGGGGTGAGCACGGGCATCCGCGCGAACCGCGAGAACTCGTCCACCAGGTGCTTGAGGCCGTCGACCTCGTGGATGATCGTCTCGGTACACTCCAGCACCAGCCGCTCCTCGCCCGGAGTGCGGGCCAGGCGCCGGCGTAGTCGCTGGGCGGAGAGCTGGATCGGCGTCAGGGGATTCTTGATCTCATGGGCGATCCGCTGCGCCACCTCCCGCCACGCCGCCACCCGCTGGGCCTTCAGCAGCTCCGTCAGGTCGTCGAGGACCACGACGGCGCCGGCGTACTCGCCGTCCGGGCCCCGCAGCGCCGTCGCGGAGGCGAGGAGCGAGAGCGTGGCGCCGCCCCGCCGCATCTGGAACTCGAGCTCCGTGCTGGCGGCCCGGGGGCGCCGCGTGCGCTGCATCTGCGCGACCACCGCCTTGAGGTCCGGGCCGGCGAAGACCTCCTCGAGAAAACGTCCGACGGCCGTCACTTCGTTCACGCCCAGCATGCGTGCCGCGGCGCGGTTGATGGTCGTGAGGCGCCCGAGCGGGTCGAAGGAGACCACGCCGGTGGTGATGGCCTCGAGGACGGTCTCGATGTAGACGCGCCGATCCTCGAGCTCAGTGTGCTTGTCTGACAGGTCGAGGTACGCCTCTTCGAGCTGCCGCTTCGATTTCGCCAGGTCGTCCGTCATACGGTTGAAGGACTCGACGAGGACGCCGATCTCGTCGTCTCCTCGCGTCTGCACCTTGTAGGCGAGGTTGCCGGCGGCCACCTCGCGCGTGCCCTCGGCGAGCTGCTCGATGGGGCCCGTGATCCCGCGCGCGAGGTAGAACCCGAACCACGTGAACGAGAACACGACGATCAGCGTCATGAGTAGGAAGAGCAGGATGTAGATGCCCTTGATCGGCGTCTTCAGCAGCTTGAGCTGCTTGTACTCGCGAAACGCCTGCGAGATCCCGCGCACGCGTGCCTCGAGCCGATCCGTGACGTGCGTGCCGACGACCACCACGCCTACGACGTGGCGCTCGGCGCCGCGCGCCGCCCAGACCGGGACGACTGCCTCGACGAGGTCGCCGGATGCGAGCTCGCGCACCGTGGTGAGCTCCTGTCCAGAGGCACCCTGGCGCAGCTGGTTCTCGTTGACGTCCCGCGTCGCGAGATCGCCCAGGATCGGATCCTTGACATGGACCAGCTCCTGCCCCTGTGTCCCGAAGACGGTGATCGCGCTGATCCCGAGTCGGTCCTGCTGCTCGACGAGGTAGGCCGCCAACGTCTCGCGCCGCGTGTCGGCGAGGAGTCCATCGCGATCGATCACGCGGCCGATGTGCTGGGCGTGACGGAGCGCCGTGCGCTCGAGGTTGCTGTAGTAGGTCTGCGCCACCGCGAGCGCCTGGTCCAGCGGGCGCTCGACCTGAGGCTTGAACCACCCCTCGATCGACTTGGTGATGAAGTTCGAAGCAATGAGGAAGATGAGCGTCGACGGGATGAGGGAGAGCGTGAGAAACGCCAGCACCAGCTTTGACTTGAACTTGGCGCCGATCACGTTCTCGCGCCGCTCGAACCAGAGCTTGACGAGGTTGCGGAAGAGGAGCAGTACCAGGAGCAGCAGCACGATCAGGTTCAGATTGAGCAGGGCGAACACGGCGATGTTGGACGCGAGCGGTAGGTCCGGCGCGTAGACGCCGATGTCCAGGAAGTTCGCCGTGCCCACCAGCACGAGGAACCCGGCGAGGATGATCAGGTTGCGCTTGCGCCGATTCTCGTCGCTGAGGAGGGGCATGGCTATTGGACTCGCTGGATCGTGCGGTAGTCGGACTGCCGGAGGGTCTGCTCGGCGGTCCCGTTCATCCGAGCCACGAAGGTGTTCTCGCCGTTCAACGCCGTCGTCGCGTTGACGCGTACGTAGATCACCGCCGCGGGATCAAGCGCCGCGGCGGGTGTCATCTTGACGCCCCGGATGTCGGAGAGGATCCGTTGGGCGTCGCGGAAATCGCGCGTGGTGTGGACGAGCCGGACCTCTCCCTTGAGCGACGCGACCTTGAACTCCTTGGTCACCACGTTGTACGCGAGCGTCCGCTCGACGGTCTTCGTGACGAGCAGCCGGTCGGGCAGCCACCGCTGGTACTGCCAGAGCTCGATGTCGAGGCGGACGTGCGCGGGGATCCCGCCCTGGATGCCCTCGTGGAGCCCCCCGGGCAGGGCCCCCAGCAGCACGACGTGAACGGTCACCTCATGATCGTTGAGGAAGACATCCAGGTCGCTAATGCGCAGTTCGGCGCGGGCGGGTGCCGCCACGGCCAGCACCATCGCTGCCGCGCCCAGGTGATTGAAGAGCCATAGAGCACGCATACCGCGAACGGATCATTATATAGCGAGATATAGCGAGATAGCGTGGGAGGGGCGGGCGCCGGAGCGCCGGGTTAGATGGCAGCGAGGCCCCGCGCCGGCACGAACCCCTCGCGGCGCCCGGCGTCCTCGGCTGCCGCGGCGACCTCGAGCGCGGCCCGGCGCTCGAGCCCGACGGCTCGCTGGACCGCGAGCACGAGCTCGATGTTGAGCGCGTGGCCGCCGTTACGGGCAATGACATGCGCCCGGATCGGGCGGCCCAGGAGGGCGAGGTCCCCGACCAGGTCCAGCATCTTGTGCCGGACGAACTCGTCCCGGTATCGAAGGCCGTTCAGCGCCCCGCGATTGCCGAGCACGATCGCGTTGTCCAGGGAGCCGCCGCGCGCGAGGCCGTTCTTCCGCATGAGTCCCAGGTCCTTGAGGAAGCCGTACGTGCGCGCCGGCGCGAACTCCTCGACGAACGACCGCTCGCTGGGCGTCCACGACAGGACTTGCGTCCCGATCGCCGGGTGATCGTTGTCCAGCGTGTAGGTGATACGGAATTTCTCCGACGGGACAATCTGCATCCACCGTCCGCCGCCTCCCACCCGCAGCGGGCACGGGAGCGTCAACGGCCGAAGCCGTGCGGACTGCTGGACACGACCCGCGAACGCCAGCAGCGCTACGAAGGGCTTCGCGCTGCCGTCGAGCGCGGGGATCTCGGGTCCGTCCACTTCGATATCGAGATTGTCGATGCCGAGCCCCGACACGGCTGCCATCAGATGCTCGACCGTCTGGATTCGCGTCCCGTTCACGCCCACCGTCGTGGCGTAGTGCGAATTGACGACGCTCTCCGCCCTCGCGGGGATCCGCTCACCCGTCGAGCGCACTCTGAAAACGATGCCGGCGTCCGCGGGTGCGGGAGCGAGGGTGATACGAGCGACCTTTCCCGAGTGCAGGCCGACACCCTCGATGCCGACCGGCTTGCGAATTGTGTGCTGGCGCATAGACCATTCCGAAAAGTAGCAACGGGAATGCCAGTGATCATATGGATGGAACTATCTGATTTTAATGGCATCTGGTTGAAATCCAGGAGGCGAAGGTGGCACCGATGACACGGGTTGACCGGCTCCGCGTCTCCGATGCGAGACATCACACGTCGACGACGACACGGACCTCGTGCCTGCCCTCCTGCTCGGCCACGACCAGACGATGCATGGTCGCGGCCTTGACGATCGTCCCGAACCGATGGCGGCCGGCGTCCATCTCTTCGCCGAGGAGCGTCGCGTGGACAAGTGTCGCTGTGCACGCGCCCACCTCCACGCGGTGCACCACGAACCCTTCGATCTCGTGCACGTAGAGGCACTCGTTGATCCAGTTGACGAGCAATCGCTCCGGTGAATCGGCCTGCGCCCGGACTTCGCGCCGCTCGCGCTCCGCGACATCGTCGGGCTTCACCATCAGCGAGAACACGCCCAGCACCGCTTGGGCGAACGCGTCGGCGCGCGTCGAGCCCCACGCTCGAACGCCTACATCCGCCTCGGTCTCGAAGTGCTCCCAGCCGGCCTCTCGCGCGCTCAACCACCCACGCCCAAATCGCCGAATCGCGCTTGCAGCACGGCGATGATCGCCGGACCCGCCGTCTCGGCCCTCAAGGTGCGTGGCCCGACGCTGACGATCGTCCAGCCTCGCGCCTGCGCGTTCTCGACTTCCCCTTGGCTCAGCCCGCCCTCCGGTCCAACGAGCAGATGAATGCGCGCGGCCGGGGGCAGGGTGACGGGCAAGCTCGCGGCGAGTGTCGTTCCGGGCAGGCGGGCTTGCTCCCCACCCTGCCCCGTGGCCGTCATCGCGCCCTCCCAGAGGCAGAGCCGGAGGTCGGCGGGTTCGTCGAGCGCGAGGACGTCGGCGAGCGGGCGGGGCGCATTGACCGTCGGAACCACGGCCCGGCCACACTGCTTCGCCGCCTCCTTGGCGACGCGCTGCCAGCGCCGAGCGCGATCGCGCCAGCGGCCGGGCTCGAGCGCGATCACCGTCCGCGCCGTCAGCACCGGGACGACCTGTGCCACGCCCAACTCGGTGGACGCCCGCACGATCGATTCCATCTTGTCGCCCTTGGGAACGGATTGCACGAGCGTGATCTGGACCGGCGACTCGGTCTCGCGCGTGGCGACCCCGAGCACGGTGCCCGTCGCCCGCTCACCAACCGTCTCGAGGCGCACCGTGTACTCGTGGCCGGTGCCGTCGGCGGCGAGCACCCTGTCGCCGGACCGGAGCCGGAGGACGCGCGAGAGATGATGCGACTCGTCGCGGTCGAAAACGACGCGTCCGCCGACGATCCGCTCAGGCGTGATCGTGAAGCGGCGCACGGAGCTCGAGCGTGGTCCAGCCCTCAACGGAGCGAGGCTTGCGGGGCAGGAACCCGTGGCCGCCGAGCGCCGCGGCGACGTCGGCCGCCTCACCGTCGAGGATGCCGCCGAGTAGCAGCGTTCCGCCCGGCAGCAGAGAGCACGCGTACTGGGACGCGAACCTCCGATGGGCGGCCGAGAGCAGATTGGCGACAACCAGAGGCGCGCGCGTCTCCTCGAGCCTCCCGGCGTCGGCGAGCACGCACCGTACACGGTCGGAGACGTGGTTGCGGGCGGCGTTCGCCACCGCGGAGGCGATGGCGTCCGGGTCGTCGTCCACCGCGAGGACTGCGCTCACGCCTAGCCGGGCGGCCGCGATCGCGAGGATGCCCGATCCGGTGCCGAGGTCGATCATGCCGGGCGGGCCGTCGCGGTCGATCACGGTCTCCAGCGCCTCGAGGCACCCGACCGTGCTCCCGTGGTGACCCGTCCCGAATGCGCGCCCTGGTTCGATCGTGATCACGGTCCGGCCATTCGCGGCGGGCCTGTCCCACGGTGGGGCGATCAGGAGCCGCCGCCCGACCGGCCGCGGGGTGAAATGGGCTCGCCAGGCGTCCGCCCAGTTCTCATCGGCGAGCGCGACGACGCTCAGCCCAGTGGCGGGCTCGAACCCAAGTTCGCGCAGCCCGTCCAGGTACTCCCGGACGCTCGCTTCGAGCGCGCTCGCGAAAACCGTCCCCGGGAAGAACGCGCGGAGCTGCGGGCCTCGTCCCGGCCGCTCCTCCTCGACCACGCCGAGCGCGCCGAGCTCCCACGCGAGATTGGTCAATCCCTCGGCGAGGTCGGCGGGCACGCCCACTGTGAGCTCCCAGAAGCGGGAGGATGACATCAGGTCAGCCGAGGAGCTTCTTCATCCGCTCGAAGAACGCCGCCGCCAGCGGCCCCCGCTCTTCTTTCGAAGCCGCCTCGAACGCCGCGAGCGCCTCGCGCTGTCGCGCGTTGAGCTTCTGGGGGATTTCCAGCACGATGCGGTAGCAGGTGTCGCCGTGCCCGCGCTGGCGCAGGTGCGGCATGCCCTTGCCCCGGAGGCGCAGCACGTCGTTGGGCTGCGTGCCGGCAGGGATCTTCAGCCTGGTCGTGCCACCGAGAACGGGCACTTCGACGTCGTGGCCGAGGGCCAGGTGGGCGAAGGAGACGGGCAGGTCGCAGTAGAGATCGGCCCCCTGGCGCGTGAACAGGTCGTGCTCGCTGATGCGTACGAGCACATAGAGGTCGCCCGGCGGTCCGCCGTTTGCGCCGCTCGAGCCCTCGCCGCTGATGCGAAGCTGCATCCGGTCGTCTATTCCTGCCGGGATTTTGACACTCAGCAGGCGCTCGGCCCGGCGCCGACCCTGGCCGCGGCACTCCCGGCAGGGCGCGCGGTTGAGCTGGCCGGCGCCCTGGCACTTGGGGCAGGTCTGGGCCACGGTCAAAAAACCGTGACTCCGCCGGACCTCGCCGGCGCCGCGACACATGTCGCAGGTCTCCAGGCGACTACCCGGCTCGACGCCCGCGCCCGCGCAGGTCTCGCAGCGCTCGAGGCGCGGGACCTGGATCTTCGTCTCGAGACCGGCCGCCGAATCCTCGAGGGTGATCTTCAGCTCGTACTGGAGGTCCTCCCCGCGCGCGGCGCGCGAGCCGCGCCCTCGGCCACCCCCGGAGAAGAAGTTCTCGAAGATGTCCTCGAAGAGGGTGCCGAAGCCCGTGTCGCCGAACCCGGGGCCGCCCGGTCCGGCAGTCCCGAAGCGGTCGAAGTGCGCCCGCTTGTCGGGATCGGACAGCACGGCGTACGCCTCGTTCACCTCCTTGAACCGCGCCTCGGCGTTCTTGTCATCGCGGTTGCGATCGGGATGGAACTGCATCGCGAGCTGACGGTAGGCCTTCTTGATCTCGGCCTCGCCGGCGTTGCGCGCAATGCCGAGGACCTCGTAGTAGTCGCGCGGCACCGGACTCAGGCGTCCTCGTCCGGCGCGGCGGCGACGGATACGAGCGCGGCACGCAACACGCGGTTGTGCAGCTGGTAGCCCGGCAACGTCTCGCCGATGACGGTGCCCGGCCTGGCGTCCGTACTCACCACACGGGCGATCGCCTCGTGTCGCGTCGGATCGAAGGGGTGGCCGAGGGCGGAGTATCGCGTGACGCCCGCGCGCTCCAGCACCTTGAGGAGCTCGCGCTGGATCAGTTCGACGCCCCCGACGACGCCGGAGACCTCTCCGGTCCCTCGCGCCGCCTCGAGCGCCCGGTCCAGGTTGTCGAGCACAGGGACGAGGTCGCGGAGCAGCGACTCGTTCGCGTAGCGGATGTACTCTTCGCGTTCCCGCTGCGTCCGCCGCTTGATGTTCTCGACTTCGGCGAGCGCGCGAAGCAGCCGGTCCTGCTTTTCCTCAACCTGCCGCCTCAGCTCCTCGACCGTCTCGGCCCGCGCCTCTGCGGACGGAGCGGACTCGAGAGGCTCGGGGTTACGCACATTCGATTCGTCCATAACAGGTGAATTATAGCAGCGTCGTAGCGCAGTCTCGGAGGGTGAGCGGGGTCGGGGAGCGGGGCGGGTGTCGCCCGGGATCCGTGTAGTCAGCGTCGCCCCCGCGCAGAGCGTCAGAATCTACTGATCCGGATTTCAGCCGTCGGATCCCGGGCGACACCCGTCCCCGACCCCGCTCACCCTCCGACTCAAGCGCTACGACGGCAGATAGAGATCCTGACGGACGCGGGAGAGAGCGTCCGTGACGTGCCGAGCCGTCTCGTTGACGATGGAGATGACCTCAGGATACGGCAACCGCCGCGGCCCGACGACGCCGAGGATGCCGATGACCTGGTCGCGGTAGGTGTAGGTCGAGGTGATCAGCGTGCACTCGCGCATCTCGGCTACCGGGTTTTCCTCGCCGATCGTCACGTTCAGCCCCTCGCCACCGGCGAGCATCGTCATCAGGTCGGCGAGGCGCTCCTTCTGCTCGAAGGTCCGGAGCAGCTCGCGCGTCGTGTCGAGGTTCCAGAACTCCGGATGGTCGAGCATGTTGATCGCGCCGCTGACATAGAGGGTGCGGCCCCGCAGCAGCACGACGATCTGCTCGATGACGCCGCGCGCCCGCGTGTGGAGAGCGTCGAGGGGATCGCTGGGCGTCGTCTCCATGTCGACGACGTCCTGGACGGTGCGGCCGCAGTATCGGCGGTTCAGCTCGCGCCCCACGGCGCGTACCTCCTCGGCGGCGAACGGCGGGTCGAGCGTCACCGCGCGGGCGGTGACCCACCCCGCGTCGGTGACGAGGACGGCCAGCGCGCGATCGTCCTCGAGCGGGATGAGGTCGACCCGCGCGAGCGTCGTCTGCTTGAGCGGCGGCGCGAGCAGGAGGCCCGTCAGCTTCGTGGCGCTCGACAGATGCGACGACGTCCGCTCCATGAATCCGTCGATCCCGGACCGGCGGGTCGGCAGGCTTTCACCGGGCACCGCGCCCTTTGGGCCCGGCGCCGGCGGAAAGGACTCCACGTAGAAGCGGTAGGCCTTATCCGTCGGTACCCGGCCCGCGCTCGTGTGCGGCTGGACCAGATAGCCCATCTCCTCGAGATCGGCCATCACGTTGCGCAACGTCGCCGCCGAGAGGTTCGGGAAGTGACGCTGGGCCAGAACGCGGGAGCCGACCGGCTCGGTCGAGTCGATGTACTCGCGGATGACCGCAACCAGTACGTCTCGATGACGGGCATCCATCGCCCGGAATTATAGCAATTCGACGAAGAGCGCGTCGGAGAGGAGGAACCCCGCCTCGGTGAGGCGGACGCGGTCGCCGGTGTCGACCAGCAGCGCCTGCGCGCGCCAGGTCTCGATCCGCCGACGGAGGTCTCGCTCACCGTCGAGCCGCGGCTCGAGCCACGCCGTGGGGACGCCGTCGGCCGTCCGGAGACCGAGGATCAGTCGCTCGGTGAGGCGCTGCCGCGGCGTGAGCTGCTCCGCGGACGCGACGGGCAGGGCGCCGTCCGCGAGCGCCTCGCAATAGCGCGGGGTGGCCTTCACGTTCTGGTAGCGCACCCGCCCCAAAAATCCACAGGCGCCCGGCCCGGCGGCCAGGTATTCGGCGGCATGCCAGTAGATCTGGTTGTGGCGCGAGCGGAAGCGGGGCCGCGCGTAGTTGGAGATCTCGTAGTGCTCCAGGCCGTGCGCCGCCGCGGCGTGCGCGAGCCGCCAATACTGGTCGATTTGCTCCTGCTCTGCCGGCAGACCTTCGATGCCGGTCGTGCCCCAGAGGCTGCCGGCGTCAAGGGTCAGGCCGTAGGCCGAAAGATGGTCGGGCCCCCAGTCGAGCACCGCGTCGACGGCCCGCGTCCATCCGTCGAGGTCGAGACCGGGCAGGCCGTACATCAGGTCGACGCTCAGGTTGGCGCACCCCGCCTCCCGCGCCGCCTCGAACGCAGCGCGGGCGCCGCGCGCGTCGTGGAGGCGGCCGAGCCGCGGGAGGATCGAGTCGTCGAGAGACTGGACACCGAGGCTCAGCCGATTCACGCCTGCCGCACGATAGCCCTCGAGCTTCTGGCGCGTCACGCTCTCGGGGTTGCACTCGACGGTGATCTCGGCATCCGCGCCGACGTCGAAGCGCGCGCGGATCCCGTCGAGCGCCGCCGCCAGGTCCTCGGCGGCCAGGAGCGAGGGCGTGCCCCCACCCACAAAGACGGTCGCGAGGCGCACCCGCGCTGCCCACGGGAGCGCGCCGAGCAGATCGATCTCGCGATGGATCGCCTCGAGGTAGCGGGCCATGGCCCCCTCCTCGAGGGGCGCGGTGTTGAAGCTGCAGTAGCCGCACCGTTTCGTGCAGAACGGGACATGCACATACAGCCCGAGCGTGTCCGCCTCCGGCGGGTTCTCGGCCAACACCGACGAGAGCGCAATCTCTGCTGGTGCCGCGCCGAACGGGTTGTCCGCAGGAGCGGGGCCGGGTCGCATCTGTCTCAGGCCACCCTCGGACCGAGCCGGGCTCACGGACCCCGCTACAACAGGCCCGGGTCGCGTCTGTCTCAGGCCACCCTCGGTCAAAGCCAACCTCACGGACCCCGCGACAACCAACCGGTGCCGGCACGCGTCATAACCACTCCACTACGAAATATAGTTCGCGAGTCTCCACCAGCGGAGCCAGTGCCGGTCACCGTCCCACGACCAGTAGATGAGGAAGGCCTTCCCCCTGATCTTGTCGCGCTTGACGAAGCCCCAGTAACGGCTGTCCTGAGAGTTGTCGCGGTTGTCGCCCATGACGAAGTAGGCGTCGGGCGGCACCGTCGTGGGCTCGCAGCCGTACGCGTACCCGCAATAGGCGTCCCCCCCGCGCGCCGGGCCCGAATCGGCGTACTTGGTGTACGGCTCCTGAAGGGGCCTGCCGTTGACGAAGACCTGGTGGCCGCGGATCTGCACTCGCTCGCCCGGGGTCGCGACGATCCGCTTGATGAAGTCGCGCTTCTCGTCCTGCGGGTACTTGAACACGATGATGTCACCGCGTCGCGGATCGCGAATCGCCGGCATGCGCCAGTCGATGAGCGGCAGCTCGGGGCCGTAGAGGAACTTGTTGACCAGGATGTAGTCGCCGACGAGGAGCGTGTCCATCATGGAGCCGGAGGGGATGGTGAAGGCCTGCACGACGAGCGAACGGATGACGAGTGCCAACAGGACCGCGATCGCGATCGCCTCGGCGTACTCGCGGACGATGGACTTCCGACGCGGCTTCGGCACGACTACCTCCGTGGGGAGCGTGCGGCCCGCTTCGATCTCGATCTTTCGGTCGTCCATGGTCAGCTCTTGAGGACGGAAAGGAATGCTTCCTGGGGGACTTCCACCTTCCCGACCTGCTTCATCCGCTTCTTTCCTTCCTTCTGGCGCTCCAACAGCTTGCGCTTGCGCGTGATGTCACCGCCGTAGCACTTCGCCGTCACGTTCTTGCCCATCGCTTTGACGGTTTCGCGCGCGATGACCCGGCTCCCGATCGCCGCTTGGATGGCGACCTCGAAGAGCTGGCGGGGGATCACCGCGCGTAGCTTCTCGACGAGCGCTTTGCCCTTCTCGTACGCCTTGTCCCGATGCACGATGCTGGAGAGGGCGTCGACCGGGTCGCCGTTCAGCAGGATGTCGAGCTTCACGAGGTCGGACGGCCGGAACTCCGACAACTCGTAGTCGAACGACGCGTAGCCCTTCGAGATCGACTTCAGCCGGTCGTAGAAATCGACGACGATCTCGGCCAGCGGAAAGTCGAAGCGGATGTGGACGCGCTTGCCGTGGTACTCGAGCGACCGGTGCTCGCCGCGCTTTTCCTGGGCGAGCTTGTAGATCGCGGTCATGAACTCCGTCGGCACGAAGACGGACGATGTCACGTAGGGCTCGTCCATCTGTTCGATCCGGTCGGGTGTCGGCAGCTTCGATGGATTGTCGATGTCGAGCACCTCGCCCGCGGTGGTGCGGACCTTGTACTGTACGCTCGGCGCCGTCACGATCAGCGAGAGATCGAACTCCCGCTCGAGCCGTTCCTGGACGATCTCCATGTGCAGCATGCCGAGGAACCCGCAGCGGAAGCCATATCCCAACGCCAGCGATGTCTCGGGCTCGTACGTGAAGGCCGGATCGTTGAGGCGCAGCTTTTCGAGCGCGTCGCGAAGCGCTTCATAGTCCGTGTCCTCGATCGAGTAGAGCCCCGCGAAGACCATGGGCTTGGCGTCTCGATAGCCGGGGAACGGCACCGCGGTAGGCCGGGCGGTCTCGGTGATCGTCTCGCCGACCTTTGCGTCGGCGACCCGCTTCATCGACGCGGTGATGTAGCCGACCTGGCCGGCGGACAGCTCCTCGACGGGCCGCATGTCCGGGCTGAAGACACCGACCTGCTGGACGTCGTACGACCGGCCGTTGGACATGAGGAGGATACGCGTCCCAGGCCGCACGCGGCCGTCTGTGAGACGCACGTAGACGACCACGCCCTGGTAGGAGTCGTAGAACGAGTCGAAGACCAGCGCCTTGAGCGGCGCGTCCGGGTCGCCCTCCGGTGCCGGGATGCGGGCGACGATCGCTTCGAGCACCTCCGGGACGCCGGTCCCGTGCTTGGCCGAGATGGCGAGCGCGTCGCCGCCGTCGAGCTCGAGGGTCTCGGTGATCTGGGCCCGCGTGCCCTCGACGTCGGCCGCCGGGAGGTCGATCTTGTTGATCACGGGGATGATGGCGAGGTTCGCGTCGCTGGCGAGGTAGAAGTTCGCCAGCGTCTGCGCCTCGATGCCCTGGGCGGCGTCGATGATAAGGACGGCCCCCTCGCACGCCGCGAGGGCCCGCGACACCTCGTACGAGAAGTCGACGTGGCCGGGCGTGTCGATGAGGTTGAGCGTGTATTCCTGGCCGTCGCGCGCCCGGTACATCAAACGGACCGTGTGCGCCTTGATCGTGATGCCGCGCTCGCGCTCGAGGTCCATGGAATCGAGGACCTGATCGACCGCCTTCTTCGCGTCCATCGTGCCGGTGAGCGCGAGAAGTCGGTCGGCGAGCGTCGACTTCCCGTGATCGATGTGAGCGACGATCGAGAAATTGCGGATGCGACTCAGGACCATCAGCTCAGTCTAACACGCCGCGTCGCGCTGGCCGGGTGCGCCGTCCGGCGCCGCGAGCGGGTCGCCGGGTCCGGGCGCGCGCGCGACGCCGCCAGGCCCGGCTCACCGCGCCGACGTGACGTCAGCGGGTGAGCGTCGCGTGTTCGGGCACGACAGCGCCTGATTCCAGCACGACGTCGGGCCCCACGCGCGCGTAGGCGCCGATCGTGACGTTCGCGCCGACGATACAGTCTTGAAGGACAGCGCCGGCCCCGACCTCGACGCGCTCCCACAGGATGGCGCCTTCCACACACGCGTCCGGGCCGATCCGGGAGCCGTCGCCGATCACGGCGCCCGGCCCGACGCGGCAGCGCCGGCCGAGCGCGGCGCCCGCGCCCACGACCGACGGTGCGACGATCTGGGCTTCGGGCGCGACGACGCCACCGGCGATCCAGCTTCCGTCACGACACTCGCCTGCCGGCGTGAGCGTCATACCGGCTCGCCCGTGGAGCAGGTCGAGCTGGGCGGCGCGGTACGCCGAGGGAGTTCCGATATCTCGCCAGTACGCGGTCGGAGACCAGCCGTAACACGGGATCCCGTCCTCGATCAGCGCGGGAAAGAACTCGCGCTCGATCGAGCTCGCCCGCGCGCGCGGAATCCGCGCGAGCAACGGCGCGTCGATGAGATAGATTCCCGCGTTGATCGTGTTGGTCGTGATCTCCTCGTCGAGGGTCGGCTTCTCGCGAAACCCGAGCAGGCGTCCGCTCTCGTCCGCCTCGACGAGGCCGTACTGGCGCGGGTCCGGCACGGGCTGGAGGAAAATGGTCGTTCGCGAGCCACAGGTCTCGTGGAGCCGGCGCATCGCGGTCAGGTCGGCGTCGGTGAGGATGTCGCCGTTCAACACGAAGAGACTGCCCGAGACCAGGTCGGAAGCGTTGCGGACTCCGCCGCCCGTCCCGAGCGGCTCGCGCTCGACGACGTACCGGAGCCTGACACCCAGGTGCTCGGCATCGCCGAGCGCGGCGCGTACGTCGTCCACGCGGTACGAGCACGCCAGCACGACGTCGGAG
>WNFU01013847.1_pt1 | contig 14138 bp, 10 predicted proteins | sample 5400121 | NCBI WGS metagenome assembly WNFU01 (sample SAMN13153360, study PRJNA577476) | soil metagenome | isolation source: 100 cm soil or saprolite under grassland replicate 1 | place: USA:California | collected 2016-06-15
CGTAGAGCACCTCGCCGTTGCGGCCGCGGAACAGGTACACGCCCGGGGCACGGGGCAGCTTGTCGGTCAGGTGGACCTTGCCGTAGCTGTGCCGCTGCTGGGTCCGGATCCTCGGGAAGGTCAGCAGGTCGTTGAGGGTGAGCACGCCGAAGCCGGCGGCGCGCTCGAGCAGCGCGTGCAGCACGTCCACGGTGGCCGTGGCGTCGGTGAAGGCGCGGTGGCACGGCTGGGTCCCAGCGCGCAGGTAGCGGGCGAGGGTGGCCAGCCGAACGTTGAGGACCTCGTCGCAGGGCAGCACGACCCGGGCCAGCCGCGCGGTGCACACGACCGGGTTGGTCGCCCGCTGGTAGCCGTGCCGTTCCAGGTTGGCCTGCAGGAAGCGCCAGTCGAAGCTGGCGTTGTGGGCCACGAAGACCGCGTCGCCGAGGAACTCCAGCAGGCACGGCAGCACGACCTCGATCGGCTCGCAGTCGGCGACCATGGCGTCGCTGATCCCGGTAAGCGCGCTGATCATCGGCGGGATTGGCACCCGGGGGTTGACCAGCGCGTGGAAGGTACCCGTGACCTCGCCGCCACGGACCTTGACGGCGCCCACCTCGGTGATGCGGTCCGCGGCTGGCGAGCCGCCGGTGGTCTCTAGGTCCAGGACGGCGAACTCGACGTCGACGAGGGGCGTGCCAAGATCGTCCAGGGACAACTGGACTGCTGGCACGCTCGCGCACCTCCACGGAGGGAAGCTTGGCCGTTACCGGCCCATTCCTGCCCTTTGGCGGCTGAGACAATATGGCGAACACCCGTTCGGGTCAAGCATCCGAAAGGCCTGGCTCACCCAGGTAGGGAAACGTTCCTTGAGGTCTCGTCGGGTGCAGGCCCATCTGCAACCGTTGCAGCGTGTGAATCGAGTCGCCCGCCGGGTCACGCAAGCCGTATCGTGTGCGGCTCGCTTCACCGTTGGAGGCGCCATTGTGGTCATCAAGTCGCTCGACGAGCTGCGCCAAGCCGACGAACGCACACTGGTCTTCGCCCCCGCGGGCCTGGGGCGCATGCGCGCGGAGGACTCCGCAGAGTTCCAGCAGCAGGTAGTCGCCCAGTTCGAGCTGGCGCCGGCAGTGGCCGAGAACACCCGCCAGAGCTTCGATGACCTCCGGACGGTCTTCGGCTACGGCGTGCTGTGCTACGAGATCTTCACGTTGGTCAACGACCACGCCCTCTTGGTGTTCGAGCAGGCGCTGCGCGACCGGTTCATCGAGTTCCACCAGGGCACCGTGACGTTCGTGAACCGCAGCGGTATCGAGCGGGTGGTTGCCGCTAGGCGGTACGAGCAGGTGTACGAGTTCGTCGCCACCCACCGGGGCTGGCGGCTCCGCATCGGCGATGGGCACAGCATGCGCTTCAACGGCACGCTGTCGGGCCTGCGCACCTGGGCGCGGCAGGTCGGACTCCTTCGGGGACAGCGCAGCCGCGGCACCGAGCAGGCGCTGTCGAACCTGCGCAACTCGGTCGCGCACCCCGACGGCTACCACATGACCAGTCCAGTCAACGCCGCCCGCACCCTCAGCGACCTCGCCGAGACCATCAACCACCTGTGGGGCGTCCCAACCCCAGGCGGGCGGCTCTACCCCGCACCCATCCAGCGCGACGTCATCGTGATGGCCTGGAACGCCGCCGCGACCGAACTGCACACGGCGCTCGCCAACCAGCTGGCCGACGCCGTGGACCCAGACGACCAGCCGTGGCAGTGCGTCATCCTGCGGGCCGTCTTCCACCCCGGCAAGCGCCTCATTGACCCAGGGCTTCGCTCGTTCGACGCCCGCTTCGAGGTAACCCATTACCCCGCGGACCTGCTGTGGGGCCCGGGATCCATCACGGGCGCTGCCGCCTGGTTCGCCCGGCACCGGCCCGAGCCGGACGAGCGCGACTACCTCGACCGGACCTTCGTCGTGCGCCTCGACGGCGACGACCTGTACCTGCCCATGCGGCCCTCGGTGGCCGCCGCACTCCCAACCGGCGAGCGCATCGGCACCTGGTACGTGATCAAGGCCGACCATCCCGACGACGCCTTCAACCACGCCCGCAATCTCGTCACCGCGGCCGGCTGCACCCGCAACGGACCGTGCCGTCAGTGCCATGCCGAGACGCTCGGCATCGGTACCTACCAGGAACTAGCGGCGTTGTTCGCCCATCCCGCAGCAGACCTGACGCCGGACCTTCCACCGGACGCTGGAACACCTTGGGCCTATCCAAGATCGCGGAAGATGATCGCGCCACCAGTACACTCCAATCAGGTCGATGCGCGAACTCCCGTTACCTGACCCGCTACGCCGGGCTGGCATCGGGGAGGGCCGCCCAGATCATTGTCGGAGCGCCATGACGGTGTGATCACATCGAACATGATCGGCCACGGTGTGATTCTGCAACAATCCATGACCATGGCGATCTCCTCACCAAGCGGACTGCTTGAGATGCTGCAAGCTGGCGCCTTCCTTGATGGAGGTCGGCGCGTTCTAGGGCTGCTGAGGTAGGGCTTCACGCGGAGGCGAGGGTTGCTTCAGGACGCGTTCAACGACGCGGTCGCCGGCGGCGAACGGAACCAGAGGGCGCAGTTGCTTCTGGCCAACCATTGCCGGCACGCCAGGGTGGAGATCTCCGGCGGGACAAGCATGGTCGGGCAGATGCTCAACCTGCCCATCGGGTTAATGCAGGTGCGATGCGAGCACGCTCGACCGTCGAGTCACATGGCCCACGACCTGCTCAGCTTGGCTGTTGAGTTCTATGAGGAGAACTGCGTCGGCTGCTCGTTCCGCCAAGCGAGCGGAGCGCTGCCGACGTTGGCAGTCGAGGTTGAGGCGCGCCGTCAGGTAGCGCAGGAACGTGCCGCAGCTGCCGAGAGGGACCATGCCGAGCGCGTGGCACAGTGGGAGCGGCGCCGCCACCTACGACGCCTCGCAGTAGCGAACGAGGGCTACCCGGTACGCGATATCGCCGCATTGCTGGACGATCTCGACGCAGATCCTCGCGTGGAATGGTCGGTCGTAACAAGTCGGGCGGCGGAGGCTGGCAGGAGGCTCGTTGAGGTCGCGCGCCGGGCTCCCGAGCTGTTCACTCCGCCGCTTGTCGCGGCAGTCACGGATCTCGCCGAGACGCGCTGCGAACCCGGCACTTGCGCGACGGTGCGGCTGTTGGCACGCGCCGGCCGGATGCCCGCGCGCGAAGCACTCGAGGTCGGTCTCGCCGTCTTGGCGAGGATGCCGTTGCCGGAGGCTGGGCAGCTTCTCGCCGAGTTCACTGACCTGCTCACCGCAGAGGATCTCACCGAAGCGGTACTTAACATTGTTGTGCGCTTGGCCGCTGAACGCGAGACACCGTTCCTTGCCGATGTAGCGGCGGAGCCTGCGGCGCTGTTCGCTGCGACCGGGGTCGATCTCGTCCGCGTGACAGGCCGGCTGCTGGTGCTCCTTGGCGATGACGACCAACAGGTGCGCGCCGACGCCGCCGAGGCCGCGAAACAGCTGCTGCGGGCCGATGCGCAGCATGTGCTTGTTCTTGGAGAAGCGCTTGTGGCCAGCGTCCGTGGCGAGGACGCGCTCTATGCTGGCGAGCCCCACCCTGGCACATCTGCCTGCCGCGCCCTCGCCGAGGCGTGGCGGGGTCTGCCCCAGCAGACCCGCGCGATCATCGAAGCGGGCGCGGCCGATCTGACCGAGGAAGGCCGCGAGCAACTGTTCAAGGTCGTCGCATTCTTGGAGCGTCGGGAGCGCTGGCCAGAGCCCGACGACATACCGGCGGATGCTATGGCCGCGGCTATCGCGTTCACGCTGGCGCGACTCGCTGGCGACTGGGGGGAGAAGGTCGCTGACGCGGCGGGCCGGAAGCTGGTGGATCTGTGCCGCCGAGCGCCCGAGATCGTGGCTAGGCACCTTGATGAGGTTCTCGCTGCCCTGCTCGAACTTTGCGGCCCTGGGACCGAGTCACCGCTGCTCAACCCCGCCGCGGAGGCGCCGCGCAGCCAACTTGAGGCGTACGTCCACGGTCTGGAACGCCAGGCTCGTTCGTTCACCCGTAGCACGCGACGCAGCAACGTGGCTGAGGTCCTCGGCCGGCTCGCCAGCGTAGTTCCCAACGCCGTCCTGGATCGTGCGATGGCCTTGTTCGACGCAAGCAGTGGCGATGAGGATCGGGACCGGATGACGCGGATGGCACTGCTGGACGCGCTTGGTCACGCGGTCAAGGTCGACCTGCTGCGTCACGTCGTGCCGCTGCTCTACACCGCGTTGCTCCACGAAGACGCAGCAGTTCGTTCGGCCGCGATCGACTTGTGGGTGGCGTGCAGTCGTGCCGCTGATCGCCGGCTCCCCGCCGAGCTGTCTGCGCTTGCCTCGACGTTGCTGGCCGACGAGCACGTGGTTGTCCACCGGGCCATGCTTCGTGCTCTTCCGGAGCTTGACGTGCCTGACGAGGACCTCAGGCAGGTCCTGGACCTGACAGCGGGATGGGCACGCACCTATGCGGGCCGGGATCCCGATGTCGTTGACCACGCATGCGGTTCTCTCCTCTCTCTCGCCGCTCGGCTTGACGACGCCGACCTCGTGCTGGTCGTTCGGGCTACAGTCATCGACCTTGCGGAGCATCTGGATCCGCAGGACCGCGAACACGTACTGCTCGCGCACAGCCTTGACTCCCTGCGCGCCAGCCGCTTGTGGGCGCAGCGAGCCCTTGAGACCCTCGGCGAGCCGTTGCTGGTGGACCGCTTCAACGCGCGCGACGAGCCGCTGCTCGACGCTCTCCTCGTCGAGCCGCTCGGGCTCCGGCAGGTGGACCGTGCGGTCGCCGAGCGGGTCACTGACCTTCACCTGCCCGATTTCGCTGGCCGTGCCGAGGAGATCGTAGAGCTGCTGCAGGCCGCCGGGCTGTGGGACGACGCGGCCATACTCGCCCGCCACGTGCATGCGCAGATGCCGGATACGACCGAACACGTGGGCCGGCGGCGCCTCACCCGCCTCGTTGACGCCAGCGCAGAGTTGGAAGCAGCGGTGGCAGGGCTCACGAGCTTCGATGCGGCTGCGGCCAGCGCGAGCGTCGAGCGGCACCGCCGATACGACGACGCCATCACTGCCGTTCGCACCGCACTCTCCGAAGTCACTGTCGAGTCTGCGTCGGCGCACCTCGCGCGCTTCGTCCAGTACCTGCAGGCTCGCCTGGACACCCTCGTCGCCCTGACAGTGCGACCAGCCGTGGACGCGGCCGAGCTTGCTACCCGACTCGAGACCGCCGCCGACCCCATCCGGACCAGCGCTATCGAGCAGTCGTGGCGTGTCGGTGACAACGTACGCCGTGCCTATGCCGGTGCCCTGTCGGTCGCAGCGCATCTGCGCCGGTTCGATGCCGCAATTCGCGGCGCCGACGCCGCGGCCAGCGACCTTCACCGCGCCGCCGCCCATCGCACTGCAGACGTCCTGGCCTCCGCCCTCGATCGACCGCAGCTTGTCCCGGTGTCGCTGAGCGCCTTCGCGCAGACGGCACGGAGCCTCGACGAGGCAGCCCAAATCGACGCCGCCTGCGGTCTTCTGGCCCTGACTCCCATCCCGCTGCCGCTGGTCAACCTGCCGGCGCGAAGCAGTCGCCTAGGTCCCCGTCCAAGGCCAGATGATGCTGGGGAGGGCGAACGAGGCGTGCCCTTGGCGGTGACCGTACTGGCCATCGACGACACGCCGCTGACCGATGTGGCCGTGCTTCGTCCCGGATACGTCTACGATCTCGGGATCGACCTTCGCCTTGAGGTCTGGCCGGACTGGGCCGACCGCTGCGAGGTGCAGCTGCTCAGCACGTTGCCGCCCGACGCCCTTGTCCTGCCCGCCTTCAGGTTCACACGTGAAGCCCTCCAGACCGATGCGAACGGCGCCCGCCTAGCAGCAACTGGGACCTTGCGCTGCACTGTGGAACAACGCACCAACCGGCCACCCTTGGACTGCCCAGTCCTGGTCCGCTTCACCGGTCCAGACCACGCTGAACACGCCGACGTGGCGGGCTACACGAGACTGCGAATGCGCCCGTTCGACCCCTCGCGCGACGCGCTCACCGAGCATGCGCAAGTCGACGAGCGCCTGCTCAGACTCTTCGACCCACTCCACGATGACGCCACCCTGGACCCGGACGACGTGCAGGCGTTCTGCCGACTGTTCGCCGCCTGCGTCCGGGCAGCCCAGCGCATCATGTTCGACCGAGCGTTCCGGCGCGGCACGCGCGTCACCGAGGCCCAGTTCCACGATGAGCTTGAGCGGCACTTGCGTGCCGACCCTGAGCTCGGTGGGCGGCTCACGCGTCGGGACGCAGTCGCCGGAGGGTTCGACGACCTGCTCCACGACGACGTGATCGCCGAACTCAAGGTGGAACGCACCACACCAGTGACGGTGGCCCACTGCGCTCGTTACCTTGGCCAGCCAGTGCAATACGGCGTCGACAGGGGCAGCCGCCTGTCGGTACTCGTCGTCCTCGACCATAGCCGCAAGAAGGCACCGCCAGGCGTCCTGGAGAACTACATCGACTGGCTACTACCAGCCCACCACGGCCTGGACGACCCCCGCTACCCCAGCCGAGTCGGCGTCCTCATCATCAACACGAACCTGCCAGTCCCTAGCGCGTGGTCACGTCGCGCCATCGCCACCCGGGACAGTGAAACTAGCTGAGTCGTAACTGTTCAGGGCTGTACCGGAGCTGGTAGCCAGGGGTGGCCTTCGAACAGCTGGTGGAGCGCGGTGAGTGGGTTCATCCCGTGCTTGCGGGCGGTGGACAGGTAGCTGCGTAGGATCAAGAACGCCTCCGCGCCGGCCAGGGTGCGCCAGCAGCCGGAGATCTTTTGCTGCAGCTTCACCAAGCGCAGGTCGCGTTCGGCCTGGTTGTTGTCGAAGGGCACACGAGTGTCGTCCAGCGACCGTAAGACCTCGTCACGATGGCGGTCGAGCCGGGCCAGCAGGTTGGCGGCTGGCGAGCGCCGAACGCGGCCGCGGCGAGCCGTGCGCGGGGGTGGGTTGGCCGCCTGCCCGTCGGCCAGCAACCGCCGGTAGCGGCCATGGAGCCGGGCCCGCGCGTCGTCGTCGACCCGTGCGCAGCCGGCGGCGCGGGCCCGGTCGGCGGCCAGCTTGCCGTCGACCAGCAGTTCGGCCATGCCCGCCGCCCAACCCTGCCCCGGTTCGTCGGCGATCGCTTCGAGCTCGCGGAGCAGGTGCGCGCCGCACAAGGCGTGGGTGGCGTGCTCAAAGCGCCAGTACGGCGCCCAGCCGTCGTGCACCGCCACGCCGGCGAAGCCGGGCAGCACGCCGGCTGCGGCCATCGCCTGCTGGCCCCGCTTGGCGTGGACGGTGAACAGCGTGAGCAGGCTGGTGGAGGCCGAATGGACCCAGTGCAGTCGTCCAGCCACCCTGGCGCCGGTCTCGTCGAAGTGCGCCACACTCGCGGCAGCCAGCCCCTGGCGCACTACCTCAGCGAACCCGGCCAGCCCGGCCGCGCCCTCGGCCAGCACCGCGGCCAGCGTCCCGGTCGCCACGCTCGCGCCAAGCACGTCGCCCAGCAGCTGCGCGGCCCGGTCGACGGGCAGGTGCTGGTGCACGCACAGGTAGCACACCAGCGCGCGCACCCCCGGGCCGTAGCAGGCCGCCGCGCGGGCATGGTCAGGGAACGCCGCCGCGGTCGTCGTCCCGCAGCCGCAGCGCCGCCGCTGGGCCCGGTGCTCGGTCACCCGCAAGCGCAGCGGCGGCAGGTCGAACACCTGCCGGGCCTCGACCCCGACCACGGGCGCGTCGTCCAGCTCCGCGCCGCACCCGCCGCACCGGTCCACCGCGTGCCAGACGACCTCGTCGGGCTCGGGGACCTGGGCCAGGTGTGCGCCCGGCGCGCCGGGCTGCTTGCCAGGCCGACGCCGCACCGCCCGCTCATCGGCCCTGCGCTCGGCCCGCGCCGGCTTGCGCAGCCCGTCTGAGGACGGCGGCTTGGACGAGTTCGAGGAGTCCTTGCCCAGCCGGCACTCCAGCTCACCCACCCGGGCCTGGAGCGCGGCGATCAACCGGGCCTGCTCGGCGTTGGCCGCGCGCAACTCGGCGATGACCGCAGCCTGGACCGCGACGGTGGCTTCCAGCTCGGGGATGAGGGACGAGATCACGGCCTCCAGGACAACTGGCGGTCAAGCCCGCTTGCCCATGGGCCACACCACACCGCTACACCGGCAGCCGTCCCACGGTCAACCCGGCCGTGGCACCGCGATCAGGTTGGGTGGGATCAAGCACGCCGGATTGGCAGCCGCGGCTCAGCGAACCCGGTGGCCGGCGCGGAACACCGCCACGACCTCGCGGACCGCGTCCGCGTCGTAGCCGGGCGCGATCCTGCCCTTGCGGTCCCCGACCTGGCAGGCGTCGGCGGCCACCGAGGTGACCGCGCGCAGCGCCTCGGCACCGCTGAAGCCGCTCGAGGTCATGACCCGCGGACCCCACGGCAGCACGTCGTGCGGCTTCTGCGGCCCGATGCCGGCGTCCGAGGACATGGTGAGCGGCACCCCGGCGGCGCGCAGCCGCAGCACCCCAGCGACCCCTGCCTTGAGCAGCTTGGCGATCTGCTCGAACCGCCTGGCCAGGTCACTGCCGGGCTCCATCCCGGGCGGCGGCTGCCCAAGCGGCCGGTTCTGGGCGGCCGTCACCGACACCACCACCCCACGCGCGGCCAGCTGGTCGACCACGGCCGGGTCCTGCACCACCCCATCAGCGGTCAGGAACCCGCCGTGCTCGATGCCGTCAAAGCCGGCGGCGACCGCCTCGGCGATGCCCTGGGCGCCGTGGGCGTGCCCGGTGACCGCCAGCCCCGCCCGGTGGGCCTCCTCGGCGGCCGCCCGCAGCTGGGCCGGGCCGTACTGCGACCGCCACATCACCGACCCGGGGGTGAGGTTCCCACCGCTCACCATCACCTTGACCACGTCGACCCCGCGGGCGGCCAGCGCCCGCACCGCCGCGCGCACCCCCTCGACGCCGGCGGCCTCGCCACCAAGGAACCAGCAGTGCCCACCCGGGGTGGTGACCGGCGGGCCGGACACCAGCAGCTGCGGGCCTCGCTCGGGGTGGGCGGCCAGCTCCTGGCGCAGCCGCAGGGTGACAAAGCGGCGGTCGCCCAGGTCGCGGAGGGTGGTGATCCCGGCGGCCAGCGCCGCCCGGGCCCGGGCGCGGCAGTCGGCCAGCAGCGCCTCGTCACTGGTGTCGGCAAGGTGGCCGACAGGATCGCTGCTGGCGTCCAACACCAGGTGGGCGTGGCTGTCGACCAGGCCCGGCAGCAAGGTCGCCTCCCCAAGGTCGACAACCTCTGCCCCCTCCGGCGGGTCGGCGCCAGTGGTGTCCACGTCGGTGATGCGCCCGTCGTCGATCAGCACCAGCGGGCGGGCGCACAGTTGGTCGCCCACGCCGTCGAACAGCCGTGCCGAACGGATCGCGAGCATCCGATCCACCTCCCGGGCGCGATGACCACCAAAGCGGCATTCTAGGAAGCAGCCGCGCATGCGGGAAGGCACCCCGTGCGAGGGCACACCGGCCCGCCAGGCAGCCTCCGAGCGCGCCGCCCGTTTCCCGCCGACCGGCGGGCAGGGACGCCCGCCCCGCGCTCAATGCCTACAAGATCACGCCAATCCCAGCCCATCAACGGATCTGAGCGTCAAGCGTCGCCCCGGCAACAGGCCCTGAACAGTTACGACAAATCAAGGCATCCCCATAGGCTCCAGGTAGGAAGTCCCGCAACTCTTCCCTAAAGGTCTCCTGTCTCAGGATTGAAGAGGGCGGAAGCAATTGTCTCATGGTCGCCATCGACTGCGTCCATCAGTTCATAGAGATTGCTGGAGCCAGATATTCGGACAATGCTCAGGGATGCCCAGCCCACATCGCACGCGGTTTCTTCGTCGAGACCGTCATTCTGGGACCGAGCCCTTGCTGTAACGCGCCATTGCTCTATGTCTCTTTCGAATGAATCACTGAATGAGTGCGCAGATTGCTCCAATTCGTAGTTTAAGACAACTGCTCTTGGATGAAAAGGCACACGGTCGATCCTCCGTTTTGCAGCCATTATGTTCGGTAGCCCTTTCTCGACAAATCAAGCATCCGCTACCTTGGACTAAGGAACTCATTCAAGGCATGACGGAGGCGTTCGTCATCCTCCCTTGATGCCCATCTTACCCACTTGAAGCGCGGGCGGATTCGTGTCGCCAGCCGCTCTGCAGAAGGCGTCAGGTTTGATCTAGCTATGAGTAGAAGAGGAAGACTTCCGTGAGCTTTCCTCACGATGAGATCCTCGATGTCGGTCGCGGGGAGTGCTCTTCTCGTCGCCTTGGCTTCGATAAGCACGGAGCCATCGCCAGTATCGACTATAAAGTCGTGTCCAAGGTCACGTAAAGCCACGCTTGAGCGTATAACCGCGTCGAGGGGTAGTTCGGTCACTCCTGCGGGCATTTCAGGCAGGACGATATTAGATCGTATGATTGCGTTGGGCGGTGCCACTCTTTGCAAGGCAGCCGACACATCGCGTAGGTACCCAAGCGCTTCAGTCTCGTAGAGGTAGCCGGAGTCAACGAATCGTCCTCCAACTATGCGTTCGCTGAATGGCACTACAAGCGAGGTCGCGTGATCCCCTCTGGATAGAGATCGAATGTATGCCACTTCAGGATCTGCATCGCTTAGCAGCATCACCCTTGAGAGGTCTATCGACGCTGCTACGTCGCCCTTCTGAAGGACCGCTTGAACGCGTCTGTATGACCGCTCCTTGCCGAGTTCCCGGACCTCCGGTGAAGCGATGACTAAGCGCCAATTATCAGTGTTGGCTTCGTGAATCCAAAAGGCTGCGGAAACCTTGAAGTTGGAGGCAAGAAGCGCGTCTATGAGACTCGCTCCGCTTCTTATATCTTCTGCTACCAGTGTCGCTTGATCCACGGTAGGACTCCATGTCCCCGGGTGCCGATTGCTCGTATAAGGTCTTCTGCGTCGCTCCTGAGCCACAGAGTATATAGGGCCGCCTCGTTCCAGTCACGTACAATATTCCAATTGACCTCAAATTTCGGATTGGTGCCTGCCTCCTGCCGCAGGGCACCAATGAGACCGGCCAACTCTGCCAGTTGTTCGAGGTCATGGGTGTGAGCACTCGATACTACCCGCTTGTCCGGCAGTTCATACCGCTTGAACTTCCGAGTGATGCAAGCCTTGAAGGCACATTCAACGGAGTAACCCGCCAGGTAGTATGCGCCGGAGTACTCTCCCGACTGAAGGAGCAATCGCGCCTCCCGGAGACGAGCAGTACTCAAGTCCCTTAGGTCTGCGGTCACAGCTTGACGGCTGGTGGGAGGACGTCGGAAGTCCTGCTATCCCTCATGGATCTGGGAGCGTCGAGATGGAAACCTGGCCAAGCCGGTCATGTTCAGAGCCATCACCGGGAAGATCCATTGCGCACCAAGCGCTGGTGGCGTGGAGCATGAAGTCGTGCTTCACGCGCTCGCCATCCTTGGCCTCCATGGCACCGATGCGGAGGTTCACTCGCGCACTCCCATCGAGCGCGCATCGGCGTGAACGCGAGACCGCATCGCCGGATTCCTCCCGCTAGATTGGTGGCGCAAGACTCTCATGAGATGGGCCACGAGGTCGATGCCCGCCCGTCAGCATGCCAGAAGCTAGGCCGTGAGTCTCATTGGTCAGGCCTGAGACGGCACCAACCGGATGACGGGGCCTTCTACCAGCGGCGCGGTGTCCGGGTTGTCGCTAGCAGGGCATACTCTTCCGTGGGTCTCCATCAACGCCCGCGAGTTCGGTAGGGTAACGAAGCCATGACCCGACACACGTTTCCTTCGCCCCGCGGCTGGTACCTCGCCCATGAGGTCGGCCAGCTCGTTGGTGTCTCTGGAGACCGCATCGGTCAGTGGGCCCGGCGAGGGTATATTCGATCTTCGCACTCTGACGGTCGCCCACGTGTCTACAGCTTCCAGGACGTGGCCGAGGCGATGGTCGTCCACGAGTTGCTTGAACGTGGCGTGCCTCATCGCAACATTCGGCGCACTATCGAGAACACTCGTGCCGAGTACGGCGACTGGCCCCTGACCGCGGCTCCGCTGGCAACCACAACCGATTCCGGCCGCAAAGGTCGCCGACGAGTCATCCTTCGTCTCGAAGATGCCAATCTTGACATAGGTCACAGTCATGGGCGGCAGACCATCCTCGAATACTCGCTGCTGCAAGACATCACCGGCTTGCTTCGCCGAGGCGGTTGGGCAATTCGTGATCAACCCGGCATCGAGCATATTCAGGTAGATCCGGATCGACTCAGCGGTCGTCCAACAATCCGCGATCGTCGTATAGCCGCCTCGAAGGTCGCCGAGTTGGCGAGGAGTGGATTCTCGGGCCTGCGTGCGCTTCGCGAGGACTACGAACTCGGGCGGTCTGAGATTGAGGACGCGGTGCGTTGGCACGATCAGGTACTTCAATACGACCAAGCCGCATAGGCAGCACGCATGGCCGTCCTGATAATCGATGAGGCGCTCAATCCTCGACTGGCCACAGAGTTGAAGCGACGAGGCCGGGATGCGGCCAGCGCCGCCCACCTCGGATACAAGGGATTCAAGGACCCGGAACTCTTGCGAGCGATCGCCAAGGAGCATCCTGGCGCTGTCCTAGTTACCGCCGATGACAACATGCCTGCCGAGCATGCTGAAGTCCTCAGGGAGACTGAGGTCACGGTTGCGACCATTGACCCTGCCCGTCCAGCAGGCTATGTCCAAGAGCACTGGGAGTTTGAGGTCGTGCAGCGTTGGGCGCACAAGATGGCTGAACAAGAGCCCGGAACATGGCGTCGCTATGGTCGTTCGGCCAGAGCATGGAGTCCATCGAAGCGGCCGCGCGGCTCTCGCCGACCATGACCCCCCACCGCCGCCAACAAAGACCTACGGGGTGGGTGGTCCCCTGATCGATGCGATCAGTCCTGCTCAGAGGCGGATTGTCGGCCCTTCGACCACGGGCGCGCAGTATTGTGGCAACTCAAGACCACCATGGCCGCAGGTCACTGACTTGCGGCTTTTCCTATCTGGACCACGGTTGGGGCGCCATTGGGTCGCGCTGGGGTCGCCACTGCCTCCGAGCGGGCGCGCTCGTGGACGGCCTCCAGCCGCTCGGCGAGCGAGTCGAGCTCGTCCGGGTACAGGTGCCCGTAGCGGTTCAGGGTCTGCACCGCGTCCTTGTGGCCGAGCTGCTTCTGCAGCGCCTTGATGCTGGCGCCCTCGCGGATGAGCAGCGAGGCGGCCGTGTGGCGGAGGTCGTGCATGCGCAGGTCGGTGACGAGCACTTCCTTGCCGCCGCGGCGGACGGTCTGAACGCAGAGCCCGGCCTTGATCGCCGCCGGCTTGAAGTAGCGCTCCATGAGCTTGTGCTCGCGGATCGGCCCGCCGCGAGGGGCGGCGAACACGAGGTCGTCCGGCTCGTGGGAGCGGCCGGCGAGGTAGGCGGCCAGCTCGTCGCAGAGGAACCGGGGTAGCCGCACGACGCGTCGCTCGTGCGTCTTCGGCGTGCCCCAGGTGAGCTTCCCATCGACCTCGCTGAGGGCCTCGGCGACCTCGATCTTGCCGCGCAGCAGGTCGAGCCGCTTGACCTTGAGGCCGGTGATCTCCCCGGGCCGCAGCCCCGTGTAGGCGCCGACCAGCACCAGCAGCCGGTAGCGGGGATCCATCGCCTCGGCGAGCCGCTCGACCTGGACGGCGTCCAGGAAGTGCATCTCGAGCTCGGGCCGGCGGGGGAGGCCGCGCATGTTGGCGGCGACGTTGACGGCCAGTCGCTTCGCATCGACCGCTGAGTCGAGGATCATGGAGAGCACGGCGTGCGCGTTGCGGATTCGGGAGGCGCCCGGGCCGTCCTCGATGAGGGCGGCGACCCATTCGCGGACAGCCATGCGGTCGATGCCGGCCAGCGAGGCGCTCTTGAATGTCGGCAGGATCTGGTTGTCCAGGAGTTGCCGGTAGAAGTGCCGCGTGCTCGGCTTGAGCCCGGCGGTCGTCTTGTACCAGCGCTCGGCCCACTCGGCGAACGCCATCTTGCCGGCGGCCGGGTCGACGTAGGCGCCTCGGAGCTTTGAGTCCTCGACCTCGATCA
>WNFU01015534.1_pt1 | contig 14136 bp, 11 predicted proteins | sample 5400121 | NCBI WGS metagenome assembly WNFU01 (sample SAMN13153360, study PRJNA577476) | soil metagenome | isolation source: 100 cm soil or saprolite under grassland replicate 1 | place: USA:California | collected 2016-06-15
TCTTTTTGGATTAGATAAAATTCAGGATTATCTCTTTGTCTTACTACCTGAATGGGAGAAGACGTCTTGAGCTGATCCAAGTGTTAATTATCGATCTTTACTTCAGACATATTTACAAGCCTTGAAAAAAGATTTTGACTATTTCTATGATTTTGACAGCAGAAAGAAAAAGTTTGTTGCAAAAATAGTAATTGATGGAAAAGAGGCTTCGCTTGCTTGAGGGAAAAATAAAAAAGAGGCGGGCAGAGAAGCGGCTAAGAGACTATACACTATTCTTGTTGGAAAAAGGAAAAAGGGATCAAATGTTTAAAATTATTTTTGGAAAAGACTTATCTCTTTTATTGCCGTTTCCTCGTCAATAAAGGGTGTTTCTAAGATTTTTATTGCTTGTTTAAGCTTGGAGAAGGCAGCAAATTTTTTAATTCTTTCTTTTCCAATTATTCCTTTTCCTATTATTTCATGTCTATCTTTCACTTTTCCTTTCTGGAGGTCGTTTAGATGAATTACTTTAATGACTTGCGGAGAGATCTTTTGTTGAAGTGTTTGTGCTATTTCTTCAAAGGACATGTTTTTTAATACTGAAGAGACTACATGGGCGGTATCTAGGCAGATTCCGACCTTCTCCCTTTTTTTTATTTGGGAAAAAATGTTGAAAAAATCTTCTAATCTGTCACAAAGCTGATTGCCCTTTCCGGGAGAATTTTCTATTGCTAGTGTTAGTCTATTTTTTAAGTTAAGTTCGTTAATGGATTCAACGATTTTTTTGATTCCGTTGTTTCGATCAGGGTTACTTCCGGCATGGACGACCAGAAAATGAATTTTTAATGAAAGGGCAAATTTTATTTCTTGTTTTAGTTCTTTAATTGATTTGTGTCTCGTTAATTCGTCTTTACTTGCAAGATTGATTAAATAGCTGGAATGAATAACTAGCTGTTTACGGTTAATTTTAAGAGTCGTCATCCATTTATCTGCTTCTTGAAGAAAGATTAATTGTTCTTTACTGTTTCACTTTTTTTCGTTGATGTAATTTCTTGGCGAATGGGAGAAAAATGCCGCACTATTTCCTCTAAAGAGAATTCTGTTCTTAATTATCTCGATTTTTTCTTTATTCATCTTTTCTAGTTGGGTAAGAGGATACCTTTCCATTAGCGATCGCAAACTCTTTATATGTCTTCCTATTTTCATTATCTTGAGATTTTTTTTAACTTCTTTTTAATTTTTTTAGGCCGCTAGGTAAATTAATGTTTTGTTTCTTCGGAGGACGAATCTGTGATTGATTATATTACAGTCTGTCTCATAGTACTTAAATACTATGTTTCTGCACATAATTTGGGTATTGTTTTAGCTTTTCTATATTATTGAATTCTACTACTTTTTTATTTATCATTATTTTTTTTGTTTATTTTCTCAGTAGAGTTTTTGGTTTCTTAGATGGAATTTAAATTTTTTTTAATTTAAGATATAGACAATCAAAAAAAGAACACTTAATCATTGGAGGACGTTTACTTTGAATTTTGATTTTCTTAATAGTTTACAAAAGTGATCTTTTGCCAACAAAAAAATGAAGAGTTAATCATCTTCTCTAAAAAAGTAGAGTTTCTCTTCTTGTCCTTTTTTGATTTTTGTTTACAAAAAATGAAAGTTTTTAAATCCTTAGTTTTTTTTGAAGTTTGAAGAATAAGAAATTTATTCTTTGTTGATAAATAAAGGCGGGAGAAGATAAGATTAAAAATGCTTTATTAGAAGAAGATTTTCATTCGGTCTATTTTTATTTTGTGTTTAACTCTTAGATTTTGTTTTGGAAAATAGTGAAAAAAGGAGAATGTCTAGGATTTAATTAGATTATTTTGGAAAATATATTTTTTTCTTCAGAGTTATTTTTTTTATTGTGAGTTTTTTGGATTAAATTTCTCACCGCTGTAACTTGGACGAGCTAATTATTCAGTTATTTTTTGATTTATATTTTTAGTTTAATCTGTTACACGACTTGTGTTTAGCATTTAAACTTTTTGGCTGGAAAAGATTATGAATTTTTCTTTTTGATTTTAAGAAGTTAATGGTGTGGTTATTCTTCATATGATCTTTATCATGTACCATGTATTACGTTTCTAGTAAGGATATAAATAATGACAATGTCTCTTTTTTTTATTAGGTTTTTGATGGAAAGAGGGTGGTAAGATGGAATTTATGTGGTTTGTTTGCAAAGCATAAAGAGCTATCTTTTGTGCTTACTTGGAAGTTATTTTTGATCTATTTTCTCTGACAGCGACTGCTGTTTGATGTGCTAGAGAATTATAATAATTTATCAGAAGAAATCCAATAAATAACTAGAGAGAGTTTTTTGATTATCTTCTTATTTTTCCAAAAATGAATTATTCAATTATTCTCCGAAAATTTGTTTGTTTTATCTAGTATTTATTTTCTAAGCATGTTAATTTTAGATTTAATCTAAAATCTCTAGAGGTTATATTTTAATTTTTGAAGGAGTATCTTCAACCTGTAGAAATTTATCAGACTAGGGAAATTTGGTAATTTCAGATTTGAAAGAAAAAAGAGGTTCTAAAATTCAGAAGAGTGAGTTGTTATGATAATCTTATTTATAATAATAGCTTTTAAGCATCTTTTTTTCAATCTCGATTAAATTACTAGTTGATTATGAAAAAATGTTTCGTTATTCTGTCAAGATTAATTGTTTTGGAGAATTATGAAAAATTCTATAAGATTATTATAGGAAAAATGATAATTCATTTGCTGTTATTGTCTGGTTAAAGTGAAAAAATAATCTGAAATAAATAGTTAAAAAGTGAAGAAAGAAGCACTTATCAGATAAACTTATCGAGATTTTGCAGAATAAATAAGACTATTTAGTGTTTCTAAAATATTATAAGTGGATTGCTTGTGATATTTGGAATTGTAATTTTACTGAATAATCAGGGAAGAAAAAAAAAGGTTGTGGATGGGTTCATATTTTTTTGGTATAATCTCTTTTATCTCGACCGATAGTAGGTACTTTGAGTTCGATAATTTCATCGCCTGGAGTTTTTTTTGGTGATTAATGAATAAATATGTCCCTAAGGTTACTAACAGATGATAGGAGAAATGGACGGAGGAAATAAAGAAAGTAAAAAAAAAAAGACGCCTCTTTTTTTCCAAGAAATTAAAAAGAAGAAAGGGTTAGAAATAGTCGTTCCGCTGGACGAGTTTATCCTTTTTCCCGGGGAAGCAAAAGAAATTAGCTTTACTTCTGAAGAATTTGCTAGTCTTACAGGTAGTGTCGAAAATCCGAGTTCACAAACTAAAAGTTTTGAGGTCATATATTTTCCATCTGAAAGCAAGACTACTTTTAGTTTTGGGAAATGAAACATTCCGGAAACCAAACTCAGTACTAACGAGTGATATGTGGGAATAAAAACTACTGTTGAGTTTATTTCTGAGAAAGATGGTTTAGTTTTGCTTCGCCAAGTGGCTAAAAGAAGGGTAAGATTTAAAGCTGTTGAAAAGATCAGCTTAAAAAAAGCTAACAGTTTCTTTATTTATCTCGCAATGGTTGATAGTTCTTCCCTGGAGAAAAGGGATAGAGAAAAAGAAATTCGTCTTATTTTCAAGTTGAGCCAGAAGATATCAGAGGCTTTTCAACTTTTTGGTAGTATTTCCTTAAATAAAATCAAGCAGTTTTTTTCTTCCGCCGATCTCTCTTTTGTCTTAGATAACTTATGTGCTAATTTTCCATTTATGCCTACAAGAGAAAAGCGTAAGTTTCTTCTAATTGAAAATGCCGAGGAAAGATTTAATCTTTTTCTGTTCCTTTTAAAATCGGCAGATATCTCAAACAAAATAGAAGGCGAAGTTTCTCGAAAGACCACAAAATCTTTAATGGATGCACAACGAATCATAATTCTTAGGGAAAAAATTAGGGTTATTCAAGAAGAACTCAATAGGCTTGAGGGAGGAGGAAAAGAGAGTCTTAGTTGAGAGGAAAAAATAGAAAAAAAACTGAATTCTGGAGATTATCCTAAGGAAATTATCGAAAAAATCAGGAACGAGTTAAATAGATATAAAGTAACTAATAAGATGTCTGCCGAATCTCCGATTATTTCGAATTATGTAGATTGATTAATTTCTTTTCCTTGGAAGAAGTCTTCAGCTGAAAATACTAATTTTTCCAAAGCGCAAAAAATCTTGAAAGAATCTCACTATGCTCTTAAAGATGCGAAAGAAGAGATTTTAGACCATCTCGCGGTCCAGCAGCTTAAAAGTCAAGGCCTAAAAAAGGAAAGTGGATATTCTAAGATTATTTGTTTAGTTGGTCCGCCTGGAGTCGGGAAGTCTTCTTTTGCTCATGCCGTTGCCTTAGCTACTGGGAGAAAATTTGTTAAGATTTCTCTTGGCGGCCTTAAAGATGAATCAGAGATTAGAGGACATAGAAGAACATATATAGGAGCATTACCTGGCCGACCGGTTCAGGCTCTTTGTAGATCAGGGGTTATTAATCCTTTATTTTTATTAGACGAAATAGACAAAGTATCTTCTGATTATCGAGGAGATCCGGAAGCAGCTCTTCTTGAACTTCTTGATCCTGACCAAAACACACGTTTTTATGACAATTTTTTTGAAGAAGAGTTAGATTTCTCGAAGGTAATGTTTGTGGCTACTGCTAATTCTGTTTATTCTATTCCTCCTACTCTTCGTGATAGGTTGGATATGATTCATCTTGATCCTTATACCTTACAAGAAAAGGTTGTGATTGCGAAAGATTTTCTTGTATCCAAAGTGGCTTTGAAACTCGGAGTACCGTTTTCTCTAGTTGTGTTTACTGAAGATGCAATTAAAGACATCATCAATTTTTACACCCGGGAAGCAGGGGTCCGTGAACTAGAAAGGATGATTTCGAGAATTTTCCGGAAGATAATAAGAAAAATTCTCTTAGAAAATCAGTCATCTAATTTAGATAAAATTCACATTACTGTTTCTCAGTACCAAATTGAGAAGACTATCGGGCCGAGACGTTTTGACGAAACAAGTTCTGAAACTTCAATTGTCCCTTCAGGATTGGTTAATGGTTTAGCAGTAACTGAATTTGGTGGTGATTTAATTTTTATTGAAATTGCTTTAATTTCAAATTATGATGGCGAGAGGGCACGATTGACTCTTACGGGAAAATTAGGTGAAGTGATGAGGGAGTCGGCAGAGGTGGCTCTTAACTATATTAAGTCAAAGTCGAAAATCTTGGAAATTCCTAAAGAATTGTTTAACTATTCTGTTCATATTCATATTCCTGAAGGGGGGGTCCCAAAAGAGGGTCCGAGTGCAGGAATCGCTCTCGTTACCGCCTTGATTTCTGTTTTCAAAAATATTCCTGTTCCTCGTTCAGTAGCAATGACTGGGGAAATAACCCTTCGGGGATTAGTTTTTCCTGTCGGGGGAATTCCGCAAAAACTTGTGACTGCTTTTAATCGTCGTTACATTAAGAAGGTGTATATTCCAAAAGATAATGTGAAGGATTTGGTTAAATTATCTAGTCAAGTTAGGCAAGGGTTAAATATTGTTCCTGTTTCTGACTATTTGGAAATTTATAAAGATTTATTTGAGGGTGAGGGTGGCAGAAATAATTTAACTAAGAATTTTCAGAAAAAAGATAATTCAAAAAAATCAACTAAATCTGAAAAAAAGTTGTACTAAAATTTTGTTGTTTGAAAAGTTGAAAAAAGTAACGATAATAGAGGAAATTTCTTCTCTTATTAGAGAGAAAAAAGTTGTCAGTTATTCGCTTTTTTCAGAGTTAATTAAAAAACAAAAAAATATTGATGATTTTGAGTTGGTTGATTTTTTACGATTAATCTTTACCCATGGTTTGGATTTGATTTCAAATTGTAATTTTATCCAAGCTTTTATCGATGTTGATTTATCCAGTTCCACCGCTTCTAAGTTTAAAGCATTAAAGGAAAAAGTAGTTGATCTTGATAAACATTCGACTGGCGGTCTCGGTGATTGTCTTAGCCTCGCATTAATTCCGGTACTGTTACTAGTCAGAAAATCTATGTTTAAGCTGTCAGGAAGGTTTCTTGGAATTACAGGAGGGACAGTCGAAAAATTACTGTCAATTCCCGGGTTTTCTTTTTCAGCGGAATTAAAATCATTTTTCAATTCAGGTCTCCGAGTAGTAATCATTGAGGAAAGTAATAATTTACTACCATTTGAAAAAAGGCTTTATGATCTAAGAAGTCTTCATGGATTTTCTTCTTCGGTTCCTTTAATTGCAATGAGCATAATGGTCAAAAAACTAATTATTCCTTCTGGATTAATTTCAATAAATATTAAAGTGGGGCCTAATTGTAACGTAAAAAATTTAGAAATGGCTCTTAATTTAGCTTCTGAATTACACAAAATTGCTAGTCGGTTTAGAAGGAAGATCTTGATACTAATAGAAGAAAATATATTTCCGCCCCTAAAGTGTGTTGGTGCATTAATTGAGTTAAGGGCTCTGATGAATTTTTATGTTCGTCCAACTCTCTATCTTCGAAAGTTTCCTTTTCTTGAAAAAACAATTGCATTTCTGGGAGTTAAAGATTTATCTTTTCGTTTAAAAGAAGAATCACTTTTGCCTTTTTTTAAATTTTTTGTCCAATCTGGCGCGGGTAATTGGCAGGGGTTTTTAAAGTTAATTCAGGAATTAAATAGCAAAATAGTTTGTTCAGTGATTTCTTCTAAGACGGGATTTTTCCATTTAAAGAAGAATGATGATCTTGGGAAATTGTTTAGATCTCTGAGTTTTTCAGGTTTGTTTTCACAAAAAAATTTTGATCCTAGTGCGGGAATTGAGTTTTTCAAGGATCCAGGTCAAAAAGTATGCATAGGAGAAGCCCTATTTTCCTTGTATAGCAGTTATCCGGCGAGAACATTTGAATTTGTTAGTTCTTCTCTAGCTGTTTTTCACGTAAGTCAAACTTTAAGAAAGAGATGCAATTTTTTTGCAACTGATGGTTGTATCACAAGCGGAAGCGAGGTGAATAAATTTATTCTCAAAAAAAATTTCTAATTCTCCTCTTTTAGTATTTTTTTTATCTTGGTTATCTCGCTTTTTAAGTAGTTTCCTGCAATCTCATATAACTCTCAGTTAGTAAGATCTATTCCAATTGTTTTCAAAAGTTCTAATGAGTCCTTTGAACTTCCGAAGGAAGCAAGTTTAGATAGTTGTTCGAGATATATTCAAGAATCTTCTTTAGCAATTTTCTTTCAAAGGAAAATTACTGAAATACTTGCAAGAGCATAATTAAATACGTAGAAAGGGGAAAGAAAAAAGTGGGGAATCTTTGATCAAGAAAAAGATAAAGATTTCTCTTTTTTGCTTAAACTAGTTCCAAATATACTCTTCATCTTATCTTGGAAAATTTCTGCAAGTTGATTAGGACTATATATTTTTCCTTTTCAGTAGGAATCAAATACCTTTTTTTCAAATTCAAAATATTTAATTTGTATGAATGTACTACCGATGAATTCTTCTAGAGAGTTTTGGAGAAGATTTATTTGGAATTTTGTCTCGAGATTAAAAACTAATAATTTTTGAATAAATAAATGCTCGGTGCCGATTGACATAACTTCAGAAATTAGAATTGAGCTATCAAAATTAGGTCAATATTGCTTTTTTTTAGATAGTTTATTGTGAACTGCGGTGCCAGAGTTATTGCGCTAGATATATTTTCAGTTCAATTGATTAGGATTAGTGGCGGGGTATCGTACGAGCTACTACAATACCCTCCTTTTATTTTTGTTAATCTTGGTTCAGTATCAATAGAATTAGTTTGCAGAATTTTTTCTAAAGATTTTGAATAATGAGAACTTTTTGTGGTAATTTTCTTTATTATTCCAATTGTTTGTTGGATATTAGGATTTCAAATCTGTTGTACTTTCTCCTGAGATAAAAAACTTAATTGCCGGTCGGAGGGGTAAAAGTTTTTGAGTTTAAGGTGTTTCTTCTTTAGAAGATAATAATCAGTAACGAGAAAACTAAATTTTTCACTAAACTTGAAAAGGTTTTTAAAAACCTCGTTAGGAATAGGATCTTCCTTTAATATTGTTTCAATCGCCGAATTATATCCTCTTAATTTTGCTTCCATGGTAATGCCCTTTACCAATCCATAATAAAGAGAATTAAAGGTATTTTTGAGCTTTAAATTTCGTTGACTAAATTTTTTTGCGTATAATTTTCTTTTCTTTTGATCTTTGATTGCGTCACTTTTCTGAAGAATTTTTTGAAGCTTTTCTTCGGTTATTTCCTCTTTATGCCCATTCGTAATAGTGAAGACTTTTTGGTTATCGGCATAGTTAATATTTTGGAATAATTTGTAGAAATACTCTTTTATGCCACTTAATTCATTTATTATCTTTTCTTCTTTTTCACTGAGGAAATGTTTTTTGTTTCTTTTCAGAAGGAGAATAGTCCGTTTTCACTTTCCTTGTCGGAAAAGATTACTAAACTCGAGGAGATCATTTAATTTTTGGTCTGAAGAAGAGAGGACCTCGTTGAGAAGAATTATTTTTAGGTCATTGACTTTTTTTGTCTGAGTCTCTAGCTTTTCTTCTATTTGGATGAAGTATTGATTGGTCGTGTCAAGATCAAAAAATCGAAGATACTCTTGAAGAACTCTATTCTTTCTGAATAACTCTTCTAAATCTTCAAACTTCTGGAGAATCTCGGAAGGAGAATTAACTTCTCCCTTCTCGTTTCACCGTCTTTTAATTTTTTCTATTCTATTTGAAAGACTGATAAAACTTTTGTTTCAATCTTCTTTGCTTGCAAAAATAATTTTAGAATCCCAATGTAGGTGTTTATTGTTTGTTTTCTTCATCTTTAAGAAATTGAATAATTGTCTTTACCATAGGAGCTTTCCCTTCACCCGATTTCCAAGCACTACCAGCAACATCGAGGTGGATAAATGGAGTCTTTTTTGCAAACCACTGAAGAAAGGCTCCGGCGTGGCTAGAATTAGCACCTAATTTTCTTGGGTGCATATTTTTTAAATCTGCGATGGGTGATTTCTTCATTGCCTCTAGATGTTCATCAATTAGTGGAAGTCTTCAAATATCTTCGTTTGCTTTTTTACTTGCTAAATCAAACTTTCTGAATAGATTTTCTGATTGGGAAAAGGCTCCAGAAAAATGATGTCCGAGCGAGGTAATTATTGCCCCGGTCAAGGATGAAACTTCGATAATTTCGTTTACCCCTCTCTCTTTCGCTAATGTTATCCCATCCGCAAGTACCAAGCGCCCTTCGGCATCAGTATTCTCTATTTCAACTGTTAGACCTGATTTACTGGTTACCACTGTGTCTGGCAAAGATGCCTTTCGGGTGATAGTGTTTTCAGTGAGGAGAGAAATCGCGAGAACAGGCTTTTTTATTCCTAATTCAGCCGCAGCTAGAGTAGCAGTAGATATTATAGCTGCTCCTGACATGTCATATTTCATTTCTATTAGATAGTCGGGGAGTTTTTTCGAGTAACCTCCGCTATCAAATGTAATTCCCTTTCCGACTAAACCAGTTATTTTTTTATTGGAATTTACAAAAAAGTTGTGAGAATCGGGAAGATATTTAATAAGCAAAACTAACGGGGGGACCCTGCTTCCATTGGCTACTGATAAGTAAAGATTCATGTTTTCTCTTTTAGCAGTTTTTTGATCCATTACTTCTAGATTAATCTCTTCGCTAGAAAGATTTTTATCTTTTTTTAAATAGTCCACTCATTTTGCTATAATTTCGACGAATTTTTCTGGTGACAAGATATTAGGAGGCAGGTCCTGGAGATAGCGGCAAAGGATTCGGTATTTCAAATTGATTTCGCTACGAAGGAAGGCTGGGGACGAATTAGTTTCTTTTTTTGAATCGTTGGAGATTAACTTAATTTCTGAAAAATTCTTGATGAGACGGTTTAGTTCATCAGGTTCTGCCAGATCTCTTTTTTTGGATTTTTCTTTAAAAGTTAATCGCCCTCTTTGGCTGTTGAATTTTGCCTCTTCTAATAAATCAACTAACTTTAAAATCGTCGGGGTTAATTTTTTAAGCGTCAGTTTTTCTCAGCTATCTATCTCTATTAGTAATTCATAATTCCATTTGTCAACTATTTTGGTTAACCTCTCGACAATTTGTCTTTCGTGAAGATTTGGATTAATATTCAGTCTTAAAGAGTTATTTTTTCGATCAAAAATTAGTTGGTCAAGTTCAAAAATTTTTTTCGGATTTAGGTCAGTATTTTTATTTTTTTTCGCTTCAATTTCTGAATCTAAATCTTGAAAAAAGCTTAAAGTTATTTTCTTGCTAAGTATTCCGAATTCTTTATTAGATTTATTTTTTAGTTTATCTACTTTTCCCATTTTTTTAATTTTTTTTCCTTTGCTTTTTCTTCTCTTATATCTACTTTGGCCTTGTTTTTGGAAAATTTAAGGTTCAAAAAAATACTGACAAATTTTAGTCTCAGTATGATTAGTCTCAGTGTAAGTTAATATTAGTGTAAGATCAGTTTGATCTTCGTTTTGGCTATTCACTGATTAATCCTTTTTTTGATTGTTCACTTTTATAAAATCCAAAAAAATAGAAATAAAGAAAAATTTTCTACCTAATTATCTTTTGATTGTTTACTAAAGCTGAGCGAAGATAAGTTCATGTCCACAAAGAGCCTTTGTTAGATTATGAGGTTTAACAAGGATTTTTCTTAATGATTTTTTTATAACATAATCATTTTTTGGAGTTTTATGAAACAACAAAAAAGGAAATAGGACTATAATTCTCGATGAAAAAATTTAATTTGGATTTTTAAAAAAGGGATTCTCAGACTTTTGAAATTGTGTTTTTTTTTGTTGATATTTTACTAGAGTCGGAAAGGGATGGAGAAAAATTTGCTAGAATTATGTTATTAATCTCTGTTCGCACATTACTTTATCATTATCTCTTTAGATCTCTCAACAGTAGATAGCGGATGAGCTGTTTTTTCTGCTGGTATGTTAGTAAAAAGTGGTCATTTCAAGAATAATGAAGTTTTTAAAAATCGATTCAGAAATATTTTTCACTATAGCCAAAAATTTAGCCGAATGCTTCTAGCGGAGATAAGTTCAGCTGGGATGTCTATCAGAAACATGAAAGTAGTTATTGAAAATCCAGGAACGTTCGGTTTTATTTATGCTCTTCAAGCGGGTGCTGTATTGACCAGCTTGTTAATTTTTTCACTTTTTCAGGCAGGAATAGAGTTAAATAACTTTTGCTTTATTTCTCCTTCTTCCTGAAGAAGAAGAGGTGCTTTAGCAAGTTTGGTTTTAGTAGATAAAAATTTGTCCTCTTCTCTTCAAAAGAAAAAAGAAAATGGAAAAAAAGGTTATAATTTCAGGAGAAATGCTTGGAAGGTACTTTCGTTGGCGTCCGCACGAAAATTAAATAATGAAGTTATTAATCATAACGAAGCCGATGCGATAAACATTGGCAAATTTGCCTCTTCAGAAGAAAATGGTGGTTGTTAAGACGTTTTTAGTGCTTGGGAAGTAGGAATAATTGGTTGTTTTTTTGAAGCTAAATTTTTTTTTGATCTTCTTTTATTTTTGTACGAACACTTTTGGAAGACGTTCGTTACTTTATTCTTTTTTTAAGTTAAGAATATCCAGAGAAAACGAAAGGTAAATTTGAGTGAAGATGAAAAAGTTCATAAATAATCCGAAGAATGTTGTGAGAGAAATGCTTAAAGGGATAGCTTTTTCTAGTAAGAAATTGGTTTGAGATGAAACGAACAATGCAATCCATCGGAAAAATTTAAATTCTGAAAAAGTAATGTTGATTTCCGGAGGCGGTTCAGGTCATGAACCGGCACATGCAGGTTTTGTCGGAGAAGGATTGTTGGATGCAGCAATAGCTGGTGAAGTTTTTTCTTCTCCATCTGCTGACAAGATAAGAAATGTCATTGATAATCTCGGTAGTCAAAAAGGAACCCTTCTGATTGTTAAAAACTATGCCGGTGATGTTCTTAATTTTGCCATCGCAAAAGATACCAGTAGAATTGAACATATAGAGGCGCTTGTCGTTAAAGATGATATTTCTGGGGAAATATCCGGGAGAAAAATTGAGAGAGGTGTTGCGGGAACTATTCTAGTACACAAAGTAGTTGGAGCCGCTGCTGATAAAGGCTATTCTCTTGAAGAAGTGAAGAGAGTGGGGCAAAAAATGGCGGATAATCTAAGAACAATTGGAATTTCATCTTCGCCATGCATAATTCCTGATACCGGAAAGGGTAATTTTGAATTAGCCGAGGGGGAAGCAGAATTAGGTATTGGGATTCATGGAGAGATGGGAGTAGAACGAATAAAACTTCTTCCTGCGGACGAGATAGTTCAAAAAATGTATTCTTTTATCAAAAAATCTGAAGGATTTATTACTCCTGGTGTCGAAGTCGCTCTGATAGTTAACGGTATGGGAGGAACCGCTTTAATGGATCTTTATATAGTTAATAATTCGATCAATTCTATTTTTAAAAAGCAGGGATTAATCGTGTATAAGAATTTAGTCGGTAACTTCATGACTTCTTTAGAAATGAAAGGATTTTCAATTACTGTTGCCCGTCTCGATAACGAGTTAAAGGAGCTTTTGGATTATCCTTGTGAATCTCTAGCCTGAACCCAAAAATAAATGTGGTTAATACCCGATTTCGAGATTTTTTATTAGTTAATTTGCTTATTCGTCCAAAATTTTGATTAGTATTTCAACAAGAATGAAAGGAACAAAAAAATGAATCCAAGAGCGGTGCTAGATGGATTGATAATTCGTTTAAAAAAAAATGTTGATTTTCTCAATGAATTAGATAGATTGGTTGGAGACGGGGATCATGGAACTACCTTGGAAAGAATAGCCCAAAACCTCTCTCTTAAAAAAGAAGAAGTAGAAAATTATCCTACTCTTTTTTTTAAGCTTGCTAATTCTTTTAGTAGTAGTGGAGGAGGGGCGGCGAGCGCGTTATTCTCTTATTGTTTTATGAGAGTTTATAAGTTGGCGAAAAAATGGGAAAATTCAACGATTTTTACCGTTGAACGATTAAAAGAGATTACTGGGGAATTTGCCGATTCAATTCAAAGAGTAGGTCGCGCGAAGGTGGGCGACAAGACGATGCTGGATATCTGGTATCTATTTTTTCAATGGTTGAATTCTGTTAATTCTGTTCTTCTTGCCGACTTACCTCTTTTTAAAAAACTAGCGAACAACAAGCTAAAAAATCTTCTTGAAGATCAAAAATCTTTAGTTGCTGGAGCTGGTCGAGCGTCTTATATTGGCGAAAGAACTAAAGGGAAAATGGATCCAGGCTCAGCATCTTCTCGGATGATAATTCAATCTTTTTTGGATGCGGTTGAATAAAAAAATAGTTGGATTTATTTTCTTCTGTAAAAACTTGGTATCTAGGGCCGGACTCGAACCGGCAAGGGTTTAAAATACCCCGTAGTTTTTGAGACTACTATGTTTACCATTTCATCACCTAGATAAAATGCGATACCTATTTCGGATTATATCATTTGTGAGCATTTCCGGACGGCTGTTGTTATTAGAATCAAAATTTATTACTAGGTAAAAGAGAAAAATGGTTGACCAGCAAAAAAAAATAATAGTTACCCGATTTGCTCCTAGCCCGACAGGCATTTTTCACCTTGGAAGTTTGAGAACCGCCTTATTTAATTTCCTTTTTGCTCGTTCTCTTAAAGGACGATTTCTTCTCCGGATCGAAGACACCGATCTTCAAAGGAGTATTCCGGCTGAAGCAGAGCGGATTGAAATGTTTTTGAAATCATTTGGTCTTTTTTTTGATTCGATTACTTTTCAAAAAGAACGCTTTCCTATTTATTTACATTATGGTAATAAGCTAGTTGCTTCTGGTCTTGCTTATAAATCCTCTTCTGATAAGGGTAGATCTGTGTTTTTTCTTAATGTGAATGAATTTAGAAGGCGTTTTTTATTATCGGAGATTTCCTTTTTTGATCAATTGAGGAAGAAAAAGATTAGTTTTGATCTAAAACATTTTGGTGATTTTGTGATTATTAAATCGGATGGTTCTCCAGGATATAATTTTTCAGTCGTTATAGATGATTATTTAGCTAAGGTTACTGATGTGTTACGGGGGG
>WNFU01006922.1_pt1 | contig 14130 bp, 10 predicted proteins | sample 5400121 | NCBI WGS metagenome assembly WNFU01 (sample SAMN13153360, study PRJNA577476) | soil metagenome | isolation source: 100 cm soil or saprolite under grassland replicate 1 | place: USA:California | collected 2016-06-15
CCTCCCCAGCGGCCGCTCCAGCCGGCACCGCAGCTCCAGGCGAAGGGCCCGCCGCCGCATCTGCCCCTGCGTGTACTGGTTGGGGCCTTCCCGGTAGCGGACCGATCCCCCCAGCCCGGCCACCCGCAGCCCGGCCGCCTCCGCCACCCGGCCGTCCACGCTGATCCCGCCCGCCACCCCGGGTGGCTCTCGATGTGCCTCGGGGAACCGGATCTGGACGGAGCCCGTGAACACGGGCCCCCGCGGCCGTGGGGAGACGTCGGGGTCGTGGTTCCCCGGGACGTACAGCAGCGGCACGTTGGCCAGGGTGAGCAGGTACTCCAGATAGTCGAACGGGAGGTCGCCGCACGAGACCAGGAGGTCCGGGCGGAGCTCCGCCAGAGACTCCGGGCCGAGCGAGGAGTCGACCTCGTCCGACACCGCCAGGACCCGGACCGGCGTCACGGGGACTCCGGCCGGCTCAGGATCGAGACGCCTCGCGCTCCCGCCGGCCCTCCGAGAGATGGTCGGTGACCCCGATCACGGTGAACGGGAGGACGGGCGCGACGAGCAGGGCCAGCCCCGTCGCCATCCGGATCATCAGGAACGTGTACACCGATGCGGCCAGCACGGCGAGAGCCCGGGCCTTCCAGTTGTGGGCGTCGTCCGCCCGAAGCGCGGCCACGCCGCCCGCTCCAACTCCCGCCACCATCCCCGTCACCGCGTCGGCTGCGACCGCGGACACCGGGATGCCCACGAGGAGGGCCAGGCCCATCGCCCGGAGGACCGCCCCGGGGGCACGGGGATGCTGGGACAGGAAGGCCAGCACGATGAACACGAACGGGATCAGCGCGAGCCCGAGGGCGATCGAGGCTCCCGGATTCGGGATGCGGATCTTGGCGTCGGACCGCCCTGCCACGAGCCCGGCCAGGATCGCCCAGTAGGCCGGGACGAACAGCAGCGTGGCCAGCGTGATGGCCCGCCACTTCTTGCGGGGCGACAGGGGCTCGGCCCCCCCCGGCCCCGACTTCCGCGCGGACCCGGCCACGGGTCTCAGCCCTTCACCGACCCCGCGGTGAGCCCCCGCACGAAGTATCGCTGGAGTCCGAAGAACACCACGAGCGGGAGCGACATCGAGATGAACGCGGCGGCGGTGAGCAGCTGCCAGTTCTCGCCTCGGGCCCCCACCAGCTGCTGGAGGGCGAGGGTGAGGACTCGGTTCTCCGGAGTCCCGCCCAGGAACACGTACGCGACCAGCAGGTCGTTCCACACCCACAGGAACTGGAAGATGGCGAAGGCCGCAAGCGCGGGCACCGACAGCGGCACGATGAGCCGCCAGAAGATGGTGAAGTGGTCGGCCCCGTCCATCTTCGCCGACTCGATGATCGAGGAGGGCAACGAGCCGATGTAGTTCCGTAACAGGTATGTGGCGAGCGGTAATCCGAATGCGGTATGCGCGAGCCACACGCCGAGGAACGTGCCGCCGAGGTCGAGGTCCGGGAAGATCTGGACTGCGCCGAGCGTCCCTCCCTGGGTGTACAGGTGCAGGATCGGGATCAGCGCCATCTGGAGCGGCACGACCAGGAGCCCCACCACGAGCACGAACAGGACGTACCGCCCCCGGAACTCCATCCACGAGAACGCGTAGGCGGCGAACGCGGCGATGGTGATCGGGATCACGGTGGCGGGAATCGTCACGGCGAGGCTGTTCAGGAAGGCGCTGCCGAACCCCCCCTGGGAGAGGGCGGTCCGGTAGTTGGAGAAGGTCCATTCGGCCGCCCGGAACGGGTGGGCGAAGACCGTCCACCACCCGGTGCTGTTGACGAGGTCCTCCGGCCGGAACGAGCTGATCAGGACGCCCACGGTCGGGATCATCCAGATCAGGACGATGACCAGGATCGTGATCCGGACGAACCACCCGGCGTCGTGGACGCCGATGGCCTTCTCCTTGCGCCGAGGCGTCCCGACCTCGGGGACGGGTCCCGCCACGCTCATCGGATGGCCTCCTGCTCGCGGAACCGGCGGATGTTCCAGAGCATCACGGGGATGATGGCCAGGAACAGGACGACGGCGACCGCCGCACCTCTCCCGTTGTTCCCCCGGATGAAGAACCACGCGATCATGCGTTCGGCGATGACCACGGTTCCCCTCGGTTCGGCGTTCCCCATGACGAAGACGATGTCGAAGACCTTCATCGCGTTGATGACCATGTAGGTCAGCACCACGACGATGGTGGGGAGGATGACCGGAACGATGATCCGGCGGAACACCTGGAACTCCGAGGCCCCGTCGATCCGGGCCGCCTCCACGATCTCGTCGGGGACCGCCTTGATGGCTGCGGACAGGACCACCATGGCGAACCCCGTCTGCATCCACACCATGATGACCATGAGCAACAGGTTGTTCCACGGCTTCACGTCGAGCCACGCGATCGGGTTCTTGCCGAGACCGAGCACGACCGCGTTCAGCAGCCCGATATTGCTGCCGAACCCCTGGGGGCGGAAGCTGTAGACGAAGTCCCAGACCACCGACGCGCCGGCGAACGAGATGGCCATGGGGAGGAAGATCATGGACTTCGCCGCGGCCTCTCCCCGACGGAGCCGGTCGGCCAGCGTGGCGATGGCCAGGCCGATGGCCGTGGCGACGAGCGGCACGATCACGATCCAGCCGAAGGTGTTGCGGATCGCGGTGAGCATGTCGTGGTCGGAGAAGACGAACTTGTAGTTGTCCAGGCCTGCGAAGCCCGTGGAGTTCGCGTCCTTGAAGCTGATGATGATCGTGTTGATGACCGGGTAGATCAGGAACACGCTGAGGATGACCAGGCACGGGCCGACGAAGATGTAGGGACGCACCCCCTCCCGGAACCGGGCGGGCAGGTAGCCGACCACCCTGTTCATGGCCCAGTACAGGAAGAAGATGCCTCCCACCCCCACCACCACGGCGACGAGGACGATGAGGGCCCGGTTCGCGTTGCGATTTCGCAGGAAGTCGAACGTCACCCACAGCGCGAAGAACGCCACGATGGGGATGGCCACGGCCCCGAGGACCCGGAGGACGAAGATCCCCAGGGCCCGTCCAGGGGGGGCAGCGACGACCTCTGGGGGACCCGCCTCTGGACCCGCGGTCGGCTTCTCGGTCGTCGTGCTCACGCCGCGCCGTCCTCCTCTCGCAGGAGTCCGGTGGGAGCGGCCGGATCACGGCCGCTCCCACCGCCCATCAGCTGAGCTCGCGGGAGCTCGTGCCTAGCTGGTCGGCCAGCTCTTCTCGATGTCGCTCAACACACCCTCGAGCGAGTCCGGCCCGCCCTGCATGTACTTGACCATCCCGGTCCAGAAGCTCCCCGCGCCGACCGCGGAGGGCATCTGGTCGGATGCGTCGAACCGGGCGCTGCCGTCGTTGATGGCCGCGGTGATGACCTGGGAAGCGCCCGCGAGGATGTCGTTCGCGTAGCAGTCCGGCCCCACGTTCACGTTCGGGGAGACCCGGGAGGTGGACTCGCTTCCTCCCTGGTCGCACTGGACCTTCGTCCCCGAGAACTGCTGCACGAAGTCCTTCACCTCGGGGGCGTTCCGGAACACCGCCGAGAGCTCCCCGGCGATGAGGGCCGCCTGCTGGTTCGGGTCGTCGATCGTCGGGAACGGGAACCAGTCGTAGTCGACGCCCGCCTTGGCGTCCGTCGGGAAGAACGCGTTGATGAAGTTGGCCTGGCGGTGCAGCCAGCAGCCCGGCGGCTCCTGGAACATCGGGAGCGGGGCGTCGCCGAACGCGATCGACGGCGTCTGCTCGGCACCACCGAGGACCCACCCCGGGTGGAACATGACGTCGCCGAACAGCTGCCCGGCCTTCACGACCGAGGGGTCGTTGAACGGGATTTCGTGGGTCACCCACTTGTCGTAGGTCTCGGGCCCGGCCGTACGGAGCATGATGTCTTCCATCCAGTCCGTGGCCGGCCACCCGGTGGCCCCGCCGCTCTCGAAGCCGACGCACCAGGGCGTCCCGCCGTCGCTCTGGATCTGGTCGGAGAGGGCCAGCAGGTCGTCCCACGTCTTCGGGATCTGGTAGCCCGCCTTGTCGAAGTCGTCCTTCGGGTACCAGATCATGCTCTTCAGGTTGACGTTCGTGGGAATGCCGTAGTGCTTCCCGTCGAACTCCCCCAGCCCCATCAGGTAGGAGCCGAACGTCTTCTCCATCGCGCTGACGTCGAGGCCCAGGTCCTCGAGGGCGATGGCCTTCCCCGCCTTGGCCTCCTCGATCACGGCTCCGGGCTGCGGGTACATGATCACGTCCGGAGGGTTCCCGCCCTGGATCCGGATCTTCGCCTGCTCCTCGAAGTCCGCGGAGGCCTCGATGGTCGCGACGTAGTTCGCGTTCTTGTTGATGTCCGTGTCGACCACGGCTTGCAGCGCCTGTGCCTCAGTGGGCTCCATGGCGCTGAACACGCTGACCCTCCCGATGTCCCCGCCCTTGCCTCCGCCGCTGCTCTTGCTACACCCCACCGCTATCAGCACGAGCATCGCCAGTGGCAACACGATGAGCCGGCGCCCCATACCCCCTCCTTTGCCTGGTCCCCGTATTTCACTCCACCCGTTCGAACGAGTCAAAGCGAGGTTTTCCGCTCGTGAGGTCGATGCCCTCGCCCGCCCCAGTCCGGGTAGTGTCGCGGGGCATGTGCCGGAACGCGCCCGGGCAGGGCTAGTGGCGGGCCGAGGATTCCCACCCGGCTTCGCGTTCGGTGCCGCCACGTCCGCGTACCAGGTCGAGGGAGCGGTCCACGCCGACGGCCGGGGTGAGAGCATCTGGGACCGGTTCTCGCACACCCCTGGACGAGTCCAGGGCGGCCACACCGGGGACGTGGCCTGCGACCACTATCACCGCTATGAGGAAGATGTCGCGCTCATGGCCGGGCTCGGCATCTCAGCCTACCGGTTCTCCGTGGCGTGGCCCCGGGTGATGCCAACCGGGACCGGCCCGGTGAACCCGGCGGGCCTGGGGTTCTACGACCGGCTCGTCGACCAGCTGCTGGGGCACGGCATCGCCCCCCACGTGACCCTGTATCACTGGGACCTCCCCCAGGCCCTCGAGGATGCGGGAGGGTGGCCGGTCCGCACCACGGCTGACGCGTTCGCCGAATACGTCACGGTCGTGGCCGAACGCCTGGGGGACCGCGTCGCGCACATGGCCACCCTGAACGAGCCCCACGTCGTCTCGGACCTCGGATACCGCCTCGGTCTGCACGCCCCGGGACGGGCGGAGCCCGACGCGGCGCTCGCCGCCGCCCACCACCTGCTGGTGGGGCACGGGCTGGCGGTGGAGGCGATCCGGGCGGCCGCCCCCCGGACGCCGGTGGGCATCGTGCTCAACATCGAGCTGAAGCACCCGGCCAGCGTGCACGTGCTCGACCAGGAGGCCGCCACCGTCGCCCACGACCAGGTCAACCGGTGGTACCTCGACCCCGTCACGGGTCGCGGCTATCCCGAGGACGGTGCACGGGCGTGGGGGTGGAGGCGGGAGGAGGTGCCCGACGGCGACATGGAGCTGATCGCGACGCCCATCGACTTCCTCGGCGTGAACTACTACTTCCGCGACCTCGTCCGGTCGCCGCTGCTTCCCCCGGTGGAGGGCGAGCACACCCCGCGCGAGCGAACGGGGATGGGATGGGAGGTGTATCCGGCCGGCCTGACCGAGGCCCTCGAGTTCGCCGCCTCGCGGACCGGTGACCTCCCCCTCTACGTCACCGAGAACGGCGCCGCGTATCCGCTCGACGAGTCCGATCCCACCCGCGATCCCGAACGCGTGAGCTTCCTGTCACGGCACCTCGACGCGGCCCTCGCCGCGCTGGACCGGGGGGTGCCCCTGCGCGGCTACTTCGTGTGGTCGCTGCTCGACAACTTCGAGTGGGCGCACGGGTACACGCAGCGGTTCGGGATCGTCCACGTGGACTTCGAGACCCTCGAGCGGCGGGTGCGCGACAGCGCAAGGTTGTGGGCGTCGGTGGCTCGTACCGGCCCGGTTCAGCCGCCGGAGGCGCCGTAGATCCCGGACCCGTCGTCCGGATCGAAGAAGTGCAGCCGCCGCGTATCGACGACCAGCTCGATCGGCTCTCCCTTCTGGGCGCGAGTCCGCGGGTTGAGCCGGGCCAGGACGGTGGACTCTCCTCCCTCCGCTTCCTGCTGGACCTTCTCCAGGGCCTCCTGGCCGACGTCGACCGCCAGCTCCCGGACGTCCTCGGTGATCGCCTGGGGAACCTTCACCCTGAAGTGGACGACCACGTCCGATCCCAGTGCCTCCCGGAGCTCGACCGTGGAGGAGATGCGCCGCTCCGGAGGCGCGTCGGACAGGAGCGATGCGTCCTCCATGTCTTCCGGCCGGATGCCCAGGACGATCTTCTTCCCCTCGTACTTGTTCAGATCGGGGCGAGAGGCGATCACGTCCTGTGGGACGGGAAGGCGGTATTCGCCGAGCTCGACCACGAGGGAACCGTCGGAGCGGGCCAGGCCCGCCTCCATCAGGTTCATCGCGGGGGACCCGATGAAGCCCGCCACGAACAGGTTCACGGGCCGGTCGTAGAGCGTCTGTGGCGTGTCCGCCTGCTGGAGGACCCCCTTGCGGATGACGGCGACACGGTCGCCCATGGTCATGGCCTCGACCTGGTCGTGCGTCACGTAGATGGTGGTGACGCCCAGATCGTGCTGGATGCGGGCGATCTCCGAGCGCATCTGGACCCGGAGCTTCGCATCGAGGTTCGACAGGGGCTCGTCCATGAGGAAGGCCCGGGGATGGCGGACGATGGCCCGGCCCATGGCCACGCGCTGGCGCTGTCCACCGGAGAGGGCCTTGGGCTTCCGACCGAGGAATTCGCCGAGACCGAGGATCCGGGCCGCGTCCCGGACCCGCTTGTCGATCTCCGCCTTCGGGATCTTCTGGAGCTTCAGCCCGAACGCCATGTTGTCGTAGACCGTCATGTGCGGGTACAGCGCGTAGTTCTGAAAGACCATCGCGATGTCCCGTTCCTTGGGGGGCACGGTGTTGACCACACGGTCCCCGATCTTGACCGTGCCCTTGGAGATGTTCTCCAGGCCGGCGACCATCCGAAGTGCCGTGGTCTTGCCGCATCCGGACGGGCCGACCAGCACCATGAACTCCGCGTCGGCGATCTGGAGGTCGAGGTTGCGCACCGCCTCGGTTCCGTCCGGATAGATCTTCCAGACATCGTCGAGAACGATCTCAGCCATATCCCCCTCCCTCGATCGAGCGGTCGGCTGGCACGATCCTCGTCCGAAACCCGGGACCGTGCAAGTCGTGGGCCCCGCCCACCCACCGTCCCGCCCGGGCCCGGTTTGCGTGGTTCGAGGGGGGTGAGGTAGGCACGGCGGATGAAGACCACGCAGGCTCCGTGGCCGGGCGACTGGTGGCACGGTCGCGTCCTGTACCAGGTGTACGTGCGGTCCTTCCAGGACTCCACCGGCGACGGCATCGGCGACCTCCAGGGCGTGATCGATCGGCTCGACCACCTGGAGTGGCTCGGCGTGAGCGGCCTGTGGCTCAGCCCCACCATGCCCTCGCCGGACCGGGACTGGGGCTACGACGTCTCGGACTACCGCTCCGTCCACCCCGACCTCGGCGACATGGAGACGCTCGACCAGCTGGTGCACGAGGCCGGCCGGCGGGGGATCCGCGTCCTGCTCGATCTGGTGCCGAACCACACCAGCGACCAGCATCCGTGGTTCGTCGACTCGCGGTCGTCTCGCGATGCCACCCATCGCGACCGGTACGTGTGGGCGGACCCGGGGCCGGGCGGGGGGGCGCCGAACAACTGGCTGTCGGGGTTCGGCGGGCCGGCCTGGACGTTCGACGACCGGACCGGACAGTGGTACCTGCACAACTTCCTGCCGGAGCAGCCCGACCTGAACTGGTGGGACGAGCGGGTGCGGGACGAGTTCGACGACATCATCAGGTTCTGGCTGGAGCGGGGGGTGGCGGGGTTCCGCATCGACGTGGCGCACGCGCTGATCAAGGACCGTGCGCTTCGCGACAACCCTCCGACCACCGACGACGACCACCCCATGATCCGCCGGCTGGGACAGCGCCCCGTCCACAACATGAACCGCCCGGAGGTTCACGAGATCTACCGCCGGTGGCGGCGAGTGGCGGACTCCTACGGTCCGGGGCGGCTCCTGGTGGGCGAGACGTGGGTCTTCGGGCTTGACCGGCTGGCCGCGTTCTACGGGGCCGGCTCGGACCAGCTCGACCTCGGGCTCAACTTCCCCCTCGTGTTCTCGGCGCTCGACGCGGACGAGCTGGGGACGGTGGTCGAGGACACCGAGCGGTTGCTCCCCTCGGGTTCCTGGCCCGCGTGGACTGGCTCGAACCACGACGCGGGCCGCTTCCCCACCCGGTGGTGCGGCGGCGACCCCGCCCGCGTTCGCTGCGCGCTGGTCGTGCTGCTGTCCCTGCGGGGCACGGCGTTCCTGTACTACGGGGACGAGATCGGGATGCCCGACGTCCCGGTGCCCCGGGAGCGGCTCCGGGACCCGGTGGGGATCGCGGGGTGGCCCCGGGAGCCCGGCCGCGATCCCGCCCGCACCCCCATGCAGTGGTCCGGCGGCCCGGGCGCCGGGTTCACGCGGGCGGGCGTGGAGCCGTGGCTCCCCCTGGGGAACGCTGCCGCCTGCAATGTGGAGGCCCAGGAAGGGGACCCCGGATCGATCCTGCACCTGGCGCGGGACCTGATCCGGCTCCGGGCCTCGACCGCCCTCGGCACGGCACCCTACCGGACCATGTTCCTGGAGCTTGGTCTGTGGGTATGGGAGCGGGGCGACCTGACCGTCGCGGCCAACCTCTCGCGTGAGCGGAAGGAGGTCAGCCTGCCTGGGACGCGGGTGCTGATCTCCAGCGGCCGGTCCCGGGATGGAGAGCGGCTCGGCCCCCGAACGGCCCTGGAGCCGTGGGAGGCGATGGTGCTGGCCCCGGACTGACAGGTCGCGCCAGCACATGGTGGAGAGAAGCCGTACCTACCGCGGCGACCCTCCGGGCCGTCCTACAATCTGCCGATAAGGGACATCGCGACGATGAGCTCCCCGGACCTTCCCCCGCACACCGTGTTCCCCGCGACCGGCCTCTCGGTCGGCCGGAGCCCCTTCCCGCCCATCGCCGAGTACGCGTTCCTGGCCGACGGGGAGGCCAACGCGCTCGTGGCGCCCTCCGGCAGCGTGGAGTGGCTGTGCCTCCCCAAGCCGGACGGCCCGAGCGTCTTCGGCTGCATGCTGGACCGCGCCGCGGGGTTCTTCCGGCTGGGACCGGCAGACCAGATGGTCCCGAACTCGCGCCGGTACCTGCCCGGGACCATGGTCCTGGAAACGAGCTGGGGGACCCGGGGCGGATGGGTCATCGTGCGCGACGTCCTGCTGATGGGCCCGTGGCACGACGAGATGGAGCGGTCCCACACGCACCGGCGGGCGCCCACCGACTACGACGCCGACCACGTCCTGCTGCGGACGATCCGGTGCGTGAACGGCGAGGTCCAGATGGTCCTGGACTGCGAGCCGATGTTCGACTACGGCCTGGTGGCCGGGCGCTGGGAGTACACGGGCTCTGACTACCACGAGGCGGTGTGCCGCGCGGAGGACGGCCCCGAACTCCTCCTCACCACCGACATGCGCCTGGGCTTCGAGGGACCCCGGGCGTTGGCCCGCACGCTGGTGAAGGAGGGGGACGTCCGGTTCTGCGCGCTGTCGTGGAGCGAGCATCCCCCGCCCCGGACCTATCACGAGGCGTACGAGCGGCTGGTGTGGACGGCGCACCACTGGCAGCACTGGCTGGACCGGGGCGAGTTCCCGGACCACCCCTGGCGCACGTTCCTCCAGCGGAGCGCGCTCACGCTGAAGGGCCTGACGTACACCCCGACCGGCGCGCTCGTCGCCGCGGCGACCACCTCGCTGCCGGAGACCCCCGGCGGCGAGCGCAACTGGGACTACCGCTACAGCTGGATCCGCGACGCCACGTTCGCGCTGTGGGGCCTGTACACCCTCGGCTTCGACTGGGAGGCCAACGACTTCTTCTACTTCGTGGCCGACGTGGCGGAGGGCGAGGAGGACCTCCAGATCATGTACGGCGTCCACGGCGAGCGCGAGCTCGAGGAGCGCGAGCTGGACCACCTCTCGGGCTACGAGGGGGCCCGCCCCGTGCGCGTCGGCAACGCCGCGTACAAGCAGCGCCAGCACGACGTGTGGGGCGCGTTCCTCGATTCCATCTACCTGCACACGAAGTCGCGGGACCACCTCCCCGAGCGGGTGTGGCCGCTGGTGAAACGCCAGGTGGAGAACGCCATCGCGCACTGGCACGAGCCGGACCAGGGCATCTGGGAGGTGCGAGGCGAGCCCAAGCACTTCACGTCCTCGAAGCTGATGGGCTGGGTGGCCTGCGACCGGGGGGCCCGCCTGGCCCGCCTCCACGACGACGTCGACCTGGCGGAGCAGTGGCAGAAGGCGGCCGACGAGATCCACGCCGACATCTGCGAGCGGGGGGTCGACGAGCGCGGTGTGTTCGTCCAGCACTACGACACCACGGCGCTCGACGCGTCGCTGCTCCTGATGCCGCTGCTGCGGTTCCTGCCCCCCGACGATCCGCGGATCCGGGACACGGTGATGGCCATCGCCGAGGAGCTCACCGAGGACGGGCTGGTCCTCCGGTACAGGACGGAGGAAACGGACGACGGGCTGTCCGGCAAGGAGGGCACCTTCGCCATCTGCTCGTTCTGGCTCGTGTCGGCGCTGGTCGAGATCGGCGAGTTCGTCCGGGCCCGGGAGCTGTGCGAGAAGCTGCTGTCCTACGCCAGCCCGCTCGGGCTGTACGCCGAGGAGATCGACCCCCGGACGGGACGGCACCTCGGGAACTTCCCGCAGGCGTTCACCCACCTGGCGCTGATCAACGCGGTCATGCACGTGATCCGGGCAGAGGAAGGCGAGGACGAGGGCTTCCACCCCCGGGGAACCTAGCCGAGCGGGCCGGCCGTCACCCCGCCAGGCGGCTGATCGCGTGCAGCTTGTTGTGCGCGTCGAGCGCCGCGACCTTGTAGGACTCCGCCAGCGTCGGGTAGTTGAAGACCGCACCGGTCAGGTAGTCGAGGGTCCCGCCGTTGCCCATGACCGACTGGCCGATGTGGACGAGCTCGGTGGCGCCGGTCCCCAGGACGTGGACGCCGAGGAGCGTGCGGTCCTGCGGCGACACCAGGATCTTCAGCATGCCGTAGGAGTCGCCCAGGATCTGGCCCCGGGCCAGCTCCCGGTACCGGGAGATCCCGACCTCGTAGGGGATGGCCGCGTCCGTGAGCTCGGCCTCCGTCTTCCCCACGAAGCTGATCTCGGGGATCGTGTAGATGCCGATCGGCAGGAGCTCCTGCATGGCCCGGACCTCCTGGCCCAGGGCGTCGAGGGCCGCGATCCGGCCCTGCTCCATGGCGGTGGCGGCGAGGCTCGGGAAGCCGATGACGTCACCGACCGCGTAGATGTGCTCGACGTCGGTCCGGAAGTTCTCCCCGAAGGAGATACGGCCACGGTCGTCGGCGGCGAGCCCCGCCTCCTCCAGGCCGAGGCCCTCCGTGGCGCCCTCCCGCCCGGCGGAGTACAGCACCGCCTCGGTGGCGATCCGCTTTCCGCTCGCCAGGACCACGAGCGCGCCCTCGTCCAGGGACTCGACGGCCGTGACCTCCTCCCCCAGGCGAAAGCTGACGCCGAGGTCCCGGAGCTGGTGCTGGAGGCCCTCCACGATCTCGTCGTCGACGAACTCCAGGATTCGCCGGCGCATGTCGACCACGGTCACCTTCGTCCCGAGGGCGGCGAACATCGACGCGAACTCGATGCCGATGACGCCGCCTCCCACCACGACGAGCGCCCCGGGGATCCGCTGGATGTTCACGAGGCCGTCCGAGTCGAAGATCGTGCGGTCGTCGAAGTCGACCGATGGCGGGCGCGAGGGCCGAGTCCCGACCGCGATGACGATGTGCTCTCCGCTCACGCGTCGCTCGCCCCCGTCGCTGCGCTGCACGGAGACCGTGTGTGGATCGGCGAACCGTGCGTCTCCCTCCACCAGGGCCACGTGGTTGCGCACGAGCTGGTCCCGGATCACGTCGATCTCCCGGCGAACGACCTCCGTCGCGCGGGCCCGGAGGTCCTCGACCGTGATGTCCTCCTTCACCCGGTAGCTCTGGCCGTAGATGCCGCGCTGGCTCAACCCGGTCAGGTAGATGACGGTCTCACGAAGGGTCTTCGAGGGGATCGTGCCGCTGATCACGCACACGCCGCCGACCTGGCGGCGCTCCACGATCGCCGCCCGCCGTCCGAGCTTGGCAGCCTGGATGGCGGCCTTCTGTCCCGCGGGCCCACATCCGATGACGAGGAGGTCGTACTCGTAGGTCATCGCTCCGTCCTTGGGCCGCGGATACCGCGACCTTAGGCCAGGGATCTCCCCCGGGGCAAACGGCTCGCGGTCGGGGGCGCGGGGACCCGGCTCGTTTGGGCCCCGAGACGGCGTGGCACGATACAGGTGCCGTGGACCTCCTGGACCTGTTCCTGATCGTGCTCATCGTGTTCGCCGCGATCAGCGGGTTCCGGCGAGGGGCGCTGTTCCAGATCTTCACGTTCGGGGGGCTGCTGGTGGGGCTGCTGATCGGCGCGTCCGTCGCGCCGAAGCTGGCCGGGCTGGCGTCGAACCCCGGATCCCAGTCGATCATCGCCCTCGTCAGCTTCCTGGCCATCGCCGCGCTCGGCGACGCGGCCGGATGGATGGTCGGCGCGCGGGTGTGGGCGGCCACCCGCTCCTCCAAGCTGGCCCCCATCGACGCCGCCGGGGGCTCGATCGTCTCGCTCGTGGCGGTGCTCCTCGCCATCTGGTTCGTGGGCCTGAACCTGGCGAACGGCCCGTTCCCGACGCTTTCTCGGGAGATCCGCAACTCGGCCGTGGTGCGAGGCCTGGCGGAGACGCTCCCACCGCCCCCGTCGCTGCTGGGCCAGGTCCGGAAGTTCCTGAACGAGTTCGGGTTCCCGGAGGTCTTCGCGGGGCTGCCGCCGGCGCCGGGCGGCGCGGTGAAGGGGCCGACGCAGACCCAGGCCAGTCGGGCCTTCCAGGCGGCGGAGCCCTCCACCGTCCGGATCGTGGGGCAGGCCTGCGGGCGGATCCAGGAGGGCAGCGGCTTCGTGATCGCGCCGCAGTACGTGATCACGAACGCGCACGTGGTGGCGGGGGAACGCTCGACCATGGTGCAGTCCCCGGATTCCGGATCGCAGCCCGGCACGACGGTGCTGTTCGACCCGCGCATGGACGTCGCGGTGCTCCGCGTGGGCTCGACGCCCGGGCCCGTCCTGAGCCTCGTCCCCCGGGAGATCCCGCGGGGGGCGGTGGGCGCCGTGGCCGGCTATCCGGAAGGGGGCGACCTGACGGGCGTGAGTGCAGCGAGCCGACGCATCATCCATGCGGTGGGCCGGGACATCTACGGCAAGGGCACCGTGACCCGCGACATCTACGAGATGCAGGCGGTGGTCCGGCCCGGGAACTCCGGAGGGCCGTTCGTCCTGGTCAACGGGAAGGTGGCGGGGCTCGTGTTCGCGGCGTCGACGACCGACCCGAAGCACGGGGGGCGTGTCAACGGGCCCATGCACCCGCTAGCCGGCTTCATGCCCCGCCCACGCGCGCGCCCCCCCTGGCCCGCCGGATCAGGGACCAGGTGACCACTCCGGCCACGGTGCCCGTCCCGATCCCCGCCAGGATCCCCGGGAGATAGCTGGGCTGATAGCCGGCGCCGCCCGAGTAGTCCAGACCCAGCAGGTTCGTGCAGACGGTGCGGGAGACGCCCACCGCCCCCGGCGTCGAGGGCGCCACGGCCGTGGCGGTGCACCCGAACGGGGCCACGAGCAGGAACCCGACGAACAGGAACAGCACAGCGGCGAGCGGTGGCCAGAACAACTCCGGCCGCCCCCTGAAGGGGGCCAGCCCGGCGAGCAGGAGCCCCAGCACCAGGAACGGCAGGCCGATGGCGATGAGGTCGAAGATGCCGAACCCGACGAGCGCCGCCACCAGCACCACGTATGCCGTTCCGACCTTTCCCGCCGAAGCCGGGCCAGACGCCGGCCCGCCCCCCGATCCGGACCGCGGGCGCGT
>WNFU01011752.1_pt1 | contig 14130 bp, 10 predicted proteins | sample 5400121 | NCBI WGS metagenome assembly WNFU01 (sample SAMN13153360, study PRJNA577476) | soil metagenome | isolation source: 100 cm soil or saprolite under grassland replicate 1 | place: USA:California | collected 2016-06-15
CGAAGGTGATCGAGATTTCCGTGGCTCCGCGGATGGTGTGCGACCGCACGCGGGTCACCCCAGGAACGACACTCACCGCTTCCTCGAGCGGGCGCGTGACGCTGAAAACCACCTGCCGCGCACCGAGCGTCGAGCCCTGCGCGACGACCGTGATCCGGGAAAAGTTCAGCTCGGGGTAGATCGCCGAGGGCAGCGTCAACGCGGCCCACACGCCGGCGGCGCCGAGCAGCCCCACGAGGAGGAACACGAACCGCCGCTGGCGGGAGAGGATGTCGAACAGCGTCACCGCGTCACCGCGTCACCGCGTCACCGCGTCACCGCGTCACCGCGTCACCGTGCGCTCGATCTTCGCGCCGTCCTCGACGCCGTAGGCGCCGGTGGTGACGACGGTCTCCCCGGCCTTGAGCCCGGTCAGGATTTCCGCGAGCGCCTCGCTCCGGCCGCCGACCGTCACCGGCCGCGCGTGCGCCACGCCCGCGCTGTCCACGACGAAGACCTGAAAGCCGTCGCCGGCGGGGACCAGCGCGGCCACGGGAACGGTCACCGCGCGGGGATGCACGGCGGTCGCAATCTTGCCGGACACCGCCTCCCCGATGCGCAGCGGGCGGGCGGGGCGGACGAGGCGCGCGCGCACCGTCACGGCGCGGGACACGGAGTCCACCGCCGCTGCGACGTCGGTGACGACCCCCTGCCCCAACGCCTCCGCGCCGCCGCCCTCGCCGGTCACCACCGTCACGTCGTCACCGGCATGAATCGCCGCGGCTTCCGCGGGCGACACATCGAGCACGATGTCGAGCGCCCCCGGGTCCGCGACCTCCACGAGCGGCTGGCTCTGATCCACCGCGGCGCCGAGCACCGCCGTCATACGTGTCACGACCCCCGCGAGCGGAGCGCGCAGCGTGGCCAGCTCCTGGGCTCGGCGCGCGGTGATCCCGGCGGCCTGCGCCTGCGCGAGGTCAGCGGCGGCCTGTTCGCTGTCCTTCTGGGCCAGAATCCCCGCCTGCACGAGCCGCACCGCCCGCGCATAGCCGCGCTCGGCGCTCACGAGCGACGCGGCCGCGCTGCGCGCCGCAGCGTCGAAGGGCGCCCGCTCGAACTCGACCAGCGAATCGCCCGCGGCGACCCGCTGGCCGGGCGTCACGAAGATGCGCGCCACCCGCGTCGGCCCCGGGGCCGACAGGACCGCGAACCGCCCCGGCCGGGGACTCACGATGCCGATGGCGGTGAGGACGTGCGCGAATGGCTGCTCGGTCGCCACGGCGGTGGCCGCCGTGACGCGCGCGGCCGGCTGCTGCTCGTCGGACGACCCCTTGCCGCATCCGGCAGCGAGGGCGGCCAGTACCGCGGCACAAGACGCGAGGAGTCTCACGGTTGATCCGCTGGGGTGCTGAGCAAGCGCAGGGTCGCGGCGGCGGCATCGGCGGCGGCGAGATCGTCGATGTAGCGGCCCAGCGCCTCGCGGGCGTTGCGGTGCGCCTCCAGCACGTTGGCGAGGGCCACCGCCCCCTCAGCGTAGGCCTGGAGCGACATCGCGGCGACCCGATCCGCGCTCGCCAGAATCTCCTGGTCCCGCCGCACCCGCGCACGCGCGGCGGCGAGCTCCCGCTGCGCCCGCGCCAGATCCGCCGCCGTCTCGCGGCGTACGAGCTCCAGCTCCGCGCGCGCCCGGTCCCGCGCGGCCGCGGCCTGCGCCGCTTCGCCGCCGCTCCTGTTGAAGAGCGGCAGTGGCAGAGCAATCCCGAATGTCGGCAACAGCCCCCGCGTCGGATTGCTCGGGTCCTGCGCCTCGACGCCCACCTCGAAGCTCGGCGCGAACAGGCTGCGGTGCACGAGGGTCAGGGCGCGCTCCTGCGAGCGGACAGCGGCGGCCGCCGCGGCGACGGGCAGCGGCGCACTCGGTGGGGCCGGCGTGCTGTCCACGTGGGCGGGCGGGACGAGCGAATCCACCAGCGCGATCGTCGGCTCCGCCGCCGGCAGGCCCATGGCCAGCTGCACCGCGAGCACGGCATCGATCGCGGCAAGGGAGTCGTCCACCGCCGCGTTCTCGAGCTGGCCGGCGTTGACCGCCGCGAGGCGCACGTCCAGCTCGCTCACGTCACCGACCTCGCGCCGCAGGCGCGCCATCGTGAGGAGGCTGTCGGCGTCCTGGGCGGTGCGGCGCGAGAGCCGCGCGTGGGCGGCGGCGGCGAGCGCTCGTGTGTACGTCGTCTCCACGTCGAAGCGGATCGCGGCGCGCGTGAACGCGAAGCCGTAGCGCGCCGCGTCGCGCGCCGCCTCCGCCGCGCCGATGCGCGCGGCGCGCAGCCACGGCAGATCGAGGGGCAGGTCCACGACCGCGTGATGCTGCGGGGCGTCCTTGGTGTAGGTCGCGATGAGCGTGGGATTGGGAAACGCGCGGGCGCTGCGCGTCACGCCCGCCGCGGCGGCGGTGTCGGCGCGCCCCAGGGCGGCGCGCGCCCCCCGGGCCAGGGCGGCCGCCACGGCCTGGTCGCGCGTCACCGGCTGCTGGGCGGCCAGCGGACCGCAGACAGCTACTAATAGAGGAAGGAAGAACGGTCGGCGCACCCGTCGAACCTAACCGCCGAACCTGTCAGGAAGCTGACGGGGGAGGCCTGTCGGGACGCACTGACTGGCTGTGACCGTCCCTTCCCCCCAGAATAGCTCGTGGTCAAGACCCTGTTGCTCGTGGACGACGACCCGTTCGTGCGTGGCGCCCTGACGCGGGCCCTGAACCGCGCCGGGGCGTTCACCGTGGTTCCGGCCGAGCACGGCCGCCACGCCCTCGAGCTCCTGGATACGGAACACGTGGACGTGATGCTCACCGACCTGCAGATGCCGGTCATGGACGGCCTGACGCTGCTCAGCCACCTCGTGCAGCGCGGACTGCGGCTCCCCGTCGCCGTCATGACGGGACACGCCATTGCGCCGGCGCTGCGGCAGCGGCTCCAGGCCTATGGCATCGCGGCCACCTTCACCAAGCCGGTGGACGTCGCGGTGCTGGCCGACGAGCTGCAACGGGCGCTCGATCCGGAGACCGCCGTCGAGATCTTCTACAAGCGGCGGGCGCGCGAGCACACCGTCGAGGAGCGGCTGCAGAGCGTATTGATGGAGGCGGCGCGCCTCCTCGACGAGCGCGGGCGTCCGGGCGCTCCGTCAGAGCCGGTCGCGCCCCCCGCTCCGGCCGCGGCGGCGCCTGCGCGGGGAGCCCCGGTCGTCGATCGGATCCCGGAGCAGGCGCTGCTGGAAGAGGCGCTGACCATCGACGGCGCCCTGGGGGTGGCGCTGGTGCACGCGACGAGCGGGATGGCAGTGGGCCACGCAGGTGGCGGCCGCGCGCTCGACATGGACGCCGCGGCGGCCGGCGCCGCGGAGGTGGCCCGGGCGGCGATCGGCACCCTGCAGAAGGACGACACGATTCAGGACATCATGATCACCCTCGGGAAGCAGTACCACGTCATCCGCTTCCTCAGACCCGGATCCGACATGTTTCTTTGCCTGGTGCTCGACCGCGAGCGCACCAGCCTCGGCATGGCGCGGCATCGACTCGCTCAGCTCGCGCGGCGGATGCAGGCGTAGGCTTGCCCTCTTGTTCCACTCCGGTACATTCGGTCCCAAGGATCGGAGTGGCCCATGGGGGAGCCATGGATCGCCCCGCTCGAGGCTGGAGATTCCGAGACCGCGTGGGATCTCTTCATCGAGCGGTACCGCCGGCTGGTCTTCAGCGCGATCCGTCACTACGCCCGTGACTACGACGATGTGATGGACGTTTTCGCGCACGTGTGCGCCGCGCTGCGCGACAAGGATTTCGCCCGCCTCCGCCGCTATCTCGCCGAGCCCGATCACCGCGCCCAGTTTTCGACGTGGTTGGTCGCCGTCGTGCGCAACCAGACGATCGATTGGTTCCGCCAGCGCGACGGGCGCCCCCGCCTCACCGCCCTCGCCGCGGCGCTCCCGCCCCTGCGCCAGCGAATCTTCGAGCTGGTATTCCTCGACGGACGCTCCCACCTCGAGACCTACGAGCTGCTGCGGGACCGAGACAAGCCCGACCTGTCTTTCCGTGACTTCCTCAAGGAATTGGGCGCGACGTATCGGGCGGTGAGCGCGGGACGCCAGGGACGATTGCTTGTCGAGTTGTCGGGTCCCCTGCCCGACCTGCCGGCCGACGCGCCGGAAGACGACCCCACCACCCGGCGGGAGCAGAGCGCGCTGCTCACCAAAGCCCTCGAGGCGCTGCCCGCCGAGGACCGCGTTGCCGTGCAGCTGTACGTCGTCGAAGAGATGCCCGCCGAGCAAGTGGCGCGGGCGCTCGGCCTCCCCAATGCCAAGGCGGTCTACAACTGCGTGTACCGCGCACTCGCCACAGTGCGCGCGTCTCTGGAACGGGTGGGGATTCACCGGGGGGACCTGTGAGAGCAATCCCGGTCGGCCTGTCCGTCCCACGGGGGCGATGCGAGGAATGAATCACCCGTCACCCGAGGACCTGGTTGCCCACTTGATCGACGCCGACTCCACGATCGCCGTGCACGTCGCGACGTGCCCCGAATGCCAGGAGCAGCTCACCTGGATTCGGGAAGCCGCCGGCCAGTTGCGGGCTGGCACCCCGTCCCGCTGGGTGGAGACGCCCCAGTGTCTGAGCGAAGCGGCGGTGGCGGCGTTCGTGGATGGCCAGACCACGGGGGCCGCCCGCGAGGCGACCGTCGCCCACCTCGCCGGCTGCGCGCGCTGCCGGGCGATGGTCGCCTCCGTAGCACGGCTCACAACGATTGAAAGCGTAGCCCGCGAGGCCCCCACCACTGCGCGTCCGTCGTGGCGTCGCTGGCAGGTCCCGGTCGCGGCGGCCGCCGCGCTACTCCTCGCCGTGCTGGCGTAGCCGCGCGGCAACAACCACGCAGCCGCGGCGCCCGTTCCTCTGGCCCCGGTGGCGGCGGTGGCCGAAGCGCGAGTGTTGCGCTGGTCCGCCGTGCCCGGTGCCGACCGCTATCACGTCACCCTGTTCGACGCGGGCGGAGGTGTCCGCTACGAGGCGCAGCTCGCCGACACGGTGGCGGCGCTCCCCGACTCGGTCGTGCTCGTCACCGGGCAGACCTACTTGTGGGGTGTCGAAGCCCGGATCGGCTGGGACCGTTGGTCCACCTCCCCCCTCACGGAATTCTCGATCGTCGGAGCCCCACGCCGGTGACGGCGCTGCTCGCCGTCCTCTTCTTGCAGTCCCCCGCCGCGGACACACTGCGCCTGCTCGCGATTCGACTCCCCGAATTGGCGCTCGTCGCCGAGACGCGGGCGCGGCCGCTCGCCGTGCGCGAAGCCGTGACCCAGGCGCTCGCCCGCAAGGACCTCACCATCGCGGGGAGGTTGAGCACTGCGTACGCCGCCGCGTGGAGCGATTCGTTCCTGGTGCGCGAGGTGGCGCGCTTCGCGGGGTGGCCGCCGGAGCGCCAGGCGGGCAAGGTCTGGGTCGACAGCGTGCGTCGGGCGGGCATCATCGTGTACGGCCGGGACGGCGCGCTGGCCGCGATCGTGGTGTGGCGGCGCGCCCTGGCGCGCGCGCAGGCGATCGGCGATACGGCCGCAATCGCGTCGGTCCTCGGAAACATCGGGGCGGGCTTTTCCACGGCCGGGCAGCTCGATAGCGCCACGACCTACCTGGAGCGCGCGCGGACGCTGGCGGAGGGGATCGGGGACGTGCGGGTGGCGGCGAACGCGATCGGCACGCTGGCTTCGCTGCGGGCGGATCGCGGCGACTTCCCCGCGGCGCACAACGGTTACACCCAGGCCCTCGCACTCCGGGAGCGGATCGGGGACACCCGCGGCGCCGCTGCCGACTACAACAACCTCGGCTTGCTGGCTGAAACAGCTGGCGACCTCACGGAAGCGCGGCGCCAGTTCGAAGCCGCTCTGGCGATCAATCGGCGTGAGGGACGCGACGACGTCGCCGCGACGAACCTCCTGAACCTCGCCGGGCTTGCGAGCCAGGACGGCAACTTCGCGCGCGCCGAGGCGCTGTACCGCGACGCGCTCGCAACGTGGCGGGCGCATGCGGAGTGGGCGGATGCGGCGGATGCTCTGCACGGGCTGGGCCAGCTGGAGCTGCGGCGCGGCGACTACCCAGCCGCCCGGGCGGCGCTTGGCGACGCGCTCGCGATCTACGACCGCACCGGCCCCCTGGCGTCGGCGCTCGCCGTGCGGCGGGCGCTGGCGGCCGCCCTCGCCGGTCAGGGGGAGCTGCAAGGCGCGGTGGACGAGCTGCGCCGCGCCCAACAGCTCGCGGACTCAGCGCGCGCGACGCCGGGAGTCCGGGCGGGAATTGCGCTGGCGCGCGCCGATCTCGCCGTGCAGCTCAACGCGCTCGCCGAGGCGGAGCGGCTGTACGGGCGCGCGGAGTTTCTGTTCCGGCAGGTGGGCGACCTTGGAGGAACCGCCGACGCCCAACACGGGCGCGGCACTCTGCTGCTCGAGAAGGGCGACAACGCGCGGGCTCAGACGCTGCTTGACGCCGCGCTGCGCTCGCAATTGGCGTCGGGGCAGCAACGCGCCGCGGCACTGACCCGCCTCTCCCTTGGCGAGCTGGCGGCGGCGCGGGGCGACACCACCGCGGCTCGCCGGCAGTTGGCGCGCGCGGCCAGCGATCTCGCGCGCCTCGGCGATCCGGTCGGGGCCGGCGCGGCGACGGGGGAGCGGGCGGCCCTCGAGGGTGCGGCCGGATTTCCCGTGGCGGCTGAGTCCTTGTACCGCGTGGCTCTAGGCCAGACGGAGGGCCAAGTCGCTCCCGAAGTCACCTGGCGCCTCCATGCAGGGCTCGCGCTGGTGGATCGGAGCCGCGGGGCGACCGATGACGCGGTACGCGAGCTGCGGACGGCGATCACCGATGTCGAGCGGCCGGGCCGGTCGCTGGCGGTCGCGGAGCGACGCTCGGGGTTCCTCGCCGACAAATGGGATGTGTACGCACAACTCGCGCTCACCGAGCGGACGCGGGGCCGGCCCGGCGCCGCGTTCGAGGCGAGCGAGCGGCTGCGGGCCCGCGAGATGCTGGAGCTGCTGACGCGTGGCCGCGTGGCCCCGGCCGACACGGCGGCCGAGCTGATCGCGCGGGAGCAAGACGTGCGCCGGCGGATCGCGGAGCTAACGGCGGGCCTCGAAACGGGAAGCGGCGGCACGGAGGGCGTCCGTGGTCCGGACATCGCCGGGGTGGGCGGCACGACCGGTGAAGCGCTGCTGCACGAGCAGGCGGACTACGCCCATCTCCTCCTCGAGATGCGGGACCAGGCCCCGCGGCACGCCGCGTTGCTGTCGCCGCCGGTCGTGAGTTGGCGCGATGTCGCGGCGCGGCTGTCGGCCGATGAAGCGCTCGTGGAATACCTCATCAGCGATTCCGCCTCGGCCGCGTTCGTCGTGACGCGGGACACACTCGTCGTCGTGGACCTGGGCACGAGCCGCCGCGACGTGAGCCGGCTCGTCAGGTTCGCCCGCGGCACGCTGGAGGGACCTCACCCCCTGACGGGGGGTGCGGCCCTGTGGCGCGCCCCGCTGCGGAGTCTCAACCAGTTCTTGATCGCGCCGCTCGAGGAGGCGGGGCTGCTCGCGGGCAAGACGCGGTTGGTGCTCGTGCCGCACGCGGAGCTGCACTACCTCCCGTTCGCCGCGTTGCTGGATAGGCGCGGGCGGTTTCTGATCGAGCGCTACGAAGTGGCCGAGACGCCCTCGGCCGGGGTGTGGCTCGCGTTGGGCGACCGGCGCCGGCCGCCGGCGACGGCCGGCGTGCTCGCCTTCGCGCCGCGGCCCGACGCGCTGCCGGGATCACGTCAGGAGGTGGCCGCGATCGCGCGGCTTGTCGGCGCGGACGCCCGCGTGCTGACGGGCAGTGAAGCGAGCGAAGCCGCGTTCCGCCGCGAAGCGCCCGGTCGCCGGGTCCTCCATCTCGCCACCTACGGCATCCTCAACAAGCCGAACCCCTTGTTCTCCTACGTCGAGCTGGCGCCCGGGGGCGACCAGGATGGGCGCCTCGAGGTGCACGAGGTGTTCGGCTTGACGCTCGCGGCGGATCTCGTGGTGCTCTCGGCGTGCCAGACGGGGCTCGGCTCCGGCGCGCTCGCCGACGTGCCAGCGGGGGACGACTGGGTGGGACTGGCGCGCGCCTTCCTCAACGCCGGTGCCGGCAACGTGGTGGCGACGCTGTGGCCGGTCGAAGATCGCGCGACCGCGAACTTGATGGAGCGCTTCTACGAACGGTTCACGACCGGGGGGGATCCCGCCGCGGCTCTCGCCGCCGCCCAGCGGGCGCTGCTCTCGGCGCCCGCGACGGCGCACCCGTTCTACTGGGCGGGGCTCGTGACGGTGGGAGGGGCCAGGTGAGCAAGAAACGGTGTGGCGTCCGTCGCGTCTTCGTCGTGGGGCTTGTCGCCCTGCTCGCCAGTTGCCTGGATGGTCGCCCCAGCTTCCTCGGACCCCGGGACCCCGCCGTCACGACGACGGCCCCGGCGGCGATCGTGTCGAACCCGGAGCCAGAGGCCGCCGCGGTCCGGGGCGGTGTTTCCCTCCGGGCGAGTAGCACGACCGACGCGGTCTACGTCTCCCTCCAGCCGGGCACGATTCCCAGCGGCGGGCTGGCGACTATTCGCAACACGCGAACGGGCACCACGTTGCCGGTCGCGATGGACGCCGGAGGCTTCGACCCCGTGCCGGTCCAGGCCGCCGCAGGCGACACGCTGGCACTCGAGATCGATCTTGTGGGGGGCGGGACCCAGTCCCTCCGGCTCACAGTACCGGCGGCGCGCCCACCGATCGTGGTGCGCACAGATCCCGCGCCCCGCAAGCGCGACGTGCCACTCAATGCCTATCTCGTAACCGTTTTCAGCGAGCCCATCAGCCCGAGCACTGCAGCGAGAATTCGGCTGTTGCTCGCTGGTGTACCGGTGAGCGGGCATGTGACGGTGACGGCCGATGGACTCCGTGCGCAGTTCCAGCCCGACGGCCTCCTCGCACCCAACGCCGACTACGAGTTGTCCATCCCTACGGATGTCACTGACTTGACTGGAGACCATATACCTCAGGTGGTGTCTGCACAGTTCACCACCGGCACCGGCGTCGCGGCGGCGAGCGTCGTCACAGAGCAGCCCGCACTGTTCACCAACCCCTTCTCCGGAGCGCTGCGCACGTTCAACATGAGCGCCGTGCGCTGGGACGATGGCAGCTTCTCCGGCAGCTTCAGCATTTTCTATCCTCAAGATGGGGTGCGCGTCTTTGGGCGCGTGCGGTGCTTCAGCATTGTGGGCGACTCCGCCTGGATCGGCGGCGTGATCGAGGGTGCGAACGACACCAGCGGCGTGCGACACGAGTCGGCCTGGCGAGTCGTCGACCACGGTCCGCCCGGCGGCGGCGTGCCCGATGAGCTCAGTCTCATGGAGGACCTTGCCGAAGACACCATCGGCACGGCATTGGATTACTGCGCCAAGCGGCCCACCGATCTTGAGGTGATCCCGCTGACCAGCGGCAACATCGTCGTGAATGGCTCGGGGCCGCCCCCACCGCCTCCCCCGCCCATGAGTGAGATCGCCTTCGCCGTATGGCCGAATGGCGGCATTCAGGTCATCAATGCCGATGGCTCGGGCGGGAGAATATTGACGACCGCGTCCGATTGGCACCCCACATGGTCACCGGACGGCACGAGGCTCGCGTTCTCTCGCGTCAAGGATGACCAATCCACCTCGGCGATCTACGTCATCAACGCCGACGGGTCCGGCCTGCGGCAGCTCACGAGCGGCGCTGTGTTTGACGCCCACCCGGCCTGGTCACCCGACGGAAGGCGGCTCGCCTTCTATCGCGATGGCGGGATTGACGTCATGAACGCGAACGACGGTTCAGGCATGACCAGGCTGACTGAAAGTGGCTATAACCCCACATGGTCACCCGACGGCACGCGAATCGCCTTCGCCAGTTCCCGCTCCGGAACCACCAGCGCCATTTACGTGATGAACGCCGACGGCTCTAACGTCAGGCAGGTGACGAACGACCCCTCGGGCGACTACGTGCCGTCGTGGTCGCCAGATGGGGGCAAGATCGCCTTCCAGCGCGGAGTCTCCGGAGTGGGCGTCATCTGCCTCATCAGTCCTGACGGCACCGGACTCACACAGGTCACGCTGTTCGGGCACACGCCGTCCTGGTCGCCGGACGGCCGGGTGATCGTATTCGAGCAGTATGGTCTCCACCTGGTGAACGTCGACGGCTCTGGGATGATGCGGCTCGGGATCGGCTTCGACCCCGCGTGGTCGCCGTTCGGCACCATGCCGGTGATGCCGCAGCCCTACGCGTCGATCAGCATCGCCGGGGGGAACGGACAGACCGGGACGGCCCTCGCGGCGCTCCCCCAGCCGCTCACCGTGTTGGTGTCGCGGGACGACGGAGCGCCAGCGGCCGGGGTTCACGTCTCGTGGTATTTGCTAAATGGCGGGCTGCCCTCGGGGCCCTCGCTGTCGTCGTATGGCTCAGTCACGGATGCATCGGGCCTGGCGTCGGTCTGGTTGACGCTCGGCGCCGCCGCGCCGCAGCAGCTCAAGGTTCACGCGGCCGTCACCGATGGCACCGGGCGGACCGCTGGCGTCGAGTTCACCGCCAACGCCGTCCCGTGAGCTCCCTTGAAGCGAGGAAACCACTAACCTCGTCTCCGCGTTGCCGCACAATCCATGTCCAACGCTCGCTGGACGGCTACGTCCTGAGGGTCGAGCCGAGCCCCTGAACCTGGTGGCGGGGCGAGCAATCCTGATCCCCCTGTCCGTCCAACGACGCCTAACAGTAGTGAGTGCGGTGCAATGGCCCCCAGCCCAGGTGTGGAGGAAAGACGATGACGCCCAGCCCTCGATGGACCCCCCTCCTTCTAGTCGGCCTTGCGTCGACCGCGTTGCTCACCGCCTGCGACGACGACCCGCTCGCCCCGTCATTCGACGCCTCCAGGGCCGGCTCCACGATCGCCGCGCCCACCAACCTCACCGCGACGGCCTACTCGTATGAGATGATCACCCTTGCCTGGCAGGACAACGCCACCAACGAGGCCGGGTTCGAGGTGTGGCGCTCGACCGATGGGCCGACCGGCACGTTCTCCCTCTTCACGACCTACCCCTTCCCGAACAGCACTCAAGGTGGCAACAGCGGCCTCCAGGCTGCGACGCAGCACTGCTACGAGGTGCGCGCCTATAACACGCTGGGCCAGAGCGGGAAGATCCGGGCCTACTCCGCGTTCTCGAACGTCGCGTGCGCGACAACCCTCCCGCTGCCGGTCCCTGCGGCGCCGTCCAACGTCAAGGCGGCACCCTGGGTGGGCGTGCTCATCCGGCTCACCTGGACCGACAACGCGTCGGACGAGAACGGATTCCGCGTCGAGCGCTCGGCGACGAGCAGCGGACCCTGGACGAGTCTGTTGACCTGGAACTATCCGAATCTCACGTCGTTCGACGACCGCTCGCCGCCCGCCGGGGAGCAGCCGGCGTGCTACCGCGTGATCGCCTTCAACTCGTACGGCGACTCTCCGGCTTCCAACGTCGCGTGCACTGCGGTGCCCAACGCGCCAACGAATCTGGTCGCGACCGGGAGTGGCTCCAACGTCGACCTCACCTGGACCGACAACTCCGAGATCGAGGCTGGATACGTCGTCTATCGGTGGACGGCGGCTAACGGCACGCCGGCCGTGGTGATGACCTTGCCCGCCAACACGACCGCCTACCAGGACCCGGGGCTCGCCGACGACACCTACTTGTACCAGGTACGCGCCACCAAGGACGGCGGGGAGTCCAATGGATCGAACAACGCCAGTGCGTCGGTGCTCACCGGACCGCCCGCGGCCGCGGCCGGCGTTGACGCCTATCCGGCCTCGAGCAATAGCATGACCATCGCCTGGCGCGACAACTCGGCCACGGAAGCGGGCTTCCGGATCGAGCGTTCGAGTGATGGCGGTCTGAGCTGGACCGCCGTGGGCACGGTCGCTGCGAACTGGACGTCCTTCTCGGAGGGGAGCCTGCCCAGCGAGCAGCCGGCCTGTTATCGCGTCATGGCGTTCAACGGTCTGGGCGACGCCCCGGCCTCCAACACTGACTGCGCGACGCCCCCGGCGGCCCCGACCGGCCTCGTGGCCACGGGCGCGGAAGCCGGCGCCATCGACCTCGCCTGGATGGACAACTCCGGCGTTGAGGAGGGGTACGCGGTGGAGCGTCTGACCGTGGAGACGTACTGCGATTGGTACTGGGACGAGTACTCCGGCTGGTACTACTACTGCTACGACTACTCGTACTACCAGCAGATCGCGACGCTGGGCTCCAACGCGACGAGCTATCACGACACGGGGCTGAATTCGGGTGACTCCCACACGTACCGAGTCGTAGCCCTGAAGGACGGCGGCGTGTCGGACTATTCCAACGAGGCTACGGCGATCGCGCCGTGAGCAGGAGGGAGGATCTATGACAACTGCATCACGAATGCTGGCTTCGCTGGCCGCCCTCGCGCTCTGCGCTGGGTGCGGGAGCGAGCCCGACCGAGGCATCGCAGGAGCACTGCTCGCGGACCACACGGCCAACTTCTCATCTTGGTCCGAGCCGGTCAGCCTCGGCCCGGCGATCAACATGGCCGGTTTCAACGACCAGCAGGCAACGCTCTCGAAGGACGGCCTGAGCCTGTATTTCGCCTCCGCCCGTCCGGAGGGCCCCGGGGACGCGACTCCCGACCTCAACCTCTGGGTCTCCCAACGCGCCTGCGCCGACGAGAGCTGCCCCTGGGGCACGCCCGTCAGTCTCGGGGCCACCGTCAACAGCTCGGTCAACGATTTCGCCCCGGCGCTCTCGCGAGACGGTCACAGGCTGTTCTTCGGTTCGGGCCGCCAAGCCGGGGGCGTCGGGTCCGGGGACATCTGGGTTTCGTTCCGAGCGAACGTGCACGATGACTTCGGCTGGGAAGCCCCGGCAAACCTCGGGGCCGGAGTGAACGCCACGGGGTTTGAAGGAGGTCCCGCCTACTTCGAGAACGACGACGCCGGCGTGCCACAGCTCTTCTTCAACAGAAACCCCTTGCCATCTAATGCCGCGGGTGACATCTACGTCAGCGAGCAGGCCGCCGATGGGTCGTTCGGCCCGGCCATCCCCGTCCCGGCCCTGAACAGCGACTCAACCGACCAACGACCCTCCGTCGCACCCAGCGGGTTAGACATCTACTTCTACTCCAACCGGCTGGGCTCGATACGCAACCCGGCTGGCTCGACGACCAACGACATCTGGGTTTCCACGCGGGAGAGCGTGTTCGCGCCCTGGTCGCCCCCGACGAACCTCGGCCCGCCAATCAACACCGGCGTTGGGGAGCTCCACCCGTTGATTGTTTCCCACGGGGGGACCGAGTGGCTCTACTTCGCGCGCAACGTGGCGACGTCTCCGGCCATCGACCTCGACCTGTTCGTGAGCACGCGGACACGACCGGGCCAAGGGCCGGAATAGCCCGGTGGGGCCGCTTTACTCCGGGGGAAGGACGCTCACAGCGCGTCGTTACCTATCCGGCGGTGGCGGGTGAGGGGTGAGTCCTACCGCCCGAACCGTAGCGCCCCCCGCACCGTCAGCGCCGACACCTGCTCGAGCCGCCGGACCATCGCCCGCGCAGGGAAATCGTAGCGCTCGAGCGAGTAGACAATGCCGACGGTGCCTTGACCCAGCCGGTACTCCAGCCCGGTCCCCACCGAGTAGGCGGTCTTGGGATGGTCCAGGCCGTTGACGGCGACCACGGGCAGGAGCGCGCCGCGCGCCACCGCTTGCATCGCCCCGCCTAGGAACGGCAGGCGGCCCTCGACACCCAGTTGCAGGGTGTTCCAGCGCTGCCGGGCGAGCACGGTGGAGTACGCGCGGCGGCACACGCCGGCAGAGAAACTCAACCCGGTTCCGGCGTGCACCCGTCCTTCCGCGCTCACCTCCCCGAGGTCGCGATTGGGCCCTCCCGGCGTGCGCGCCGTCAAAGACCCATCCCCGACCCTCACGGCGAACACCCAACGGGTGCCGACGTTCATCAACGCCTCGCCGCCGATCATCGGCCCGGAAAACCGCTCGACGCCGGACCCGGGATCGACACGCAGTTCGACCGCCGCGACGAACGCCGCCGCCTCGAAACGGCGTT
>WNFU01009097.1_pt1 | contig 14127 bp, 21 predicted proteins | sample 5400121 | NCBI WGS metagenome assembly WNFU01 (sample SAMN13153360, study PRJNA577476) | soil metagenome | isolation source: 100 cm soil or saprolite under grassland replicate 1 | place: USA:California | collected 2016-06-15
CAATGTATTTTGGCTGCTCCGCCGGCGCACTGTGGAGTATGCGGCACCTCGTGACTGGGGCGGCTGGGTTCATCGGGTCTCATCTGACCGAGCGGCTGCTCGACGCCGGGCACGAGGTGGTCGAATCTGGCGCGTCCTCGCGATCACGCGCGGTTCGCGTTTCATGAGCTCGACCTGCGGTGTGCCGATCTGGCAGCTGTGCTCGAAGGCGTGGACAACGTCTTCCACCTGGCGGCGATGGCCGGCCTGAGCACGAGCTGGAGCGACTTCGAGTCGTACATGACGTGCAACGTGCTGGCTACACAACGACTGCTCGAAGCAAGCCGCAAGGTGAAGCTGAACGCCTTCGTGCACGCGTCGACTTCGTCGGTGCACTCGCCAGCGCTCCGCTCATCGACAAACTGGTGGTGTGTCACGGCGACGCCTGCGCGCCGAACACCCTGCTGTCTGAGGATGGCCGCCTGGCCGGCCATGTCGACCTGGGAGCACTAGGCGTTGCGGATCGCTGGGCGGACCTGGCGGTGGCGTCGTGGAGCACGAGCTGGAACTACGCTCCAGGCTGGAGCGACGAGCTGCTCGAGGCGTACGGCGTCGCGCCAGATCCGACTCGGCTGGCGCACTACCGATTGCTGTGGGACCTTGGGCCGTGACTGCTACATGGCCACGAGCTTGGCCGCGGCACGCCGGTGGTCAATCGAGGCGCTTTTCGTAGCACAGGCTGACTGGATCGTCGGTGTAGTCACCAAAGGGTGGAATGCGCTCGAAACCGGCCTGCTCGTACAGGCGGATGGCGGCGTGCTGATGGATGCCCGTCTCCAGTCGGAGTGTCCGCACACCCTGGCGCATGGCGTAATCGGTCAGGTGATCGAGCAGCAGCCGAGCGAGGCCCAACCCGCGAAACCGCGGTCGCACGTACATCCGTTTGATCTCGCCGTACTCGGTCCCAAACATGGAGATGCCACCGCAGCCAGCGGGCGCGCCGTTCTCGCGGATGACGAAGAACGCAACCGAGTCGGCGATCAACCGTTGCACGCTGAACCCATGCCGGCTCTCGCTTGGATACAGCGGTTCCAGGTGCGCGTCGAGCTCCGCAATCAGGGCACTCGCGTCTGGACTTGCGGGATGTTCCGCTTCGATCACCGCAGCCAAAGCTCGGTCCTCAGCCGCGCGGAGCGCGACCGGCCGCGAAGCCGAGCCAGCTGAAGCCGGTTTCGCCGTCGCGGACGTCCTCGAAACCGGCCGCGGTAATCAATTTCGGCAGGTCGTGAACATCGTGCTCCATATGGCCGTGGATCAGCGATGTCAACGCCAGGCGAGCCAGCCCCCCACTGGGCTGCTGGAGGTCCACGATGAGCAGCCGTCCGCCTGGCTTGAGCACGCGCCGCACCTCGGCGAGGCCGCGCGACTTCAGATCGCCGGGCAGGTGGTGCATCATCAGGCTGCTGAGCACGACATCGACGCTGGCGTCGCCGAGCGGCAGCGCTTCAATCGCGGCCACGCGATAGTCGACGTCGAGGTGCGCGCGGGCGGCCTTGCGTCGCGCGACGGCGATCATCTCGGCTGACGGATCGATGCCGTACACGCGGCCAGTCGGACCGACCCGGAGTCGAGCGCGTTGCGCCAGCTCACCCGTGCCGCAGCCGACTTCGAGGACCGACTCGCCGAGCTGCAGCGCGGCCAGGTCGGCGGTGCGCTCACGTATCGCGGGTGCGCGGCCGAGCGTGAGCAGCATGACTGCCGCGTCGTAGAAACGAGCCCAGCGGAGCACGCTTCCCGACGTGTCGGCACTTGGCTCAGCAACATGGCGGTGCAAAGTCTGCATGAACGATGCGACGAACGGGCGCGGCTGGTTGTTGCGGTCCAAGGCGTGTGCATGCTGAATGGTGCGGCCGCGGGTGTCCTCGAAATGTCACATGGGGCGGATTGGCCTTCCTATCGCGAGCGTGCTGTCGCTCGCCGCGCTGCTGCTGATCAGGCCCGGCTCGGTCGCCGCCGTCTCCCCATTCATCGTCTACCGATGCGGTGATGGCTCAGCCAACCTGTGTCGCATCAACCCAGACGGCAGCGGTCAAACTGCCCTGACCAGTGATGGCCGGCCGGGCAGCTCCGCCTATGGCTCTCCGTCGCTGGCGCGCGACGGCAGTCGACTCGCGTTCAGCACACCGCCCCGCAAGCAGATGCTCTGCCTGCTGAAAGCCGATAACACTGACTGCGAGCGCGTCGTCGCGCGCGACGATAGACGCGACCTGACCGACCCAGCAGTATCGCCGGACGGCAAACTCCTCGCTGTCGCTGGCTGCGCTGAGCCGAAGCGTGTGCGCGGCGGATTGTCCGTGTACGACATGGGGAGTGGAGCCAAACTGCGCGACCTGACCGGTGGCACGAGCGACACCGCGCCAGCCTGGTCGCCAGACGGCTCGATGCTGGTCTTTACGCGGGCCAATGACTTGTTTGTTGTGCCCGCGGACGGTGGGCCGGGCGCCGATTGCGCGCTGGTGCGGGATGGTCGGGACGCGACGTGGGGCGGGAGCGCCGAAGTGGTGCTGGCAACGCCCACGCCGGTCGCGGAGCCGGTCGCGGAGCCAATCGTGGCGCCGCCTGCGCCGCCGGCGCCATCCGACGCGGACGCGGTCGCACTCGCCGTGCAGACCGCTGCCGAGCAGCTTCAAGTGCCCGCCGAGCCAGTGACCGTGCAACGTGTCGAGCCGACGGACTGGCCTGAGCTTCCCTCGGCTGCCCGCAACCCGAAAGCACCTACGCGCAGGTCGTCACGCCCGGCTACGTGGTCGTGGTGACGCCCGATGCTGGCGCCACGGAGATCCAGATCCACACCGATCGCGGCCAGAATGCTGTATCTGCTAGCGCGGCCGGTGACTTTCAGCACTTGCTGGTGCTCGCATCTGACGGTATGGACGTGTACACCCTCAACGTTGCGAATGGCCTGTACGAGCAATATGACGACGTCCCACACGATTTGATCGAAACGTTCGTCACATTCGATGACTTGATGAACCAGATTCTGGCTCGCAGTCAACCCGCGCCTCCAACCGCCGGTTGACGCACGAGTCACGTCTTGCCACCGTGGCGGCGTCTTCAGCTCGCGAGCGTTATGGCAACCGGGTGCGGATGTCGAACTGCGCTGCGAGCCGCGCCAGGTCCTGCTGATCCTTCGGTCGGGGAGGGTAGCCGGCGTGAAAGCGTGCTTGCTGCTCGACACTCAAACACGGCACCAGCTTGCCTGCGATCGTCCCGCGCGCGAATGCGTCAACAGGATAGTGGAATGAGCTCCCATGCAGGCCCGCCTGTACGCCAGACCCGTGGGCGTCGAACACAACCGGGTGCAGATCGACCTCGTGGCCGTCGTCATCCGCCATCGCAAGTCGCGTTGGTCGATGGTCGAGCACGATGCGATAGCCGAGTCGCGCAAGCGTTTCGATCGCGATAGGCTCGCAGTCGGCTCGGACCGTAAGGTCGAGATCGGCATGCTCGCGCGTCTGCTCGCCGATCAACGCATCGATGCCCCAGCCGCCGCACACCCAGACCGGTGCGTTTTGCTCGCCGAGTACGGCAAGGACGGTGAGCACGTCGAGCGCCTTCATGGACGCGTGCAGCGGTCGCGTGCGAGCGTACAGGTAAACATCGCGCGGCTCATCGCTCACGTTCGGGTGCATGGCGTAGCGTCGCAGGACTCCTTCGCGCACCATGCCGGCCTTTTCGAGCACGCGTGCCGAGGCGGAGTTGTCAACGTCGCAGATGCCCCATACGCGAGACACGGACAACTCGTCGAACGCCAGGTGAACGAGCGTCTGGACTGCCTCGGTCATGTACCCCCGGCCCCACACCGCCCGGCCGAGGAGGTAGCCCACTTCTGCTCGATAGCCGTCGAGCCGCAGCTCGATGAGGCCGATGGGTACATCCTCTTCGTACTGCGTGATCACCCACACACCCCGACCGGCACCCCGACCGGCACCCCGCCAGGCGTCCATGCAGCGGTTGATGAACTCGCTCGTCTCGTCAAGTGCGCAATGTGGCTTCCAGCTCAGGTAGCGGGCGACCGCCTCGTCGCGCGTCCAACCTTCGAACATGGACTGGGCGTCCATGGGATGAGGAGGACGAAGGCGCAAGCGCGGTGTGTCGAGATGCTCCGGCAGCATGGGCGAGTGGAGTCAGTATGCAGCGAGCTAGAGCGATCCATTCATCAGCTCGATGAACCCAGCGACCACGGTCACCGCCTCCGAAGTGACGAGGCCGCCTGCACCGTCAGTGGTGGGTTGGAGCGATGCCATTCTGGCAACCAGGTCCCGCAGATAGGCCATCTGCTCTGCAGGATCAAAGGGCGGGAGCGTTTCACTGGCACCAGGGCTCGCAATCGCGCCCCACGCCGGCTCCGGCGCTCCTCGCAGGAGCCCCTCCACCGCGTCCCGCGCCCTGTCCATCATCCGCATCAGGTCGAAAGCGGCGGCGCGTTGGCCTCGGGCGATCTTCTTGGCCGCGATGAACGCCATCGCCCAGAAAAAGGTCGTTCGCAGCGACACGCGCGCGGCGACCTCCTCACGCGTCGGAAAGATCCAGGCGGGCGCCCTCGGCAGCGCCACCCGATCGAACAGCAACCGCGCGGACGTCGGGATGTTGGCCGAGCCGCTGGGCTGCCAGAACCAGTCGATCTCCTGAGGCGCAACGCTGCCTCGATACAGGACGAGGACGAACGCGCCGCCCGGTGGTGCGTTCTGCGGCGCCTCCTGGATGAGGATCGGCTCGCCAAACTGCGCCACGAATGCGCGTCGCTGTGTGTTCAGGTCAGCGCAGTGCTCGTCCACCACCGCCAGTGCGAGGTCAATGTCGCTCAGGGCATCGGCGTCACCGCGCCCGAGCGAACCGCCCAGCCAGGCTGCAGCAATTCGGGCATCAGAACGAAGACCACGCTCGACGTGTTGTAGGAGCGCAGCGCGTTCCGCTTCCAGATTCGTGAGAAATGTGCCCCGGCCGTTCACTGTCCAGCCATGGTGCCCCCGATTCGGGCAGGCCCGCCAGACGCGCCGATGGACTGGTGCGGTCTCGAGGTCCGATTGAGGCGTCGACAGCAGCGTCGAATGCCGGTGCATCATAGGTAAGCAATGGGTGCGTCTTTCACCAACGTTCAGGTGCACACGGGATCTCTCGGGCCCGAGCAGGCGCGCGCGCCGGTCATCGCGGCGCTGCGCGCGTGGGCCGCGGGGCAGGGGCTGCACGAGCTGTCGGACGACGACCGGCTGCTCGAGCGCGACGTGCACCGAACCATCGTCGTCGGCCCGATCACCGATGGGCTATGGATCGCCGTCTTCGACGAGAACACCGAGGACCAGCGGCACGAAGACCTGATCGACTTGACGCGGCGGATGTCGCGGATCGCCGGCGCAGCCGTGGGTGTCCTGGATCAGCACAGCGACATGCTCGGGCTGTGGCTGGCGCAGGACGGCGAGCTCGTCGACGAATTTCGGAGTCAGCAGGTGCCAGGCGACGCCGATCGATGGCGCGACGTGCTGATCAATGGCGCGACGAGCCAGCAACTGCGGAAGGTGCTCGACACGAATGTCGCCTTCGCCGAGGACCTGCTGCCGGACCTTGCGCCACTCTTTGGGTGGGATGGGCTGTGCACGACCGGCTACCACTATCTCGAACCAGGCCTGGAGCGGCACGATCCCGCCGCGTTCACCATCCTGGACCTGCGCTACGCTTCCGATCCGCTGGCCGATCGGCGCGGCAGCGGCCTGCCGGTCCTCGTCCCGTCGACGAGTTTCCCACTGGTGCGCGTGGCGGTCGGCGGGGAGATCGGCGCGTTCATCGTGATGTTCCAGAGCACGGGTGGCGCGAGCGAGGGACTGGGCGTGGTCATCTGGGGCCCGGGGTTGGACCTGCTCGACCTCGAGGGCGTACGCCTGGCGTCGAAACCGGGCGAAGACCCACAAGAGTTCGAGCTGCTGCATTCGGTGGCCACAGAGGACTCGACGCCACTGCGGTATGTCGAGATTCCGGATTTTCCGATTCCGCGCGGCATCAGCGACACCACGTACGACCCGGCGCTCGGGCTATCGTACCGACGCACGCTCGAGGCGCAGTACGCGGCGTGCATTAGCGTGAGCCTGGTGGGGCGCGGAGCGCAGACAGGGACGGGGCCGCTGTACATCGGGGTGACGCCTTCGGCGAATCGCGGGGATGGACAGACCTCGTTTACGGCCCAGGTCTCCGTCTCATGAAGAATGTTTGTCATGCTTGTCCCCGACTGGCCGGACGGTCCTCACGCCCCACACGAGCAGGTAGAGGACCATCCAGATCTCCGCGATTGCGCACGGGATGACGATGAAGCCGTGAAACTGCTGACTGACGGACGGGAGGAGGAAGGCCGCGAGGAGATCTATCAGGTAGCAGGCGCCCCCGACGATGAGCACGCCAGCCAGCGCTTTCGGGAACATCGCTGACTTGTACGCCAGATACCCCAGTGGCACCAGCCACAGGCCAAAGAAGATCTGAGCCACGAGCAGCCCATAGTGCTGCATGTCGAGCAGGAGAAGCACCACAGCATTCGAACCCGCGGTGCCGAGGGCAGCCATGTCGATCTCACCAGTTGCCACCCGCAAGCCAGCAAACTCGAAGACCGCGTTCAGGCTCGAGATGCCGGCAGCGAGAGCGACGAGGACGACCATCGCCCTGGCCACACTCCGGTGCGCATGCTGCAGCAGCACGTACAGGGTCAGCGCCAGGAAGACAAAGAACGTCTGATCGAGCAGGTCGGAGACGACACCCAGTCGGACAAGTCCGGCGTTGGCGACAACGGCCGCGGCCGTAGCCGCCGCGTCGCCGGCGACGTACACCTTGGGTTCCACAAAGCCTTCGGCAAAGCCGCCAGTGATGCCAACCAGGAGGTACAGGACGCCGGCGATTCTCGCGAGCCGCTTGGGTGACGTCACGCTGCTGGTGCCGGTGCCCGCGCGGGTCTCATGGTTCGTTGCTGGGCCTGGTACGGCGCTATCCGAGACAGCGCGAACGGCGGTTGTCATGCGAGGGAGCCCCCTTCAGAGGTCTTCAGCAGGTAACGGTGCTCAACCCGCCTGCAATCCAGTGATCCAATTCTCGGATACCGCGCCGGACTTCTGTAATGCGCCCGTGCAACCGCGGGAGGGACAGTACCAGCCGTAGGCAGCCCGTAGCGAGCGCAATGACACCACGCCCGGCTGCACCCAACTGCTCCATGCCCCAGACGAATCGCCCCACCCAGCGTCGATCACGACAGTCGGGCTGCGCGCAGTTCCTGTTGCTTGCGCCAGCCGTACGGCGTAAGGCCTTGTGGCTTGTACACGTTCAGAACGGTCACGACGAGCAGAACCACCAGGCCGCCAACTGCGTGACCCAGATCACCACCCAGCTGGGCTAACTGCGCACCGTCTGACTCGCGAGCGATCCGCGCCGTCGCGCTTACGCTCGGCATGTGCAACAGCAATACGGCGGTCGCCAGGATGGTCAGCCCGAGCGAGATCAACACCCAGTAGTGCCGCACAAGCCCCCACGGGGTGCCAAGTGAAACGACAACGCCAGTGACCAGGGAAGCCACTGCTAACGGGACGATCACGACCCAGCCCACAAGCTCCATAGCAGTCCACGCGCTTCGCACCACCTCTGCGTCCGCGGTCCTCGTGGCCGAGATTCCAAGCGCAACGTACGCCATGACCGCGCCAAGCCATCCGAGTGAAGCCGTCAAATGGACCGCGAGTACGAGCTTGCGCAGGCCAGTGGCCATCAACAAGCGCTCTAGGGCTCGACGGCGGTTGCAGCAATCGGGCTCATGCCGCCCGCGGAGGGTATGTGCCGCAGCGGGCCGTGCTCGCCCCCGGCCACGACCATGACCAACACCAGTAGCAAGACCAGCACGACGGCGACGATCGCGCCGACCTTCACCCATCGGGGTGTCCCCGGATAGACCGCCCCTGGCCCCCGGGCTGGCTGAGAAGCACGTTCCTCGGCGGTGCTGGCAGATGACGGTACGTCACTCACGGCGGCTACTCCCGGGTACTATGTTTATCGAGACACGTTGTCCATATACAATATAGCGTGTCTCAACCATGGCCGTCTCATATCCTGGCGTGATTCCGAAGCTCTGGCACCAGACCATCCAGGCGCACCGCCGCGAAGTTCGTGATGCGATCCTCGATACGGCCGCGTCTCTGGTCGCAAAGCATGGGCTGCGGGCGGTGACCATGTCACAGATCGCGGAGGTGACAGGCATCGGCCGCGCCACGCTCTACAAGTACTTCGCGGGCGTTGAGCCAATCCTGATCGCCTGGCATGAACGGCATGTCGCCGAGCACCTCGAGCAGCTAACCAGGCTCCGCGATCAGCCGGGCGAACCAGGTGCTCGACTCGAAGCCGTCCTGCACGCCTATGCGCTGATCTCGTTTGAGCGGCACCAGCACGGTCGGGAGCTCGCTGCACTGGTCCATCAGGGCGAGCACGTCGCTGCGCCAGAGCAGCACCTGATCGAGATCCTTCAAGGTCTGTTGACCGAGGCTCGTGATGCTGGACATGTCCGAGCCGACGTGCCTCCACACGACCTGGCCATACTGTGCCTGCGCGCTCTGGAAGCAGCGGGCTCCATGTCGTCAAAAGCCGCGGTTCAACGACTGGTGAGGGTCGTGCTGGACGGCGTTCAGGAACTGTCGAGCGAGGCCCGCTGAGGATCGGATCCCGATGTGCTCGTGCTCGATGAATTGGCTGCGTTCATCCAGAGCGTGCCACCGCCTTTCAGTCCGACTGACACGCTGCCCGGTCACGGTATGGGCCAAGATGTTGATGTCGGTGCAGTCGATCGCGACACTCATCACCGTGTCTCTGGTGGCCGCGCCTGCGGTGAATATTCTCTAAGAATTTTCCTCTAAGAATTTTCACGCGGACGCTCTCGCCGGGCCTAGCCGTAGGTCGGGTGCTGCGGCCACCCCGCGGGTGAGTCCTCCCAGTCCTCCTGGCGACCGTACACGGCGAGGTCCTGGATGTTGTTGACGAACAGCAGCCGGTCAACACCTCGACTCGTGGTTGTGTAGGTCCGGTAGACGTCGTCGCCGTCGCGCAAGAAGGCGTTGAGCAGAAACCCGCCGCCCGCACCGCAGTCGTCGGAGAACGACGTGCCGCGCGACGAGTAGAACGGCAATGTCCAGCCGTGCTCGGCCTTCACACGGTCGATCTGCTCGATCGGCATGTTCGACACCGTTGCCCAGGCGATGCCGCGGTCGGCGAGCACGTCCAGGGCGGTGACATTGTTCGTGAGGTGGGTGCAGCCGGGGCACACCGCGTCCGGGCCGAGGTCCATGAACTGGTACACCATCAACTGGTTGTTGTCGCCGAACAGGTCACGGAGCGTCACGTGGCCGGATGTCGCGGTGAACGTGTACGCATCGAACGCGACCATCGGCAATCGCCGACGTCGCGCTGCGAGTGCGTCCTGGGCGTGCGTCGCCTCCTTCTCCGCGATCAGTAACTCCTCGCGAGCCTGCCTCCATTCGTCGGCGGATACGACTTGTGGAATTGCCATGCCGTCGAGTCTGGCACGGAGGAAAACACTGCTGCAACACCTTGAGACCAGTGAACCAAGGTGAGTCGCGCCGTCGTACCGAAAGCTGAACTCGACTGGCGCACGTCCAGCGGCAGGCCGCGGCCACGCTCGAGGAACAAGTCGCGCCTGGTCGCCCGTGCGTCGAACGTGTCAGGCCTGTGATTGGATTGTCACGGCCGCTGGGAGGCATCCTGTTGCCACGAGAGGAACATATGCCGAAAGTCATTATCGACATGACCATGTCCCTCGACGGGTACGTCGCGGGCCCGGACGATGGACCCGCCGATCCACTCGGCAAGCATGGCGGGATGGCCATCTTCAACTGGTACTTCTCCGGTTCGACCGAATACCGCGATCCGCTGTTCAAACCGGAGCCCGGTGAAAACCTCGCCGAAGTGCAGCGCATGTTCGACGAGTCTGGCGCATTCATCTTCGGGCGACGGACGTACGACATCACACATGGGTGGAACGGTCGGCATCCGGTGAACGATGCACCTGTCTTCATCCTCACGCACAGTCCTCCGCCCGCCGACGCTGTTCCCAGTGGACCTTCGACGATCACGTTTGTGACCGACGGCATCGAGAGCGCAGTCCGTCAGGCGAAAGCTGTTGCAGGCGCCAGGCACGTCAAGCTTGGCGGAGCCTCACCAGGCAAGCAGGCTTTACGGGCAGGACTCGTCGACGAGATCCTCGTCCATATCGCACCGTATCTGCTGGGTGGTGGGGTGCGATTGTTCGACACGCTGAAAGATGGCGTCCGACTCGAAAAGCTGAGCGCGAGCGACGGGCCGCACGCAACACACATTCGCTATCGCGTGGTTCGGTAAGCGCGGCGGGCTAGCGGGCGGCCCCGGCGGCGTGTAGTGCGGAGCCAGCCATCGGAGTGGTGTCGAGGTATCTGACTTCGTAGACCCGCTCAGTGAATTTCCAGCCGTCCGGGGTGCGCTGATAGCGGTCGTGGCCCGATCGCTCAGCGCCTTACGCGGGTTCACGGGCGCGGCCACGAACGCGTGCCGGGCATCTGGTCAGCCCTCAGTGGTCTATCCGTTGAGGGCTACGAGATTCACGTTCGCCGGACATCCACCCTTTCGCCTGGATTGCCGCCGCTCTTCGATCTCGGGGCACGCCATGATGGATGTGTGAGCGACGACGGCATCGTGGCTGGCACCTATCTCCACGGGATCCTCGAACAACCCGACGTTCGGCTGGCCGTGCTGCAGGCACTCGCGTTCACTCGCGACTTTTCGTGGGCGCCAACGCAGCCGTCCGAGGTTGATCCCTACGATCGCCTGGCCACCGTTCTTGGCGATGTCCTTCAACTGAAGCAGACGTGCGTGGCACCATTTCTCGCCGCCGACGGCATGAGCATTCACCCTACAGTCCACTCCAGGGTTTAGCATCGCAAGTGCTCGTATGAGCCATTAGAGGGAAACAGGCCTGCCCGACTTCTACTTTGTCGGTCCGATCATGGCGGCGGATTGGGGGGATGATGGACCGCCCCTGAGCCGGACGCTCGTCCAACGCGTCTTCTCGTATTTCGTACCGTACTGGCGGCGCGCGTTGATCGTACTCACGTGCATCGGTGTCTCAGCCCAGCAGGCCTCCAATCGTGAGCCAGTAATAGATGACGTACGCACCTGACATGAGGAGCAGGACCACACCGGCTGGCTCGAGATATCGGCCAATGTTGCGAACCAGCGTGAGCGAGCTTCCGAACAGCGCCAGGCGATCGCCACCTGCGACACTCAACCACGGCAAAGCAGCGATGATGAGGCCACCCGCGGTAGTCAACAGCAGCCCGGCCACGCCGAAGAGCGCGACGAAGCTCGCCGTTACCGACATGCCTATCGTGATGGCCCGCGTGAGTTGCCACGCGGCCCTACGGCGGGCTCCCGCTTCCGCACGTCTGAGATACAGAGCCAGGTACGCAGGCTAAGAGCCCGAAGCCGCATGGGTTCAGCGTGGCCGCCATGCCCGCTGCGAACGCGTACCCAATCGGTAGCACGGCGCCAGCGCGTTGCAGCAGGTCGTTCGAAGCAGTCGAAAAGTCAGGACTCCGAGTGCAAGCTGGGCGTTTGACGCGGTCACGATTGCCAGGCCGACCGAGGCAACCAGTACGACGAGCGCGGGTAGCGATCTCACAATCCGGCGGCGTGTGAGCGGCTGGTTCGCGGCCAAGGCGTCCATGACTCGAGCGCTCAGAGTATGTCTACGCCTGCGGCGCCCGCCTTCGCCGTAGTCCTGTCGTCGACAGCGACCACCTACGTGGCCGGTGCTTGCAGAGGACCTGGGCGGCGAACCGATATCAAGCAGTACCTCGCAGACGCGCCGGGCCGGATAGATGCGTGATCCCAGCGGTCAACTGGGTAGACGCTTTGGCAGCGCGCCCAGCTGCTGCATCAGACTCAGCAGGTCCTCGGCGATCCACTCCTCGCACATTTTGCCATCGGCTATGCGCCATGCGTACATCCCCGCCACAGCTACTCGTCGGTTCGTCGCGGATACCCCCAGAAATAGCTCGCGCTGGGTGCCTGACCAGGTGAGGCGAGCAACAACGATATCCTTCTCGGCGACCAGATCCTCGAGCGTCACGTGGAGATCGGGGAACGCGGCGAGGTAGGTCGTCAACCGCTGTTTCCAGGCCACAGCGCCGCGCACCGGTTCGGGGTCCAGCGGGACGTGCGCGATGTAGTCAGGAGCAAACAACTCGTCGACAGCCTTGAGGTTGCCGGTGTTGAGCACCTCCTCAACGAACCAGCGGATGACGACCTTGAGGACGTCCGCGCGCACGCCGCTCTGCCCCTCTCGTCGCGTCGGGAGCACGACGTGGCCGGTCTATGGCTCCGGTACCGATGGTGTTCGTGCAGGGTGAGCCGTTGCGAGATGCTGCTGGATCCTGGTTGCGATATCGCGAAAACGGTTGCCCAGCATCCGCCTCATCATCAACGGCCACATGAGTCGGCCCGCCAGGTTGGGCGCCAGGATGCCTTCCTGAGTCATCCGTGTGCCCTCGGGCACTGACTCGAACGTGAAAAGGTGGCACATCTCGCCCATTGGCATCCGGGCGCGCTGCCCGAAGCGCCGATCCACCTCGTACTCGACGAACTCGTACTCCACAATGCCGAAGCCCTTGAAATCACCCCGATAACGCGCGCCGCGTTCAAGCGGACCCGGCGTCAGCTTCTCTACTCGCCGCAGCCCGCCCGTATCCCACGCCAACTGTTTGTCGGGATCGGCCGCGATGGCGAAGACCTCGGACACCGGGCGCTCGATGATGGCGCTCTCGATGATTCTGTACATGGGCAGCTCCTTCGTCGGCTCGAGCTATTCGCTGGAGACCGGCTGCGCCTGGCCTGGTGCGGGGATGGCGCCGAGTTGCTGCATCAGACCGAGCAGGTCCTCCAGCCACCACTCTTCAACAATCTTGCCGCCGGCCACGCGGTAGACGGACATGCCGCTCACCGTTACTCGCCGACTCGTGGCCGGGACGCCGAAGAAGTCACCTCGGTGGGTACCGTCCCATGTGTAGCGGCACACGACCTTGTCGCCCTCGCTCAGCACGTCGTCGGCCGTGACTCGCAGGTCCGGAAACGCACTGAAGAATGGGCTAACGCCCTGCTTGAACTCTTCCCGGCTTCGAAACTCGCCCACACTGCCGCCATGCCAGATGAGATCCGGGGCACACGTCTCATCCAATGCCGCCATATTCCCTCTGCTGATCACCTCGTCCAGGAAGCGGCGGACAACGGCAGTGCTGTCTTCAGTCGACATGGCTGACCTCCTCGGTTGCCGCCCAAGCCTAGGCGTGAGAAGGCGGCCGAACATCGATGATTCGGCCCATTTTCCCGGTCAGCTACGGTGCCAAGACATCGTCCGCGAGAAGGTTGTGCTGCATCGCGAACAGCGTCGCGGCAGCGCGTGTGGAGATACCCAGCTTCTGGTAGATGTGCTGGATATGGTGGTGGACAGTCCGCTCGGAGAGATCCAGGCACGCGGCCATCTCGCGGTTGCCAAGCCCCTGAGCGACCAGCCGCAATACCACCACCTCGCGCTCGCTTAGCCCCGCCGGCCAAGTGTGCCGAGTAGTTCGCACGCGGTGCCCCGCGGCGGCCAGCACAGCGTTCGCCGCTTCGCCGTCAAGGCGCCCTGCACGCACCTCCGTGCGCAGTTCGCCTGCGGCCTCGTCGGCCGTTCGAGCAGGGCGGTGAGGTCGGGGTTCGGTGAGTGCCTGGTACACATCGGCGACCGCGAGGATCCGAGCGGAGAGCGACAGCGCGGTTGAACCGAGTCCGCGGTGATAGCCGCTGCCGTCAAGCCGTTCATGGTGCAGAGCCGCCAGCACGCCGATCGGCGCCAGCGCCTCGGACCGGGCCAGGATGCGCCCAGTGTGGTACGGATAGAGGCGCACTCGCTCCCACTCGCCCTCCGACAAGGGTCCCGGTTTGGCCCAGATGCCGGCAGAGACGGTGACCCGACCGAGATCGTGGAGCCAGCCCGCACGCCGCAGTGTGACAACGTCGGCCTCCGGTAGCCGTAGGCCGCGCGCTGCC
>WNFU01009837.1_pt1 | contig 14124 bp, 12 predicted proteins | sample 5400121 | NCBI WGS metagenome assembly WNFU01 (sample SAMN13153360, study PRJNA577476) | soil metagenome | isolation source: 100 cm soil or saprolite under grassland replicate 1 | place: USA:California | collected 2016-06-15
CGCCGCCCGCACCGTGGAGGCGTTCGCGGCCCGGCTGCGCGAGCAGGTCGACCTGGACGCGCTCAGCGTCGAGCTGCTGGCGGTGGTCGACCAGACGGTGCAGCCGACCCGGGCGTCGCTGTGGCTGCGCCCGCCGGCCGGCTAGTCGACGCCCTGCACGGCGACCATGCGCAGGTGCGCCGCGCCCTCCCGCAGCTTCCTGGCCTCCTGGTAGGCCTCCGACCGGTACCAGCGCTCCGCGGCCGCGAGGTCCTCGAACTCCAGCACGACCAGGCGGGACGGCTGCCAGTCGCCCTCCAGGACGGCGAGCTCGCCGCCGCGGACGACGAAGCGGCCCCCGGCGGCCGCGACCGCGCCCGGCGACGCGGCCTTGTACCGCTCGTACCGCTCCGGGTCGGTGATATCGGTCTCGACGATGACGTATGCGGACATGGCGGGAATCTACGCTCGCGACGTGGAGCCCTCAACGTGCCCAACGTCCCCTGAGGAGCGGCGCGTACACTCCGGTGATCGAGTCGCCCCGTGGGAGTCGGATTGGACAGCGGCGTAGACGATCGACATCGGAAGTCCCGGCGGCGACCCGCGCGGGTTGAAACCGTGCCCGAGGCGGGGCCGCACGCGACGAGACGGGCGCTTGCGAGGGTGGACGACGCTCACGCGATCGTGCTCGTCGAAGGACTCAGCGACCAGATCGCGCTCGAGACGCTCGCCACGCGCCATGGTCGCAATCTCGACAGTGAGGGCGTTGTGGTCGTGCCGATCGGGGGCGCGCAAGCGATCGGGCCCTTCCTTGCTCGCTTCGGCCCCCGAGGTTCAGCCACGAGGCTGGCCGGTCTCTGTGACGTGGGCGAGGAGGAACTGTTCAGGCGCAACCTCGAACGCGCTGGCTTCGGCACCCATCTCACTCGCCTGGATATGGAACGGCTGGGCTTCCACGTCTGTGTCGTGGACTTGGAGGACGAGCTGATCCGCGCGCTGGGGCCCGACTCCGTTGAGGCCGTCCTCGACGCCCACGGCGATCTTGGATCCTTCCGCACCTTCCAGATGCAGCCTCCGTGGCGCGGCCAAGGAGCCGAACGGCAGCTTCGGCGCTTCATGGGCAGCGCCGACCGTCGGAAGCTCCGCTACGCGCGGTTCCTCGTCGAAGCGCTCGACCTTGCCCGAGTACCCCGGCCGCTCGACGCCGTGCTCCGAGCCTGCTGAGCGATGTGGTGCGATCACAACCCCCACCACGACACGCGCCAGGTCTCGACGGCGAGGGTGCCCTGGCCGAGCAGGCTCGGGTGGAAGTAGTCGAGCCGGGAGACCATGGCCCTGGTGAACTGGAAGCCGTAGGTCCGGCCGCCGTCGAAACGGCAGTTGGCCCAGCCGGCGCAGACCTCGCCCAGCACCTCGTTGAGCTCCTGCTCGCGCTGGACCACCCGCTGCCGGTCCGCCTCGGAGTTGGTGATCCGCAGCATCGGCGGGCAGATCCGGGCCGCCTGCCAGACGAGCTGGGCGGCGGGATCGGTGCGGAACAGGCGCCAGAGCTGGTAGAGGTTCGGGATCGAGGAAACGAACACGCGCGAGCCCGGCAGCCCGTTCCGCAGGATGTCGATGGTCTGCTGGAAGTGCGCACGGAAGGTGGCGGTCGGGGTCAGCCCGTCGGCGTCGCAGAGGTCGTTGGCGCCCATGAGGATGGTCACGTACTGGGCACCCTGCCCGACGGTCGCCTGGGCCTGGCCGGGGGCGTCGTCCATCTTCGCTCCCGACACCGAGTTGTTGTGGCGGCGGCCGCGGATGGCCGGGTTCTGCGCCCGGATGCGCTCGTAGTGGCTGCTGACGCCGTCGTCGGAATCGTACCCGGTCGACCAGGAGTGGCGCGGCCAGTTGCCGAAGAAGCAGCAGACGTCGAAGGCCTGGGTGATCGAGTCGCCGATGGCGGCGATGGAGCTGGGCAGGGGAGGCGGCTCCAGGGCCGACGAGGTGGTTGACGGGCCGAGCGTCGCCAGCAGCACGACGACGCCAAGGAACAGCACGCGAACAGGTCTGCGCATCTCCGACCTCCCCCGGTCGCGGAGAACGGGACTCTAGTCAGAGAATGCGCGTTTCTGGTGTTCTTGCCTAGATGTGCGGTTGCCGGTCCTCAGGTGGGACGAGCCGCTCGCCCGGAGCGACGCCGCGGCGGCGGTACGGCGAGAAGCTGCTCCAGAACAGCAGCGACATCAGCAGCCCGACCGCGCCCGCGATCATCAGGATGATCCCGACGGTGTTGATGTTGAACCCCTCGGTGGTCACGGTGACCGCGAAGGTCAGGATCGCCCCGACGACCAGCAGGAAGATGCTGGCTCCGATGCTCATGTCGTTCCCCTCGACTCGGATGTCCCGGTCCCGGTCGAGCTACCCGTCAGGGCGTGAAGGAAAACAACCAGGCTCAGCGCGAGCCGTAGCTGGCCCGCAGCTCGGGGTCGTCGACCGCCAGCCGCACCGCGCCGGTCACCTGGAGCTGGTAGACGAAACCGGCGAGCAGGCTCGCGGCGGCGAACGCCAGCAGCTCCCAGCGGTGGCCGTGGAGCAGCTCGAGCATCAGCCCGGCCAGGGCCGGCAGCAGGCCGACCACCAGCGCCTGGCTGGCCCAGCCCATGGCCAGGCCGCGGAAGCCGATGGCCCTGGCCCGCTCGGCCCGGGGCCGGCGCTGCCGCGGGTCGGGGTGGTCCAGCGTCCGCTTGCCGACCATCAGCAGCCGCGCCGGCCGCAACGCCCACGCCGCCCCCAGCAGGATCGCGACCACCACCACCGCCACCACCGCGGACAGCGGCAGGCCGACGGTCCCCGCCACCGTCGCCGGCGCCCCGGCCAGCCGGTTGAGCCCGGCGTTGACGATGACCGCGACCAGCATGCCGGCCAGCAGGAAGGCGACCCGGACGGTGCGCACGATCGGCTCCGGGTCGGGGCCCTGGTCCTCGCCGGACGGCTCCGGCGGCCGCGACCCCTCCGGGTCCCACGGGCTGAAGGCGTCACTCATGATGGGTTTTCCACCGCGCCGTGCTCGAGCAGCTCGCCGAAGGCGGCCTCGTCCAGCGTCGGCACGCCCAGCTCCGCCGCCCGGTCCGCCTTCGACCCCGGGTCGGTCCCGACCACCACGTAGGAGGTCTTCTTGGAGACGGTCGAGCTGACCCGGCCGCCTCGGCCCTCGAGGGCCCTGGTCGCCTCGTCGCGGGTGAAGCCCTCCAGCCCGCCGGTGAGCACGAACGTCCTGCCCGCCAGCGTCTGCGGGAGCTCGGCGACCTCCTGGCCGTCGGACTTGGTGTTCACGCCGGCCTGGACCAGGCGGCCCACCAGGTCCCGGTTGTCCTCGGCGGCGAACCAGGCGGCGACGCTGGCGGCGATGGTGGGGCCGACCCCGTCGACGGCGGCCAGCTCGTCCTCGCCGGCGTCGGCGATCGCCTCCAGCGACCTCAGGCGGGTGGCGAGCACGGTGGCGACCGTGCCGCCCACGTGGCGGATGGACAGGCCGACCAGCAGCCGATCGAGCGGCCGCTGCTTGGACGCCTCGACGGCCTCGAGCAGGTTGGCGATGGACTTGTCCTTGAAGCCGGGCAGCTCGGCCAGGTCCTCGGCGGTGATCCGGTAGATGTCGGCGGCGTCGTGGAGCTTGCCGGCGGCGATCAGCGCCGCCACGGTCTTCTCGCCCAGGTGCTCGATGTCCATCGCCCCGCGGCCGGCGAAGTGGACCAGCGTGCCCCAGCGCTGCGCCGGGCAGCCGGTGGTGTTGGGGCAGCGGGTGGCCGACTCGCCCTCCGGCCGGACCAGGCGGGTGCCGCACTCCGGGCAGGTGCGCGGGAACTTCCAGGGCCTGGCGCGCTTCGGACGCTTGGTGAGCACCGGGCCCACCACCTCGGGGATGACGTCGCCGGCCTTGCGGACGAACACGGTGTCGCCGGGCCGGACGTCCCTGCGGGCGACCTCGTCCTGGTTGTGCAGGGTGGCGAGCCCGATGGTCGAGCCGGCGACCACCACCGGCTCCAGCTCCGCGAACGGGGTGGCAACGCCGGTCCGCCCGATCGACACCTTGATGTCGCGGAGCAGGGTGGTGCGCTCCTCCGGCGGGAACTTGTAGGCGATCGCCCAGCGTGGCGCCTTGGAGGTGCGGCCGAGCTCCTCCTGCTGGCCGGTGCGGTCGACCTTGACCACCACGCCGTCGATCTCGTACTCGAGGTCGTGGCGGTGCTCGGCCCATCGGGCGATGAACGCCTGCACCTCCTCGAGGGTCGAGACCCGGGTGGTCTCCTCGGCCACCGGCAGGCCGGCCCGCTCGCAGTAGGCGAGGAACTCGGAGTGGGAGGCGAAGCGGATCCCTTCGGCCAGCCCGAACGAGTGGCAGCGCATCTGCAGCGGCCGGCTGGCGGTCACCTTGGGGTCCTTCTGCCGGAGCTGGCCGGAGGCGGTGTTGCGGGGGTTGGCGAAGACCTGCTTGCCCTCGGCGGCCATCTGCTGGTTGACCAGCTCGAAGGCCGCGGTCGTGAAGAAGATCTCGCCGCGGACCTCGAACGCCGGGGGCGGGTCGTCGAGGGTGAGCCGGTCCGGGACGCCGGCGATGGTGCGGACGTTGGGGGTGATGTCGTCGCCGACCGTCCCGTCCCCCCTGGTCGCGGCCCTGACCAGCCGGCCGCGCTCGTACTGGAGGGAGACGGCGACGCCGTCGAGCTTCAGCTCGCAGACGTAGGCGGCGACGTTGCCCACGATGCGCTCGGTGCGCCGGCCCCACGCGGCCAGCTCCTCGGTCGAGAAGGCGTTGTCCAGCGACAGCATCGCCACCCGGTGGCGCACCGGCGCGAACGCGGCCGCCTGGGGCGCCCCCACCATCTGCGTCGGCGAGTCGGCGGTGCGCAGGTCGGGGTAGTCGTCCTCGAGCCGCTGGAGCTCGCGCAGCAGCTCGTCGTACTCGGCGTCGGAGATGTCCGGGTCGCTCAGGACGTAGTAGCGGTAGGACGCGTCCCGCAGGCGCGCCCGCAGCTCGTCGACCCGGTTGGCCGCCTCCTGGGCCGGCACCGACACGAAGCGTTCCCCCTCGGCTCGGTTCCCCTGACCTGACGACCAGTATCGCGCAGCAGCGGGACCGGCGGCGAAGAAAACCCGGCGATCGGTGAACGGTCGGGGCATCTGGAGCGAACGCACTTGTGACGCCGCCAACGGGGCGGCCAGCCCGGACCACCGTGGTCCGGGTCACCAGGGAAAGAGAGGGCGCACATGCGCAAGGCACTGCGACGAGGGCTGCTGCTGCTGCTCGCCGCGAGCGTGCTGGCCGTCCCGGCCGTGGCCAACGGCCGCGTGCTCGGCGACCTGTACAGCTCCGGCGACGACGCCGCGGACGCCCGCCGGTCCGGTCGCAGCCTGAACGCCGTCGGGCTCACCACCGACGGGCGGCTGGTCAGGTTCTCCACCGACACGCCCGGACGCACCAGGAACATCGGCAAGGTCCAGAACGGCCTCTCCGGCGACCAGTCGCTGATCGGCATCGACTACCGGGTCCAGGACGGCAAGCTGTACGGCGTCGGCAACAACGGCGGCATCTACACGCTCAGCGCCGCCGACGCGTCCGCGTCCAAGGTGGGGCAGCTCACCGTCGGGCTCATGGGCACCGCCTTCGGCGTCGACTTCAACCCGGCGGCCAACCGGCTCCGCGTCATCAGCAACACCGGCCAGAACCTCCGCCACAACATCGACGACGCCACCGCGACCGCCCCGCCGCTCGCCGGCATGACCCAGAACGACGGCACCCTGACCATCCCGCCCGCGACCACCCCGGCCGCCGGCGTCACCGGGGCCGCCTACACCAACAACGACCTCGACGCCAACACCGCCACCACCCTGTTCGACATCGACACGATGAACGACACGGTCGTGGTCCAGTCCCCGGCCAACAACGGGCTGCTCGCCCAGACCGGCAAGCTGCAGGTCGACGCCGGCGCCAGCGTCGGGTTCGACATCTACAGCCGCAACCGCTTCGGTGTCACCCAGGGCAACAGCGGGTTCGCCACCGTCTCGGTGCTCGGGCGCTACAGCTTCTTCCAGGTCAACCTGCTCACCGGCAAGCTCAGCCGCGTCGGCGGCTTCCGCGCCGACACCCAGGTCGTCGACCTCGCCATCCCGCTCGACCAGGGCTAGACGGCTCCGCCGGCAGGGCCGACGGTTCCTTGCCGGCCTGGCACTCCAGGGGGACGAGCGTGGCCCGCTGGAGTGCCGGCCGCCCTGCCGGCGGGGCCGTTGTATGGTGACACCGTGTTCGCAGGCCTGGGTCGCTTCGTCTACCGCCGCCGGCTGCCCGTCACCTTCGCATGGGTGGTGGTGCTCGCCGTCGGCCTCGGCTTCGGCAGCGAGGTGTTCGCCCGGCTGGGCACCGGCAGCGGCCTGCGCGACGACTCCGAGTCGGTGGTCGTCGCCGACCTGCTCTCCCGGCTCGGCGGCAGCGCCACCGAGCTGACCGGCCTGGTCGACGGCCGCGACGCCGCCGACCCCGCGTTCCGGGCCGAGATCTCCAGGGCGGCCGCCGACCTCGAGGCCGTGCCGGGCGTGCGGCGCGTAGTCGCCCCGTGGGGGAACGGCACCGAGGCACCCCCAGGCGGCGACCCGCTCGTCGCGCGGGACGGGCGGGCCGTGCGGCTCCGGGTCGAGGTGGAGCAGGGCCTGGACGAGCGCGTCCACGCGCAGGCCGTGCGGCGCGTCGAGGAGCGGCTCCGGGCCATCGACGCGCCCCGGGTGCTGGTCGGCGGGGAGGCCTCGGCCAACGAGGAGTTCCAGGACCAGGCCCAGAAGGACCTGGAGCGCGGCGAGCGGCTGGCCCTGCCGGTGATGCTCCTGCTGCTGCTGCTCGTCTTCAGGGGGATCGTCGCGGCCGTGACCCCGCTGCTGGTGGCGGTGGTGGCGGTCGCCGGCGCGCTGCTCATCCTGCTCGGGGTGAGCGAGGTCGCCGACATCTCCACCTACTCGGTCAACGTGATCACGATGCTGGGCCTCGGGCTGGCCGTCGACTACTCGCTGCTGGTCATCAGCCGCTTCCGCGAGGAGCGGGCGGGCGGCCAGGAGCTGCCGGCGGCGATCGAGCGGACGCTGGCCACCGCCGGCCGCACGGTGGCGTTCTCCGGGCTGACCGTGGCCGCGGCCCTCTGCGGCCTCCTCGTCTTCGCCGAGCCGTTCCTGCGGTCGCTTGCCTGGGGCGGCATCGGCGTGGTGCTGGTCGCGATGGTGGCCGCGGTCACGCTGGTCCCCTCCCTGCTGGGCATCTGGGGCCGGCGCATCCGCCCGGGACGGGCCGGACGGTCCGACCAGGGCCTGTTCTACCGGCTGTCGCGGGTGGTCCAGCGGGCCGCCCCCGCGATCGTGGTGGTGGTCGCGGCCGTGCTCGTCGTGCTCGCCGTCCCGTTCCGCCACGCCAGGCTGGAGAACTCCGGCCTGGAGGCGCTCCCCCGCTCCTCGGAGTCGCGCCAGCTCTTCGAGACGGTCGATCGGCGGTTCGAGGGCGGCGGTACCGACCCGATCGTGATGGTGGTCGAGACCGGCCCGCGCTCCTCCCTGCTCGCGCAGTACCTGCGGCGGATCGGCACGCTGCCGGGGGTCCGGTCGGTCCGGCCCCGCGATGGCATCCCGCCGGTGCTGACGGTCGTGGACGTGCTGCCGACCGGATCCAGCCAGGGGCCGGTCGCGACCGGGCTGGTCGAGCGGATCCGGGCGCTGGAGCGGTCCGTCCCCGTCGGCGTCACCGGTGCGGCCGCGTTCCTGGTCGACTACCGCGACTCGCTGCTCGCCCGGCTCCCGTGGGCGCTCGGGCTCATCGGGCTGGCCACGTTCGTGCTGCTGTTCCTGATGACCGGGTCGGTGGTCGTGCCGGTCAAGGCGATCGTCATGAACGTGCTGTCGCTGGGGGCGAGCTTCGGCGCGCTGGTCTGGGTCTTCCAGGACGGCCACCTGTCCGGCCTGCTCGGCTTCGACCCGCCCGGCATGGTCGACATCACCATCCCGGTGCTGATCTTCGTGTTCGCGTTCGGGCTGTCCATGGACTACGAGGTGTTCCTGCTCTCCCGGATCAAGGAGGCCTGGGACCAGACCGGCGACAACGACCGGGCGGTCGCCCTCGGCCTGCAACGGACCGGGAGGATCGTCACCTCGGCGGCCACGCTGATCGTGGTGGTGTTCCTCGGCTTCGCGGCGGGCGAGCTGCTGACGATCAAGGAGGTCGGGCTGGGCATGGCGATCGCGGTGATCCTGGACGCCACCGTCGTCCGCATGCTGCTGGTGCCGGCCACCATGAAGCTGATGGGCCGCTGGAACTGGTGGTCGCCGCCGGCGATGCGCCGGCTCCACGAGCGCTTCGGGCTGCTCGAGGAGGTCCCCGCCCCCGCGGCCCCCGGCGACCGGCCGGCGGGCGCCGAGCCCACCGAGCGCGTCAGCACGGAGCCGGCCCGAGGGTCCTGACGGGCTGGCCGCACCAGGCCGTCCGGGGGCCCGTCTGCCGGCCAGCCGGTACGCTCGACCCATGCCGGCGCATGCAAGCGGTCGCAACGGCGCCGTCCAGCTCGTGGCCACCGGCCTGGACGGAGGAAAGGAGACACGGACCATGCGGGGCTTGCAGGACCGGGTCGCGGTCGTCACCGGTGCCGCCAACGGGATCGGTGCCGCCACCGCGCGCCGGCTGCACCAGGAGGGCGCCAGGGTCGCGCTGCTGGACATCGACCACACCAACGGCACGGCGCTGGCCGGGCACCTGGACCCCGGGCGGGCGCTGTTCGTGGCCTGCGACGTCACCAGCCAGCAGCAGGTCGCCGCCGCCATCGACACCACCGTCGGGCACTTCCAGGGGGTCGACATCCTGGTCAACAACGCCGGCGTGAACGCCTACTTCGACCCCGAGACGATGACCCTGGCGCAGTGGGAGCGGTTCTTCGCGCTGGACCTGCGGGCCTGCTGGCTGTGCAGCAAGCACGTGCTGCCACACCTGCGCCGCCAGCGGCGGGGGGTGATCGTCAACGTCGCCTCCATCCACGCCCGGCTGACCACCAAGGGCATGTTCCCCTACGCGGCCGCCAAGTCCGGCATCGTCGGGCTGACCCGCAGCCTGGCCCTGGACTACGGGAGTCAGGGGATCCGCGTGGTGGCGGTCAGCCCGGGGTGGACCAGGACCCACCTGGTGGAGCAGGCCCTGGCCCAGCAGCCCGATCCGCAGGCCGCGCGGGCGCAGGCGCTGGCGATGCATCCGCTTGGTCGCATCGCCGAGCCGGAGGAGGTCGCCGCGGTGGTCGCCTTCGCCGCCTCGGAGGAGGCCAGCTTCATCACCGGCGTCGCCATCCCCGTCGACGGCGGCCTCAGCGCCCGCTTCGGCTGACCGACCCGGGCCACCATCGCGCCGTGGACGTTCGGCGCCAGCGCATATGACCAGGAGGCTGGCATGAAGATCGTGGACCTGCAGACGACCGTGGTCGGGACCCCGTGGCGGGAGCTGACGTTCGTCGAGCTCGAGACCGACAGCGGCATCGTCGGGCTGGGCGAGGTGCGCATGGTCAACAAGACCGACACGCTGCTGGCCTGCATCCACGAGCTCGCCCCCCGGTATGTCGTCGGCACCGATCCCTTCGACGTCGAGCGGCTGGCCTGGAACATCCAGGTCGCCGAGTACGGCCGACCAGGCGAGGTCGCCATGTCCGCGCTGGCCGTCTTCGAGGTCGCCTGCTGGGACCTGGTCGGCCAGGCGCTCGGCGTGCCGCTCTGGAAGCTGCTTGGCGGCTCGTTCCGGAGCCGCGTGCCCGCCTACGCCAACGGCTGGTACCACACTGAGCGGGACCCGGCGGCGATGGCGGAGGCCGCACAGGGCGTGGTCGAGCGCGGGTACCGCGCGCTGAAAGTGGACCCGTTCGGCGCCGCGACGGGCGCCCTGGCCCGGGAGGAGCTCCGCTTCGTGGTGCGGCTGGTCCAGGCGATGCGTGAGGCGGTCGGACCCGACATCGAGCTCATGATCGAGATGCACGGCCGCTTCACCCCTCGCGCCGCGGTCCAGATCGCGCGCGCGTTGGAGGAGCTGGAGCCCGCCTGGCTGGAGGAGCCGATCCCGCCGGAGAACCCTTCTGCGCTGCGGCGGGTGCGCGAGGCGACCCACCTGCCGATCGCGACCGGGGAGCGCGCCCACACCCTCGGGGACTGCCGCGAGCTCGTCGAGGGCGGCTACGTGGACATCCTTCAAGCTGACCTCACCCACTTCGGCGGCCTGCTGCCGATGAAGAGCCTGGCGAGGTGGGCGAGCGTCCACTACCTGGAGCTCGCCCCCCACAACGTCTGCGGGCCCGTCGGCACCGCCGCCAACCTGCATCTGGCCGCCTGCACACCGAACGTGCGGATCCTGGAGCACTTCAACGACTTCTCCGACGCCTGGGCAGCCGAGCTGGTCGACGAGGCCCCGGCGGTCTCAGCGGCCGACGGCTGCTTCGCGGTCCCCGACCGTCCCGGGCTCGGCCTCAAGCTGGACCACGAGGCGTGTGCCGCGCACCCGCGCACCGGCGCCCGCATCGAGCTCTTCGAGCCAGGCTGGGAGCTTCGCGGCCAGCCGGATCCGTCGCGGCGGTAGCCGGGGAGCCCGAGCGGGCCACCAATTCCATCACAGGTGTCGGGGGGACCTGACCTGGCGCCCTGCAGGGCGCGTCCTCAAGTCGTCCGCCCCCACGCCCGTGGGGTGACCCAGAGGCTCGATGAGCTGCTCTGGGGCGGCGTGCGCAACCGCCAGCTCGATGCGACCGCGCCACTCGCGCAGGTCTCCATCGGCCGGAAGGACCGGCGCCTGCTCGCACTGGGACTCCAGCGGGCACTGTTGCATCTGGAGATCAGCCGCCTCGACATCCCCACTGGGGCCCTCAAACGCCATCGATGACCTCCAACATTGACGGGTTTGAGTGCTTCTCACAGCCCACTTGCGGGGAACACGCTCCACTCAGCGACTCGTCGGCGACGCCCTCCGCCTAGATGCAACAGTGCCCATCCAACCGCCCTGGCGCCCGGTGGCCGGCCGCTCCCCCACGGCGGCCGGCCACCCGGGCAGGCCAGGCGTCGGGCGGTGACCCCCCAGCCGCCCGGCGCCGCCCCCCGGCCGAGCGTGCAGCCGCAGCACACGTAGGCCTACCGGCGATGTCGAGCTCGAAGCGCGACGGCCGCTCCGGTTTCCCGGCTGGACGGTATCGGGGGGCGCCCGCGGTGTCGTGAGTAGTCGGATTACTCTATGGGCCGGATCGGACGGGAGAGGATGACCGCGTGGAGGTCTCGTGGCCGCTGGTCGGGCGCCGGGCCGAGCCGGGCGGAGGCGGCGGGGAGGGAGGTCGAATGGGTGGCCGCGACCCGGGCGGCCGCCTCGATCCCATTTGGTGCGGTCTCCCACCTGCTGCCCCCAGCCGAGCGGCTCGGCGACGACCGCGTGGAGACTCTCCGCCGAGCCGCCGCCCTGATGGCCGAGCGGGGCCGCGGGCGGCTGCTGGTCCTTGGGGTTGACGACGCCCACTTGCTGGACGACGCCTCGGCCGTGCTGGTGCACCAGCTCGCGCTCCGCGGCCTGGCGGTGGTGCTCGCCACCGTGCGGACCGGAGAGCCGGCTCCCGACTCGGTGGTCGCGCTGTGGAAGGACGGCCTGGCCCGCCGCCTGGACCTGCCAGTGTTGGCGGCGGAGGCGACCGCCGAACTGCTGGGCCATGCCCTGGGTGGGCCGGTCGACGGGGTCACCAGGCAGGAGGTGCTGCGGGTGACCGACGGCAATCCGCTGTACCTGCGCGAGCTGGTCCTGGGCGGGCTGGCGAGCGGCGCCGTGCGCCAAGTCGACGGCATCTGGCGCTGGAGGGGCGGACTGGCCGGCGCGACCCGGCTGGCCGAGCTGGTCGACGCCCGCCTCCGCACCCTGAGCGAGCCGGCCAAGGCCGCCGTGGAGCTGGCCGCATGGGGCGAGCCCCTGCCCGTCGGCGTACTCGAGCGGCTGGTCGACAGGGACGCGGTCCAGGCGGCCGAGCGCAGTGGACTGCTGGTGCTGGAGCGGTCCGGCCGCCGCGTGCTCGCCTGCCTTGCCCATCCGCTGCATGGCGAGGTGCTGCGGGCCACGCTGCCAGTGAGCCGGGCCCGGACGATCGCCGAGCGGCTGGCGGCCGCCTTCGGTGCCGGCATTCTGCGACGGCGCGACGACCTGCTCCGGGTTGGGGCCTGGCAGCTCGAAGCGGGCGTGGCCGCCCGCCCTGCCCTGCTGCTGGAGGCCGCCAGGCAGGCCGCCGCCCGCTTCGACGTCGAACTGGCCGAGCGCTTGGCCCGCGCCGCCGTCGACGCGGGAGGCGGCCCGACCGCTGTGCAGGTCCTGGCCGAGACGCTGGAGTGGCAGGGCCGCCATGTCGAGGCGGTCGCGGTCATGGACGGCGAGCCGCCCGCCCAGGGCAGCGGTGCCGAGCGGGCCCGGTGGGCGAGTATTCGGGCCGGGAACCTCTACTGGGGGTTGGAGCGGACCGCAGAGGCCGAGGAGGTCCTGCAGCAGGCCGCGCTGGCCGAGGAGGGCGGCGAGGACGCCGTCGCCATGCTGGCCTGGATCCTGCTGTTCGACGGGCGCCTCCGGGAGGCCGTGGCGGTTGCCGCCCGGGTCCTCGACCGGCCCGAGGCGCCCGCCCAGGCGCTGGTGTGGGCCGCGACCGCGGCCGTGCCCGCCCTCGGATCACTTGGCCGGCTCGGCGAAGCGCTCGCGGTGGCCGACCGGGGGCTGGCCGTAGCCAGGGCGCACCCACAGGAGCTGCCCTGGGGCGAGACCCAGCTCAGCCTGGTCCGCTGCCAGGTGCTCCTCGGCGTTGGGCGGCTCACCGAGGCCAGGGCGATCACCGAAGCCAGCTACCGGGCCGCGGTCACCGACCGCTCACCCGAGCAGACCGGGGGGTGGGCTGGCTTCCGCGGCCTGGTCGCCAAGGCCCAAGGGCAGATCGCGACCGCCGAGGCGTCATTGCGGGAGGCGGTCGCCCTGCTCGACGAGCAGGACCCCTACCGGTTCATGCGCTGGTGCCTGGCTGAGCTGGCCAGCGTCGCCGCCCTGGCCGGTGACCAACAGGCGGCGGCGGTCTGGCTGGACCGGGCCGACGCCCGCGGTGGGGAGGCCAACCGATTCTTCGACGCCTGGGTGCAGCTGGACCGCGCCTGGGTGGCGGCCGGTGCCGGCGAGCTGACCAGGGCCACTCAGCTGGCCAGACAGGCAGCCGACATGGCCAGGGCTTCCGGCCAGTTCACGTTCGAGGCGGTCGCCCTGCACGACGTGGCCCGGCTGGGGGGTCCTGGCGGGGTCCGGGAGCGGCTGCAGGAGCTGGCCGGCGTGCTCGAGGGGCGGCTGGCCCCACTGCTGGCCACCTCGGCGGGCGCGCTGGCCGCCGGCGACGGGGCGACCCTGGATCGGGTCGCGGCCGCCTTCGAGGATCTCGGCGCGCTGTTGCTGGCGGCCGAGGCGGCGGCCGCCGCCGCCCGAGTCCACCAGGCCGCCGGCCGTGACGGTAGAGCCAACGCCTCCCGGGAGCGAGCCGCCGGCCTCGTGGCTGCCTGCCAGGGCGCCCGCACGACTGGCCTCGGCCCGGACGCGGTGACCTCGGTGCTCACCCCCCGCGAGCGGGAGGTGGCGATGCTGGCCGCGGCCAGGACCTCCAGCCGCGAGATCGCCGCCCGGCTCGAGTTGTCGGTCCGCACTGTCGACAACTACCTGGGCCGCGCGTACGCCAAGCTCGGTGTCGCCAGCCGGAGGGAGCTGGCCGCCTTGTTTCGAGCCAGGGCGCCGCGGTGAGCGTCGCGAAGGGCGGATGCTCGCGCCGGCCGCGAGGCACACGCTGTAACGGCAAGGAGCCTAGAATCGATCTATCCCGTAGCGGCTGACGCCTGAGCCAGCCGCACCATTGCAGGGTGACGCGTCACTGCGGCACAGCAGCCTGAATCGAGGGAACCACCGCCACCGCAACACGCCGTGCCATCGGCCCGCACTGAACCTCGTCTCCGTCTGATCTCCACCCCAGGCAGGCGCCGTCAAGGTCAACGGCGCAAGCGCGAACGGCCTCCGTCGGCCCCCCGCGGGGGCCGTTCGCATGTGACCAAGGGCGGCGGTAGGTACGCCTCCAC
>WNFU01011082.1_pt1 | contig 14124 bp, 9 predicted proteins | sample 5400121 | NCBI WGS metagenome assembly WNFU01 (sample SAMN13153360, study PRJNA577476) | soil metagenome | isolation source: 100 cm soil or saprolite under grassland replicate 1 | place: USA:California | collected 2016-06-15
CTACGCCCGAAGCCCACTCACTCTCGCTTCGTCAACAGCGGTACGAATTTGTGGGACCCACACCCTCGTGCAAGCCGTTTAGGCGCCATTGGCGTTTCCTCTGGTGAGCAAAAAGGAGAGGTCTGGCGGCGTTGGTCGAGGTCGGTTTCACGCCCACGTCATTCCTGGCGCTCCTCGATTTCAGCCGGCGGCGACCTTGGCGCGGCGGCGCCCTTCGGCGCTCGACAACCCTCGCGTCGGTGTTGCCTAATAGGTCAACAAAGGGGGTTGCGCGTTTACACGGGATGGGACCGGTTCAGAACCCGAGCAAAGCCAGGCCCAGCTTGAAAAAGGGTACTGCGCCGTTAACGTCCACTTTCAAACTCAGACGCGTTGCCGAGTTTTGGCACTGAAGGGTGTCAAAATCCCCGGTGCAGCGCGGAACCTGAGTTTTGGCACCCTTCAGGGTCCCGCTCAGCGGCTCGATCGCGCTCGGGACCGGCGAGAGCTGGCGCACGACGTCCAGCGTGACAGGCGGGTAAAGGCTCAACCGATACGGCCCGCTGCCACGGCAAACCTCTCAGTTTTTTCGGCGTCATCCGTCCGGCACTGCGGTCAGCGGGGTTCCGGGCCGCTGAGCTCGCGCACGATGACGATCCGTAGGCGCAGGAGGGCGCGGCGCAGAACGAACCCGTGCTCGGCGCGCTGATCTTGTTGGCGCCATCTCCGGACGTTAGACCGCAAAGCAGCGAGTCGCTGCTGCTGGGCATGGATGGGAACAGCCAGGGCGAGCGCTGCTGGTCTTCGTCCATCCGTAGTGAGCCGCCCACCGGCGGGTCTCCGCCGAGCGCTGCTCTTCGTCGAGAAGGAGCAGCATCCGAAAGGTGAGCCCGACTAGTCGTTTCGCGCCAGGCTGGAGCGGGTGGCCGACGTCTGGTGAGGCGCCTCTGATGAGAACTGCTGCTGATAGCAAGGGTAGGTGAGGTCTGGCTCGCGGGCTCCAGCCTCATCGAGCCCAGCAGCGGAGTTCTCCCGCGGCGCGAAGAGGTCCGCAAGAATGACGTTATGGAGCAGCCAGGGGACACGCATTCGCCGGAGGAGAGCCCGACGCCGCCGGCGGGCGAGCAGGTGAGTTCGCCTGACGCTGAGTCAATGCCCGCACCCGTCGCCCCGCACGTCGAGGAGCAGCCGCAGCGCTTGACGCTCGACCAGCGGAAGCAGCTCTTTGCGTCGACGATTCAGACGCAGGTGGCGACCGGCGGACGGGTCGAGTCTCAGGACGACTTTCAGGCGGTTGTTGCCCGAAGCCTTCACCCAAATCGGGTACTGCATCTGATCCTCACGCTTTCTACGTTCTTTTGGCTCTTTGTGTGGCTGGCGCTCGAACTCTCATACCGGCCTTCTAGGAAGCGCCAGATCATCAACGTCGATGAATTCGGCCTCGTCACGATTCAGCCGGCGGAGCGTGAGATGGCTACGGCGATCTCCAACGCGCTCGACGCTCCACAGGTCGCCGGCACCTTTGTGAGCCCGAAGGGGCTGACGAAGCGCACCGTTATCAGGCAAGCCGGTAGCGAGCTCGGAGGCATCTTCGTCTTCGGTTGGATCGGCTACGCCTTCGTTTGGGTCGGCAAGACCATCGGGGGCCTTCTCACCGACATTGCGCTCGCGATCTTTCCAAAGCGGCGCGCCCGCAGGAGACACGAGGGCGAGCCCTCTGCGGTGCCCTCCGAAGCCACTCCCCCGTCACTCCCCCCGGATACGGGCGGCTACGTCGCCATCAGCGCGGACGAGGTCGTGATCATCCAGGTCCACCCCGGCCTGAGGAAGGTCAGGATCGGCCCAGAGGTCGTCGGACGCGTCACGAGGAGCGCGGTCGCGTCCGCCGGCCTCGAGCGCCGCCGCCGGCTGCTGAGGATAGGGTTCGTGGACGGTGGGTGGTCGGAGTTCGAGGTGGCGAGAATCCATCGGGACACGGCGGAGCAGGTTGTTCATGCGCTGGGTGGGCGCGTCCGCTGATTCCCGCGCTCTGGTCTTTTGGGGCCATGGCGAGCTGGCTTACTCGGGGCTCAGCGAGCCCGGTACCCCGGGCCGAGCCGCGGGTTGAAGGTGAAATCCTTCGAGACGGCGATGTCGTCGGGTCGCGCGGACCGGCTCGCTGACAGCGGCCTTGGCGGCTCATCGACCGTGGAACCGGGGTGGTGAGCGAACCGGGGCGGCGCGGCGCATCCCTGGACGGAGCTGACGGAGGCGTCTGCCGGTTTGACAGATGCCCATCGCAGGCGTAGTAGTTGGAGGGGCCAGCGGTATGATGGGGGCGAAGAGGATCATGAGCTTTGAGGTAGGCGGGCGCCTTTCGTCGACTCAGACGTTCGACTTGCGGCGGGAGGACGACATCAACGTTCCCTGAGCAACATCGCGTGTCCGACGCGTTGCGGTACGGCTCGACTCGGTCGCGTCGTTCAGGCCGGGGCGCGACTCGGTCCAGCCCGAGGTCGGCTCTACGTAGCCATGAGTGAGTCGGGCGATGTCGGTGTCGATCCCGGGGGCGGGGGATGGAAGCCGCTAACGGAGGAAGAGCCGCAGCCCGGAGCAGTTACTCGGGCACTGCCCGGCGCTTCATTTCAGGGAGAGGTACGCGGCTTTCGAGAGCGCACCGAGACGTACCCGAGCACCAATCCGTTGAGGCCGAACCAGGAGACGCACGTGCTCGTTTGGTCGTTCCGGCTGGAGCGGTACGAGGGCGGCACGCGCCTCGAGCCGATCCCGGTCGAGATGGCCGGTGAATCGTTCAGCGGATCGATCAGCGAAGGTGACGAGGTCGCGCTCTACGACGAGTGGGAGCCCGGAGAAACGGTCGTCACGAAGCGCGTGTACAACGTGACGAGCGATACGGAGGTCGCGGTCGTGAAACGGTGGCCGACCGGGCAGATCATCGGGAGCACGATCGCGCTCGTCTTTGGGCTGAGTGTGATGATTTTCGTGTTTATTCGAGCTGGCGGGGCCGTGGTAATCGGCTGATGACTTCGGCGACGATCTCAGCCGCGAATATCGATTACCTTCAGCGGACGGGCATGCGCCCCGACGGGCGGGTTGACGGTGCTTCGTCGTCTGCCGTCCCCGTCGAGCTCCGTCGGCTTTGGCGCGTCGAGTCGGTGGGACTGGTTGAGAAGAAGCCGGAGTCTCGCCAGGAGGAGGCCCGCCCGCGGCTGCCGACGGAAGACCTCTTGACTGGTGTGTACGGCGAGCGAATCCCGCTCGCGTTCGTCGTGCGCGGCGCGCCGAATGGCGTCGCGTTTCACCTCGGCACCTGGATCGCCGCAGGGGCAGGGCGCCTCCCCTCGGTCATGCTTGAGCAGGGCCAGGAGCTTCTTCGCTCAGGGCTGGCGAGCCTCTACCCGGCGGTGACCGTCTCCGCCGCCGATGTCGACTTCTCCGACCTGTCCCAGGCCGGCCTCGCGCTCGGGATTCCGACGGCGAAACGACCCGACCCGGCCGACGGTGCGCTCGCGCTCGATCGCCTTATCCGCGCTCTTTCCGGGACGAGCTGGGCGTCCGTGGTGCTCGCCGAGCCGGTGCACGAAAGCGTGATCGCAGACCTGCGCCACGGGGTTATCGAGGAGCTGCGCTCGGCGCAGGCGGGTGCGCTCGCAGCGACGGCCCCCGCACCGCTGCTCGAGCATTACACGGAGCTGCTCCGCGTATCGCTCCAACATCTGCTGGCGGGCCTTACAGGCGGAGCGTGGCGGGTTGGCGTCTACCTGCTCGGCGAGGAGACTTCGTACCAGCGACTAACGAGTCTCTGGCGCGGCGTCTTCTCGGGCGATGAGTCCCTTCCCGAGCCCGTGCAGGTCTGGGATCTCGAAGCCGCGGGTGAGTTCGCTCGCGAGTGGGCGCTGCCAGACGAGCCGGGGCCGCCAGGGCCCGGCAACTACCGGCATCCGCTGCTCTTCCAGACGCTGCTCACGTCCCGGCAGTTGGCGGCGTATGTCCATTTCCCTCGGCTCGAGACGAGCGGTTTCGGCGTGACAACGGTGCCGGACTTTGACGCGATCCCTCCTCGAGCCACGGGAGACGGGACGATCGAGCTGGGCGAGGTCGTCGTCCGTGGGCAGCCGACCCAGAACGAGTACAGTATTCGCATTGCCGACCTTGTCCGGCACACCTTCGTTGCCGGGGTCACGGGTGCGGGGAAGACGAACACCATTTTTCGCTTGCTCGAGCAGGCATCGGCAGCAGCGGTGCCATTTCTCGTCGTCGAGCCTGCGAAGAGCGAATATCGGGCTCTTTGCAACGTCCCTGCGCTGACGGACGGGTTTCAGGTCTTCACGCTCGGGGACGAGCGAGTCTCGCCATTTCGCCTGAACCCATTTGAGGTCTTGGCGGGCACCCCGGTCGCGGTCCACCTCGACCTGCTGCGCTCCGTATTTGCGGTCTCCTTCGGGATGTGGACGCCGCTGCCGCAGATCTTGGAGCAGTGCTTGTACGGAATTTATGCGGATCGGGGCTGGGATATCACTGCGGACGCAAACGCGCGCCTCGATGGAGCGGCTGATCGTTCCGAGGCCTTTCCCACGCTTTCTGATCTGGCCACGAAGGTCGAAGACGTCACGCGTGAGCTCGGCTACGAGGACCGGATCACCTCGGACATGCGCGCGGCACTGCTGACTCGCATCAACAGCCTGCGCGTCGGCGGCAAGGGACGGATGCTCGACGTGCCGCGATCGCTGCCAATGCGCGCGCTGCTCGACCGCCCGACGGTTCTCGAGCTGGACGGGATGGGCGATGACGACGACAAGGCGTTCGTCATGGGGCTGCTGTTCATCCGGCTGGTGGAGCATCGGCGCACCGAGTCGCAGACGCGCGAAGGGCTGCGCCACTTGCTCGTGATCGAGGAGGCGCATCGCTTGCTCTCGAATGTCGGCACGCGTGCACGCGAGGAGGAGGCTGATGCGCGTGGCAAGGCGGTCGAGACCTTCGCCAACTTGCTGGCGGAGATCCGTGCGTATGGGCAGGGGATCGTCGTCGCCGACCAGGTGCCCGTCAAGCTCGCGCCCGACGTCCTCAAGAACACCAACCTGAAGCTCGCACACCGTGTGGTCGCTGCAGACGATCGTGCCGCCCTGGCCGGTGCGATGGCGATGGACGAGCGCCAGGCACACGCGCTCGCGACGCTCCGGCGCGGTCAGGCGGCCGTGTTCAGCGAAGGAGACGACGCGCCGGTGCTGGTGAACGTGCCGCTCGTGAAGGACATCATCAGCGACAGTCGACCCGATGACGCAGAGCTGGCCCTGCAGATGTCGAGCGCGCGCGCGGCCGAAACCGACGGCAGCCTGTTGCGGCCGTTCCAGCCTGCGCCCGATGTCCTCGTTGAGGATGCCCGCGCTTGGGACGCCGCCCGCGAGCTCGTCGACGATCCGCAATTCCAGCGCACGTTCGCGCGCATCGCTCTCTCATCGATCGAGGACGGCGACGCGCTCGATCGACTCTGGCCCGACTTGGTCGTCCTCGTCAGGTCGCGCGCGGTGGCCGGAGTCGACGAGGACGAGCTGCTTCTCTGTCTCATCGCGCGTGCAGCCGAATGGTTCGCGCTGCGCCGAGGTGCTCAAGGCGGCTGGCCGTATTCAGCGACTCGCACGCTGGCCGACCGGCTTCGGGAAGTGCTCGTGGGCAAAGCCGCGGGTACTTCTCCGGCGCCCTCGCTGAAATCTTTTCGTGAGCTCGCCCTGCAGCTGCACGTGCGACCCTTCGATCCATATCCAGCGTGCAGTCGTATCTGCCGAGAGCTGCCGCCGCGATGCCTCTATCGCGCCGCGGCCGCCGATCTGATCGCCGCCGGCGATATGGACCAGGCATGGGAAGCGGCGCGCGCCGCCGACCTAGCTCTCGCCGACGACGGCGCCGCCGAGAGCTGGCAGGTCTGCATGGACGGCGGCGATGCGCTGATCGAATTCGCCAACGACGACCGGCCCGCGGAGCAGCTCGAAGCAGCCGACGCCGCCGCCCGGCGAGCCAGTCTCTGCTTCGGGCAGCAGCTCATCATGCGAGATCTTGCCTCTCCCGAGCGGTCTCGAACCTGGATCGACAAGCTCTTGAAGGAGTCGGGTCATGAGTGACAAGCCTTCCGTCCGCGAAGCAGCTGAAAAAGAGGCCAAACAGCAGTTCGAGGCCTCGAGTCAGCGGACAGAGGCCGCAAGCGTCAAGCGAGTTCTACGACAGGCTGACCAACTCGTACACAGGGCTGAATCCTTGAAGAAGAAGGCGAAGGCCGTAAGCTCCCCACGCGAGGCAGGCGACCTCATCGAAAAGGCGGCCGAGTGTCTGAAGACCGCTGAGATGCTTCGGGAGTCGGTCCTCGGAGCAAAGGCCGGCGGGGGGGAAGCCGACAAACTGAAGGAGCAGACCCAGCAAAGCGATGGCGGGCAGGATTCCTCGCAGCCAGAAATGGAGGCCGACGATGGCGGGCAGGATTCCTCGCAGCCAGAAACGGGGGCCGACCGAGGCGAGCGCGTACGAGATGTCTCTCGCCAAGGCGAGGAATCGTCCCGGCTCGAGGCGAGCTCAGCCGATGAAGGCCGCCGTGACGTCACTGGCCGAAGCGGGAAACTAACAGCAAAGGGCCAAGATTCGGGTGACCGCGGCGACGGGGTACGCCTAATTGAGACACGCTCCCCGGCAGGATCCGGCGAGGAGAGGGGGCGCGGCGGTCGCGAGCTCGATCGCCCCGGCGCAACTCGCTCCGCCCGGGCAGCGTCGGACGAAAAGTCCGAAACTGCCGACCGGCGGCGATCACGCGCTGGCCGAGAAGGGGTCGTGACGTCGCGCAAGGATGGCGGCCAGCGCGACGTGACGAACCGCGAACAGGCCGCCCGCGGGCCCGCGACGCGTGACGCCGGCAAACGGATGCGTTCGCCGGCTACGGCGTCGGCCGACAAATCCGGCGAGCGCATCCGCGGTCGCGGTCGCCAAGTCGATCGCGCTGCTGACCGGGCGCGTGCATCCGCCGCGCGACCAGCCGACAAACCCGAAAAGGGAGAACGGAGGCGACCAGGCGGTGTCCCAGAGACGGCGAAAACGCCGAGAAGCGAAGGCAGGCGGCGCGACGTGACGAACCGCGAACAGGCCGCCCGCGGGCCTGCGACGCGTGACGCCGGCAAACGGATGCGTTCGCCGGCTACGGCGTCGGCCGACAAATCCGGCGAGCGCATCCGCGGTCGCGGTCGCCAAGTCGATCGCGCTGCTGACCGGGCGCGTGCATCCGCCGCGCGACCAGATGACGCCCAGCCTGCGGGCGCGGACGACCCCTCAGAGTCGTTCGCGCAGGTGACGGGCGAACTGCGCGAGGATGCTCGAAGCGATGACGCCCAGCCTGCCGGCGCCGACGACCGCGAGGCCGCCAAATCGTTTGCGGAACTGATGAGACATCTTCGCCAGCTCGCGCAACTTGCCGAATCCCAGAAGGGCCAGGATTCGGCGCAACAGGGGCTGGAGAGCGACTACGAAGCTGCAAGCCGCGCCGGCACAGATTCGAAAGGACGAAATCGCGGCGAGGGAAGTCGACACACGGTCATCGAACAGAAGGCGGTCTTCGCGCCCGACGGCTCAAGTGCGGACGGCGAGCAAGGGCATCTCACTCCGAGTGAGTCGCCCACCGCGGACGAGGCAGTCACGGATTCGCAGAAGAATATCTGGAAGGCGAACATCCATGGAATGACGGACGAAAAACTTCAAGAGGAATTGCGTGAATTCGAGGGTAGAGGTCGGGACAAGGCTCCGACAGCGAAAGACGAGACATATGGACGCTACCTACTCCGCGAGCGCGATGAACGTAGCGACCGCAGGCTCATTCTGTCGGCGAGAGACATTACTTTGGGACAGCTTGGACAAACCCTGGACGATCTTGAGCCGCGGGTACGTGGGTCGGAACGGTTACGGCACTCCTATGAACTCCTCAAAGAGCTATACGAGGAGCGCGTCAATGTGGAGCTCTACCGGTGGGCGTCAGGCCTCAGCGTACGCGAACGGTTTCAAGCCAGGGATCAGCTACGACCATATGTCCAGGCACGCGACCTGGCGGCAGTACGAATTGACGATGCGATCCAGAGAGCTGAGCGAACGCACACTGAGATCATGCAAACGGCGTCTCGCGTCGCCCGCGAGAAGCAACGGGAGGAGTTTAACCGGACATACCCCCTGCTACGAGGAGAATTCCTGACCTCGTACATCATGTGGAGAACCAACGATCCCGACCTGGCGGGCTTGCTCGGGGGGCTCTGGCAAGTGCTCGGTGCAGCGGCAGAAGTGAGGAACGTGAAACAGGCACGATCGGCATCGGATCGAAGTGGTCGGACAGGCGAGCCAAGGCTGCGCGCACGCACGAAAGGAGATACGACGCGCTCAAAGAACGCCGGCCGTCCTCGCCTGGAGGCCTCGCCCCCGATGCCCCCCGAAAGCGAGCTATCGCCACGCGAGAGTGGTGCGGCCGAGCGGATGAAGACCGACGCCACACGTAGCCGGACATCAGCCGCGACAGATAAGAACGCGCGTGCAACTGACAAAGCAAAGCCCACTCGCAAAGATTCGGAACCAGCACGCCCCGATCGAGAGCGGCCTGCCAGGAAAGGCGCCGAGACTTCAGATGAGCAACGCGCTATCAAGACGTCGCATGCGAAAGACGGTGCGCGAACGCGACGGCCAGGCGACTCTAAGCGGCAGAAGGCCGATTCCCGCGACGAGGTCCGGTCGAAGAGCGCCCAGGAGTACGTTGACAAACTCGGGCCAAGACCCGAGAAGCTGACCGGGGAGGCGCTCGGGAAGCGCGTGCGCGACGTGAAAGAGCAAGCGCGAAAAATAGATCCGCGAGATCCGGAATCCCTCGAACAGCTACGGCAGCTATATCGTCGGCAACCCGACGAGGTTCTGGGAAAACTCAAGAACCGTGACGCGATGGCCAAAAGCATCTACGACCAGCGCATTCCTCCAAACTTCGAACTGGCAGACGCCCTCACAAGAAACAAACGGTCACCCCATGAGGCCTCGGCCATCTATCGGGATCGAAATGGGACGGTTCGATGGATGGACAACCTGAAGAGCGGCAACCCGACGGCAGAGGAACGCGCACGCAGATTCCCGGAGAGATCCCTTTCGACTCATACTGAACGGCGCGCTCTTAAGGAAGCTCCTCTTCGCAGGGGTGGCGAGCTCTCAATCATTGGGCAATACGATCCCTGCGTCGCATGCCAAACGGCGATGAAAGAGGCGTCAAAGCGAAGTGGCGCCACCATTCGTTACTGGTGGCCGGGAGGCGAGTTTCTCGCCAAAAATGGAAATGGCCAACTGACACTGCGAGCAAAGTAAGATGAACGACGCATTTGGGCGGGAGCGCCTGTTCAAGGCCGATCGCGCTGGCTCATGCGTCTGCGGCGGCCCGTGGGGTTCGAAAACTCGGTCATGCACAGGAGCACGTGTCACGCGGCTGCTTCGTACTCGTGGATGAGGCTGAGGTTGCCCCGTTTCCGTTGACACGGTTTTTTAGGCGGCGGCTGCCGCGGCGTTGTCCTCCCAGTATCGGCGTTCGTACTCGTCGGGGCTGAGCATGGCGAGGCTGGAGTGGCGCCTCAGCGGGTTGTAGAAGCCCTCGATGTAGCGGAAGAGCGCGAGTCGCGCTTGGTCGCGGGTCGCAAACGTTCGGCGCTTGACGAGCTCGTTCTTGGGTCGCAGCTCGTTCCCGGCGACCGCGATCAGAATGGGCTGTTTCGTCCTCCGGGTCGGTCGAGCCATGTAGCCGTGCCGGTTAGGCCGGGTTACGGGTGGCTCATTCGGCTGGTCCGTTTTCGCAGGAATGGGCTGTGCTTCGGGAGGGGGGTCATGCTGGGCAGCTGTCGCGCTTGAGTCAGTAGACGCCCCTACGCGCTCCTGCATCGTCGCGCCCGTAGGGTTCGTAAACTCGGTCGTGACGGATTTCCAGGGAAATCCTGAACCCGTGGCCTCCGGTCTCTCGGCCGCAACTTCGCATGGCGGCGGACAAAGGAGAGCGACTCGAGCGGGTGCGTGAGCGTTAGCCAGTGATTCTCAGTGCCGTCTGGGTGACCGGTGGCGGCGAGGTTCGCTCGCCCTCCCGTCGCTGATGAAGTTCTCGGTCGAGCCGATGCTCAGGTCTTCGAGAGCGACGCCGTTCGGCGGGTCGCGTCTTTCGCTCGAGACCATAGGGAGAAGGGGTGGACTGGCCGTCGCCAGCGTGACGGCGGCCACCCGATCCGCTGGTCGCGCCTCCCGGGCTTCGGCACGATTCCCCTGCAAATCGGCCACGGCCGAATTTACGAACCCTACGGGCTTTCTGCCGCCCTAACAGCAGCGTGGCCACGGTGCGAATTGGACGGGCTAGCCTCGCCCCCAGTTCAGGCCGGTTGCAACCCTCGCCGGCTGGATAGAAAGGGGAACCTCATGGCCGGAGTACGGCCGAAGGGTCTTCGTCGCCCGGCGCCGCGAGGTGGTGCTAGGGCTGGGGGTAGCGATGGGTAGCGAGAAGCGGCCCAACCTAAGCGCTCTCTACGAGGCAGCCACCTCGGCACGGTCAACCGAGCCGGCGGCGGTGGAGCGGCGGACACGTCCGCCGCGGACGCCACGGGTGCGGACACCGAAACGCGGGTGGTAGGGCCGGCGGCTGTGGCCGCCGGAAGAGAGATCGGCTAGCTCGTGGGACTCGCGGACAACTCACTCATCTGGAGTGCCGAGCAGCTGAGGAACGGGGCGGCCGCCTTCGGGCCGCCCCGTTCTGCTTATCGCGCGAGGCGGCGACGCTTCCGGAGAGCCGGACTCCGGTCGAACCTCGCTTCGCCTGCCGGCTGCCCAAGGGTAAGGCGGTCAAGGACGAGCCGCCAGACGCTCTTCTGAACACGGCCGCTACGGCCACTGGCGTAATGGCTTCGACTGTAGGCAACGCCTGCGCTTACGATCTCCGCAACAAGGAGGAGCTGATGGCCAAGAGAATCTTCGTGGCGTTCGCCATCGAGGACAAGACGCAACGAGACTTCCTGAAGGGGCAGTCGTTGCTGGGCATGTCACCGTTCGAGTACGTCGACATGTCAGTCAAGGAGCCGTGGAAGGAGGACTGGAAGGAGAGATGCCGCTCGAGGATCCGTGGCTGCCACGGCGTCATCGCTCTGATCAGTAAGAACACGCTGAACGCCAGCGGAGCCAAGTGGGAGATCAAGTGCGCGATCGACGAGAAGAAACCGATCCTGGGGATATGGGCCTATCAGGGCGACCGAACGGTGCTACCTGAGATGGCAGGCCAGAAGGTGGTGCCGTGGTCGTGGGACGAGATCAAGGCCTTCATCAACCGCGTGTGAGTCCAGATCCCGAAGACCGTCAGTTCAAGCTGTTCGAGCTCGCCGTCGAGATGGCTGACCGCATCTCAGCGCGTCGTGCCACCGCCAACGCGCTTTTCGTCACTCTCCACACAGCTTTGATCGCCGCAATCGGCCTCGTGCGCCCGCGCCGCCTTGAGGAGGTCGGCGTGGGCAAGCGACTCGTGGAAGACAACTTCGGGCTCGTCTTGGCCTCTGTGCTCGGAATCGTTCTCGCGGTGACGTGGTGGCTGCTGTTGCGGAGCTACCGACATCTGAACCGAGCCAAGTTCCAGGTGATCGACGAGCTCGAGGAGAAGATGCCCGTGCGCATATTCAGGCGTGAGTGGGAGCTGCTGAAGAAGGATCCGGTCAAACCGTTCCGGCAGCGCTACCGCGAGCTCGGAGTGGTCGAGCAGGCCGTCCCTGTCGCATTCATCGTCATCTACGTCATCGCAATTATCCGGTTCGCCTGATGAACTACCTTCAGCAACTCGCTGAGCGGATACGCGCCGAAGTTCCGGAGGATGCGCTTCCCCCTGAGGACACGCGACTCCTCTTCTTGATGTACGCGGTGCTCGCCCGTGCCAAGGGAACGTCGGTAACTGCGGCGGACGTGCATGACGCCTGGGTCGCGTGGATGACGAGCAGGGGTGAGGCTCACGAGTCAATGGAGAAGTTCGGTGAGCTCGAGCGTGATGTGCAGGCTGAGGACAATCCTTTCGTCGGCGCTATCCGCCGGGCCATTGCTGACGACTAGCCGCTTATCGCACCACGTCGTGGCCAGCGCCAGCTCGACCTTGTCGCCGATCCAGACAACCCGCCAGCCGTCGGTCGACGACAGGACGAGGACGGTGCGCCTGGCATGCCAGCGGAGAATGAGCCCGCGGATCATCCGCTCGCCAGGCGGGAGTTCGAGGACAACCTCCTCGTTGATGTGGTTGCCGGCTTCGTTGTAGATGTCGAAGCGGGCGAGGCCGTCCCTGTCGCCGTGCCGGCCGAACACCTCATAGCGGACGCCGTCGATGACGCGTCAGCTGACGAACGAGCCGATCGATGTCTCCCCGCGCACCCACTCGAAGCTAGGCGGTCGACGCAAAGCATGAGCTCGGCTGGCGCGTCTACTTTCCGGGCCGTGGCGACCTCTGCCACCGACCTATTTCTCGCCGCCTACACCGCCCTCGCACCCGAGGAGCAGGAGGAGGCGTTGGCGAGAATCAGCGAATCCCGGCTCGCCCGGCTTGCCGTCGATGACTCCGAGACCGGCCGCTTCGTCCGTGCGTTGCGACGCGTCGCCGACTGCGCCGGACAGGATCCCAGCCCCGACGACTACCGCGCCGCCCGCGCTGAGCTGATCGCCCAGGGCGAGGATGTCCCCGAGATCAACGCCGTCATCCGCCACTTCGGCTCGTGGCGGAACGCCAAGGAGTCGCTCGCGCGATCGCCAGCGGAGTCGCCGCTCCAGATCGAGGCGCGCTTCCGCCGGCGCCTGCTCGGCAAGGTGCATCGCTACCGTGAGGACACCCTCCGCGAGACCCTTGAGCGCTGCGCCGCCGACCTCGGCCATGTCCCGCTGGTGATCGAGTTCGAACTCTTGCGCCAGCGCGAGGTCGGAGTCGGCCAAGAGGTCGACGCCGTTGTAATCGATGAAGCTGACCGTAGCGCCGTCTGGCGAGACGTTCGGCGCCCGCGGCGAGGAGCTGTTCCTACCAAGCGACTCGCCGTACCGGCGAGGGTGGGGCAGCTGGGAGAACGCTCTCCTGTACTTCGGCTTCACGCTGAAGCCATCGCCGAGCGCCTCGAGCCGGGAGCGCTCGAACGGCTCGCTGGCACGGTTTCAGTACCAGTAGACGGGATCCGGGCCGGCAACGACGTGCCCGAGCTGCATCCTTATGTCATGCACTGGCCTCCGTGGCAGCCGCGGTCTTTGCGCCGCCTCGCTCTTCGTGAGAAGGCGAAGCTCGAGGACGCGACTCGCCGCACCCGCGCCGGCCGTCTCATCCGCTCCTGCTGGTGGAACGTGACGCACCATCGGGATTGGGCTCTGCTTCTCATCGTGCCGTCGATCGGCTTCGCGTTCGTGCCGACGGGGTTGAGCCTCAATCCGCTTGAGGACGAAAAGAAGGCAACGTCGATCCTCCAGATCCTTTGGCAGGTTGAGGCAGCGGCACTCGCGCTCTCGCTCGCAGTCGTCATCTTCATCCTCCAGGCGGTCTACTCGACTCGACCACGGCCGCCGCTGCGTGGGCTCGCCGAAGCGATCAGGCTGCCCGCAATCTTCTACGGCGGCGTCTATGGGCTCGCCCTGACGGGGATGGTTCTGATGGGCGCTGGCGATGGAGCGCCCGCCGGCTGGGCTGCGACCTGGGCCGTCATATGGGCCGCCCTCTCGGCCGCGGGATTGATCCTGCTCTTCGTCGCGATGTTGGCCCAGATCGAGCCGGACGCCCTCTACCGCCGCTGGTTCGGCACGGTCGAGCAGCAGGTTCAGCGCGTCATCGAGAAGGAGATCTTCGAGCGAGCGGCTGCCGCGGTGCTGCGGAACACCTGCCAGGAAGTCGCGCTCGACTTTCAGCCGGTCCTTGGAAGCGAGAGCGCCCCACACTTGGCGAAGGTTCCGGCGAAGGGCTCGGGCGTGATCCGCGACATCAACCTCTGGCGCCTCCGCAAGGCCGGACGTCTCGCCAGCGAGGCAGAGCCCGTCCCTGTTGGCAACCCTGAGAGTCCCGCCGTCCTTGTGCATCTCGGCGCCGTCGTTCGCCAGGGGAACCCCGTGATGCTCGTCCCCGCGTCGGTT
>WNFU01006506.1_pt1 | contig 14122 bp, 16 predicted proteins | sample 5400121 | NCBI WGS metagenome assembly WNFU01 (sample SAMN13153360, study PRJNA577476) | soil metagenome | isolation source: 100 cm soil or saprolite under grassland replicate 1 | place: USA:California | collected 2016-06-15
CCGGGCCGTGGGCCTCGTGCCAGACGGCGCTGCCGCCGAAGCTCTCCACGCCGAACCGCTCGCTCACGAAGCGCTTCAGCGCGCGGATCGCGATCGGCGCGTCGAGCTTGCCGCGCCGGCAGGCCGTCTCGCACGGTGCCGCGCAGACCCGCCCGCAAATCGAGGGAAACGGGTTGGGCTGGCGAGCGATCAGGTAGGCGTCCCGGTGGCGGCCCTGGGCGACCGCGGTCACGTAGGCGCCGGCGTCGGTGTGCACCGGGCAGGCAGCCCGACAAGGCTCGTTCTCCCACAGCCACCGCGCGTCCGGCACGGGAGGCGGCAGTGATTCGCTCATGGCGTCCTCAGATCAGATGCCGGGCCTGCAGGCGCCGCAGCAGCCAGGCCAACGCCGCCAGCATGGCGAAGAACCAGATCGTCGCGAGCGCCGCCCGCTGGCCACGATCGAGCCCGCCGAGCCGGGTGACGATCAGGTTGGGGACGACGACCAGCAGCCCGACACCGACCGCGACGACCGCCACGGTCGCGGCGACGGCTCTTGGCCAACTGGGCGTCGTCCCCGGCTCACCCGCCACCATGCACCCTCCGGTGTTGCGACCCTCAGGAGACCGTGAAGGCCAGGTACATGCCCTTCTCGTAGTGGCGCTCGATGTTGCAGACGAAGACGTACTTGCCCGGCTCGAGGTCGATGGTGGTGGTCTTGGTCTTGCCCGGATCGGTCTCGCTGTCCTCGCCCACGCTTGCGTCCTCGCTGACCTCATGGTTGGCGCCGACCTTGAGCTTGTCGGCGGGGGTGTCGGTCTTCAGGACCACCACCTCGTGCACCTTCGTGCCCACGTTCTTGAACGTGATGGTCGCCTTCCCGGCCGTCCCCGACCCCGGCGTCGCGGTCAGGTAGTACTTGCCGCCGGGTTTATCGCCTCCCTCCACGGTGACGACCGTCGGCCCCCCGCTCGCGGCAGTCGTCACCGTCACGCCGCCACCGCTCTGGCCACCACTGCTCGTGGTCTCGTTCTTGGAGCTGGAGCACCCTGCGAGCGCCAGCGCGGTCAGCGCGACAACGAGCACTGTCAGCGCCCTCTGCGTATCCCTCATCGGACCAGCCACCTTCCCCGGACTGCCTTCGACGCGGCTGTGCGGCAGCTTGGTCGGCAAACAGCGTCCCTGGCCGGAGGGGCGGATGCCCGGCTGGCAGTGGAGAGCGTGGGGCGGAACAGGATCACGCGTTGCCGCCAGTTGCCCTCTCCACTCGTGCCGGCACCTCGAGTCTCCCGCGCGTCTTGGACGGTGTCCATGGGTCGTTGTTCGCGACCGTCGCAACGTGACGAGGCTCTGCGCTCGACCGCAAAGCAACACGGGCCAGACAACCCGGAACCGGCGGGACCCCTGGCCCTCCGCGGGCCGTCCTCGCAGCGTCGTGCCCGGGTGGGGCAAGGCTCGACCACCCCGATCCAGCCCTCGGAGGCGCCAGCGCATGGTGGACCGAGGCACGCCCACAGGGTCGAACGTCCCTTCCAAGCTGGGACTACTCCAGGTGCGCAGCGCTGGTCGGACGGCGGGCAGGATGTGGAACAGGAGCGGGGCGAGACCGGCGAATTCTCATACCGGCAGTCTCGCTGGGTTGGCGCGGTCGCAGCGAGAGCAACAGCGCCACGGGCGCCATCTCAGGGGTGGTGTGCTGGTAGTGCGCGCCCAGGGCGCTGCCGCGGTGCCGTGTGGTCTGGGAACCACGGGCTTCGGTCGAACGGCGCGCGACCGAGGGGTCTCAGCCGGGCAGTTCCTTGGCTCCGACGGTCAGCGTCACCACGGACCCGGGCGGGACGGCCTGGCCGGCCGACGGCTCCTGGCTGACCACCCGATCGACCCGCCCGGCGCCGCGGACCTGGACCAGGACGACCCGGACGCCGAGCCGGGCCTTGGTGAGGGTGGCCACCGCCTGCTCGCGATCGCGTCCCACCACGTTGGGGACGACGACCTGCTGGCCGGGACCACCCGTCTCGTCACCGATGGTCGTGGTGGGTGCCGGTGGCGCCGTGGTGGCCTCCGGCGGCGCGGTGGTCTGCGGTGCGGCCGTCGTGGCCGCCTCCCCGCTGCCGAACGCTGGCTGGCTGGTCGCCGGAGGCAGTTGTGCGAGCGCGGGTCCCGCGATGGTCCGACCGTCGGCCTGCCGATCCGGGTCACGGCCAAGCCCCGCGAAGGCAACGACCGCGACCACGACGGCCAGGCACGCTCCGGCGACCGCGACGACCCCCAGCCTCGGGCGGCGCCTTGCGGGTGCGCTGCCCGCCTCGCTGGCAGCAGGCGGTCCCCCTCCGCCGATCCTGGCAGGGACCGCTTCGGCTCGATCGCCTGGTGGAAGTCCGCGGCTGCCCCGTCCGGTGGGTCGTGCGCGGCCGCGGCACCTGGCAGGCTGACCGGGGCTTCGCTGCGGCGCACCATCGCCAGGAAGCGGGCAAGATCGCGGCCGAGGTCGTCCGTCGAGCGGTACCCATTCTGGTGGTCGCCGGCCGCCTTGACCACGATCGCGGCCAGCTCGGCCGGCACCTCTGGACCGAGCCGGACCCGCTCGCCGGGGGCCGGTTCCGCGCCGGTCAACATCACCACCATGCAGCGGCCAAGCGCCCGAAGGTCGCCTTCGGGGTCGGGAGCCGCGGCCAGTGGCCGGGCCGCCTGGGCGAGGCGGAAGTCGGTCAGCTTCACGCGGCCGTCGATGCGGAGCAGGATGTTGGCCAGGGTGAGGTGGCCGTGGGTGAGACCCCTGGCATGGGCAGCGTCCAGGGCGGCGCAGACCTGCAGGGCGGTCCTGGCCGCCCCGGCCGAGGGCAGGTGCCCACGGGTGGCGAGCATGTCCCCGAGCGTGGAACCCTCGACCAGCTCGACGACCACGAACCCGGCCGGGCCGTCCCGCTCGAACCCGTGGACCGCGGCGACGTTCGGGTGGTCGAAGCCGGCGACCGCCTCGACCTCGCCTTGGAGCCTGGCGAGGAACGCCTCGTCGGCGGCGAACTGCCGGACGGGGACCTTCAGCGCGACACGGCGGTCCTCTTCCCGGTCGCACGCCTCGAACACCATGGTCGTCCGGCCGATGCCCAGGGGCCGGACGACCTCGTACCGGCCGCCGAGCGGCTCCAGGGCGACCTCGGGGAATGGCGGCGTCCGGCTCATCAGCATCAAGAGCGATGCGCTTGCTCTCCTGGTTACAGCGACCTCCGCACCGTCACGTTTGACCACTTCTGGGAGTAGCCCTGCGGCTTGGCCCCGCTGGGGCGCGAGTCCTCTGGATGGCGCAGCGCCGACGCCCGCGGCTGGACGATCCCCATGCCGATCTCGCCTGACGTGGCGAAACGGCGCCTATCGGTAGTTTGTTGGCTGCGGCGGCAGGTAGAGGTGCAAGGGTTGGCCACACTGTCCCTGCCACACCACCCTGACGTGCGGAAATGCGGTCGCGCCCCGTCCGATCAGGCCGGGCAGCCCGGCCATCCTAGGCACTGGCTGCTCTGGCGTCGGTGGCCGACCGGCCGGCGCGGGGACTTGAGCCGCGGGCGCAAGGTCCCAGGGCATGGACGCAGGGACCTGGTGGCGAAGGCTCCGGCGGGTTCCCGCGCCGGTGGTCGACGTCGCCCTGGCCGTGGCCCTGGCGGTCGCGGTCGCCGTCGCCATCAGCGTGGCTCCCGAGCAGGGCCGGCCACCGGACGCGCCCGCCTACGCGCTGGCGCCCACCATCGCCGCCCTGTCCCTGGTCCGGCGGCGCTGGCCGCTCGCCGTGCTGCTGGGCTCGGCAGCGGCCCTGTTCGTCTACAACCAGTTCGACTATCCGGGCCTGTTCTCGGCGGTGCCGCTGTCGGTCGCCCTGGCCACCGCCTGGGCCGCCGGCCACCGCTCGACCCGACCGGTCGGCCGCTGGCCGTCCGCATCGGCATCGACACCGGCCCGGTGGTGGCCGGGGTGATCGGCACCACCAAGTTCAGCTATGACCTGTGGGGCGACACCGTCAACAGGGCCAGCCGCATGGAGTCCCAGGGAGTGCCGGGCTGCATCCAGGTGACTGACCGGGCCTACCGGCGGCTCCGGAATGGCTACCGGTTCGAGCGCCGGGGGCCGATCCAGGTCAAGGGCAAGGGCGAGCTGGTCACCTGGTTCCTTCTCGGCCGGAACTAGGGGCTGCGGGTTGCTGTTGCAGCGTGGTTGGGCGTGCTGGTCTGGTGGCGTAGTCGCCGAGGCCGTGGTCGAGCAGGGCGAGGGCGCGCTGGTAGAGCGTGCGGACGTCGGCGGCGAGCCGGGCGGGCGCCTCGTCGGCCAGGACCCGTCGGCGGGTGTAGTCGAGCAGCGCGCGCTGGACGCCGACGAGGGCGTTCGCCGCGACCTGGGGTCGGGGGTCGTTGGCCGGGGCGTCGGTCTCGGCGGCGAGCAGGGCGGCGAGGGCGTCGGCGGTGCGGGCGAGCGCCTGCTGCTCGCGGGCCAGCAGGGCCGGACTGGCGGCGACGACGCGGTTGACCGTGTGCAGCCGTTCCAGCGCTTGGGGGTCACCGGCTTCCACCTGGGCGAGCAGCCCACCGGTCTCCATGACGTGGCGCCGGAAGGCCACCAGCACCGGTTCCCCCGCCGGCCGAGCGCCGATGGCGTCGACCAGGCGGGCCCCGAAGGCCTCGAGCCGGTAGTAGAAGAGGTCTTCCTTGGTCGGGAAGTAGTTGAACACGGTCGCAACGGCGACCTGCGCCTGGCGGGCGACCTCGGCCACCGTCACCTTGTCGAAGCCCCGGTCGGCGAACAGCCGCCAGGCGGTTTCGGCGATCAGCTGGCGGGTCTGCTCCTTCTTGCGTTCGCGCAGTCCCATCTCCATTCCAGAGGCAAAATAGCACGAATTCCAGTCTTACCCTATCTTTAGAGTCGATCCAAGAAGTAGGGACCGCAGCAATCACGAGAGCGAGGAGGTCCGATGACCGCAAGGACCGACGTGCTCGACCTGGTGGGGCGCTGGGCCGCCGCCGAGCAGGCCAACGACGCCGAGGCGCTCGACAGCCTGCTGGCCGGCGACTTCGTCGGCGTCGGGCCACTGGGCTTCGTCCTTGGCCGCGAGCAGTGGCTTGCCCGCTTCGGCAACGGCCTGGAGAACCGGGCGTTCGCGGTGGAGGACGCGCAGGTGCGCGACTACGGCGCCGCGGCGGTGGTGGTCGGGGTCCTGGCCCAGGAGACCAGCTTCCAGGGCGGCGACAACTCCGGCCGGTTCCGACTCACGCTGGTCGCCGTGCGCCCCACCGACCGTTGGCTGCTGGCCAACGCCCACATCGGGATGCTGCAGCAGCCCGCCGGTCCACCGCCCTCGTGACAGGCCGGCGGGAACCCTAGAGCGGAGGAGCGAGCTGTGAAGATCCGCGCCGCACAAGCCACCACCATCGTGCTCTTCGCCCTGGTGATGGGCGTGTTCTGGGGCACCTGGTTCTCCCTGAGCCGCACCATGAGCCAGCTGTCGGCCGAGACCTTCGTCGCCGTCGGCCACGAGATGATCCACAACCTTGGGGTGCCGATGGCCATCCTCCTGCCGCTTGCCCTGCTGAGCGCGCTGGTCACCCTGGCGCTGCTGTGGCAGGGAGTTCGCGCGGCGGCGTTCTGGTGGCTGCTTGCCGGGTTCCTGCTCATGGTCGCGGCGCTGGCCATCACCCTGGTGGTCGAGGTACCGATCGACAACAAGATCGAGACCTGGACCGTGGCGACCCTGCCGGGTGACTGGCGGTCCATCCAGTCACGCTGGGAGCTGTTCCACACCATCCGCACCTTCCTGTCGATCGCCGCCGTGGTCGCGGCCACGGTCAGCGCCACGGTGGCGGCGCGGCCGGACGAACCGTCGACCAGGGAGGTCAGTGCCCGGGGCCGCGCGGTCGCCGGGGGCCGGTCGGCGTGACGGGCACCCTAACGTCGACCGCCGCGCCCGAGCGGGCCCGGTGGCCGCGGCTGGCCGCCGCACCGCAGCCGCCGCTGCGGTCCCTGCTCCCGCGCGGGTACGCCGGCTTCACCGAAGCGACCACCCCCCGGCACCTCATCCTGCCGGCGAGCACCGCGGTCTCCCTGGTCGTGAAGATCCTGGACTCGCCGTATCGCCCCCCGGCATTCGTGATGGGCGCTCATGGCTCGTCGTCGGTCGTGGAGGGCGACTGCGCACCCTCGTACCTGGAGGTGTGGCTGGCACCGCTGGGCGCCTACACGCTCTTGGGCCTGCCCATGGAGGAGCTCAGCGGCCAGCTCGTCGACCTTGTCGACGTGCTCGGCGCCGCCGGCGCCTGGATCGGCATCGACGTGATCGTGGCCGTCCTGGTGCTGGCCGGGCGGTTTGGCGACGACGTGGCGGTACGAAGCCTCGCCTACCAGGCGCTGGCGACCTTCGTGGTCTGGCCGATGCTCACCGCGGGGCTGGTGTGCCTGGCGACCGGGCTGATCCTGGGGATGGCCACGACCTGGGGGCTGCTGCGGTACTGGTGGGTCGCGGTCAAGCTCGCGCTGAACCTGGTGCTGTGCACGCTGATCGTACTGGTGCTGCAGCCCGGGATGGACGAGGTGGCCGGCTACGGGCGGGACCTGCTCACCGGCAGCCCGGATCCCGGGACCGTCTCCACCTTGTTCTTCCCACCCGCGGTGTCCCTGACCACGCTCACCTTGGCCACCACGCTCGCTGTCTTCAAACCATGGGGTCGGATCCGGCCCGGGCGCTCGGGAGGAGACCGGCCATGACCGCCGCCGTACCGGCCACCGGCCTGACCAAGACGTACGGCGTCCCGGTCGCAGTCGATGCCATGGACATGGTCGTCCACACCGGCGAGGTCTGCGGTTTCTGCGCAGGTCGTCGTGGCACTTTCCTCTCCTGGGTGTGTCCGTGCGCCGGCGCTCGTGCCAGGTGGTTGGGGAGGTCGCCGGTGGGATGTTGTGGTTGCCGCGGAACAGGTTGCCCGGGTCGTAACGGCCCTTGACCGCCACCAGCGCCGCCGGGCAGCTGTCCGACCAGCTCGCCGCGCCGCTCCTGGAGGCCGCCCGCGGCGCCTTCACCAGCGGGCTGCACGCCGTCGCCGTGACCGCCGCGGTCGTGCTGGCCGCCGTCGCCGTCCTCATCGTGACCACGCTGCGGCACCTACCCCCGATCGGCCAGACCCAGACCACCCAATCCGAGCAGGCCGAGCAGCCCGACCCTGCCTTCCCAACATCCGACCACCCCGACGAGCTGCCTGCCGACACCCCGGCGTGAACCCGTGCTGCTGACCGCGCCGACCGGCCCGCCGAGGTCATCTCGGCGGGCCTTCAAGCCGTTCTCAGCGACTCGATACAGGGAAGGACCTCCACTCCGCTGAGGTTCGACGACGCTCGCGGCCTCATTGCAACACTGCCCGTGGATCCTGGTCCCTGCCGCCATGTACACCGTCGCGAGCGCGAGCAGCTCCACGTACACGACGCGCGGGGTGGAGACCACGCTGGATTGTCTCGTCGCCCAACGAGGTCATGGGCGGCTGCCGGTGCGGGCGTTACGCTGGCACAAGGGCCAGCGGTACAAGCCAACCGACAAGCCCACCGTCGAGCGTTCTTCCACACCTCCGGGAGGCTGGTCCAGCACCTGCCCGGCTACAAGGGGCCCTTGCTGGTGGAGGTGCGCATCGACACCGGCATCCAGGACCGCTCCCTCCCATGCCATCGCCTCGCGCTTGCAGAGCCTGACCCGGAGAACGACCCGTGACCACCAGCCTGCTGTTCTATCTCGTCGACGTGTTCGCGGAGCGACCGCTGACCGGCAACCCGCTGGCCGTCGTCGCCGACGCCGATGACGTCGACGAACAGCTCATGCGCGCCATCGCCAGGGAGTTCAACCAGTCCGAGACCACGTTCGTGCTGGCGCCCACCATGCAGAGGGCCACGTGGCGGCTGCGCTCGTTCACCCCGGCCGGCGTCGAGGTGGGGGGTGCGGGGCACAACGCGCTGGGCGCCTGGTGGTGGCTCGCTGTGGCGGGGCGCCTGCAGTTGGAGGACGGCGGCGCGCGCCTGGCCCAGCAGATCGGGGACCGCGTGCTGCCCGTCGAGGTGATCGGCGAGGGCGGGCGCCCCCGCGCGATCGCGATGGAGCAGAAGCCGCCCGAGCCGGGCGACCGGGTGCGTGACCTGGCCGAGCTGGTCGCGGCGCTGAGGGTGACCGGCGGCGACCTCGTCGAGGATCTGCCGGCGCAGGTGGTGTCGACCGGAGCGGCGCACCTGCTCGTCCAGGCGCGGAGTCGCGCCGCCGTGGATCGGGCCGACCCGGACGCTCCTCGCCTCGCGGCCGCCTTGCGCGCGGTCGGCGGCGAGGGTTGTTACCTGTACAGCCTCGACCCCGTCGACCGTGACTCCACCGCCTACGCACGCTTCTTCAACCCGACCGTGGGCATCTGGGAGGACCCGGCGACCGGCACTGCGGCCGGCCCACTCGCCAGCCACCTCGTCGCTCACGGCGTCGTGAGCGACGGGTCGACGGTCCTGATCGAGCAGGGCCATGCGATGGGCCGCCCGAGCCGCATCGAGGTCCGCGTCCACGGCCAGCGCGTGACCATCACCGGAGCGGGCGTCGTGGTCGCCGAAGGCACGCTGCACTGCTGAGGAGGGACGATGGATCAGAGCGACGAGAGGCATCTGCGCAGGGCGATCGAGCTGGCCGTCGCCGCGCGAGCGGCGGGCGACATGCCGTACGGGTCGCTGCTGGTCGGCCCGCAGGGGGAGGTGCTCGCGGAAGACCGCAACACGGTCGTCACCGAGCGCGACATCACCGGCCACCCCGAGCTGAAGCTCGCGCGCTGGACGGCGCGCGAGCTTGCGCCGGAGGTCGCCGCGGGCACCACGCTGTACACCAGTTGCGAGCCCTGCAGCATGTGCTCGGGCGCGATCGCCCGTTCCGGCCTGGGCCGGGTCGTGTTTGCCCTCTCGGCTCGGCAGCTGCAGGAGCTCATGCCGCCCGGCGCCGTGGCGCCCGATGCGACCGAGGTCCGCTACGAGGGCCCTGCGCTGCTCCAGGAGGCCTCCGTGCCGATCGACGGCTACTACGACTGACCGAAACGGTTCACGACGACGCCCTTTCCCACCACTCCACGGGACGTCACCATCGGCGACCGGGTAGGCACCCAGGGAACAATCCTTGAGTAGTGGCTTTCTCGTAGAGGTTGAGGCTGCGCAGGCAACCAACACCGGGGAGGGCACTCGCCCATGCTGCCTGCCATGACCGTTACAGCAGATTTTCGACCATCCCGCCGACGTGCCTCTCCTGCGGGCCTGCTCATCAGGCAGCGCCGTTCGTATGCCCGGATCGCGGTGGGCGCCGGTGCTGTGCTGCTTGAGCTCCTCAGCGCCTCCTGCAGTCCCAGTGGCCCTTGCGGGCGAGTCGGCGTTACATCGTTGCAGGGCTGGCGAACGTTTCGGGGCTTGACCGCATCTGGCGCACGGCGTACGCATGTCCGTGTCCACTGGCGGGGGCCCCAGGGAGGGTGGGCCATGTCGGGACTTCGCCTGCGACGATGGCGGCTGGTCTGGGCGGCCAGTCTGCTGCTCGCATACATGGTGCTACCGGCTGCTGCCGCGAGCGCCGCCGAGACGGCCACGACCTACGTGGTCGTGCTGAAGGGGAACGGCGCGGCGGGCCTCCAGGCCGTCGAGCAAGCGGGCGGCCGGGTCCTCGAGGTGAACAAGCTCGGGATCGCCCAGGTGTCCTCGACGAACGCATCGTTCCTGTCCACCATCCGCAGGTCCGGCGCGGTCGACGCCGCGGCGAACGACGCGTCCTGGCACCTGGGCGCGAAGGACCTCGCGTCGGTCACCTACGTGCCGGCCGCGACCCAGGCCGCGAACTGCGCCGCCTTCTACGGCGTACCGGTGGGCGTCGGCCCCGAGCCGCTGTCGGCCTGTGAGTGGGACGACCGCATCATCAACGCCTCCCCCGGCAAGTCCTACGCGGTGAACCGCGGTGCTGGGGCCACGATCGGCGATATGGACACCGGTATCGACCTCACCCACCCCGACATCGCGCCCAACCTCGACGTCGGCCTGTCGTGCTCGTTCATCACCTCGGCCAACCCGAACGCCAACCCCGCGGAGGTGGCCAACGGGGACTGCTCCAACAAGGCCGCGGTGCAGGACCTGAACGGGCACGGCACCCACACGGCCAGCGAGGCGGCGTCCCCGATCAACGGGATCGGGACCGCCGGCGTGGCGCCCGAGGCCACCATCGTGGCGCTCAAGGCCGGGAACGCGGCGGGCTACTTCTTCACCCAGGAAGTGGTCGACGCGATGATCTACGCCGGTGACCACCACCTCGACGTGGTCAACATGTCGTTCTTCGCCGACCCGTGGCTCTTCAACTGCAAGAACGACGCCGACCAGCGGGCCATCGTCACCGCCATCAGCCGGGCGAGCCGCTACGCCCAGCAGCGCGGCGTCGTGATGGTGGCGGCGCAGGGCAACGAGGCCATCGACCTGGCCCATCCGGTGACCGACGAGATCAGTCCGGACTTCCCGCCCGGCTCGGAGCTGACCCGCGCGGTCGGCAACAACTGCGTGGTGCTGCCCAACGAACTGCCGGGCGTGGTGGGCGTGACCGGGATCGGGCCCTCCGGTGAGCTGTCGTTCTTCTCCAGCTATGGCGCCGGGGTCTCCGACGTGACGGCGCCAAGCGGCTCCTCGGGCCAGGCCCCGAACCCGTTCGGGCGGGTGCTGGCCGCGTGGTCGTCCACTGGTGCGCCCATCGGCCTCCCCGGACGTGACGTCCAGGACGCAGGCGGCGCCGTCTACGCGTGGGTGCAGGGGACCTCGATGGCGTCACCGCACGCCGCCGGGGTGGCGGCCCTGATCCGCGCGGCGCATCCGAGCATGTCGGCGGGCGCGGTGCAGGCCACCCTGCAGAACACGGCGATGCCGAAGGACTGTCCGACGCCAGCGGAGACGGACCCGCTCTCCGGCGCCCTCGGCGTGCAGACCTGCACCGGCGGGCCAGGCCACACCAACTTCTACGGCAACGGTCTGGTCGACGCGCTGGCCGCAGGTAGCGGGTAGGACCGAATCGAAGGCAACACCAGGCGGATGGGCCGGCTCACCCGGCCCATCCGCTCACACGGCCTCGATCACCTTCCGACATACGACCCTCAGCCTTAACAGCTCCTCTTCAGGGTTACGCCGCTCAGGTCGTGGTGGTGGTCGTCGGGATGGTGGTGGTCGTGGTCGTCGTGGTCGTGGTGGTCGGGGCCGTCCGCGGGTAGACGTCGACGGCGATCGTCACGTCCTTGTTGCTGTAGTAGCGGAACTCGGCGGTGCCGGTCGCGTCGTTGCCGTGCCAGCCGATCACCCGCACGCGGATGGTGTCCCCGTCGACGAACCCGGCGAAGTTCACGGTGGCGAAGCTGGGGTCCTCGCCGCCGAGGTTGGTGGCGCCGCTGGCGACCTTGACGACGACGTCGGCGGGGACGACGGGGGCTTGGAGGTCGACGCTGGCAAAGCCGCCGAAGTTGGTGTGGGTGACGGCGTAGAAGTGCTGGCTGGTCGGGGTGGCCGGAACCGGGGCGAGCGCGCGAGCGAGGGAGGGGCGCAGCGCGGCGGCGGCGACGGCGGCGACCAGGACCAGGGCGAGCACTGCGGCGATGGCGATGGTGCGGCGGGGGAAGGTGTGGGTCATGGGCGCGCCTTTCTGCCGGTTGGTCCTGCTTATCTGAAGAGCAAGAGCGAACCAACGCGGCAGTGTGTTACCGATCTGGCGACCGCAACATCGCCGCCGCGCCCGCCGCAACGCCGGCGCCGCCGCAGCGACGCTCAGGCCAATCTTGGCGCATCCGCCGAACCCAGCCGGCTTCGCGCAGTCCGGAAAAGCTGGATTGTTTCCTACTTTTGGGACGAGTAGGGTAGTCGCTCGTCTAAGGACCTTCGCTATGTGACGGGGCGTTCGCGCCAACACCAGCTGTTACCAGCCGATCTGGTGGGGGGCATGGTTGCAACGGGCGCAGGTCGAAGCGACGCCCGTGCCGACGGCGCGTCGGAGCGCTGGACCACCCAACTAGCTGGGCTTCTGCTGCTGGCCGCCGCCGCCGCCGGGCTGCTCGGGCAGGGCGCCTACTACCCCTCGGCACAACGGCCCTTCGGGGTGCTCATCGCCGCGGCCACCCTGCTTGGGCTGGCCGCATGGCCGCCAACCAGGGATGACCTCCGCCTGCTGCCGGTCGTTCCGGCGTTGGCCCTGGCCGCGTGGGCGGTCCTTGGCGGCGCCTTGGTGGGCTTCGCCGGCGCCGGTGTCGGGCCGGCGCTGCTGCTGGTGGGGCTTGTCGCAGTGCTGCTGGTCTGCCGTCGCCTCCGGCAGGAAGACCGGGAGGTCCTGCTGGCCGGGGTGATCGGAATCGGCCTGCTGGTGGCCCTGGCCGGCTGGCTGGGGGTCGCCGACCGGGCCGGCTCGTGGGCGTTCCAGGCCCAGGGCCTGTGGCGCGCCTCCTCGACGTTGACCTACCCCAACGCGACGGCGGCCGTGCTGGCGGCCATCAGCCTGGTGGTGCTCGGGCGGCTGGTCGGGACGCCTGGTTCCGTGCCGGTCACGTTGGCGGCGACCGGGCTGCTGGCCGGGCTGGCCGCGACGATGAGCCGGGCGGGCGCGCTCGGCCTCGTGGTCGGCCTGGTGGTGCTGGCCGGGCTGGGCGGGCTTCGCGCGAGTGCGCGGGCCGCGGTCGGCCCGGTGGCCGGCGCCCTGGTGGCCCTGACGTGCCTGCTGCCGTCGGTGCCGGCCGCCAGCCCACCACGACCGGCACTCGCGCTGGTTGGCCTGGGCGCCGGGCTGGTCCTTGCCGCGCTCGTGGCGCGGCTGCCGCGGTGGCCGGCGCTCGCGCTGCTGGGTTGCGTCTTGGCCGCCGGCACCGCCGGGCTGCTTGCCACCGGCGGCGGGGTGGCCGGCGCCGCCCAGACGGTCGCCGAGGCCCGGGCCAACTTCGCCTCCCCCGACCGGACCGGCGCGCTGCACGCGGCGCTCCGGCTGGTCGCTCAGCATCCCCTGACCGGCACCGGACCTGGACACGCCGACCTGCGATGGAAGGGGCACGACCATGGCACCCAGCTGTTCGCGTACGTCCACAACGAGTACCTCCAGGTCGCGGCGGAGCTCGGTCTGGTGGGCCTGGTCCTGCTCGCAATCCTGCTGGTCGCGATCGCGCGCTTGCTGTGGCGCGCGCGCGCCACCGGCCGCCCGGGCGCCACCTGGGCTGGGGTGGTCGCCGCGGCAGCGGCCTTCGCCGTCCACAGCGGCTTCGACTTCGTCTGGCACCTGCCAGCCATCGTGCTCACCGTGACGCTGCTGGTCGGCGCCGCGCTCCCAGCACCCGACACCGCTCCTACCCACCAGCCATCCACCCCCGTCCAAGAAAAGGAACCCGATGAGAACCAAGCTGCGAACAAAGGTGACCGCCGCCGTGGTGGCCCTGGCCGCCGGTTCCTTGCTGGCGCTGTTCATCTCGTCCGGCCCCGCGGTTGCGTTCTTCTCCGGAGGACTCTTTCTCGACGTCCAAGTCGAGTCCCCGGCACGGCTGGTCGCCCGGGGAGCCGCGGTGGACGTGCCGCTGGAGGTCACCTGCAGCCAGGGAACGGCCTTCGCATCCGTCAGGGTCACCGTCACCCAGCGCTCCGGGTCAGGCGTCGCCCAGGGAACGGCCTTCGAGAACGTCGGCTGCACCGGATCCGGTCAGCAGGTCGTCGTCCGTGTCCAGGCGACTGGCGCGAAGGTCTTCAAGCAGGGCCCTGCCGTCGCCAGCGCCGAGGTCTTCGGCTGCACGCCGAACTTCTCCACCTGCGGCAGCGAGACAGACAGCCAGGCCGTCGCAATCCAGAAATAATCCGTACCGACCCCATCCCAGAAAGGACGCCGCCGCGGTCGCGACCCGGCCGCGGCGGCGGCACCCATGGTCGGTGTGCCCAAGGCGAGCAACCCGAAGAACCGCCCGATACGACCCCTCCACTGGCAGGCCATGCCCGCCCGCCGGGGGATTCCAAACCAGACACTCCCGGCACTTTGACGAGGCCCTGTCCCGCCACGTGCTGCCGCGGGCCTGCGCCCTTGCCAACGAGGCAGGTGGTCGCCCAGGACGGTCCTCGCCTCGCACGCCAGGTAGCG
>WNFU01008549.1_pt1 | contig 14120 bp, 11 predicted proteins | sample 5400121 | NCBI WGS metagenome assembly WNFU01 (sample SAMN13153360, study PRJNA577476) | soil metagenome | isolation source: 100 cm soil or saprolite under grassland replicate 1 | place: USA:California | collected 2016-06-15
CGTTACCGAGACGAGCGCCCAGCCGCCCCCGAGGGCCATGAGCAGCAGAGCGGGGAGGACGTCGGTCAGGTAGTTGCCCTCGACCGGTAGGTGCGCGAAGAGGACGAGCCCGACCGCGCTGATCACGAGCCCGCCCGCGATCAGTGGCCGAACGCCGATGAGTGGCGCCAGTTTGCCTGCCGAGCCCATGGCGAGGGCGAACATCGCTGCCAGCGGGACGTACGAAAGGCCAGCCCGAAGCGGCGAGTATCCGAGCACCTGCTGCAGGTAGAGCGTGAGCAGGAAGAAGCTCGAGATCAGCGAGGCGGCGACTGCGTATTGGCTCGCGTTCGCTGCGATGGTCATCCGTCTCCTGACGAGTCGGCCGGGGACGAGCGGCTCGGAACTCCGTCGCTCGACCGCTACGAACACGACGAGGAGGGCCGCTGCGACGGAGAGCAGTCCTGTCGTCTTGTGGGAGAGCCAGCCGTTGGAGCCGGTCTCGAGGATGGCGTAGACGAGGATTGTCAGCGCGCCGGTGACGGCTGCGGCGCCGGCGAGGTCGAAGCCGGGGCGGGCAGCAGGACGGCTCTCGCGCACGACCCGGGGCACCGCTGCGAGAACGAGTAGGGCGACGGGGACGTTGATCAGGAAGACCCAGCGCCACTCGAAGAGGTCGGTGATGAGGCCGCCGAGGAGCACGCCGCTGGCGAAGCCCAGGCCGGCAAGGCCGCCCCAAATGCCGAGCGCCTTGGCGCGTTCCTTGTCTTCGGGGAAGAGCGTCGTCACGAGCGCCAGGGCGGCCGGGGTCGCGAGCGCAGCCCCGATTCCCTGCAGCGCCCGCGCGCCGATGAGGATCTGCTGCGACTGCGCGAGCCCGACGAGGAGCGAGGCGAGCCCGAAGAGCGCGGTGCCGACGAGAAAGATGCGTCGGCGCCCGAAGATGTCCGCAGCCCGCCCGCCGAGCAGCAGGAAGCCGCCGAAGAGGAGGATGTAGGCGTCGACGACCCACGCGAGCCCTGCCTGGGAAAAGCCGAGCCCGTCTTTGATCGACGGCAGCGCGACGTTGACGACCGTCTCGTCGAGGAAGAGCATGAACTGCGCGAGCGCGAGGACGGCGAGGGCGAGCCAGCGCCGCGAGGGTACGGCAGAGCGTTCAGGGGAGCCGGTGAGAGGCGCGGGGTTCATCGAATCGTCTCCTTTCGAGTAGGCGTCTCCTCGACTCAGGCAGCGAGCGCCAGCTCTGCTCGCGATCGGTGCCGAGAAGGCCGCGGTAGGCGTATGGGTGGTAGAAGGCGTCGAGCGCGGACTTCGCGTCGATGCGAAGCTCGAACGCGCTTTCCTCGCGCTGATCCACCACTTCGATCGAGACGTCGTTCGAGCTGGCGTCCCAGAACAGGAAGACGTCGATCCCGTTACTCGCCCGGTGAGCAAGCTCCCGACGGCGCTTGATCGGCGTTGCGGTCATGGCGGTTCTCCCTTCGTTCTTGGAAGCGATCGACATGGCTGCAGTCTCAAATGGAGCGGGGCCGCTCCGCGACGGAGCGACCCCTGCTCCCGCCCCTACTTTTTTCGGGCCCGGAGCGCGGGGGCGGCGGATGAAGAGCGGCGAGCCTAAGGAGTTGCGGCGGCGATCTCAGGCTCGGGCTTGGCGAGTGCGGCGGCGAGCTGCCCGCGTGAGCTGATCTCGAGCTTGCGATAGACGCGACTCAGGTGCATCTCGACCGTCTTCACCGTTACGAACAGTTCCTGGGCGATCTCCTTGTTGCTGGAGCCGGCGGCCGCGAGCTGGGCGACGCGGCGCTCGCTGGCCGTGAGCGCGTCCGCCCCGGTGTAGAAGATCGTCCGGCGGTGGGCACCGGTCGCGGCGAGTTCGTCGTTTGCCCGCTCGACAAGCGCACGGGCGCCGCAGCGGTGCGCGAGCTCGATCCCCGCGCGCAGCCGCTCGCGCGCTTCACGGCGGCTGTTCGCGCGCCGCAGTGCTGCCCCGAGGTCGATCAGCGCGCGCGCATGCTCAAGCCGGGCGGGCGACTCCCCCAGCGCTCCGACCGCCTCCCGTAACCGTTGCTCTCCGGCGGCGCCACCTTCGACGAGCCCGAGTGCGCGAAGGGAGATGCCGACCGTCCGCGCTGCTCCCCATCTGCGGGCGAGGTTCAGCTCTTCGGTTGCTAGCGCCTGAGCCTCTTGCCCGCGATCGAGCCGTTGGAGGGCGAGCGCCGCCTGCGAGCGCCACTGGGTGAACGCCGGGTTCTCGATTTCGACAGACTCGGCGATGGCGCCAGCCTCTTCGAGGCTTGCTAGCGCCTGCTCGGCTCTGCCCGACTCGAGTTCGACCCTGCCCCTCGCGCTAAGGAAATGGATGCGGTGGCCCACGTGAACCCGGTCGAGGTCGGACATCGACAGCACCTCGGGCGCGGCCAGGTCATCTTCGGCGGCGAGTAGGTCACCCTGCTCGGCCTTTAGGCGACCTCTGAACAGCGACATCCACGCGGCAGCGAAGCGGTCCCCGCCACGCCGGGCAAGCTCGATCGCGTCCGGGTAGGCGGACGCCGCCTCATCGACTTCGCCCGCCATCGTCAGTACATAGAGCGGCGCGAAGCCAAACAGGGCGTCGTCGGAACCGGCAACTCCGGCCGCAAGCGCGCGCCTGGCAAGGTCGGTGGCGTGCGCTCGGTCAACGCCGCGGCGCCCTTCCACGATCGCTCCCATCGCCAGCAGGGATCCTGCTCGAATCGGGCCCTCCCTTTCCTGGTCGAGTTCAGGCCAGCGCTCCTGGACGATCGCGTAGAGCTCGGGCTCGTGGTGTGCGGCGATCAGCAAGCGGGCCGCGACACGCTCCCGCAGCTCAGGGTCGTCTCGGACACGCTCGGTCAGCTGCTCGAGCATCCCGACGGCCTCTGGCGCGCGTTCGGCAAGGATCGTGAGGGAGTGAACGTAGGCAAGGACGAGGTCGGGGCGGAAAGTGACGTCGTCCAGCTCCGCGAGCGCAGCTCGGAGATGGTCGGCAGCGGCACCGATCTCGAAGGTGCGTACCTCGGCCCGTCCGAGCTCGCCCAGCACGTCGCCTCGCTCCGTCGCTGGCGGCGGCTCGTCGAGCGCACGGCGCAAGTAGCCGACGGCTGCGTCCGGGGCTCCCTGCGCGAGCGAGCGAGTGGCTGCCTGGCGGAGCGTGGCCACGATGAACTGGTCGTTCGCGGGAAGCGTGGGCAAGAGGTACGTGGCCGCCTGTTCGGGAGGCGCGCCGCCTTCGAGGAGAAGCTCAGCGGCTCGGCGCTGCGCGTGCATGCGCTCGTCGGCGGCCATCTCCTCGTAGACGGCCGTCCGAACGATCGGGTGCATGAACTCGAGTGGGTTCTCCTGGCGAAGCAGGTCGGAGCGCACGAGCGTGGTTGCTGCCCTCAGGGCGGCCGCTGTATCGAGGCCAGCGAGGGCTGCCGCAAGCCGAAGCTCGGCCCCGTCACCAAGGATCACTGCGGCGTGCAGGAGTGCACGCGCCGGCTCGGGCATGCGTGAGAGCCGGACGGAGACGCCCCGTGGGACGGCCTCCGGCCCGATCTGGAGCACGCTTGTGGCGTTCGCGGCGGTGGGAGCGAGCTGCTCGCGTGCGGCTGCGTCCAAGAGCGCCCGCAGAAACAGGGGGTTTCCGCCGCTCGCGCTCTCCGCCGCCGCGACGAACGCTTCCTCGGGCTCGGCAGAGAGCACGTCTCGGATCAGTGCGGCAACCGCGGCCGTTCCCAGTGGTCCGGGGCGCACGACCACGCCGGCAGGATCGGCGAGCAGCTCGTCCAGGATCGCAGTCTCATCGCCCTCCGAACGGGGACGGGTCGCCAGCACGAGCAGGAGCGGCAGGCCTTCCAGCCGTCGCGCCAGATAGCCGAGCCAGCGTAGCGAGGCGGCATCAGCCCAGTGGAGATCGTCGACCGCCACGAGCAGCGGCCGGCGCAGCGCGATGTTGGCGGTGAGCCAGTACAGCCCGTGCAGCGTCGAAAACGACGAGTCGCCTGACGCACCGTCCCCCAAGCGCAGCTGTGTTTGGTCGAACAGCGGCGCCGCGAGCGCGGCGGCACCGGCAAGAAGCTCGTCCCGCTCCTGCTCCGTGGACGTGGCGAGCAGCGGCTCGAACAGCTGGCGGACGACGCCGAAGGCGAACTCCCGCTCCAGCTCGCCCGCCCGCGCAGCGAGCACGTCCAGCCCGGCTTCTGCCGCAGCGGCGCGCGCCTCGGCAAGCAGGCGCGTCTTGCCGATTCCGGCGCTCCCCTCGATCGCAACCAGCTGCCCCTCGCCAGCCCGCGCCGCTGCGACCATCGCGGCGAGCGTCGCGAGCTCCGCGTCGCGCTCCAAGAGCGGCCCCGCGACGGGAGCCGTCGTCTGCCGCGTCTGGGAGATCGACAGGCCGAACCTCCTCATGATCGATGCCGGACTTTCAATCGTATGCCGCCCCCCAGCAGAGAAGTAGGGGCGCGACTGGGGTTGCCTCCGTCGTGAACGGCTCCTCCGCACGCGCACAGTCGGCGCATCGCAACCGACTACGGAAGGAGCCATCCATGTCCCCGATGAAACCCAGCTACAACCTCGCGGCCCGCATGGGCCGCTGGAGCGCGAGCCACTGGAAGACCGCTGTGTTCGGTTGGCTCGCCTTCGTGATCGCCGCCGTCGCTATCGGCCAGGTCGTCGGCCAGAAAACGGCCAGCATGGAAGACGCGAACGTCGGCGAGGCACGGAAGGCCGACCAGATCCTCAAACAGGCCGGACTCCAGCCCGCTCCGCAGACGGAGATCGTGCTGATCCAGAGCAAGCGGCTGACGATCAAGGACGCCGCTTTTCGCTCCACGGTCGAAGACGTCGTTCAGGCGGTGAAGCCGTTCACGACGATCGCGAACCTGCGCTCGCCGCTCGACCCGGGCCGCGCCGACCAGATCTCGAAGGACGGTCGAACGGTGTTGGTCGAGTGGGAGATGAAGGGAGAGCAGAAGGTCGCACGCAAGAACGTCGACGCGCTCGCCGCGGCCACGGCCAAGGTGGCCAACGCGCACCCTGGCTTCTATGTCGGTCAGGCCGGGTGGGCCAGCTCGGGCAAGGCCTTCGACAAGTTCTTCGAGGACCAGCTGAAGCAGGCCGGGGAGCGCTCGGTACCGCTGACGCTGGCTGTCCTGATCGTCGTCTTCGGAGCGCTCGTCGCGGCCGGTCTCCCGCTCCTGCTGGCGCTCACCGCCGTGATCGCCAGCATCGGGCTCATCGCCCTCCCAAGCCAGCTCGTGCCGATGGACGGCAACGTCGGCGCCGTCGTTCTGCTCGTCGGGCTCGCGGTGGGGGTCGACTACGCGCTCTTCTACCTCAAACGCGAGCGGGAAGAACGGGCCGCCGGCAAGGGGCCGCGCGCGGCGCTCGAAGCCGCCGCCGCCACCTCTGGCCGCGCAGTGCTGATCTCGGGCGTGACGGTGATGATTGCCATGGCCGGGCTCTTCTTCGCCCGCAACGACACTTACCTCGGCTTCGGGATTGCGACGATGCTGGTCGTCGCCGTCGCAATGCTCGGCTCGCTGACCGTGCTCCCGGCGCTTCTCGCCAAGCTCGGCGACCGTGTCGAGAGGGGCCGCATTCCGCTGCTGCGAAGACTGCGTCGCGACCGCGGCGAGAACCGGTTTTGGTCGGCGATCCTGACCCCCGCGCTTCGCCACCCACGCGCGTCGGTGATCGCCGCGACGGCCGTCCTGCTCGCGATGGCGTTCCCGGTTCTGGACATGCAAACAAAGCAGACCGGCCTCGACTCGGCGCCAATCGGGGCGGCCACCGTCGAGACGCTCAACCGGATCCAGGATGCGTTCCCCGGCGGCGCAGACCCCGCGCTCGTTGCGGTGAAGGCGAACGCGAACTCGCCCGCCACCCAGAAGGCAGTGGACGAACTCCGCACGAGGGCGCTCGCGAGCGGGCAGATGCGCGGGCCGATCCAGGTCGACGTCAACCCCGCCCGGACCGTCACGAGCGTCGCCATCCCGCTGAACGGCAACGGAACGGATGCCGAGTCGAACGCCGCCCTGCGGACGCTCCGGGCCGAGATCCTGCCCGCGACGATCGGCAAGATTCCAGACGCGACCTACGCGGTCACCGGCGGGACGGCACAGTCGGTCGACCAGAACAGTGCGCTCAAGAGCTCAGCCCCGATCGTGTTCGCCTTCGTGCTCACGTTCGCGTTCCTGCTGCTGCTTGTGTCCTTCCGCTCGATCGTGATCCCGCTCAAGGCGATCGTGCTCAACCTGCTCTCCGTGGGCGCAGGCTATGGCCTGCTCGTAGCCGTCTTCCAGTACGGCTGGGGCGAGAGCCTGCTCAACTTCGAGTCGAACGGCGGCGTCGCCTACTGGCTGCCGATCTTCATGTTCGTGATCCTGTTCGGGCTCTCGACCGACTACGACGTCTTCATCCTCAGCCGCGTACGGGAGGCGTTCGACCGCGGCCTGAAGACCGAGGACGCGGTCGCGTACGGGATCAAAACGACGGCCGGTGTCGTCACCAGCGCCGCCGTCGTGATGGTCGGCGTCTTCGCGATCTTCGTGACCCTGCCGATCCTCGACATGAAGGAAATGGGCATCGGTCTCGCGGCCGCCGTCCTGATCGACGCCACCATCGTCCGCGCGGTACTGCTACCAGCGACGATGAAGCTGCTCGGCGACTGGAACTGGTACCTGCCCAACTGGCTCGAATGGCTCCCGAGGCTCGAGCGCGGGCAGCCTGCTCCGCGCGAGCAAGAACTCGAACCGGCACTCCAGCCCGAGTGACCTACCCGACCGGTGGAGGCTGGGCTCCCTAGCCTCCACCACCACTCTGATCAGAGGGGGTCGTGAGCCTTCAGAAAGGCACTCGCTCCGCGGCTACGGTACGTGGGTATGAGCGGTTCGAGCGCCTCGGCGGTTCATCGGCACGGACGGCGTATCCACGACCATCCGTACGCCCGGCCACACAGGCACCTCCGGCTTGTTCGGCGATCACACCCTGTCGCGCCCGCCGAACCTCACCGTGAGCACGAGCATCACCACCACGGCGAGCATGGCCATTCGCACGGTCTCGTCGACCGCTCGCTCGTGCGCTCGCGGGCGGGCGTCAAGGCGGTCTCGGTCAGCCTCGGAATCTTGGGGGCGACGGCGCTTGTCCAGGCCGCGATCCTTGTCCTGACGGGCTCAGTCGCGCTCCTCGCCGATCTGATTCACAACGTCGGCGACGCGCTCACCGCGGTCCCGCTCGCAATCGCGTTCTTCTTCCGCTCCTTCCGCGGCGAGAAGCTGGCCGGGCTGGCGGTCGTGCTTGCAATCTTCGTCTCCGCCTGCGTTGCGCTGTACGAGACGATCGAGCGACTGATCAACCCGCAGGACCTCTCGCACCTGTGGGTGCTGGCTGCGGCAGGCGTTGTGGGTTTTGCCGGCAACGAGCTGGCCGCACAGGTGCGCCTGCGGGCTGGGGCGCGGCTCTCGAGCCCGGCCTTGATCGCCGACGGGAACCACGCCCGCGTCGATGGGTTCGTCTCGCTCGGCGTCGTCGCGAGCGCGGTCGTGGTCGCGCTCGGGGCCCGTATCGGCGACCCGATCATTGGTCTGCTGATCACGGTCGTGATCCTGAAAATCACCTGGGACTCGTGGCGGACGGTCTCGACGACCGAGCCTGGCGAGCTGGTCGATCTGCACGAGCACTAACCCGCGGTAGAAAGTTCGCGCGTGCGCTCACCCTCGACGGCGACGTTGCGGAAGGTCAGGTAGAGGCCGAGGTCGTACGCACTCTTGAGTGCGCCGGCGATCAGGAATGGCGCGCCGAGGCCGGCGCGCAGCGATGCAGCGGCGGTGAGCGGGGCGATCGGCCGGGTGAGGTAGCGGGCGGTGTTTGTGTAGGCGGCGGCTGCGGTGCGCTCGCTCGGATCGACGACCGCCATTACGTACGCCTGCCGGGTGGGCACGTCCATCTGTGAGAGGGCGAAGCGAGCGAGCAGAAGCGTGATCGCGCTGGCCAGGTTGGGCGCGAAGGCGACCGCGGCGAGCAGCATGTTGGAGGGCAGGTGGGTGAAGACCATCGTCCGCAAGAGACCGATGCGGCCGGCGAGCCGGACGGCGGCCTGGAAGGAGAGCGCCTGCAGGATGCCGATCGCGAAGAAGACGATCGCGAGCGTCTGCGGCGAGGCGTCGTACTTGCGGGTGAAGAGATAGGCGATGAACGTCTGCGGGACCAAGCCGCCGCCGAAGCTGTCGAGCGCGAACAGGCCCGAGAGACGCATGACGATGCCGCGCGAGCGGTGCAGCGGTGGCAGCCGCTCCTCCTCGAGCTCGCGGCCGCGCTCAACCGCCCGAGAGAGCCGAGCCGAGGCGAGGAGTCCGGCCCCGGCGGCGAGCGGGTAGGCGAGCAGCCAGTGCGGCGAGGTCCCGACGAGCGCGAGCAAAGCGCCGAGCGAGCCGGCGAGCGTCGCGACCGTGTTGTAGGTGCCGAAGAGACGGGTCGCATCCTCGTCTCCTGCTGCGTGCGGGAGCATCGCCTGCTCGAGCGAGGTGAACGGCCCCGATTCGACGACGTCGGTTGAGACGGTGCCGGTGAGACCGGCAAGGATCAGCGCCGGCAGCCAGCCGGTGAGCGCGAAGACCGTGCCAGCAAGCGCCATCGCGACGAGCAACAGGCGGTAGGACCGCCGCCGCCCGACACGGTCGCCGTAGCGGGCGAGCAGCGCGGAGACGAGCGCGCTGCCGGCGAGCAGCGAGGCAAGGACGGCACCGACCGCCGCGTTGGAAAGGCCGCGATCGGCGAGCGTGACACCGATCAAGACCGAGCCGAGACCGTAGGCGAGCGCGCGCGCCGCCTGCACGGCGATGATACGGCGCGCGTCGGGGCTCAGCCGCGTTCCTCGTAGACGACGGCACCCGCGCTTGCCGGGCAGAAGACGTAGAGGCAGCGGTCGACCGGATCCCAGCCGCTCGTGTGCGCGCCCTCCTCGGTCTCAACCGTCTCCAGCTGTTCGAGCCGCGCGCTGTCGAAGCTGCACACGACGCCCGGGTCGCCGATTGCGACGTACAGCCGCCGCAGCTGGGGGTCATGCATGACGACGTCAGGCACACCGGGCAGCGGCAGGCTTCGCAGAACCTCGCCGCTGTCGCGGTCGAGCACGACGAGTGCGCCGCCGTCGGCGGCGCAGAAAAGTCGGCCCGAGTCGAGCCAGAGGCCGTGCGGGCCCTCGCTCGGAACCTCGAGCGTGCGCACAATCGCCGCGCGCTCGCAGTCGATCACGACGATCTGGGCCGGCGTCTGGGTATTCGCGTAGACGACGTCGCGTTCGGGGTCGTGGACCGCCCAGCGCGGCCTCCCGGGCAGCGGCAGCTCCGCGAGCACGCGCATCAAGTCGAGCTCGACAACGGAGGTGGTGCAGTCCTCGCCCAACGGCTCGCCGAGGTTGAAGCTGTACAGCCGCCGCCGGCGGCGGTCGTAGGCGAGGCCGTTCGGGTGCGGTCCCACCTCGACCTGCCCGAGCAACCGTTCATCGGAGCAGCGAAAGATGCTTACCCGCCCGGCACCGCGATCGCTCGAGAAGAGCAGGTCGTGTTCCTCGTCGACAAGGACGCCGACCACGCCCGGCAGCACAACGGAAAAGGCATGGAGGTAACTACGCGTCTCGCAGTCGAGCACGTCGATCCGGTCGGCGCCGGTGTGCGCGACGTACATCCGTCGCTCGCGCGGGAAGACATCGGCATGATCGAACCCCGGCTTGGCGCCGCGCGGAATCGGGATAAATCCGGCGCGAGCCAGGCTCATGCGTTCTCGCCGGACGCGACTTCGTTCTTGCACCAGGCGTAGAGGGCGTCGTAGACCGGCAGCGAGAGCTCGAGCTGACGGTGGTCGCCGAGATTCAAGAGGTGAAAGCCCTCCGCGACCGCGAGCAGGCCGCGCGACTGCGGCGTCGCATCGCGATCGTCGGCGACATCGGCGCCGTGCACGATCCGCGCTAGCAGCTGGAGCGCCGGGTCTTCGAGCTTGTACTCCTCGAGCAAGACCTCGAACGAGCAGAGCCCGTCACGGTGGGTGTACTCGGCGCCTGGCGCGTCGTACGAGTGCGCCCCTTCGCGCTCGGCCACCTCCAGCACCTGCTCGGAAGGCACGTACAGGAACTCGGCCTCCGGGTCGATGAAGTTCTTGATCAGCCACGGGCAGGCGATTCGGTCGGTCTTCGGGCGTTCTCTCGTCACCCACTTCATCTGATTTTCTCCCTTCGCTCGGTGAACGTGATTAGGCGGGTTCGCGCCCGAGCAGCAGCGCTCGTTTGCGGTACTCGTACAGGCCGTCGAACAAGGGACCGGCGAGCGCGAGCAGCTCGTCGTCGTCGCGCACCATCGACAGTCCGCGCAGCAGCACGTCGAGCCCGGGCGCCTCGGGCGCGTCGTAGCGCTCGTCAGCGAGGTCGGCCTCGTGCACGATCTTCGCGAGCTCCCACAGCACCGGGTCGGCGAGCTCGTAGCGCCGCAAGAACGTCTCGAAGCTGCAGTCGCCGCCGTGGTGAGAGAGCTCGGCGCCGCGCACGTCGAACGCGGTCGCATCGCCCGGCACCTCCTCAGGGTCGTCGACGAAGATGAACTCCGCCTCCGGATCGAGGAAGCGCCGGATCGGCCAGGCGCAGGCCGCGCGGTCGACATGGCAGTGGCGGCGCGTCGCCCACCTCATCCGACTGGCTCCTCGACCAGAACGGCGAGCTCGTCCACAGCCCGCTGCGCGAGCTCGCGCTCCGGCGGCGGGAAGTAGTCGCGCGCTCTGATCCGCCGCAGCTCGCGCCGCAATCGGGCGAGCGTTCGCCGCCGCTGACCCGTCGCATCGGCAGCCGCGGCCGCTGCTTCCGCGATCACGGCGGCGTAGTCGTCGGCAACCGCCTCGGCCATCCGCGCCGCGAGCTCGCGCTCCTGGCGAGCCGAGGCGAGCTCACCGATCCAGATCGTTGCCTCGCCGCGCGCCTCGATCACCTCATCGGCGAGCCACTCGAGCTGCTCGCGGTTGCGCGCATCCAACGGCAAGGCGGCCAAGCCGTCCAGCACCAGCGCGGCGCCGAGCCGACGCAGCTTTCGCCACAGCGTGCTCCGCGGGGTCGACGGCTCACGCGGCAGCCGGTAGGCGAGAAGAACCCACGTCGTCCGAGGTCGCGGCACGCCGGAGATTATCGCACGAGTTGTGCAACAGCGGTTGCACAGTTGATGCGATGTCCACGAACGCCCTCCGAGGAAAAGAGTCGAACGTCGGCGTCAGCGGCTACTTGTACTTACGGTGAACCGGTCGGATTTGTGCGGCCGGTACACAAGCTGGCGCATGAAGCTGCGATTTTGCAGGCATTTCGAGCCAAACGTTTGGGCCACGGGATTGGGCCACGAGGCGGGCAGCGGTATCTAAACAGACAACGGCACCTGCTGATTTGCAGGCACTTCGAGAGACGGGAGCGACGGGACTCGAACCCGCGACCTCCGGCGTGACAGGCCGGATACGCCTTTCCGGGACCGATCGGGGCTAGCTGGGGATTCGTGGGCGAGAGCAGGGATTTCTTGCGTCGCCTAGTGGCGATTGGCGGGCGGGGGCGGGGGGGCGGGGGCGGGGGGCGGGCTTCCGGCACCCCGTGCGGGATCTGCGCAGGATGGAAGGGCAGCTTCTCGGCAGTAAGTAACGACGGTTTTCGCCGAGCGGCTCGCGCGGCAACACGCTTGGAGCATTGGTAAGCCGATTAGCTCTCGGTCTCGAGCTCGAGGTCGACTGCGACGACTTCGCGGAACCGTGCGAGCGCGCCGTAGCGGGCAGCGCCCACGAATGCGCCGCAGGCGTCGGCAATGAGATCGGTCATGGTGTCTGCTTCGCCCTTCACGAATGAGGTGCCGAAGGCGCCGTCGGATGTCCATTCCGCGATCTCCCAGAGCGCTCCGAGCGTGAGTCCAAGCGCGAAGATCATCACGAGGACTGGCGCTGAGGATCCCGATACGGTGGCGCCGGTCGCTCGGAGAAGCAGGAAGTAGAGGCATGGGGCGATCAGCAGCTGCACGAAGAAGTGCGCGACGAGGTCGTAGTAGAGGATGTGCGAGTAGAGCGAGAGCGCGTTGCCCCAGGCGAGCACTGCCGCGGCGAGGAGCACGGAGGCATCGAGGGCACGCGGCAGCGCGAGCGGGCGCAGGGCATAGACGACCAGGGTCGCGAGCACGAGATTGATCGCACCGCGTTGACCGAGAAAGGCCAGCATGGCAGCGGACAGGGGGAAGCTCGCGCGGCCAAGTTCGAGATCGCTGAGCACTACGTTGCGCAGGCGCATAGGGCTAAGGCTCGCGACTTGAACGCGATCTGTCCAGCGGCAGGCGTTCACACGGCCAGCGCGGTCGAGGTCGAGGCAATGGCCACGACGACGCGCTTGATCCTGCCGCCGTCCATCGAGAGGACACGCGCGAGCGCGGGGCCGAGGCGGATTGCATCGCCTGGCCGCGCCAGCCGGCCTAGCGCGTCTTGGATCGCGCCTCCGATCGTGGTCGCGCGCACGTGCGCGTCGTCGAGCGCGATCCCGTACTGCTGGAGATCGAGCAGCGACGTGTCACCGCGGCAGACGACGCGACCGTCGGCGAGCAGCCGGATGCCGCTCGGCAGATCGTCTTCGTCCCAGATCTCCCCGACCACCTCCTCGAGGATGTCTTCGATCGCGACAACGCCCTCGAGGAGGCCGTACTCGTCGACGACGGCGCAGATGGAGGCGCGCTGCTCCTTCAACCGCGCGAGCAAGAGATCGAGCGACAGCGTTTCGGGCACGACCACGATCTCGTGCCTGAATGTCTCGACGCGCCGCTCCTCCTCGCCGTCGAGCAGCGCTTCGGTGAGTTCGCGGCCGTAGACGACGCCGAGCAGATCGCCTGCCGCGTCGAGGAGCGGGAAGCGGCTATGGCCGCTGTTGCGCGTCGACTCCAGCGCTTCGCGCACTGTCTCGCCCGCGTGCAGTGCAGTCACGCGGGTGCGCGGCGTCATGACGTCGCTGGCTCGGCGCTCGTCGAGCGTGAACACGCCCTGGAGAATCTGCGCCTCGGCCTGGTCAAGCTGGCCTTCCTCGGTCAGTCCGCCGATCAGCTGCCGCAGCTCCTCGAGCGACGCCTGCTGGGCATGGCTGGAGGCCGGGGTGCCGCCGAACAGGCGCACGATCGCGTTCGAGGCGTCGTTGAGCACGACGACAAGCGGCCGGAGCGAGCGATGGAAGAGCTCGAGCGGCAACGCACAGAACGTGGCAACGCGACCTGCCGAGCCGATCGCGAAGCTCTTGGGCGCCTGCTCGCCAACCGTGATGTGGAGCGCGGTCATTGCCAGGATCGCGAGCACGCTCGCGATCGCGGCCGCGAGGTGAGCGAGCGCCACTGAGTGGAGAACGGGCTCGATCAAGCCGGCGAGTGTCGGTTCCCCGATCGCCCCCAACGCCAGCGAGGCGATCGTGATGCCAAGCTGGCAGGCGGAGAGGTATTCGTCGAGCTTCTCCTGTTGGCGGCGCGCGAGTCGCGTCGCCAGCGACTCGCCGCGCAACTGGCCGCGACGCACCGAGACGAGTCCGAACTCGGCGGCGACGAAGAAGCCGTTGACGAGCACGAGCGCGGCGATCGCAATCAGCGCAAGCGCGGTCATCCGGATCTACGGTAGCGCGCCCACAGCGACGTGTTCCGGCGCGCCGCGATCGGTCGCTTGGCTCGCCATTGAACCCATGCGGCGTCCGTGTTCGGGGAGCTGTTCGGAAGCGGATGGCGCCGTCGAAGGCGGCTCGGTATCAACGATGAGGAGCGCGCACCCTGTGGGGTGTCAAAACTCGGTTCGCGACGAGAGAAATCAGGGATTTACAGGCGGAACGCAGGTTTTGGCACCCAACACCGGGATCACTACGTTCGAGTTGTCAGGACGGTCAACCTCTCGGTTTTCGGCGTCATCCGCGTGGTGCGTCAGCACTCGGTTCCGCCTGCAAATCGGGATGATCACACGGTGTGAACCGAGTTTTGGCTGGGATCTCTCCGGGCAGGATTTCTGGACGCTGCTCAGCGCGGGCTACCGACCGCTCGGTCTCGTCCTCGGAAACTGCGTCTACCACGTCGCGCACCAGAACGTCGGCAAGTGGGTTCGGCGGCTCGGCCGCAACGTCGAGC
>WNFU01008422.1_pt1 | contig 14119 bp, 11 predicted proteins | sample 5400121 | NCBI WGS metagenome assembly WNFU01 (sample SAMN13153360, study PRJNA577476) | soil metagenome | isolation source: 100 cm soil or saprolite under grassland replicate 1 | place: USA:California | collected 2016-06-15
AGCGGCGGCATGGGCGGCGCATTGCCCAAGCAGATGTAGCGCATCACGCGCGGAAGGTCGCCGTGGCCGCCAAACGACATCACGAACGCGACGTGATCGCGCAGCTCTGGGCGCCCGGCCGCGACAACGGAGAGGCCGCCGGAGAAGCTGATGCCAAGCATCCCCACCTTGCCGTCCTGCGGCGGCGCGACAGTTCCGCCCTCTCCTGCCGCCAGCCACTTTGCGGCATCCTCGATGATGTCGGTGTTCTGAGGCGTAATCCGAAACCGCTGCAGATCGGGCGGCGCAACCGTCATCACCTCGTAGCCGGTCGCCGCCAGATCTTCCGCCATCCCGACGAGGCGCGTCTCGCGAATGCCGTCCATGTGCACACCGGGCACGAGCGTGACTGCGCGGCGAATGGCACCGCTCGAGGGACGATAGATCTGCGCGTCGACGTCGCCGTAGCGCGTCGGGATTCTGCGAATCGGATCTCTCACGACCGGTTTCGCGCGGAAGTCCGCGACCTCTGCAGCCGTGCCGGTCAGCCCCGCTGCGCGCGCGATGAACGCAAAGGCATCCACATACGGCAGCGCCACGAACCCGAGCGCGACAACCACGACACTGGCGATCAGAAGATAGCGAACCGATCGTTTCACGGCACGATAGTACACTCGCGAAGAACCCACGTGAACACCGTGTACGAACGTACGTGAAGGAACCCGCGTGAAGGAACCAAGGCGTCTTGTCATCGCCATCGACGGACCATCGGGCGCCGGGAAAGGCACGCTCGCCCGCGCCGTTGCCGCTCGGTTCGGGTACGAACACATCGACACAGGCGCGATGTATCGCGCGGTCGCGTGGAAGGCAGTCGACGAGCGCGTCCCACTCGACGATGAGGAGCGTGTGGCGGCGCTTGCCGCGCGTGCAACGCTCGAGCAGAGTGACGGCGTTGTCACGATCGATGGCCGCGATGTCACACGCGCGATTCGTACGCCGGAGATCGACAAAGCCGCGACCGCCGTTGCCCGGCTGCCGCGCGTGCGCGCCATTCTCGCCCGGCGTCAACGCGATCTCGGCGCATCCGGCGGCATCGTGATGGAAGGTCGTGACATCGGCACGGTCGTCTTTCCGGATGCCGACGTCAAGGTGTACCTCGACGCGTCGCCGGAAGAGCGCGCCAGGCGGCGCGCGCAAGACCCCGCGCACACGGGCGGACAGAAGGAAACGCTCGAGGGTGTTCAGCAGGATCTACAAGCGAGAGATCGATCCGACAGCACGCGCGCTGTCGCGCCGCTCGCCGTGGCGGCCGATGCGATCTATGTTGATACGACCCGGATGCCGCTTGAAGATGTCGTGAAACGCGTGACGGAGTTAGTGAGCGAGAAACTCGCAGAATAACTCGCCGCTGTCACGCACGTACGAGCCACCGAGTCACAGAGACACAGAGAAAGCTTTCGTACGAGAGATCAAAAAAATCTCTGTGCCTCTGTGTCTCGGTGGCCCGTACGTGTCGATTGGACATGACGATCCGGTTAGTCGCGATCATCGAAATCATCCGACGATGCGGGATCCAGTTCCCATCGCTTTCGATCGCGCTTGACGATTTCCTCTCCGCCCTCCAATTCCTGATCGTCGTTATACTCGACGCCGAGGGCACGGCCGATCTCCTCCACAACGTCCTGATCGGGCGTCGGATTGTCGCCGCCGGGTGCTTCATCGCCGACGGCTTCTGCCGATTCCCAGTCAGCATCGACGTCGCCGGCCGTCATGGCCGGGCTCGTCGACGTGTGCTCATGCAACCGCTCGGCAAACTCCGCACGCCCTGAGCGCGCCGCGGATGCCGAACGGTCCATGTTCAGCGACGAGGGCGGCGTCGGCATGCGTTCTTCATCGGTCACCCTCCGGCGCTCGCGATCGAGCGTCGGCGGACGCCGGGAGGGCGCACGGGAGGTTGCGGTCTTTCGGGCGGATGCCCGCTTGGCAGCGGTTGGGCGTTTTGGCGCGGTTGAACGCTTGGCCGCGGTTGAGCGCTTGCCAGCCGCTGATCGCTTGCCAACCGCTGAGCGCTTCGCGGCCGACTGGGAGGCAGCGCGGGCGCGGACCATTTTCGTCGCGGCCTTCTTCGACTTCACGCCGCGGGCGCGACTGGCGCTCGACTTCGAGGATTTGCGCGAGCTTCTGGCCTTCTTGGCGGACTTGACAGCTCGTCCAGACTTGGCCGCGCTCTTTTTCGGCGCACGCCCGGCGCTCGTGCGGCGCTTTGCTTTGCCCTTCGCCATGACCGAATCCTTTCCGCGAGAATGGCCTAAAGTCCCGTCCTCCAACCGTTTACCTTGACAAGACGAATCCGATGGCGTAAATGCCGCAAGATGAGCACAATCCGGCCGTGGAGCCGCAAAGCGCGTCGGCCGCCACGGTCAACCAGCCGAAGGGCCGACAGACAGTCAAGACAACATCCCCATGGGTTCAGTCCGATCGCGAAGAGGACCCGCAGGAATATGCCCGCCTGCTCGACCTTTACGATAACAGCTTCCGAAATATAGCCGAAGGTGAGGTCGTCAAGGGAACCGTTCTCAAAGTCACCGAGGCCGAGGTCGTCGTCGACGTCGGCTACAAGTCCGAAGGCATCATTCCCGTCGACGAGTTCCTGGACGAATCGGGCGAGATCACCGTGCGCCCCGGCGACATCGTCGATGTGCTGCTCGAACGCACCGAAGATCGAGAAGGCCATATCGTGCTCTCGCGCGAGAAGGCCGAGAAGATGAAGATCTGGGACGAGGTCGAGCGCGCCTTCGCCGAGAAGAAAGTGGTGATTGGGCGAGTGGTCGAGCGCATCAAGGGTGGCCTCGCCGTCGACATCGGCGTGCGCGCGTTCCTGCCAGGCAGTCAGATCGATGTTCGGCCGGTGCGGAATCTCGACGCGCTGAAGGGGCAAGAGCTCCGGATGCGCGTGATCAAAGTCAACAAGAAGCGCGGCAACATCGTCCTTTCTCGCAAGGTCCTCCTCGAAGAGGAGAACGCGGAGAAGAAGAAGCAGACGCTCGAAACGCTTGCCGAAGGCAAAGTGCTGCGCGGCGTCGTGAAGAACATCACCGACTACGGCGCGTTCATCGATCTCGGCGGCATCGACGGCCTGCTGCACATCACCGATATGTCGTGGGGCCGTGTGGGGCATCCGTCCGAGTTGTTCAAGGTCAACGACGAGATCGACGTCATCGTGTTGAAGTACGACGCCTCCAGCGAGCGCGTTTCGCTCGGTCACAAGCAGCTCATTCCGGATCCCTGGACGACGGCGATGGACCGCTTCCCGGTCGGCACGCGCGTGTCGGGCAAGGTCGTGAGCCTCACCGACTATGGCGCGTTTGTGGAGCTCGAGCCCGGCGTCGAAGGCCTCATCCACGTGAGCGAGATGTCGTGGAGCAAGCGCGTCAAGCATCCATCCAAGATTCTCAATGCGGGCGACACGGTCGAAGCGATGGTGCTCGGGGTCGACCCGTCGGCGCGGCGGATTTCGCTGGGGCTGAAGCAGGTCGAGAGCAATCCGTGGAGCGAGCTTGCGGAAAAGTATCCCGTCGGCACGCGCATCAAAGGCAAGGTCCGCAACCTCACCGAGTTCGGCGCGTTCGTCGAAGTCGAGGAGGACATCGACGGGTTGATTCATATCTCCGACATGTCGTGGAGCAAACGGATCAAGCATCCGAGCGAAGTCCTCAAGAAGGGCGACGTCGTCGAAGCGATGGTGCTCAGCATCGACGCCGAGAATCAGCGGCTCTCGCTGGGTCTCAAGCAGCTTGCCACCGATATCTGGGAAGACTTCTTCTCACGGCACAAGGTCGGCGACACGATTGAAGGCAAAATCGTGCGGCTGACGAATTTCGGGGCCTTCGTCGAACTGGACGAAGGTATCGAGGGACTCATTCACGTGAGCGAGTTCGACGACTCGCAGGGCGGCGAGAAGATCAATCTGGAGGTGGGCCAGACCTACCCGATGAAGATCATCAAGCTCAGTCCCGCGGAGCGCAAGATCGGACTCAGCATCCGCGCGATGAAGTCCGACGAGTATCGCTCGGACTGGGAGGCGTACTCTTCGTCGCAAGGCGAGGGCAGCGCCACCCTGGGCGAGCACCTGAGGCACAAGTAAGGTCGGTCGGGCAGGTGGGTCGGGTGGGTTGGCTAGGACAGGTAGGACGGGTCGGTCGGGTAGGAGAGACGAACAAAGCTTTCCAACCAGACCGGACCTGACCTACCCGACCTACCAGTCCTACTCGACCGACCAGTCCTACCCGGCCTACCAGGCAGAATGAACCGATGGATCGAATGACGAAAGCCGAGCTCGTCGAAGAAGTGTCGCGAGTGTCGGATCTCACGAAGAAGCACTCTGAGGTCATTGTCGACACGGTGTTCAAGGCCATCATCGATGCGCTGCACCGCGGCGAGAAGATCGAGCTTCGCGGGTTCGGCAGCTTTCGACTGCGCAAGCGCGAGCCCCGCAAGGGCCGCAATCCGAAGACCGGCGACAAGGTGGACGTCCCGCCCAAGCGCGTTCCCTACTTCAAGCCGGGGAAAGAACTGAAAGATCTGATCAACAAAGAAGCGGAGGAGCCGGATGCGACTCCGTCAACTTCGGAGCCCGAGTCACTCGCGCGCTGACGCAGTTTCCAGTTATCAGTTTCCAGTTCAAAGTTTAGTTTTCAGTTCAGTGCGCAAACTGAAAACTGGTTGTCCGTACACACGCGACACTGACAACTAAACTTTGAACTGACAACTGGTAACTGGTAACTTCCTTTCATGGACCGCCTCTGGTCCCCCTGGAGACACGCCTACGTGACACGCAACGAAGGGCCCGGTGGTTGCGTGTTCTGCGACGCGCTCGCGACTGATGACGGCCGGCGCTTGACGGTGTTCGACGGTGAAACCTGTTACGTGATACTCAATCTGTATCCGTACAACAGCGGACATCTCATGATCGTGCCGCGACGGCATGTTGCCACGCTGGCCGGGCTCACCGCCGAGGAGCTCGTCGAGCTCGCCGAGCTCACGCGACGCGCGGAAATTGCCGTCACCGAGGCCTACGCGCCGCAGGGCATGAATCTCGGCATGAATCTGGGCCGGCCCGCGGGCGCAGGCATCGTGGATCACCTGCACGTTCACCTCGTCCCGCGCTGGACGGGCGATACGAATTTCATGTCCACAGTCGGCAACGTGCGGGTCCTCCCCGAAGAGTTGACGCGAACCGCGGAACGGCTGCGGCCGATCTTCACGCGGCTGTCACAGTCATGATGTTCGATCTCTCACCAGAACAGCAGGCGGTTCGCGATCGAGCGCGCGAGATCGCGCGCAACCGTGTCGCAACGGTGGCGGCCGCAATCGACGAGAGCGCAAGCATTCCCGACGACGTGATGCGCGAGTTGCAAAGTCTCAATCTGAATGCCGAGCGAGACGCGACCAGCGTTGTCGTTTCGGTCGAGCAGATTGCCGCGGCAAGCGCGGCGGCCGGCGCTGCGAGCGCGTTGCGCCCGATCACGGTTCGCGGCGCAAACGACGCGCCGGGGCTGCGGGGGTTTGCAGCACCGGCCACGGTCGACTCGCGGACGCGGCTGGTATTTGCGGCCGTGGCGCTAGGCGTCGGTCGCGCGGCGCTCGACATGGCGCTCGATGTGCTGCGCACGACCACACGTGGATCGCAGGAGCCGGAGAAGCCGCACTGGGTCGTCGCGGACGCGGCGACCGAACTGGAGGCCGCGCGCCTGATCACGTTGCAGGCGGCGCAACGTATTGCAAGCAGCAGCGAAGGCGAGGGACTCGTCGCCATGGCAAAGCTCGCCGCGACGCGCGCCGCCGAACAGGCGGTGAACGCTGCCGTGCGCGTCGCCGGACCGGATGGCTACCTCCGCGGAGCGCTGCTCGAACGCTTGTCGCGCGATATTCGATCGGTGTCGCTGTTGATGGGAACCGAAGAGGAGCTCAGAGCCGCGGCGGCGCGCGTGGTGCTGCCAGGGTAACGTGCTCGGAGGGCGGGACTTCAGTCCCGCCGGTGTGGCGTGGCTAAAACGACGTCGTCCGCGGTGTTGTTGTGGCGCGGCTAAAGCCGCGCCCTCCACCTGTCGTCTGGCCACTGCGCACGGAAAGCGGGACTTCCGTCCCGCCGGTGTGGCGCGCTGAAACCGCGTGTTCGCGGTGTTGTTGTGGCGCGGCTAAAGCCGCGCCCTCCCATCGCATGGCCGCTTCGCACGGAGGGCGGGACTTCAGTCCCGCGGGAACAGCACGCAGGCCCGGGCACCTCGTTCCCGCCCGCGTCGCGTTGCATGGTGGAGGCCGACTTCAGCCCCACACGATTCGACGCGACGTCCGACCGTCGCGGCCGGTTTACGTCTTGCACCGCCGGCAGCGTGGCGCGTCCTCCGCGCATTCCTGAATTCGACTACGCCGGACGGCTTCCAGTGTTCTTCACTACCTGCGTGAAATCGAGGAAGCAGGCGTTCGCCGAACAGGAGGTCGCGCGGTACGTAATCGATCGACTACTACAACTCGCCGATCAATCAAGTGTTGAAGTTACTGCGTACTGCGTGATGCCTGACCACGTTCACGTGCTGGCCATTGGTCTGGGCGAGCGATCAAACACGGTCAACACCTTCGTACGGTGGAAGCAGGCGACCGGCTATTGGTACCGACAACGTACGCGTGAGTACCTGTGGCAGGCGGGATTCTGGGAACGAGTGCTGCGAGAGGAGGATGATATCGCGGAAGCCGTCCAATATATCGTGGCAAATCCCATCCGCGCCGGTCTCGTCGAAGATCTGCGAGAGTACCAGTGGATTGGAGCGTCGCGATGGACGGTGGAGGAGCTCGCGATCGTCTGTCAGGACGCCGTCAAGCCGCGGTGGTGGGATGGAGGACCCGTGCGGCGCGGCTAAACCCACGCCCTTGGCATGCGTTCCGGCGCGGCTAAAGCCACGCCCTCCGCGCGTGGTCGCGGCGCGGCTAAAGCCACGCCCTCCAGCTGTCGTCTGGCCACTTCGCACGGAGGGCGGGACTTCAGTCCCGCCGGTGTAGCGCGCTGAAACCGCGTGTTCGCGGTGTTGCTGTGGCGCGGGTAAAGCCGCGCCCTCCGCGTCATCACCCGAGGAGGTTCTTCGCAATCGTCATCAGCTGCATGTTCGTCGTTCCCTCGTAGATCTGGCCAATCTTCGCGTCGCGGAACAGCTTCTCGACGGGGTAATCGCGGACGAAGCCGTAGCCGCCGTACAGATTCACCGCGAGCGAGCTGACGCGCTCGGCGACCTCCGACGAGAACACCTTGCAAATGGCGGCTTCCGTCACGAACGGCTGACCCGAATCGCGCAAGCGCGCCGCATTGTAAACGAGCAGACGCGCGGCTTCGACATCGATGGCCATTCGGGCAAGCTGAAACTGCACACCCTGAAAATCAGAAATGGGCTTGCCGAATTGCCTCCGCTCCTTCGTGTATCGCACCGTGTGATCGAGCGCGCCCTGCGCAAGCCCGATCATCTGGGCGCCGATTCCAATTCGGCCTTCGTTCAGCGTTTCGATGGCGACCTTGTAGCCCTTCCCAACCTCGCCGAGCACACTGTCTCGCGATACCACGCAATTCTCGAAGAGCAGCTCGCACGTGCTGCTGGCCCGGATGCCGAGCTTGTCTTCTTTTTTGCCGACGGCGAACCCTGGCGTTCCCCGCTCCACAAGGAAGGCGGTGATCCCGCGATACCCGGAATCGGGATTGACATTTGCAAACACGAGGAACACGTCGGCCTCGTTGCCATTGGTAATCCAGAGTTTGCGTCCGCTCAAACGGAAGCCCTCGGGCACCTCGACGGCGCGCGTTTGAAGGGCAAACGCGTCGCTGCCAGATCCCGCCTCCGAGAGCGCGTATGCGCCCACACTGGAAGAGGCGAGCCGCGGCAGGTAGTGACGCTTGGTGTCGTCACTGCCCCAACGCAGGATCGCGTTGATCACGAGCGTGTTCTGAACGTCGACCAGCACGCCGATTGACGGATCCACCCGTGACAGCGCTTCGACGGCGAGAACGGCGTGAAAGAAGGACGCACCGGCACCGCCGAAGCTTTCCGGAATCTCGATGCCCATGACACCGAGCGCAAACAGCTTGTCCATCAATCCGCGCGGAATCTTGGCGGTTTCGTCCATTTTGCGCACGAGCGGGCGAATTTCACGGCCGGCGAACTCGTACACGCTGTCGCGGAAGATGGCTTCATCCTCGGCCAATCGAGTGAGCGCGGGGATACGGTCGAGGGTGGACTCGGTCATCGAGGCCTCAAAACAAAGGCTCACGGGTGACGGTTGACGTCAAAAAGGCAATGCTATCATCCGAGATGCAGCGGTCCTCGACTTTGCTCGCCTCTCGACGGAGCGCGGGAGGCGACCCTGAGTCTGTCGAAGGGCGGCGGTCACGGCTCATGTAAGGAAATCCCGATGAAATACCGTATCTGGAGCAGTACTGTCGCAGGCCTGGCGACGCTGCTGGCGATTGCTGGCGCCGCTGCGCAAGCTCCGCAACCACCGCAGACGCCGGTTGCACCGCCGCCGCAAAATCGCTCGGAAACATCGCCGCCGCAGCCTGCACAGCCGACATTCCGGACCGGCATCAATTTCGTTCGCGTCGACGTGATTGTGTCGGACAAGACGGGCGCGCCCGTGGCCGACCTGAAACAAACCGATTTCGAGGTCACGGAGGACGGCAAGCCGCAGACGGTCGAGATGTTCCGTCTTGTCAACATCGCCAATCAAACCGTCACCGAAACCGTCAGGCCAATTCAATCGAGGGCTGACGAAGAAATTGCCGCCGCCAACGAGGACGCACGCATCTTCGTGTTCTTCCTGGACGACTATCACGTGCGGCTTGGCAACAGCATGGCTGCGCGGAAACCGATGGTCGGGTTCATTCAGAACAACGTCGGCCCGCAGGATCTGGTTGCGGTGATGTACCCGATGACGCCGCTGGATGCGGTCCAACTGAGTCGCGATCATCAGTCGGTCACCCGCGCCCTCGAACGCTTCGAAGGTCGAAAGTTCAATTACGAGCCACGTAACTCCACTGAAGAGCGCTACGCGCAGTACCCGGCGGAGGTGGTCGAGCGAATCCGCCGCCAGGTTACGCTTTCCGCGCTCGAGGGACTCTCGATCAAGCTCGGCGCACTGCGTGAGGGACGGAAAGCCATCGTCTTCATCAGCGAAGGCTTCACGTCCGTCCTGCCGCCGCAGATGCGCGATCCCATTGCCTCGATGCCGGGCTTTGGGAATCCGAATCGGCGCAACCCGAACGCCGGGGTCGGCAACATCAACGAAGATCGCGCCGACTTCATGGGTCAGGTCGATATCCAGCAGGAAATGCGCGACGTCTACAACGCGGCCAATCGCAGCAACACGGCAATATACGCGGTCGATCCGCGCGGGCTTGCGACGGGTGAGTTCGACATCAACGAAAACGTGGGCCTCGAGCGCAGCGGTACCTCGCTGCGCCAGACGCAGGACACGCTCCGCGTGCTCGCGGATGAAACCGACGGCCGCGCAATCGTCAACCGCAACGATCTCGCGCGCGCGATGAAGCAAATCGTCACCGATTCCAGTGCGTACTACCTGCTCGGCTACACCTCCTCGCAGGCGCCGCAGGACGGCAAGTTCCACGAAATCAAAGTGCGCGTGAAGCGTTCCGGCACACAGGTGCGTGCGCGCAAGGGGTACTGGGCACTGACGGCAGCAGAGGCAACCGCGGCCACAACGCGCACGGCCAAACCCGGGCCGCCGCCCGCGGTGAATCGTGCACTGGCGTCGATGACCGAGACGTCTCGCAGCCGCCTCGTTCGCACGTGGGTGGGAACCGCGCCAGGTCCCGATGGGAAAACACGTGTGACGTTTGTGTGGGAACCCGTTCCGCCGCAGCCGGGTGTCCGTCGTGACGTGGCTACGCACGTCTCGTTGATTGCCGCGGCGCCCGACGGCCCCACGTACTTCCGCGGTCGAATTCCAGAGAGCGATCCGCCGGCGGGCGCAACGATCCCACCGCAGTCGGTGACCTTTGATGCGCCGCCCGGGAAGCTGCAGCTGCGGGTCGCCGTCGGCGGCGCGAACGGAAACGACGCGCTCGATAACGACGATCGCGAAGTCGTCGTCCCCGACCTCACCGCGCCCGAGCTGATACTCACCACGCCGCGCGTGCACGTGGCTCGCACCGGCCGCGACTACCAAACAATCATCAAGGATCCGGCAGCGCTGCCGACGGCGAGTCGCGAGTTCCGTCGGACGGATCGCTTGATCATCCGCACGACGCCGATCGCTCCTACAGGGACGACATTAACCGTGACTTCGCGCCTCTTGAACAAGCAAGGCCAGAAAATGGTCGACGTGCCGGTCACCGCGCCGTCAGCCGCGGGCGAGCCGCACGTCGTCGACCTGCCGCTGGCAGCTCTCGCTCCGGGTGAGTATCTGCTGGAAATCTCGGTTGCGACCGAAGGGCACCAGCCGAAGACAGAGCTCGTCGCGTTTCGAGTCGAGGGGTAAGCGAAGCGCGCGGTTCCTTCGCGTCGGTCCCTTCACGTACGTTCCTTCACGGTCGTTCACGTACGTTCCTGTACGCTCGTTCCTTGCGTCGAACTAACATAGACGAAGTCATCGTGGAACAGCTTCTCGAGCGGAGGCGACATGTCGATCGAGCATCTAGAGTTGCCGGCGCCTGCGGCGGCGTTTGTCGGCGACTTCATGGCGGAGTTGAAGGCGAAGAACCCGGCCGAGCCTGAGTTTCACCAAGCCGTACAGGAAGTTCTGGAATCGCTCGCACTCGTGCTCGAGCGTCGGCCCGAATACCGGACAGCGCGTATTCTCGAGCGCCTCGTCGAGCCCGAGCGCGTCGTCATGTTTCGGGTCACGTGGCAGGACGATCAAGGGCGCGTGCAGGTCAATCGAGGCTTTCGCGTTCAAATGAACAGCGCCATCGGTCCTTACAAAGGCGGCCTCCGGTTTCATCCATCGGTCACATTGGGCATCCTGAAGTTTCTCGCCTTCGAGCAGGTGCTGAAGAACTCGTTGACGACGCTGCCGATGGGCGGCGGCAAGGGCGGATCGGATTTCGATCCGAAGGGAAAGAGCGATGACGAGGTGATGCGCTTCTGTCAGAGTTTCATGACCGAGCTCTATCGCCATATCGGCGCGCAAACGGACGTGCCTGCCGGCGACATCGGCGTCGGCGGCCGGGAGATCGGGTTCTTGTTTGGACAATACAAACGCCTGCGCAACGAGTTCTCGGGTGTGCTCACGGGGAAAGGCCTCAACTGGGGCGGTTCGTTGATTCGCTCGGAAGCGACTGGATACGGCTCGGTGTACTTCGCGGCCGAGATGCTGGCGACGCGCAATGAAACGCTCGACGGCAAGGCGTGCCTCGTGTCCGGCAGCGGCAATGTCGCCCAGTACACGATCGAAAAACTGCTGCAACTCGGCGCGAAGCCGGTGACGCTGTCCGATTCGGATGGGTACATTTACGACGAGGCCGGCGTGACGCGCGAGAAGCTGGATTTCGTGAAGGACCTCAAGAACGTGCGCCGCGGCCGCATCCGCGAATACGCGGATCGTTTCGACGGCGCCGTGTACACGGCAGTCGATCCGCGCGCCGACCACAATCCGCTCTGGACGCACCGCGCGCAGTGCGCGTTTCCAAGCGCGACGCAGAACGAGATCAACGGACAGGACGCGGCGAATCTGCTGCGCGCCGGCGTCTACGTCGTCTGCGAGGGGGCCAACATGCCGACGATGCTCGACGGTGTGCGGCAGTTCCTCGACGCCAAGATCCTGTACGGTCCAGGCAAGGCCGCAAACGCCGGCGGCGTCGCCACGTCGGGTCTGGAGATGACGCAGAACAGCATGCGCTTGTCGTGGACGCGTGAAGAGGTCGACGACCGCCTGCACAAGATCATGAAAGCCATCCATTGCAGCTGCCGCGAAACGGCCGACGCGTTTGGGACGCCGGGCAACTATGTCAACGGCGCCAACATCGCGGGGTTCCTGAAGGTGGCGGATGCGATGCTGGATCAGGGGCTGGTATAGAAGAAGTTTCCAGTTATCAGTTGCCAGTTCAAAGTTGAGTTGTAAGTTTTCGAGATTGCGAAGTTGCACACACTCTCGAACTCACACATTTTCGAACTGAAAACTAAACTTTGAACCCTTCGACGAAGGCTCAGGGTTCATCCCGAGCATAGTCGAGGGATGAACTGGGAACTGGCAACTGGAAACTAGTCACCGAAGGCCCCATGTCTTTAGCCCGGTTTGCGGAGCTCGCGAGGTTCCGGGTTCACGACATCCTGCTCGTCGCGAGCCTGTACGATTCGTTCATCCTCGCCGAGAGCGGCGAGCTGCACGAGATCATCCTCGAAGAATTTCTCGACCTCAACGTTCGCCACACGCCGGGCATCACCCACGCGTCCACTGTCGACCAGGCTCTTGCGCTCGCGAGCGACCCTGCGCGCTACAACCTGATCATCGCGTCCGCGTACGTTGGCGACACGTCGGCCGTCGCGCTCGCGGCGCGCCTGCGGCAGCGCGCCATCGACACGCCCGTCGTCGCGCTCGCGTACGACATGCACGACGTAGCGCGCGTCGCGGGCGCGGACGAATCGCGGCTGATCGATCGCGTATTCCTCTGGCAAGGCGACATCCGTCTCGTCCCGGCCATCGTCAAGTACGTGGAGGATCGACAAAACGTCGCGCACGACACCGGCGTCCTTGGCGTCCAGGTCATCCTCCTGATTGAAGACAGCGTCCGCTACTACTCGTCGTTCCTCCCGACGATCTACAGCGAGCTGATGCATCACACGCACAATCTCGTTCCCGAAGGCGTCAACCTGTCGCACAGGTTGATGCGGATGCAGGCGCAGCCGAAGATCCTGCTGTGCGGGTCCTACGAGGAAGCGTGGCAGCACGTGCTCGACTACGAGGAGAACATCCTGGGCATCATCTCCGACGTCGAGTTTCCGCGCGGCGGCCGCGTGGACGCGGATGCCGGCGTCGACTTCGCGAGTCAAGTGCGGGCCCGGCAGCCGGATGTGCCGGTCATGCTGCAATCGAGCCGCGCGCAGAATCAGATGCTGGCGCGGTCGGTCGGCGCGTCGTTTCTGCTGAAGGGCTCGCCGGTGCTGCTCCAACAGCTGCGGCGCTTCATGGTGGAGGAGCTCGGGTTCGGCGACTTCGTCTTCCGTACGCCCGATGGCCGCGAAGTCGGCCGCGCACGCGATCTCCGGGAGCTCGAGGATCGCCTGGCAACGTTGCCGACCGACAGCGTGGCCTATCACGCCGAGCGTAATCACTTCTCGAAGTGGATTAAAGCGCGCACCGAGTTTGCGCTCGCGCACGAGCTCCGGCCACGCAAGGTTTCCGATTTTCGGACAGTCGACGACTTACGCCGCGAGTTGCTGCGCGCGATTCGCGACTACCGCGATCGGACGAGTCGCGGTGTGGTCGTCGATTTCGATCGCGACAGGTTCAATCCGGAGACGCCGTTCAGTCGATTGGGCGGCGGATCGTCTGGTGGCAAGGCACGTGGCCTTGCTTTTGTCGATCGCCTGCTCAGCGAATCGAAGATCGGCGAGCGGTTTTCGCAAGTGCGATTCGTCGTGCCGCCGCTCGTCGTCATCGGCACCGATGTGTTCGACGAGTTTCTCGAGCGCAACCGGCTGCGCGAGTTCGCGTTGAGCAGTGACGACCCGGCTGAAATCGAACACCGTTTTCTCAGAGCGGAGCTGTCGCCCGGCGTCACAGCCGATGTCGCAGCGCTGCTGTCGCTGGTACGGCACCCGCTGGCGGTGCGCTCGTCGAGTCTGCTGGAAGACTCGCAATATCAGCCGTTTGCCGGCATCTACGACACGTTCATGCTGCCCAACGATCATCCGCGGCTGGACGTCCGCCACCGGCAGCTGCTCACGGCGATCAAGCGCGTGTACGCCTCGACGTTCAGCACGGCTGCCAAAGGCTACCTGACGCGCGGTCCGTATCGGCTCGAAGAGGAAAAAATGGCCGTTGTCGTGCAACGTCTTGTGGGCAGCGCACACGATTCGCGCTTCTATCCCGATCTGTCCGGTGTCGCTCGCTCGCACAACTTTTATCCGGTCGAGCCGATGCG